>JABAHS010004599.1_pt2 | contig 113065 bp, 109 predicted proteins | sample 7062111 | NCBI WGS metagenome assembly JABAHS01 (sample SAMN14534600, study PRJNA622989) | marine sediment metagenome | biome: marine biome [ENVO:00000428]; feature: marine pelagic biome [ENVO:01000023]; material: deep marine sediment [ENVO:00002113]; isolation source: pool of 4 deep marine... | reverse complement strand
CCTCCCCAGGCGGAAAATCCAGACCGCCATACCGGCAGGCGATCCGTTCGTCGTGCGGGGCGGGATGACGTCGTGGCGGACAAGGCGCCTGCGCCGTCTGCGCGCTCGCTCGGGGCGCTCGCATCGGCGCGCTTGCAGGCCGGCTCAGGGCACGACTATGCTCGGGCGGCATTCGCAGTTGCCTACAGCCGAGCCGCACGCGCACCGATGCTCTCGTTCGAGAAGACGCAGTGGTCCTCCGCGACGGCGTGCCCGGCGCTGGGACCCGACGAGGTCCATGTCTGGTGGGCCGCGTTGGACCTGCCTTGCGGCCATCTCGATCGCTTCGCCGCCACGCTCAACGAGCACGAGCGGCGTCGAGCGGCGCGTCTGCGCTATCCGCTGCATCGCAACCGTTATGTCGCCGCCCGGGGCTGGCTACGGTTGCTGCTGGGGGAGTATCTGCAGCGCCTGCCGGCGGCCGTCGAGTTCGAATACGGTCCCCTCGGCAAGCCCGCATTGCCCAGGGCGCCGGGCTCGCCCGAGATTTGTTTCAACGCTTCGGACTCCCAGCACGTCGGCATGTTCGCGTTTGCCTTGCAACGCGAGCTCGGCATCGACGTGGAGTGCCTGCCGCGCAGCGTCGATTACGACCAGATCGCCGCGCGCAAGTTCGCGCCGCTCGAGGCCGACGCGTTGAGCGTGCTGCCCGATACCGAGCGCCAGGCCGCCTTCCTCGCCTGCTGGACCCGCAAGGAGGCCTACGGCAAGGCCCGCGGCGTCGGCATTCGCTACCCACTCGACAGCGTCGTGCTCTGCGATCACATGGATGAGCCGTCGAGGCTGGTCCACGACGCGCCACCGGCCCACGGCGTAGCGTGGAAGCTCGTCCAGCTCCAACCCAATCGGCGCGTGATTGCCACCGTGGTGGTGGCCGGAGGCGGGTGGAGGCTGCGCTGCCTGCATCGTCCCGGTCCGTGAGCCGCGCCGGCGATCCCGGCCCAGGAGCTCAGCGCATCCAGCCGCGCAGCCGATAGACAGTCTGTCCGAGGTGCTCCTGCAGCACCTGCGTGGTGCCTCCGAGAGCGCCGAGCGACGGTATCCAGCCGAGCACGGCGGGCTGCTCGTAGCCGACGACGCGAAAATCCGTCGGCGAGGCGATGGCCTCAATGCCCGCGTGCTCGAAGGTGGCCAATGCCCGCGGCATGTGAAAGGCCGAGGTCACCAGCAGTATGCGACGCAGCTCCCGGTCTTCAAGAATCGTCCGGGTGTGCAGGGCGTTCTCGTAGGTGTTGCGGCTTTGCCCCTCGAGCACGATGTCTTTTCGCTCGACGCCCCAGGCCTCGAGCAGATCGGCCGTGTACACGGACTCGGCCTGCGCGTTGCTCTGCGGAAAGACGTTGCCGCCGCTGACGATGACGAGCGGCGCCTTGCCCGCCCGATAAAGTCGGGCGGCGTGCCAGACGCGGTCCGCCGAGCCATTCAGGTCCGGCTCGAGCCGCGGCGGCAACGGCAGGCCGATGCCGCCGCCTAGAACCACGATGGCGTCCGCCCGCGGCGAATCCGCCACGGCCACGGGCGGATACTGACGTTCGAGCCGGGCGTAGAGCGCGTTCGCCAGCGGCGGCGACGCGCACACCAGCAGCAAGGCGACATTGACGCCGAGCAACGTGGCGGCCCAGCGACGCCGCCCGAACCAGAGCAGGGCCGTCGCCGACATTAACAGCCACAGGCTCACGTTGAACGGATAGACCAGCAGCGGCAGTAGCTTCGACATCGTGATGCCCAGGTCCATATCGGCCGCCTCGACGTCGTCCTAGGCGCGTGCCGACAAGCCGCCCGCCGGCGGGGACGTCTGCGTCAACGCCCGCTGCCACTGCCGCTCGAGACGCTTTGCCGATACGGGCAGCGCCGTTCCCAGCTCCTGCGCGAAAACCGACACACGCAGCTCCTCGATCATCCAGCGATAGCGAACCAGCGCCTCGTCACCGGCTCCGGGCGGCTCGGCGCCTGCGTGCGCCCGGTAGCGTTGCCACAACGGCGCGATCAGCGCCGCGCGCTCACGATCGCGCTCGGGCGCCGCCTGCGCCTTGCGCAGGCGCGCGCACACTGCGGCGAGGTAGCGCGGCACATGCCCGAGCCATTGCGGCGGCGTGCGCGACACGAACCCCGGGAAGACGAGCCAGTGAAGCTGCTCTTCGAGCTCCTCGTGCAGAGCACTCGTGCCCTCGCTCGCCAGCAGCGCGCGCGCCTCGCGGTGCGCCGCCAGTATGGCACCGACAATGTCGCAGAGCTGCGTGGCGATCGGCGCCAGGGCCGCGGCGGCCGCGCCCGCACGTCGCTCGAACTCAGCCTGTCGCATCTCGAGCTCGCCCTCGGCGAACAGCGCCCGCTCCAGTGCCGCCCGCGCCACGTCCCGGCGCAGATCGCGACACGTGCCGAGTGCCGCGCAGAGCAGGCAGAGCCTGTCGATGCCCGGCAAGCCCTTTTCGAGGAAGCGTCTGTGCTCGGGAAAGCTCAGCAGGAACAGCCGCTGCAACCCCTCGCGCGTCTCGTTGCGGGCGCGCTCGGGCGAATCCAGCACACGCACGGCCACGCTGTCGCCGCAGTCGAGAAGTGCCGGGTAGCCCACCAGGGCGGGCCCGGCCGCCGCGAGCTCGACGCTGCCCGGGAGATCGCCGAAGGTCCACCGGGTGATGCCCACGCGCTCGAGGTGTTCCGCGTCGACGCGCGCGAAACTGGCCTCGGCGTCTTTGCCGAGCCGCGCCTGCAGTGCGATCAGGTCCCGGCCGCACGCCAGCTCGCCGCCGTCGGCGTCCACCACGCTGAAGCGCATGCGCAGGTGCTCGGGCAGTGCGTCCTCGTCCCAGTGCGCGGCGTCGATGTCCACCCCCACCAGCTCCCGCAGCGCCTCCCCGAGCGCCGTCGTCAGCGGGCGCGGGTCCCCTGCCACCCGCGCCAGCACCCGCTCGGCGTTGTCCGGCACCGGCACCAGCCGACGCCGCAACGTCTTGGGCAGAGACTTCATCAGCGCAAGCACCTTCTCGCGCAGAAGCCCCGGCACGACACGATCGAAGCCGCTCGGCGCCAGCTGGTTGAGCGCGGCCAGCGGAATCTTCGCAGTGACCCCGTCGCTCTCGCCGCCCGGCTCGAAGCGGTGCTCGAGCTCGAGCGCGAGCCCCCCCGCGCGCAACCGCTCGGGAAACCGCGCCAGCGCCGCCGCGGTTGGCTGGCGGCGCATGAGCCGCGCGCGGTCGATGAACAGGAGCCGCGGCCGCTCTCGCTCCGCCTGCGCGCGCCACGCCTCGAGCTCGGCGCCGCTGCTGACACCCGCGGGCAGGCGCCCGTCGTAGAAATCGAACAACGCCCCGTCATCGAGAATATCGCGACACCGCAGCCGGTGCTCGAGCTGCCTAACGCAAGCCAGCTGCTCGCGGTTGTGCGCCATGAAAGGCGCGCTGACGTCGAGCTCGCCGGGTACGAGCCCGTCGCGAATGAACACCTCGCGGGCGCGCCGGGCGTCGATGGCGGAATAGGAGATCCTGCGTCGTGCCACCAGCGTGAGCCCATAGAGCGTCACATGCTCGAAGGCAATGACGCGCCCCGCGGATCGCTCCCAGCGTGGTTCACTGTAGGTTCTCTTCAGCTGCTGCGCCGCGGCCCGCTCGATCCACGCCACCTTCACGCCGGCGAGCGTGCGCGCGTACAGCCTGCCGGTCTCCACCAGCTCGGCCGCCACGATCCAGCGCGGCGTGCGCCCGGCGAGCACCGACCCGGGAAACACGGCGAGACGCCGACCGCGTGTTGCTTGGTACTGGCCGTCGTCTCTTCGCGACGCCACGTTGCCGAGCAGGCCGGTCAAAAGCGCCTTGTGAACGGCATCCGCGCCCGCCGGTGCGCTGTTCGCGCGCAGCCCGAGCTCGCGGGCGAGATCCGCGAGATGGCGGTGCAGATCGATCCACTCGCGCATCCGTGCCGGCGACAGGAAGTTTTCCTTACAGAAGGCCCTGAGCCCACCCCGCGACGTCTGCCCCCGTTGCTCGTGGTAGCTGCGCCACAGCTCGAGCAGGGCGAGAAAGTCTGAGCTCTCCCCGTACGCCGTAGCGTGGTGTCGGCGTGCCGCTTCGCGTTGTTCGAAGGGATAAACGCGCGGGTCCTGGATGGAGAGCGCGGCGGCGATGACGAGAACCTCGCCGAGGCAGCCGAGCTCGGAGCCGGCAACCAGCATGCGCGCAACGCGGGCATCGACGGGCAGCTTCGCCAGGCGCCGGCCGAGATCGGTCAGCCTGCGCTCGGCGTCGACCGCGCCGAGTTCCTGCAGCAGCAGATAGCCGTCGTTGACCTGCTTGGGCAACGGCGGATCGACGAACGCAAACGCACCCACATCGCCCAGGCCTAGAGCGTGCATGCGCAGAATCACGCCGGCGAGCGAGGCGCGCAGGATCTCTGCGTCGGTGTAAGCGCTGCGGCCGTGGAAGTCTTCCTCGCTGTAGAGCCGGAAGCAGACGCCGCTGCGCACGCGGCCGCAGCGCCCCTGCCGCTGCTTCGCGGCGGCCTGGGAGATGGGCTCCACCGGCAGCCGCTCGATCTTGCGCGCGGGGCTGTACCGACTGACGCGGGCGAGACCGGTGTCGATGACGAAGCGGATCCCCGGCACGGTCAGCGACGTCTCAGCGACGTTGGTGGCGATGACCAAGCGACGCTTGCGATGCGGCTTGAAGATGCGCTCCTGCTGGGCCGTCGGCAGGCGTGCGTAAAGAGGCAGCACCTCGACATCCGGCCGTCTCTGTCTGGCGATGTACTCGGCGCTCTCGCGAATCTCGCGCTCGCCGGGCTGGAACAGCATGATGTCTCCCGACCCCTCCGCCATGGCCTCCTCCACGACGCTCCACAGGTGCGCCAGCGCCTTGTCGTCATCGTCGCCGGCGGCGCCGAGGTAGGGACGATAACGCACCTCCACCGGATAGACACGGCCGGAAACCTCGATGATAGGAGCATTGTCGAAATGCCGGGAGAAGCGTTGCGGATCGATAGTGGCCGAGGTGATGATGAGCTTGAGCTCCTGGCGCCGGGGCAGCAGTTGCTTGAGATACCCGAGGAGAAAATCAATGTTGAGCGAGCGCTCGTGGGCCTCGTCTACGATGAGGGTGTCGTACTGTTCGAGCCGTCGATCGGACTCGATCTCGGCGAGCAACATGCCGTCGGTCAGCACTTTCACCAGAGTGTCGGCGCCGACACGCTCGTCGAAGCGAACGCGATAACCTACGGTTGTGCCGAGGGGAGTGCCGATCTCCGCCGCAATGCGTGTGGCAATGCTGCGCGCGGCAATGCGCCGCGGCTGGGTAAGGCCGATGCTCCCGGCCACCCCCCGCCCCAGGGCGAGACACAGCTTCGGCAGCTGGGTGCTCTTCCCTGAACCGGTCTCGCCGCAGACCACCACCACCTGGTTTGCGGCGATGGCCTCGGCGAGCTCCGTCTGCTGAGCGGCGATGGGCAGCTCTTGCGAAAGCTCGGCGGCGGGCACGCTGGCACGCCGGCGGCGGCAGTGTGCCGCCGAGGCCGAGACGGCGCGCGCGAGACGCTCGAGCCGCGGGGGATCCGCTGGCCCGCTCTGCAGACGACGCAGCTGCCTGGCGAGCCGCGTGCGATCACGCAGCAGGCACTCGGCGAGGGCACGCTCGAGCTCGCGCAGCTGCGCCCGCGCACACGCGCCCGACCCCTCAGCGGCGGCGCCGCGACCTCGCGCGGTGGCTTCGCCGCGCCGGCGGCGTGTCCAATTACGTCGGGGACCGGCCGGCGCCATGCAGAGCGCGACGCCGGCCCCTAAGGCGAGACGACGCTGGCGCGGGTGATGACGACGTCCTGCTGGGGCACGTCGGCGAAGGGCCCCACATTGCCGGTTTCTACGGCGGCTATCGCCTTGACCACATCCATGCCGGCGGTGACGCGGCCGAAGACAGCGTAGCCCCAGCCCTGCGCCGTCTTGGCGCTGTGGTTGAGGAAGTCGTTGTTCTTGAGGTTGATAAAGAACTGGGAGCTGGCGGAGTGGGGATCGCTGGTGCGCGCCATGGCGATGGTGCCCGCATCGTTTTTCAGGCCGTTGTCCGCCTCGTTCTCGATGGGGGCTCGCGTCTGCCGCTCCTTCATCCCCGGCTCGAACCCGCCTCCCTGGATGACGAAGCCGGGAATCACGCGATGAAAAATCAGCCCGTCGTAGAAGCCCTTTTCCACGTATTCGACAAAGTTACGCGCCGTCTCCGGGGCGGCCTTTGTGTCGAGTTCGACGTCGATGTCTCCGAGTGTGGTTTCCAAACGTATCACGGGGTTACCTCCGGCGTAGGCGCAAGGGATGACGGTGTCCGCGCTCCACACGCCGAGCGTGCCGAAAAGCGTCATTACCGCCGCGTAGCAAACTTGTTTCATGTCAACCTTCATTTCGACTCACGATCCTCTTCGTCACAACAGCGTTGGCCGATGCAGGCAGTCGCCGCTCGAGCGGCGGGCCCTAAAGCGTGCGGCGTGTGCCGCCAAGATACCGACCTTCCTCGGCCTTACGAGAGGCCATGTAAGCAACGATCACTGCGACATCTTCACGATGTGGTGCCATTCCTTGCGCGTCACCGGCATCACCGACAGGCGGTTACCGCGCTGCACCAGCCGCATCGTCCCGAGTGCCGACTCGCTTTTAAGTGCCTTCAGCGTCACCGCTCGCTCGAACTTCTTCTTGAACTTCACGTCGACGACGAACCAGCGCGGATTTTCAGGATCGCTCTTGGGGTCGTAGTACGCCGAGTCGGCGTCGAAAGCCGTGGGATCGGGGTAGGATTCGCGCGCGATCTCCACGATCCCGACCACGGCCGGCTGCGCGCAGTTGGAGTGATAGAAGAACGCCAGATCGCCCTTGCGCATCGAGCGCAGGAAGTTGCGGGCCTGGTAGTTGCGCACTCCCTCCCACAAAGCGGTTCCGCCCGGCTCGGCGGCGAGATCATCCACGCAGTAGACGTTCGGTTCGCTTTTCATCAGCCAGTACTGCATCGTCAAAGGGGCTCCGGTGGGTACACGGGTAATAGCCGCCTCAGCCCGAGCCCGACGCGGGGGCCGTCCCGCGAGCCTCGTAGTAGCGCGCGTCCGTCAGGATGCCGTCCAGCGGGATGTCCCAGGCATTGCCCTCGATTCGATCCACCTTCTGCAGCTCGTGGGCGAGGCCGATCAGTCGCGGCCGTCTCCAGCAATGCCGATGCGCGCGAAATGTCAGGGTGGCGTCGTAGTAGCCGCCGCCCATGCCGACACGATGGCCGCGCGCGTCGAAGGCGACCAGCGGCAGGAGTATGACGTCGAGCTCGGTGGCGAGCACATAACCCTCCTCAGCGGGCTCCAGAATTCCGAATCGATTCGCCCGCAGGCGTGTCACCGGCGTGAGCGGCGAGAAAACCAGGCGATGTCGCTGGCCGGCGAAAAGCACCGGCAGAAAACACGACTTGCCCATGCGCCAGGCGATCCCGAGCGCCTGTCTCGGGTCGATCTCGCCGTCGTTGGGCCAGTAAAGCGCGATACGACGGGCGCTTGCGAAATCGCGCATTCGCACCAGCCGCCGCGCCAGACGTCGCGCCGCCGCTTCCTGCTGCGCCTGCGAGAGCGACCGTCGTGCCGCGCGCATGCGGCTGCGCAGGCTGGATTTGACAACGGCACTCAAGGAGCGTTGACGAGATCCACGTCCTTTGTCCGCGCCCGGCGGTCTACGCAACGTGGCGCGCCGCGCGCCGGCGTGGAAGAGGAAGGGCGGCGCCACCCGCTTGTGCCGTGCTGCTTCTGGGCCTTGAACCAAGCGGTCCAAGTGGGAACACCCTGTGACACATCAGGCTTTCCGCAGAGGCGCAGCGCCTCGCGGACATGCACAACAGCGTCTTCAATCGGCTCCCGATCTGCAATCTAGGTTCTAAGGGTAATCGAAGCAACTCGAACACCGCAGGCGGCGCCTAACCCAAACCGGTACGGCGGCAGCGAGCCTTCCTAGCAGCCTTGCTCCGGCCGTGGACCGATGCTCTCGGGTCAAAGCCGGGTGTCTCGATCGAACATCATACGAACCGATATCGGTCATCGCCGTCAACAGCGCTGCGGACGGAATCTACAGCGTAAGCTGCTTATCCTCCTGCATGACCGAATCGATTTTTTCCTGGATCGCCTTGAGGCGAGTGTGAATCTCGCTTGTCGCGTGCAGCTTCGCGCGCATCTGCAGCAGGTCGTGAGCGATGTTCAGCGCCGCCATGATAGCGCAGCGGTCGGCGCCGATGACCTTGCCTGCGCGTTGAATCTGTCGCATCTGCTTGTCGAGATACGATGCCGCAGCCGAGAGCTGATCGCGCTGATCGTCCGGGCAGCCGACAAAGAACTCCCGGTCGAGTATGGAGACCTTGACGCCGTCGTCTCTCGTCGACTTCACCTACTGCTTCTCCAGTGTCCGCAGTCGCTCGATGATGCTCCCGAGGCGCTCTCGCGCGACGCGGCTGCGCTCGGCGAGTTCGCTGTGCTCTTCAGCCAGCGATTCGTGACCCACACGAAGGTCTCGATTCTCCTGTTGGAGACGATCGCACAGACGCAGCAGTTCGTCGACTCGCTGCTCGAGACTCTTGAGATCGTCTTCGATCTGACTCACGGCACGTACGACGCGTTGATGTTTCGCCCCGGGCGTTATTCCGGACCGTCGTAGACTATAGGCATCCGCACGATACGGGTCAACGCCCGGCGAACGGTTACCGCGGTGTTTTCACAGGCATCCTGCTCCGTATCCTCGGGGCACTGATGTAGAATTTCAAGCGAGGGCCACGACCAAGATGAGCATGGATCGGCATACCCCGATGGAGCGCGTCGCGATCGTGCGGCGTGTCGCTGAGCGGCGTTGAGCGGTACGCTTCCCGGGTTCGCGGACATCGAGGCGTCCCTCGGCGAGCTGCGCCTGGAGATACCCGCGGAAGAGGCACACGGCATCGTGGCGGGTCTCGTGTGTGCCGGCAACGATGCGCACGCAGACTGGCTCTTTCTCTTCACGGGGGCACGTCACCTCAGCAATGGCGAGTTCGAGGCGCTCGCCGAGCTCGTCGGCGGGCTGCGCCAAGCAACTCAGGCCGCGCTGGCCGGCTACGAGTTCTCCTTCTCCCTGCTGCTGCCCGACGATGCCTCACCCATCGAGGTGCGCACCGAGGCTCTGGCGGCCTGGTGTCGGGGTTTCCTCACGGGACTGTCGAGCGGCGATGAAGCCGCCGTGGATAGGCTCGAGGGCGATGCGGCGGAGGCCCTGCGTGATATCATCGCTATCAGCGGCGCCGAGCCCGGCGAGGACGACGAAGAAACTCAGCAACGAGCGCTCGCCGCGATCGAAGAGCACGTTCGCGCCGCGGTGCAGCTCATCTTCGAAGAACTCAACCCGGACTGACCCGCAGATCGGCGCAGGGCGAGCCGTCCGGTAATCGACAACGGAGATCGGCGTGGACATTTCCGTCTTTGCGCGACGACGGCGCGGGGTAATGCAGCTCATGGGCGAGGGGGTGGCGGTGCTTCCCACCGCGCCGGAAGCCCACCGCAACGGCGACGTCACCTTCCCGTTTCGCCCCGACAGCGACTTCTACTACCTCACCCACTTTCCCGAGCCGGAGGCGATCGCCGTGCTGCTGCCCGGGCGTCCCAACGGCGAATTCGTGCTGTTCTGTCGCGAGAGAGACGCCGAGAAGGAAACCTGGAACGGGCGGCGCGCCGGGCTCGAGGGCGCGGTGGAACGATACGGGGCGGATGATGCCTTTCCGATTCACGACGTCGACGACATTCTGCCGGGGCTGCTCGAGAATCGAAGCAAGGTGTTCTGCAACATGGGAAAATACCCGGACTTCGACGCCAAGCTGATCAACTGGGTCAACGAGATCAAGCCGAAGATGCGCGTGGGCATCGGCGCACCGAGTGAGTTCGTGGATTTAAGCCACATTCTCCACGAACTGCGGCTGCTCAAGCGCACCGAGGAAATCAAGCTCATGAAACGGGCAGCGCGCATCACCACGGACGCGCACCGACGTGCCATGCAAAGCTGCAAGCCCGGCAAGAAGGAGTATGAGATTCAGGCCGAGCTCGAGTACGAGTTTCGCCGCGGCGGAAGCCAGCATCCGGCCTATCCGCCGATCGTTGCCGGGGGCGCCAATGCATGCATACTTCACTACATCGAGAACAACGCCGAGCTGCGCGACGGTGACCTGCTGCTGATCGATGCCGGCGCCGAGATCGACTGCTACGCCGCCGATGTCACGCGGACCTTCCCCGTCAACGGACGCTTCACGGCGGACCAGCGTGCGCTCTACGACATCGTTCTGCAGGCACAGCTCGCCGCGATCGAGCAGTGCCAACCGGGTCGTGAATGGGTAGAGCCGCACGACGCCGCGGTAAAGGTTCTGGTGGCGGGGCTCGTCGATCTGGGGCTCCTGCGGGGCAGCGTCGACGAGCTCATCGAGAGCGGTGCCCACAGGCGCTTTTATATGCATCGCACGGGACACTGGCTCGGCATGGACGTGCATGACGTCGGCGACTACAAGATCGGCGAGGAGTGGCGCGTGCTCGAGCCCGGGATGGTGCTCACCGTGGAGCCCGGCCTCTATATCCCCGACGACCACGACATCGAGCCGCGCTGGCGCAAGATCGGTATCCGCATCGAGGACGACGTTCTCATCACCCGCGAGGGCCACACCAACCTGAGCGAGGACCTGCCGAAGGCGCCGGACGACGTCGAGGCGCTGATGGCCGGCGGATGACGTCAGCTCGGCAAGACAACTCGACCGCGCAAGGACGTGAACCGGCGTTCGACGTCATCGTGGTCGGAGGCGGCATGGTGGGGGCAAGCCTGGGCTGCGCCCTAGGCGCGACGCGCCTGCGGGTCGCGGTCGTCGAAGCCATCGCCTTCGACAGTGACTCTCAACCGAGCTTCGACGAGCGCACCGTCGCCCTGACCTACGGCTCGCGGCGCATCTTCGAGGGCATCGGCGTGTGGGCGGACATTGCGCGGGACGACGCCACACCCATCCTGCGCATCCACGTTTCCGACCGGGGCCGTGGAGGCGTGACCCACCTCGACGCTCGCGACGCCGGGGAGGAGGCACTGGGCTATGTCGTGCCGAACCGCGTCGTCGGCGCCGCGCTCATGCGCCGGCTCCGCCGAGTCTCCGCCACGCAGCTGCTGAGCCCGTCTCGGGTCACGCGCCTCGCCGTGCTCGAGGACCGGGTACGGGTGACGGCACAAACCGACGCCGGCGGGCGCGAACTCGACGCCCGACTGCTCGTTATCGCCGACGGCGGCGATGCACACACCCGCCGCCAGCTCGGCATCCGCGTGCGCGAGACGCCTTATGCTCGCTCGGCACTCGTCACGACCGTGACGAGCGACCGCGACCATAACGGGTCGGCGTACGAGCGATTCACCGCCAACGGACCGCTTGCGCTGCTGCCGGTGGCGGAACGGGGCTATGCCGTGGTGTGGACCCTGCCCACCGATGTCGCCCCGCAACAGCTCGGTCTCGAAAGCGGCGAGTTCTGCCGGCGGCTTCAGGCGTGTTTCGGCGACCGCGCCGGTCGCTTCGAGTCCGTCGGCGTGCGGCGGCTCTACCCGCTGGCGTTGAGCCGCATCGAGGATCCCGTGCGGGCGCGCACGGTGGTCATCGGCAACGCGGCGCACACCGTACACCCCGTAGCCGGTCAGGGTTTCAATCTGGGCCTGCGCGACGTGGCAACGCTCGCCGACGTGCTGTGCGACGCCGTCAAGGCGGGCAGCGATATCGGCAGCGCCCCCGTGCTGCGCCGCTACGCCGCACGCCGCCGCCGCGACACCGCGGCCGTGACGTGGTTCACCCACGGACTCGTGCGCATCTTCTCCAGCCGCCGCCTGCCGATGGTCGCCGCCCGCAACCTGGGTCTGCTCGGGATCGACTTGCTGCCGCCGGTCAAGCGCGGGCTGTTGCGCAGAACCATGGGCCTCAGCGGCCGCCAGTCGCGCCTCGGCCTGGGGCTGCCGCTCGGCGGGAACGACTAGGCCGATGCACGCCGGTGCTTGCGCGGCCGCGCGCCCGAGCCGAGGACGCGCCGGCGAAGCCGGAGCCTTCGCACGGTGAACAAACGCACCGACGGCGCCGACTTCGACGTTGTCATCGTCGGCGGGGGCATCGTCGGCGGCACCCTGGCCGCAGCGCTCGCCCGCAGCGGCATCGGCACCGCCGTCATCGAGTCTGCGCCGCCGCGACCGTACACAGCGGGACGCTACGCCGAGCGCGTGAGCGCACTCAACATGGCGTCGCAGCGTATCCTGAGCGCTCTGGGCGCGTGGTCCTCTATCGCCAACCGCCGGGTGAGTCCCTTTCGGCAGATGCACGTGTGGGACGAGGGCAGCCGCAGCAGCGTCCACTTCAGCGCCGCCGACATCGGCGAGCCGCATCTCGGCCACATCGTCGAGAACGATCTCGTCGTCGATGCGCTGCACAGCGTCGCTGCACCCGAGTGATTCCGTCGAGGTGCTGCAACCACTGCGGGTCGAAGCAATCAGCTTCGGGGCGGATGTGGTCCGGGTTCGCACCAGCACCGCCGGCGTCATCACCGCCAGACTGCTGGTGGCCGCCGACGGGGCTCGTTCACGCGTCCGGCGCTTGGCGGGTATCGACGTGGCAAAGCGCAGCTACCGCCAGCGTGCAGTCGTCGCCAACCTCAAGACCGAGCTGCCTCACGACCAAACCGCCTGGCAGCGTTTTCTCGCCACTGGGCCTGTCGCCCTTCTGCCGCTGGCCGACGGCAACTGCTCCCTGGTGTGGAGTTGCGACACTGAACGCGCGAAAGCGCTCGCTGCCCTCGAGGAGCGGGCGTTCGCCGACGCCCTCGGCGCAGCACTGGAGCACCGCCTCGGCGCGGTGGAACTCATCGGCGAGCGCCGCGTCTTCGCCCTGCTCAAGCTGCACGCGCAGCGCTACACGGCGCGACGCTGCGCACTGATCGGCGATGCGGCCCACGTCACCCATCCGCTGGCCGGTCTCGGCGCCAACCTGGGCATGGCCGATGCCGCCGCGCTCGCGCAGGTGCTTCAGGAGGCCTTCGCCAAGGGGCGCGCGGATGCCGGCTCTTATCGCGTCTTGAGGGCATACGAGCGCTGGCGCAGGGGCGAGAACGCGCTGGTGCTGGCACTGATGGACGCATTCAAGTACGGCTTCGGCTCCCGATCCCGGCCGCTGACAACCCTGAGGGGGCTGGCGCTGGGCGCCGCCGGTGCGCTCGCTCCCCTGAACCATTTGTGCATGCGCCGGGCCATGGGTCTCGAGGGCGACCTGCCGCTCATCGCCCGCGGCGGCCGCTGACACGGCGACCGGCGCGTGTGAGGGGGAGCACGCGCGCCGCCTCGGCGCGCGCGGTACGACCGCCGGGGTAGCGCAGTGGGTTGGCCGCGCGGCGGTTGTGCTACAGTCAGGCAAGCATTTGCGCGCGACGGCGAGCGATCGCGGAGTGCACCTCCCACCATGCCCGACAGCACAGATCTCAAAAAGGCCGGACTCAAAACGACCCTGCCTCGATTGAAGATCCTCGGTATTCTCGAGGACAGCAACGTTCGCCATGTCTCCGCCGAGGACGTCTATCGGCAGCTGATCGACATGGGCGAGGAGATCGGCCTGGCGACGGTCTACCGCGTGCTCACCCAGTTCGAGCAGTCGGGGCTCATTATCCGTCACAACTTCGAAGGCGGACGCTCGGTGTTCGAGCTCAACGACGAGTCACACCACGACCACATGGTCTGTGTCGAGTGCGGCAAGGTGTTCGAGTTCGTCGACAAGACCATCGAGGAGCGCCAGAAGCACGTTGCCGACTCCGCCGGCTTCGTCATGGAGGATCACTCGCTTTATCTCTACGGCGTCTGCAAGGGGATGCGCGAGAAGGGACTTTGCTCCATGGGCAAGCTCGGCGGCATTATCGATCCCTCGAAGAGACGGCCCGATTGAGTTCTCGCCCGTGCCCTCCCAGGGGCGGGGGCACGGCGACCTCAAGAGCGTGTGCGGCTGATGGAGCGGCTCAAGAGCACGACCGGGACGATGCCGGCCAGGACGATGGTGAGCGCCGCCGTCGACGAGTCGGCCAGGCGCTCGTCCGAGGCGAGCTCGTAGGCGCGGACGGCCAGCGTGTTGAAGTTGAAGGGCCGCAGCACCAGGGTGGCCGGCAGCTCCTTCATGATATCGACGAACACGATCAGCAACGCGGTGAGCAGGCTGGCCCGCATGTTCGGTACGTGCACGCGCGTGAGCACCTCGAAGGGACGGTAGCCGAGCGAGCGGGCGCTCTCGTCCATCGTGTGCTTGATGCGTTGCAGACCGGAATCGACGCTCTGCAGCGAAACGGCCAGGAATCGCACGAGATAGGCGAACACCAGTGCCGTCAGCGTTCCGCTCAGCAGCAGCCCGGAGGACACGCCGAAGCTTTGCCTGAGCCACTCATCGACGAAGTTGTCGAACCAGGCGAGCGGCAGCATCACACCGACGGCGATGACGATGCCGGGCACGGCATAACCCATGCCGGCGACGGTTACGCCCGCCCTGACCGCTCGCGAAGGCACCAACCTCTTGCCGTACGCCAGCAGCAGCGCCACCACCAGTGCCAGGGAGGAGGCCCCCGCCGCGAGGCCAACGGTGTTGACGGTCAGGCCGAGAAAGTCGGCGTCGAGAGTCGTGGCGGCGGTGCGATGTGACCACGCCAGCAGCTGTCCGGCGGGGAGCACGAAACCCAAACACAGCACCAGAGCACACACGCCGCTGGCAGCGGCGTTGCGCCAGCCGGACAACGTCTTGCGCTGCAGCGGCTGCGACCTTTGGCCGACGTGATGGTAGCGGGCGCGATGGCGGGACCACCGCTCGAGGCCGATCAGCGCCAGAACGAAGCTCATAAGCAGCGCCGAGAGCTGTGCCGCGGCGGCGCTGTCGCCCAGCCCAAACCAGGTGCGGAATATGCCGGTCGTGAAGGTGCTCACCCCGAAGTAATGGACGGTGCCATAGTCCGCCAGTGTCTCCATCAGCGCCAGCGAGAGCCCGGCGACGATGGCGGGCCTCGCTATCGGCAGCGAGATGCGAAAGAAGCTCTCCCACGGACCGTAGCCGAGGGTGCGGCTGGCGTCGACGATGGAGACCGACTGATCGAGAAATGCCGCCCTGGCCAACAAGTAGACGTAGGGGTACAGCACCAGCGAGAGCATGACCACGGCGCCGCCCAATGAGCGGATTTCCGGGAACCAGTAGTCGTCGCGGCCCCATGAGAAGCTCTCCCGCAAGAGCGACTGCAGGGGCCCGGCGTAGTCGAGCATGCCGGTATAGGTGTAGGCGATGATGTAGGCGGGAATGGCCAGCGGCAGCAGCAAGGCCCAGGCGAACAGGCGCTGTCCGCTGAAGCGGCACGTCGCGGTCAACCAGGCGGTGGAGACACCGAGCAGCAGGGTTCCGAGTGCGACACCGCACATCAGCACGAAGGAGTTGAGCACGTAATCGGCGAGCACCGTGGCGGCCAGATGCCGCCACACCTCGCCCGCGGGCTGCAGCACGAAGCTGAACACGGTCAGCACCGGCAGCGCCAGCAGCAGTGCCGTGGCCGACACGCCCACAGACCACGCGCTCGGGCTCGCGATCGCGGTTAGGGACCCGGCCGGCGGGCGGACGGCCGGTGAGGAAATCATGGCCGCGACCGTCTGCGGCCGCGCGGGCGGTGCGAGGACATTACTTCCAGCCGGCGCGATCCATGATCCGCACGGCTTCGGCGTTGAGCTCGCCGAGCACCGCCATGTTGACGGTGTCCGCCTTGAACGTTCCCCAGGCCGCCACGGTGGGGCTCAAGGCCGTTGCGGGTCTAACCGGATATTCGTCGTTCGCCTCGGCATACCAGCGCTGTGCCGGCTCGTCGGTGAGGTACTCCAGCAGCTTGATGGCGTCTGCGGTGTGCTTCGCCGCGGCGGTGACGGCGGCGCCGCTGACGTTGACGTGGACGCCGCGGCCGTTCTGATTTGGCCAGTGGATAGCTACCGACCGGGCCGCCTTGCGCTGTTGCTCGTCGTCGGACCTGAGCATCTGGCCGAGGTAGTAGGTATTGGCGATGGCGATGTCACACTGCCCGGCGGCGGCCGCCATTATCTGGTCGCGATCACCGCCTTTGGGGGCGCGCGCAAGATTCGCCACCAGGCCCCGCGCCCATTGCAAGGCTTGCTTGGGGCCGTCGGCTGCGATGATCGATGCCACCATGGACTGGTTGTAGATGTTGTCCGAGCTGCGGATGCAGATGCGCCTGTGCCAGCGGGGATCGGCGAGTCCTTCGTAGGTGGGCAGCTCCGCCGTCGCGACCCGACCGGTGGCATACATGATGGGGCGAGCGCGCAGCGAGAGACCGAACCAGAATCCGTCGGGGTCGCGATAGGAGGCCGGGACGGCGTCGCGGAGCAAACCGGAGTCCACGGGCTGCAGGACACCCGCCTGCTTGGCGCGGTGCAGTCGCCCGGCGTCGACGGTGACGAACAGATCCGCGGGACTGTTGCGCCCCTCACTCTGCAATCGCTTTAGAAGGGCGTCGGCGTTACCCGAGACCAGGTTTACTTCGATGCCGGTGTCGGCGCTGAAACGATCGAGGAGAGGCTTGATGAGAGCTTCCTTACGGGCGGAGTAGACATTCACCTCCGCGAGCGCCGACCCGGGCAGCACGAGCAGCAGGAACACGAGCCCAACGGCCCGCGGTGTCGTCATGGCCATTCCAGTACACCCCCACAAAATTCCCTGGCCGTCAGCTAGGGATGAGAATACGAATCATTATCATAAACATTTGCGCGCTTTTTGCAAGCGGCGTTGCGAGGCGATCGTCGCCGGCCGCCCGCGCCCCTGCGAGCCCTTGGCGGCGCGCGAGGCCCCTCGTATAGTCGGCCCAGCGCAGCGGGCGGCGGGCCGCAGCCGCCGGCGATCCTAATGCGGCGCACCGGCTGCGGAGCTGACGCAGCTCAACAATCCGGCCGCGGCGCACGACCGCGCTCGGCGGGGTCGTGCCTCACCAAGCGCGCCATGAACCGACCCCTGCGGGCGCGCGCTTCGATGGCGCTGTCGCTCGCGGCGCCGGCGTGTGTCATGGGACAAACACTGACCTGGTCACAGATGCAGCCGCGCATGACGACGGCGCCGAAGCTCGCACTGCATCACGTCGATGCCGGCCAAGGCCCGCCGGTCCTGCTTCTGCACGGACTGGGCGCACACGGGTACACGTGGCGCCACGTGGTGCCGGCGCTGGCACAGCACCACACCACCATTGCCCTCGACATGAAGGGTTTCGGCGACTCACCCAAGCCGCCTGACTCACACTATTCCATCTACGACCACACGGTGGAGGTGGTGCGCTTCATCGAAGAGCGGGACCTTCGCGACCTGACGTTGATCGGACACTCATTCGGCGGCGGCGTCGCCCTCGTCGTGGCGGCCTGGCTCAACGAGCACATGCCGCGAAGAGTTTCCCGTATCGTCTTGATCGACAGCATCGGCGCCCCCCAGAAAATACCCTGGTTCATACGTCTGCTGCGCATGCCCCTGCTGCCAGAGTGGTTCGGCCACGTCGTGCCTCGATCCTGGGCGACCCGAATCATGCTGCGACGCGCCTATTTCGACGACAGCAAAGTCACCGCAGACATCGTCACGGCCTATGCCCGTCCCGCCGAGTCCGCCGGGGCCCGCCGCGCGATCATACGCAGCGCCCGCCACGTGCAACCCGAGGACTACGAGTCGCTGCTGCAGCGTTTTCGCAGAATCCACCAGCCGGTGCTGCTCATCTGGGGCGAGCACGACGAGTTCGTACCGCTTGGCGTGGGCAGGACACTGGCAACGCTACTGCCCGATGCCGTGTTGAAACCCATTTCCAAATGCGGACACATACCTCATGAAGAACAGCCCGAGTTCGTGGTCGCGCTGATAACAGAGTTTATACGCGCGCACTGACACGCCTTGACTGTCGACACGCTGTATCTGTGGGTGGCTGCATTACCGAGGCAGTGGTGCGAATGCGCACCTCATTGCACTCGCCAGCGGAATCTTCGCGTGTGACGAGCGGTGTGGGTGCATCTCGATCGACTTACTCTGTTGCTACTACTCGAGCCGCTTGAGTGCTAACAGCCTTTAGTCACTTGGCTCGCTACACCCCTGCGCCGAAGATGTATAGACTGTGAGTTAGGGGTACAGAGCGTAGTGCCGAGACCTTAGCCAGCGGCGTACCGACGTGGCCGCTGCGCTGCTGACAGGATCTCTCAATGTCGAACGTCGTTTTCGTTGTCGAGACGAAACGTCGGGCACGCTGAGACCGCAGGGGTGAGACGCCGATGATTGAGCACGGAAGGGGCCGAAATCTTATTGTCGACGCCAACGTGAAGGATTTCTTTCGCGGCTTGGTCGACTCCGCCGTCGCCGAGAACGGACTCGAGGCGACCGACGACACTGTTCACTACGTGGTGAATCTGCTGACGTCCTTTGCGCGCAGCGATCACCTCTTCGAGTGGACCACCGCGGGGCGATCCATACAGCCGCTGGCGCTGACCTACGCCGAAGCACTCGATGCCAGCAGCCTCGAGGAACGCCACCACGCCCTGCGCCGGCTGGGAGACGTCGCGCTGTTTATCGCCGGTATGTTTTCTCACAGCCTCAATCGCAGGACCGTCGATGTCGACTACTACATCTCCATGGGCGGCAACGCTTACGGCTGTCTCTCGGACTCGAGCAGAAACGTCCTGCGCTGGCAGGCGTTGAGCGACGTCTTTCGCGAACTGGCGCAGAGCTTCGCCGCTTTCGTCGAGGTGCTCGGGGAAGTGCGCGAAGAGGCGCGTCTCGGCAGCGATACGGACATTCTGAGACTCTACGAGGTCTGGGTTCGCACCGGCAGCCGCCGCGCCGCACGGCAGCTGCGCAAGGTCGGCATAGAGCCGGTGCCCGTCGCTAACGACCAGCTGCACCACTGAATGACGGCGCGCCACGCCAGCTTAATCAATGCCGTGCAGCGGCACCTCGAGCAAGTGTACCGAATCTCGGTGCAGCAGCGGGCGACCGATTTCCTAATCACCAACGCGGAGCTTGCGCGCCAACTCGACTGCAGCCCTAACTCGCGTGAGGTGGAGGAGAAGCTCCTGGTCTCGGAGACCGACGATGGCGTCGACCTGGCCTTGTTCGTCGACGAAACGGTGTTGGACCGCCTGAGCGACGACGATCCCACTCGCGACCTGCACGCGGGCAACGTCGTCGACTTCTGCACCGCTCTCGAAGGGGTCAGCCACTTCCTCTATCTCACCTGGAACGCCTCGATCAATCGCGCGGTCCGATTGCTCGAGCTTGAGCTGCAGGCTGAGGTCGACAAGTACATTTCCATAACGACTCTCGCTCACGAGCAGCACGGCAAGCCGTCTTCACAGCTGCACCACTGGCTGTTCGAGCGAGCCAGCTTTGACATCGCGCTCGACGACAGGGAGCGGGAGCGATATCGAGACGCGAACCATTACGCCGGCAAGTATTGCTTCGAGCTCGAGACGCGTTATCTGCGCGGCCAGCCGCGGGAAACGACGGATGCAATGATGGGCGACATCCGCCACTTCTACCGCCTCAGCCTTCCCGACAAGATACGCCGCATCAACAACTGAGCCCTGCGCCGGCCGAGCGACTTCCGCGCCCACGCTGCGGCGGGCTAGGACCGCAGCTTCTTCAGTAAGGTAAGCTCGTTGACGCCCGGCGCCGAGCGCTGGTAGCGGATCTCGTCCACGGACTGCTCTATCAGGTGCACCCCCAGCCCACCCATGGGGCGCTGCGCCAGCGGCAGGCTCAAATCCGGACGCGGGGCCTCGCGCACATCGAAAGGGCCGGCGTCGTCGCGCAAAATAACCGCAACGGTCTCACCTTCGTGCGTGACCTGCAGGCGAACCGTTCCATCGCAGTGCGCATAGCCGTGCACGATGATGTTGGTGATCGCCTCGTCGACGGCAAGCTCGAGCTCCGCAACGCGCGCCGCTTCGAGGCCCAGGTCGAGGGCGGCACGCCTCACGAACTCACGGGCGCGCTCCAGGTTCGCCAGATCGGCCTCGATCTCGAGCATGCGCCCGTTGTCCATCTCGTCGCCCCGCGGGCCCGCCTAGAAACAGGACAGCGCTTCGTCGAGGTCATTTCGAATGCTGAGATAAGCATCGAAACCCAGGTTTTTGATGACCTGGAGCACCGGCTCCGAGGGGCTGAGCAGCACCATGTGAGTGGATTTGCGGAAAGCATCCGGCGTCGCACTGGCCTCCGCCTCCGGCTCGAGCATGTTGCTGATCGCGTGAATAGCGCGAAATCCGGCGCTACCCATGTAGGTGACACCGCTGAGATCGAGCACGAGATGTTTGCTGCCGGACTCGACAACCTCGGCGGCCTTGCTCTCCAGCTCCTTGTAGGTATGTCCGTCGAGGGGCCCTTTGAGGCGGAACAGGGTCACCGGGACCTTGGCCTGTTCCTGGGCAACAGCGATGGTCAGCTCCGAAGTCATGATTCTCGACTCCTTGTGTAGGTCCGTTGAAGACATCCAGGCTCTGCCGAGGTACGCGCAACCGCAGCCCGTGTCGGAGCGCGCACCCCGCCGTATTCCAAATCGCCTCGCCGTGCCCACGGCGGGGGTCGATGCGGGCTCTTGCCCACATCCCAATACCGCGCCCGGCGTCACAGCGCGGTGCGCTCCAGCGACAGCATTGTAATATCGTCGAACTGATCGGCACCGCCGATGTAGTCCATGAGGCAATTCCTGACGCGCTCCGGGAGCGTACCACCCGGGAGGCCGGCGTCGCCGACGACGGAGATCAGCCGGTCCTCGCTGAACTGGTTGCCGTGGGCGTCCAGTGCTTCGGTCACCCCGTCGGTAAAGGCAAAAAGCGTCTCGCCATGCTCGAGCCGGCTCTCGCCGAGGGTGAAATCCACGCCCGGCATGATGCCGATCACCGGGCCGGTCGGCGCCAGCTTGCAGCGCACCCCCGAGCCATCGAGGATAAACGGTGCTTCGTGCCCCGCATTGATATAAGTCAGCTTTCCCGTTTGCACATCGATTAGAGCGAAGAAAAGCGAGGCGAACATGCTCGCGTCGCGGTGCGTGTGGGCGATGTAGTTGTTCGTCAGCACCACGCTGTCGAGCAGTCGCTTGGCCGGCTGCTGTGAGTCTGCGTGCGCCTTGCCGGCATCGCCGCCCCAGAGCCTGAAATCCTCCGCCAGCGACGACGCCCGCAGAAGGCTGCGAAACAACGTCATGAACAGAGCCGCTCCGACACCCTTGTCGCAGACGTCGCCGATGATGAAAGCGACGTGCTGCATGCTCTTGATCAGGAAGGCGTCGTAGAAATCTCCCGCGACCTCACGGGCCGCCTGAAAGAACGCCGCGAACTCCCAACCCTCCAGGCTCGGCAACGAACCCGGAAGAAAGCCCGCCTGAATCTGCCGCCCGATCTCGAGCTCTCTCTGCAGCACCCGAACCTGCTGTGAGCGGGTCGTCACGTCCTGTGCCATCTGACGTTGCTTGCGGCACATACCCTGGAGGACCGCGCGCGCCGCCTCGGGGTGTGAGGCCATCAGATCGTAGAGGGCACGCTGGTCCAGCTTGAGCAGGGTGCAGTCCTCGTCGGCGGTGATCGAGGCGGTGCGCACGTCGGAGTCGAGCGCCGCCATCTCACCGAATACGTCGCCGACGCCCATGCGCCGGAACACGAGCTCACCATCGTGAACACGTATTCGACCCGCGGCAATGATATACATCGAGGTACCGGTGTCGCCTTTGGCGAAAACCAACTCGCCCGCCGAATAGGTCTCCTTCTCGAGCACGCCGACAATGTCATCGAGGACGGACCCGCCGGCCGAACGCAGGAACTCGGCGCCCCGAAGAATCTCCTTGGTGTCTCTGCTCGCGGTCATATCGTCAACGCTGCGCCGGATTCTACCGGACGCGCGGGCATCGGCGCACAGGGGCAATTGGCGGGAGCGGCGGTAGCCCCGCGGCGCCGCGCCGAGATCCGCCCTTCGCGCTGAGCGCACCGCTCGGGCCATTTCCCTTCACAATCGCAATTACCATGCCACACTTCCAACAGGAGTCGACAACGCCTGAGCGCGGGCCGCTCGCTTCGGCTTGCCGCTACGCGCGTGCCGGCGGGGCCAGCCGCAGTGTGTCTTTGGATCTCCGGCCGGTGCAGACTGATCCCAGAGGACTGCTTTGAACGTCGTCGCAGCAAAATCCCTTGATCCCACTTCGCACCCGGCGGCCACCCCGTCCACAGTGGTGACACGGCTGCAGCGGGCGCTGCAGGCCCAACATCCGCTCATCCTCCTGCACACGCCAGAGGAAACGCGCGTGATGCAGGCGCTCGAGCAGATCGCCGCCGAGTGCCGTGAATGTCCGCTCGTTGTCTGGACGTGCACCTGCGGTCTGGACGACGGCCAGATAGCGGGCGACACGCGCAGCCCCGTGCTCGCGCTCGAGGCCGTCGTGCGCGACGCCAGGCCGGGGTTCTATGTATTCAAGGATCTGACGGCCTTCATGAACGATGCGAGCGTCGTGCGGCTGCTGCGCGACGCTTATTACCGGTTTCGCGAGCTGCCCGGTGCTCACCTGTTCATCGTATCACCCGAGCTCAACCTGCCGGCGGCGTTGCGCAAGAACCTCTTCGTGCTGGATATCGACCCGCCGCCGGTCGACGAGCTGCTCCCCGTCGTGGAGGAGATCGTAGCGCAGTACACGTCGCAGGAAGTGCCGGCGGGATTGCTCAAGAGCGTCGCTCTGGCGCTGCGCGGCATCACCCTGGACGAGGCCCGCCACGTGCTGCACAGTGTCATGAGTGCGCCCCGCTTCTCCCGCGAGCGCTTGCTCGACGAGATTCGCAGCACCAAGAAGATGCTGGCCGTGGGCGCGGGTTTTCTCGAGTATGTGCCCCCGCAGCGCAGTCTCGACGAGATCGGCGGGCTCAGCCGATTCAAGGGATGGATGGAAGACCGCGCCACGGTTTTCTCGCAGCAGGCGGCGGATGCCGGCGTCCCGATACCGCGCGGCATCCTGATAATGGGTGTGAGCGGGTGCGGCAAAAGCCTGTGCGCCAAGGCAATAGCGAAGGTGTGGAACGTTCCGCTGTTCCGGCTCGATATGAACCTGGTTTTCTCCCAGCTCTACGGCAATGCGGAGGCGAGCTTTCACCAGGCGCTGCGTGTCATCGAGTCGATGGCTCCCGCGGTACTGTGGGTGGACGAGATCGAGAACGGGCTCGGCTTCAGCGATCAGGCGAGCCCCGTGCACTCTCATATCTTCTCCGCATTCCTGACCTGGATGCAGGAGAAGCCGCCGCTGGTGTTCGTCGCGGCCACGGCCAACCGAATCGAGTCCCTTCCCGCAGAGATGATACGCAAGGGCCGTTTCGACCAGGTGTTCTTCGTCGACCTGCCCGATGAGCCGGAGCGCGCCGAACTGTTCGAGATTTGCCTGCGACGCTACGGCGGCGAACCGCAGCAGTTCGATATGAAGTCCCTGCTGCTGGAGACGCGCGGCTGGAACGGCGCGGAGATCGAGCAGGTGGTGCAGGCCGCCCGCATTCGGGGTCTGCGCCACAAGCGCCCCTTCTCCACGGCGGACGTCGTCGAGCAGGCGCGCCATATCGTACCGCTGTCACGGACGATGAACGAGCAGATTCAGGCGCTGAGGGACTGGGCCTGGGGTCGGGCAACGCCCGCCTCCGGCGCCGACACTCAGACCCTCGACGGCTGAAGCGCCGGCCACGGACAGGCGCCGGCGCGGAACTAGGCTCCCCGCTGGGGAAAGACAGCGAAGCGAAGGCACCCGACCCGCAGACGCCCACGCCTGGAGTCGACCGCAGGCAAGCACGGCTGCGGGCGGGGTTCTCCCGCCACGACGGCGTCTCGTCCCTAGCTAGCCAACCTCGCGCGCCGCCACCTGGGACCAACCCACGTGGGGGTGGATCACGTCGCCGCGCACGACGATCTCCATGTCGAGAATGCGCCGTATCCCGGCGAGATCTTCGGGATTGGCGAACTCCCCACGGAGTCGCTCGAGATGGTCGGGATGAATGTAGAGAACGTTGGGGCGAAACCCGTGCTCGCGCTGAAATGCTCGGACGATCTGATAAACGAAGCTCAGCATCTTGCGGAACCTGTTAGCGTCCACCTACTTCTTTATCTCAGACCGCGGACACATGCAAGAGGTTTCGCCGGTTTTTCGCCGCACAGTTGACCCGTGTCAGTCATTCGCGGGACCGCGCCGTGGGAGCGCTCGCGCGGTTGTCGCCGCCGCGGCCGTGTCGTAGACCGCGTACCAGTAGTAGTCCAGCTCGACGATGCGCACTGAGCGCGACACACCGGCCAGGGAGCGCCGGATGTCCCGCGGTGCCGGAAAATTCTTCAGAACCTCGAACTGCTCACCGTCGTCGAGGCGACGCCTCTGGTAGCTGTTGCCGTCGCGGTCGACGCGCGCGATCGGCGTGCTGCTGCCGCCGACGTAGCGATTGTCGGCGAGCACCACGCGCCGGCCCTCACCCAAGCAACGGTGCAGTGAGCGTACGAACTCCTCGACCCGCGACAGCGGTACGTGCGACCACCAGAATGCGGCGAGCGCGGCGCTGAAAGTGCCGGCGATTCCCTCGAGCCGGTAGGCGTCCGCCCTCACGAAGCGAACTTTGCCCCGCGGATAGGGTTTCGCGGCGGCAATCTCGAGCACCTCCCGGCCAATATCGACGCCGAGGATGGAGCGAGCCGTCGTCGCGGCGCGCTGGGTCCAGAAGCCGGTACCGCACGCCACTTCGAGCACGTCGTGACCGGCGAGCAGCTCCTGCAAAGCCCTCTGCAGCCGCCGCAGATCCGCTTGTCGCTCGGGCTTGGCGTAGACGCTTTCGTATTCGCGGGCGCGCCGTGCGTAATAAATGCGCATGAGGTCCTGCGGGCCCCGCGCGCTGCGTCCCTGGCTCGGCATCGGCCGTGCGTGCCGCGCGTCGGGGCTCAGCCGCGCTGCGGCCGCAGCGGCGGCAGCGACTCGTGCGGCGCGCGCGAGCCGCCGCGGTGTGGGGCCCGCAACACAGCGTCGGCGAGCTGCGCCAGCCCGGGGGAGCGCCAGCCGTCGCCCTGCATAGCGTAGAGGGCGCGGTCGAGCAGGGCGAGCTCGGCCGCAAACACAGTGTCGGCGCTGCGGGCCGCGAGCGCGCCGAGGCTGCGCGGCGGGGACTCGGGCCAACGCGAGGCTCCCCACGCGAGCAGTGCGGCTGTGGCCGCGGCGGCGTCACCCTGGGCACAGGCTCGCTCCAATGCCGCGCGTGGGCGCGCGCGTTTCGGCGGCGGGGCCTCACCCTCGGCGACGCCGTGGCGTCGCCGGGCGCTGTGCCACCAGCCCAACACCGTCACCAGCCAGGCGATGGCGAGCGCCGTGCTCACGCCCTGCCACACCCCCGAACGCTCGCCGTGCGCGAGACCGTCGGCCGTTGCCGACGGCAAGCCGCCCGGCGGCGAGACGACGGCGGCCGTTACCGGCGCGGGCACCGCCGTCAGCGTGCGGGCGGGCAGCGACGCGATTTTCTGGCGCTCCTCATCGACGTCCCACCACGGCACGGCGATTGCCGGCAATGTGACGCCGCCCGCACGGCCGGCCAACAGCGCGATGCGACGACCGCGCGTCCCCACTACGCCCTGAGGGGTCACCTGCGAGCTTGCTTGTGCTTGATCCGGGTAAGTCCGGATCCCGTCGGGGGCTGCCATTTCCAACTCCGGCAACTGCGTCCCGCCGAGACCCTTGGCCTCCAGGCGCAGGGTGCGGGTGAGCGGCTCGCCCACGCGCAGCTCGGACGCCGGCGCTCCCCAGTCCTCGCTCAGGGTGAGCTCTTGCGCGGGGAGCCAGTGGGCGCCCGTGAAGGCAGCAGGCCGCGGGCGCACGGGGATGCGAAGCTCCCGCGAGCGCACGCCCACGGGGCGACCCTGATCGAAAAGCCCATCCAGCATTCGGCTACCGCCGTCGGACAGGCGTCCCTGAAACCGAATCGGCGGGATCACCATCTCCCCGCTGGTTGGGGGAAAGATAGCGTAGCGGCGTTCGACGACTCGATAGCGCCGGCCGCCGCGCATGGCCTCGTAGCCTGAGTCCCGCCCGAGGCGCTCGATGACGGCGTTGTCGACCTCGGGCTCGCTGAGCGAGCCTTCGATCACGTCCACTCCCAGATACAGCCGAATGGTGTAGATGAGCTGAGCCTGGACGTAGGGTCTGCCCGGATCCGCCTCGACCTCGACGAAGATCTCCCGCGCCTCCTCGCCCGAGGGTTCTCTCGGGGGCAGCACCGTCAGCGTAACGGGCGGCGTAGCACGTCCGCCGATCGCGACCGGAGCCACCACGAGTTCGCCGGAGCGCCTGGGCTCGAGCTCGATGAACCAGCGCGTCTTTGCCGTGCGCCGCCCGTCCACGATACCGATGTGAGTGCTGGTCGAGGTGCCGCGCACCACGAAGTCGCTCGTCAGCGACCGCAGGTCCGGACTCTGACCGGCCGCTTCGGCATCTATCTCGACCACCAGGCGCACCGTCTCGTCCGCATAGATCGGATTGCGCTCGAGGGTGGCGCTCAGCATCTGTGCCGACGCCGGCGTCGCCAACGTCCCCGCCCACACACACACTGCGAGCCGCCGAGCGATGACGCGCAGCGCTCCTGCATGCCGTCGGGCCACACTCACCACGGCGGCTCGCCGTTGGAAACCGGGCGGCCGCGGCGCTCATGCTGGCGCTGGAACTTGCGCCGCAACAACCCGCCCGGATCATCGGGGATGCGCTGCAGCCACTGTTCCATCGCCTGACCCAGCTCCGCCCCGCTGTGTGCCCCGGTCTGCGCCGCGGCCAGCCCCTCGTCGGCGGCGCCCGCGTCCCCCGCGGCCGGCTCCGGCGTGCGTGCCCGCGGCTGCCCGGCGTCGGCTGCGCTCCGCGGCGCGGTGGTAGCCGCCCCGCCCTCGGCGCGTGACGACCCGGCGTCGACGGGCTCGTTGCGAGGTTCGCCCGCGTTGCTGTCGGCGCCGCCGTCCCCCGGAGCCGGCGGCGGCATGCCCGCTGGCGTGTCGCCCCCCCCGGGCCGACCCGGTGCTTGCTGCGGCGGGGCCGCAGGCGCATCGCGGCGCTGCTGCAGCGCCCGCTCCACCAGCGCGCGGTTGTGACGCGCGTCGTCGAAATCCGGCAATTGCTCCAGGGCCGCGTCATAGGCGGCCAGCGCTGCGGCGAGCTCGCCCTGGCGCGCCAGCGCGTTGCCGCGGTTGTAGTCCGCCACGGGCCCGTCCGAGCGGGCGAAGGCGGCCGCGGCCTGCGCATATTGCCCGGTGCGGTAGCTGGCGACACCCTCCCACCGCGGCGCCCCCGCCTCCAGTGCCGCCTCGGCGTCGCCGGCGCGCAGCGCCCGCGACGCCCGCTGGTCGGCGCGCCACCACAGATCCTCCCAGTCGAACGCGTGGCTCGGGGGCGGCGACAAGAGCACCGCCACCAGCGCGCAAAGCAGCCATCCGCGCCTGAAGGCAAGGGCGGCGAGCGGCAGCAGCAGCAGCACCAGCCAGGGCCCGCCGTCGCGCCAACCGACGCTCCTGCGTGCGGTCGGTCGTGCCCCCGCCGTGGCGTCGGCCAGCGCTCCCGCATCGAGCAACTGCCGCAGGTCGGAATCGTCGGGTGTGAGGCCGGCATAGTAACCCCCGCCTGCCTGCGCCACCGCGCGCAGTGCCGCCGTGTCTAGTGCGGAGACAACGATGTTGCCGGCCGCGTCCTCGAGAAAACCACCCGCCGCGAGCGGCACCGGCGCGCCCTGTTCAGTCCCCACCGCGAGCACCGAGACGCGATGGCCGTGCGCGCGCAGCGCCTGCGCGGCCCCGGCGGTGCCTGCGGCCACGGCGTCGGCGACGAGAATCACCTCGCCGCGGCTGACGCCCGCCCGATGCAGCAACTCGCCGGCCCGCTCGAGGGCCAGATCGGTGCGGCTGCCCGCCGCCGGCATCACCTGCGGCGTCAGGGCCGGGAGCAGATGACGCAGCGTCTCGGCATCGTCGGTGAGCGGCGCCACCACGAACGCGTCTCCGGCGTACGCCACCAGTCCCGTCTGGGCGTCGGCGCCATGGCTCAACATGTCCGCCACCTTCAGACGCGCGCGCACCAGTCGCGACGGCTTGACGTCGGCGGCTTCCATGGAGCGGGAGAGATCGAGGACGACGACGCGCGCGGCACCGCTGCGGTAGAGCGGTTGCTCGAGGCGCTCCCAGCTCGGTCCCGCCAGCGCGACCACGCCGACCAGCCACGCGAGCGCGAACAGCCACAACGCCAGCGGCGCGCGGGCACCGCCCGGGTCGACGATGAGGTGCGGCAGCAGATGGGCATCGCACAGTGCGCGCCAACCGTCACTACGGCGCAGTTGCCGCCGCAGCAGCCACACCAGCGCCGCACCCAGCGGCAGCAGCAGCAACCACCCGGGTCTCAACCAGTGCAATGCGCTCGGATCCACGGGCCTCAGCGCAGCTCCGCCAGCGAGGCGCGCGACGCTGTCGGCCCCCGGGCGTCCCGCCACGGCGAGACCAGCGCCACCGCCAAAAGGGCGACCACGAGCAGAGCGAGCCCCAGGGGCCACACGTAGAGTTCCGCGACGGGTCGCAGCCGCTCGACGTCCGCCTCGACAGGCTCGAGCTCGTCGAGCAGCGCGTAGATCTCACGCAGGGCGGCGGTATCGCGCGCGCGGAAATAGCGCCCGCCGGTGGCCTCGGCGATGGCGCCGAGCGTGGCCTCGTCGAGATCCACCGAGGGGTTGACCCGGCGCACGCCGAGGACGTCCCGCACCAGCAGCTCGTCGGCGCCCACGCCGATGGTGTGGATGCGCAGACCCTCGCCGCCGGCCAGGCCGGCCGCCTGCAGCGGCTCGACCACCCCCGCCGTATTGGCGCCGTCGGTCAGCAGCACCAGCACACGCGTCGCGGCGGGGCGCGAGCGCAGTCGCTTGACGGCCAGACCGATGGCATCGCCGATGGCGGTACGCTCCCCGGCGAGACCGATCTCGGTCTCCGTGAGCAGCGTGCGCACCGTCGCCCTGTCGAAGGTCAGCGGCGCCAGCAGATAGGGACGCGTGCCGAACACAATGAGGCCGAGCCGATCGCCCAGGCGACGCTCGAGGAACTCGCCGGCAACCTGCTTCACCATGTCGACTCGCGTCACGAGCTCACCGTCCAGCTTCATGTCGCGCGTCTTCATGCTACCCGAGATGTCCACGGCCATGAGCAGGTCGCGACCGCTCAAGGGAAGGGACGTCGGCTCGCCGAGCCATTGCGGCCGGCATGCCGCCAGCACCAGCAGACCCCAGCAAAGCACCGCGGCGCTGATACGCATCGTGTGGCGCGGCCGGGCGCCGGCGGCGCCCACGGTGCGTACGTCCTCGAAGAAGGGGACCCGCAGCGCCGCGCTGCGCGCCCGCTCGCTGCGCGGCAGCAGCACACGCACGAGCAGCGGCAACGGCAGCGCCGCCAACGACCACAACCAGGGCCAGCGTAGCATCGGTGTGCTTCGCGCTCCTACACGTTGCGCCTGATCCAGCGCTCCACCTGCACCAGCAGGGCACGAGCGTCGGCGTCGGCGTGACGTGCGTAGGGTGCCGATACGAGACCGCGCCCCGGGCCCGAGCTGAAAAGATCCGTAGCGCCGGTGCGGTCGAGAAACTCGAGCCAGTCGCGTCCTGCCAGGCCGGCCACCTCGTGGCGCGGGTAACGCACCAGAGCGGCGCGCCGCAGCAGAACCGAGACGGCGCCCCAGTCGAGCTCGCCGCCTTGATCCAACTGCCTGCCGAGGACCTCGAGCCGACGCAGCGCAAAGCGCCGCGGTCGCGCGCGGCGCCTGCGCCGCTGCAGCACGCGGGCGACGATGACCACCACCACCACGGCGCTCAGCATCATCACCCACCAGCCCGGCGCGGGCGGCCACCAGCCGGGGTCGGGCGGCAGGTGAATGTCCCGCAGCTCGGCAAGAGGATCGGCAGCCATCGGCAGCGGCCGTCAGCGCCCTGCGCGCGCGCCCGCGCTCGACAGCCCGCGCTGCAGGCACTCGGCGACGTTGGCGTCGGTAGCGATCGGTACCAGTCGCACGCCGCCTTCGCGCGCCAGCACCTGCAGGCGCTGGCGACGGCCGTCGAAGCCGGCCGTGAACGCCCGGCGCGCCGCCGCGCCCGTCGTCGCCACCAGGACCCGGGTGACGCCGTCCGTCACGGCGTAACGGCCCGGCGGCGGCGCCTGCGCCTCGAGGGGATCGAAAATCCAGCAGGCGACCATTTCGTTGTGCTGACTAAGGCGCCGGAGGTGCCGGACCGCGTCTTCGTCGAGGGTGTAGAAATCACTGCAGACGAAGATCAGGCTGCCCGGGCGGGCGACGCGGCGCACGCGCAGCAGCGCCTGGGCCAGAGGCGCCGCCGCCGCTACTGCGCCGCTCGACACGCTCGCCCGCGCCAGCCCCCTGAGCACGCGCAGCACCCCGCGGCGGCCAGCCGCCGGACGCATCTCGTGATGTTCGTCCTCGGCGAAGATCACGGCACCGACGCGGTCCGCGTTCGCCGCCGCGGCCCACGCGAGCGTTGCCGCCGTCTGCGCCGCGATGACGGACTTGAACGCCACGCGCGTGCCGAAGAACATGCTGGCGCAGAAATCGACGACGACGAAGACCGGTCGCTCCCGCTCTTCACGATAAACCTTGGTGTGCGCCGTACCGCTGCGCGCGGTCACACGCCAGTCGATGCTGCGGATGTCGTCGCCGGGAAGGTACAGACGCGACTCGTCGAAATCCATGCCGCGACCGCGAAAGCGCGAGACGTGACCCCCGGCCAGGGACGCGCGCGGTCTGCGCTGCGGCCGCGGCGCGAGCCGGTTCGCCTGAAACCTCAGGGCGAGCAGCTCCTCGACATTGACCTCGGTACCACGCGGCACAGGCGCTTACCGTGCCCGCCTCGCTCTGATCGCCGGATTCACGGCACTGCCACGCGCTTGAGCAGCTCCGCGATGAAGCCGTCGGCGTCGATGCCGTCCGCCTCCGCCTCGAACGACATCAGCACACGATGACGCAAAACGTCCGGCGTCACCGCCTGAATGTCCTCCGGCGATACGTAGTCGCGTCCGGCGAGCCACGCGTGGGCACGCGCGCACCGATCGAGCGCAATGCTGGCGCGGGGGCTCGCGCCGAAGCTGACCCAGCGAGACAGCTCCTCACCGTAGCGCCCGGGCGCGCGCGTCGCCAACACCAGCTCGACCAGATACTCCTCCAGTCGCGGCGCCAGGTGCAGCGCCAGGACTTCCTGGCGTGCCCGGAAGACCGTAGTTTGGGCAATGAGCGGCGGCGGCGCCTCGAGCGGCGCATCGATGCCGCGCAGCGCCTCCTCTCGCGCCAGCTGCAAAATCAGGCGTTCTGATTCCGCGACCGGGTAATCCACGCACACGTGCATCAGGAACCGATCGAGCTGCGCCTCCGGGAGCGGATACGTTCCCTCTTGCTCGATGGGGTTCTGGGTTGCCATCACCAGATAAAGCCGGGGCAGGGGATAAGTCTTGCGCCCTACCGTGATCTGGCGCTCGGCCATGGCTTCGAGCAGCGCGGATTGAACCTTGGCCGGCGCCCGGTTGACCTCGTCCGCCAAGATGACGTTGTGAAACAGCGGGCCCTGCTGGAACACGAAGGAGCCGTCCTGGGGACGATAGACCTCGGTTCCGGTAAGGTCCGCCGGCAGCAGGTCGGGGGTGAACTGAACGCGGTGAAAATCCCCCTCGATGCAGGCGGCGAGCTCCTTGATGGCCTTCGTCTTGGCGAGCCCGGGCGCCCCTTCCACCAACAGGTGCCCGTCCGCGATGAGGGCGATCAGCAGACGGTTGACCAGCGTCGGCTGGCCGATGACGAGGGACTCGACCCGGCGGCGGATGTCCTGCAGCGAGCCGCGCGCGGCGTCGCGTGGTTGCTCCTGCTCTGAAACGTATGACCGCTGCCCGGTAGAGGACACCATGTTATCGCTTGCGTCTTGTCCACACTGCCCGCGAGCCGCCCGTCGACGCGGACCATTGCATCGCGGCAATCGACGTTACGTTAGTGAGTACCGATGCGCCGGCGGCTTCGCTACGAGGCCATCGAGCTGGCCGCGGCTAGTTTACCCCATGGCGGCAAGAACGTCGGCGAGAGGCGGGCGCTCAGCGTCCGAGCGCCCAGTTGCGGGCGACGAGTTCGTCTAGCCCACTGTATTCGTCCGCCGCGGCAGCGACCAGTGTCTCGACGGCAAAACGCCGACGCAGCGGGGCCGTCGCCTCCACGGCATCACTCGAGATCAGTGCCGCCGTGAGTCGCCGCTTGAGCCCTTCGCTCACCCGCCGCCCGGCAGTGAAGGCGGCGCGGGGACCGAACGCCGTCATGTGCAGCACGCGCGTGTCCGGCGTGCCTATCAGCCGGTAAAGCGCAAGCGGCGCGATCCCGGCGCGACAGCGACCCGACGCGGTAGCGTAGTAGATGCTCGTCCAATCGGCGATCGCCTCCAGCTGCGGCTGGCGAAACGGATGCTCGAACAGACTGAGCAGCCGCAGCGTCCCTTCGTCCGGCCGGCGGCGAGCGCAGACCCGACGGCCCTCCAGATCGCTCAGCTCGATGACATCGGCATCGTTCTCGCGCGCATAGAAGACGAACGCGAGTCTTCCCGGCACCTTCGCCAACAGCTCGTGGGCATGCTCGCGCAAGCGGTAGGCGACCAGGTGCGCCGCGTCGAAGACGATGTCGTAGTCGTCATCGCGCAGAGCCTGCTGGTAGCCATACCAGTCACCGGCGTATTGGAAGCGGATACTCGCCCCCGTGGCGCGGGCAAGGTAGGCAGCGATGGGCACAAAAACCTCCCGCGCCCGCTGTGAGTCCACCTCCCAGGGCGCGGCCGACATGACGAGCGTGCGTTCGCTGTCGGCCTGGGCGAGCGCGCAGAGCGTGCCAAGCAACGCCACGCATGCGCACACACGCGCATGCCCCCGCCATTGGCTGTGCCGATTCCGCCGTCGTGCCACGGCCGTCGTGTGACCGTATCTGTACTCGAAACGGGCACGCGTGCGCCGGCACTCGGCCCGATGGGCTGCAGGGATGAGCGACCCGCGCCGCTGCCGACGCGGGAAGGCCTCGAGCGCTATGTTAAACTGCCGCGCGTCTCACGCAAGCATCGCCGCGGCGGCGCGTGGGGCGGCGATGGCGCCGCGAAGCCGACCGGGACCTAGCAGCGATAAGATGGATTTGATCGCCGACGGGCGCGACGATGCTCGCTGGACAGTGATCCTGGCGCACGGGGCGGGCCAGCCGATGGACTCGCCGTTCATGCAGTTTTTCGCCCGCGGCCTGGCCGCGTGCGACGGCATCGACGCAGGCGTGCGCTGCCTGCGCTTCGAGTTTCCCTACATGGCGGCGGCCCGGCTCGACGCAAAACGCAAACCGCCCGACAGGGAGCCGGTGCTGCTGCAGAGCTGGCGCGACGCGATCACCGCCGCCGAGCGCCGCGCAAGCGTGCGTGCGCGCACGATTATCGGCGGCAAGTCGCTCGGCGGGCGCATCGCCAGCATGGTCGCGGACGACGAGGGCGTGGCGGGCCTGGTGTGTCTGGGGTATCCGTTCCATCCACCCGGGCGGCCCGAGCGGCTGCGTACCAGCCATCTCCGTGAGCTGCGCACACCCGCTCTGATCTGCCAGGGTGAGCGTGATCCCTTCGGCGGGCGCGAGGAGGTAGCGGGCTACGGCCTTCCGCACGGCATCCGTCTGCACTGGGTGGCCGACGGCGATCACGGCTTCAAGCCCCGCCGGGCGTCGGGCCGCACAGAGACGCAGAACTGGGATTCGGCATTGGCGGCCATCGTTGCCTTCATGAGGGAGCTGCCCGCCTGAGCGCGACACGCGCTCGGCGCTCTTCCTGAGGATAGAACCGAAATGAGCACGGGCATCGTCTACGACACGCATTGTCTCGACCACGACACCGGAGCCAGGCACCCCGAACGACGCGAACGCCTGGCGGCGACGTGGACCCACCTCGAGGACCAGCCTTGGTTCGGTGAGCTGGTGCGCGTCGCCGCGCGACGCGCGGAGCGAGAGTGGGTGGAGACCATTCACAGCGCGCAGTTCATCGAGCGCGCAGCGGCGGCCTGCCGCAGCGGCGCCCCCTACCTCGACGTTCCCGACGTCAGCATCGGCCCCGAATCCTGCGACATCGCTTTGATCGCGGCGGGCGGCGCGCTGCAGCTCGCCGACCGTGTTGTTGCCGGGGAGATCGACAACGGCTTTGCGCTCATTCGACCCCCCGGCCACCACGCCGAGGCCGGCACCGCTCTCGGGTTCTGTCTGTTCAACAACGTCGCCATCACTGCCCGCTACCTGCAGAGGCGCTACGGCATCGACAAGGTGCTGATCCTCGACTGGGACGTGCACCACGGCAACGGCACCCAGCACTCTTTCGAGGACGATCCGTCCGTGCTCTACGTGAGTCTGCACCAGTATCCCTACTACCCCGGCACGGGCGCCGCCTCCGAGACGGGGATCGGGCGCGGCAAGGGGGCGACGCTCAACTGCCCCATGGTCGCCGGCTGCGCAGACGAGGACTACCGCGAGGCTTTTCGCCTAAGCATCCTGCCGGCGATCGAAGCGTTCAAGCCGCAGTTCGTGCTGATATCGGCGGGCTTCGACGCTCATCGCGCCGATCCATTGGCGCAGATGAACCTGTCGACGCCGTTCTACGGCTGGATGAGCGAGCGCATCGTGGAGGTCGCGGCGAAGCACGCCGAGGGCCGCATCGTCTCGCTGCTCGAGGGCGGTTACGACCTGGGCGCGCTGCCGCGCTGCGTCGCCCGCCACCTCGAGGTGCTGCTGCGCGCCGACCCCTGCTGAGAGCAACCCGCGCGCGATTGTTCAAGGATTAAGCAGAAACCCCGTCACGGCATCGTTGAAGGCAACCGCCTGCTCGACGTTCGACAGGTGAGCCGCAGCGGGGATCACCGTCAGCCTTGCGCGGGGAATGCGCTCGCACATGGCTTGCGCCGCCGCTACCGGCGCTGTCGGATCGTCCTCGCCGACGATGAGCGCTGCAGGCAGGCTCAAGGTGCTCAGCAGCTCCAAATAGTTCAATTCGCGAATGGCGTGACAGCAGCCGACATAGCCTGCCACCGACGTCCTGAGCATCTGCTCACGGATTCTCGCCACCGTCTCGGGGTGGCTTTCGCGAAACGGCGCCGTGAACCAGCGCTCCATGGTGGCGTCTGCGAGCGGTTCCAGCCCCTGTGCCTGCGCCACGTCGATGCGCTCGGACCACATCGGCTGCGCGTCGGGCGGCACCACGGCAATGGTGTCGCAAAGCGAGGCGCTCGCCAGACGATCGGCGTAGCGAAGGGCGATGTTCTGTCCGATCATGCCGCCCATCGACAGTCCCACCCAGTGCACCTCGCCGATGTCGAGAGCGTCAAGGAGCCCGATCGCGTCGTCGCCGAGCTGGTCGAGCGTGTACGGGCCCGGTGGGGCATCGCTGCCGCCATGGCCACGGGTGTCGTAGCGCAGCACCCGGAAGCCGGACTCCAGCGCCGCCAGCTGGGGTTGCCACATCATCATGCTCGACCCGAGCGCGTGGCTCAGCATGACGACGGGCCCGGACTCATTGCCGGAGAGCTCGCAGCAGACGTTCAGGGTCTCGGTTGCAATAAGCATAAGATGCCTCCAGTGTGAGCGCGCCCGGCGACTCCGCGACTACCGAGCGTCATCCTCTCGCCGTCGCCGGCGCACTGCGCCTGCGAAAGACGCGGTAAGCGAGCCGCGGATCGTCCTCCAACGGCGTGAGCGGTCCCGGCTCCCACTGCGCCCAGTCGATGTCCGGAAAGCGCGTGGCTCCGGCGCACTCGATGCGATCCGGAACGTAGGTCACGTCCAGCACCTCGCAGTAATCGATGGCTTCGGCATAGAGCTGAGCGCCGCCGATGAACCAGACGTCTCCCGGTGACGCGGCGAGCGCGGCTGCGACCGATGTGAACGACTCCGCGCCTTCACAGGGCGCACTCGTAACGACCACGTTGCGCCGCCCGGGCAGAGCCTTGCAGCCTATCGATTCCCAAGTGCGCCGCCCCATGATGATCGTCGCCCCCAGGGTGCGCCTCTTGAAACGCCTGAGATCGGCGCTGTAATGCCAGGGCAGCCCCCCGGCCAATCCGATCACGCCCTGCGGCGACATGGCGACGATGGCCCCTCTCACGGCCGGGCGCTTGCACCCCGGCCGGCGCCCGGGCTGCGGGCGTGCGGCCAAAACGTGGAGCACGCGTCAGGCATGGCGCTAGACGGCGACCTTGAACCGAATCGGCGGATGCGGATCGTAGTCGCTCAAACGGAACACCGACAGGATCTCGTCGGTATCGGCCTCTATCAGGCCGACGAGACTCTCCAGGTCGCGCACGGCCGGATCGATGCGCAGCCGCGGCAGGGAGCGCGGTGCCCGCCGCAGCTGCTCACGCAGCCCCGGAACGTGATCGTACTCTGCCATCGAACCATCGGCTTTGGCGGTGTAGACATGGGCGTCGACGAGCGTGTGCGCGAAGATCCCGGCTGGAATGTCGGCGAAACGCGCGAACAACTCCAGGAGCAAAGCGTAGCCGGCGATGTTGTAGGGCACGCCGAGGGCGATATCGCAGCTGCGCTGGGTCAGATGCAGGCACAGGTGCGGTTTGCCGCGAGCATCGTTCTGAACGTTCAGCACCCACATGGCGTGACACGGGGGCAGGGCGCTCGTCTGGGCGTTGCCCGGAGCCCACGCCGACACGACCAGTCGCCGGCTCATGGGGTTGCGCCTGAGCTCACCGGTCACCCAGGCGATCTGGTCGCTGAATACCGCGCCGGTCTCGCCGTGGATGGGGAAGTGCCGCCAGAAATTGCCGTACGCGCTCGGCACCCGGCCGTCGTCATCGGCCCAAGGGTCCCAGAAGCGACAGTCGTGCTTTCGCAGCAGCGCGACGTCTGTCTCCCCGGAAAGAAACCAGAGGTTCTCGATAACGATGTTCTTCCACGATATCTCCTTGGTGGTGAGCAGCGGAAATCCCTCCCGCAGGTCTATCTCGTAGTTGATGTTGAAGGTCGACAGGGTGTCGACCCCGGTCCGGTTCTCTTTGCGCTGACCCTTATCGAGCACCTCGGTCACCGCCTGCAGATACTGCTTCACTGTCGCGTCCGGCGGCCAGTCGCATTCGATCGTGCGGGCACCTTCGACCTCGCCTTCACGTCGAATCGCCCGTGCGGGGCTCGAAGTAGACCTCTATCACCTTACGTGCCAGGTAGGCGGATTTGACGCGCCAGCGCTCCTTGTTCACCGTCAGCGCCGCGAAGGCGATCCTGCGTTCGTCCTGCGCGGCGTAGCCAACGAACCAGTCGTTCTTGCCGCGCGGTGTGAGCCCGGTGAGTGAGCCCGTCTTGCCGCCCACCTCGACGCCGGCCAGATGGCCCTTGAAGAACCGGTTGAACGACTTGCGCGCCGAGCCCGAGCGCACGGTCTCACGCATCAGAACCCGCATCTGCGCGGCGGTATCCTCGCTGATCGCCCGATTCACGGCCGACTTGCCGGCTGCGTAAAGCAAAACCCCGTGCTCGTCGTAGGCGGCATCGACCACGAAGGGCTGGACGATCAGACCACCGTTGACGACGGCGGCGGCCACCATGGCGCCGTGCAGAGGGCTCAGGGTGTTTGTGCGTGTGTAGCCCGAGGCCGCTTCGGCTATGGACCATTGATCGGCCGCGTCGATGGCGGTGCTGCCGGTGCGCAGATCGATGTCCGAGCTCATCGCCTGGTTGAACCCGAAGCGTGCTGCGTACTCGTCCAGCTTCTCGCCGCCAACGTAGAAAACGCCGAGCCTGCCGAAAACCGGATTCACCGACTTGGCGAAAGCCCGGCTTAAGGGAATGCGTCGAGTCCACTTGTTGTCCCGATGCCGCAGCACCTGGCTCTTGTACAGGCTGGTGCTCTTGCCGTTGTAGGCAATGACGCTCGCAGCGCTCGCCTTGCCCTCCTCGATGGCCGCGGCCGCGGTGATGATCTTGAACACCGACGCGGCCGGAAAGCTTGCCCTCAGTGCAAGATTGCCCCAGTTCTCCCCGTCCTGGCTGTGACTTGCTATGGCGAGCACCCGGCCCGAGTCCGGCTCGATGGCGACGAAGGCCCCGTAATCCGGCTGATAGCGCTGCAACAGCTCGTCGATGGCGCGTTGGATCTTCGCGTCGAAGGTGTATTGGAGCACAGCGGCGTAGCCGCGCTGGCCGGTGTCGATGCGCACCGTCGGCGAGACGTGCCCACTCGCCACCGAGTGTGCGATCGCCTGCGAGATGTGCTCGCGGGCCACGCCCCACAGCTGCTGCGGCGTTGCCTCGGTGACGCCGAGCTCTCCCGGCCAGGCGCTGGTGCAGAAAATTGCCGCCGTCATCGCGGCCCAGCGCAGGGGTCGCTTGCCCCGCGCCGCGCCGCCGAGCGCAACGCCGGGCGGCGCCGAGGTCGGCCGCTGGCGCGGCAGACCGAGCGACGGCTCGAGCCGCCGACCGTGGCTGCGCAGACGTGACCCCCTGCGAAACAGGCCGCGCCGACGCGGCGCCAGGTCGACGAGTCGTTCTCGGTGCATCGGCCTCCTGATCGGGAGCGAGCGGCTGGCAGGAAGGGCGCGATTATAGCGTCTCGCCGTGATGCTGTAAGTGGCCTTGCGACGGGAGCGCGGCGGCGACCAACCGAGCGGCCGCGGGGCTCTGCAACCTGACGACCCCGGGGCTGAACTGCACCAACAGATCGTCGCCGCAGAGCTCGAGCGGGCCGGCAAGCGTGGCCCGCCCGTGCAGCGCGACGACACGCTCGACTTCGATGCGCTGCCCGCCCGCCAGCACCACGCCCTTGCACGGGGCGCCGCACGCGCCGCGCAGAAAATTAAAGGCACGCTCCGCCGCCCAGTCGGCAGAAACCTCGTAGTCCGAAGCCGTTGGGGCGGGAAAGTAGCTCGCGAGGCGTTCGTCCTGGCGCGCGGGGTGCACCGCCCCGCCCGCGTAGTCCTTGAGCGCAGCACGGAACAGACCTGCGCCCGCGGCGGCGAGCCGGCGATTGAGCATGTCTGCGCCGGCGCCGCGCGGCAACGGCACGCGACACTGGCGGATTATGGCGCCGGCGTCCATCCGCTCGCCCACCCGGTGCAAGGTGACACCGACCTCGGTCGCGCCGTTGCGCAGCTGCCAGAACAGCGGCGCGGGGCCCCGGTATGCCGGCAGCAGCGAGGGATGCAGGTTGACACAATCGAGCCTCGGCATCGTCCACACCGCCGGCTCGAGACGCTGCGGATAGCAAGTCACCAGCAGCAGATCCGCGCGCTCATCGACAGGACACGCCGAACCCGCGGCGAAGTGCACCGGCAGGCCTGCTTCGCGCGCCAGTGCGGCGAGCGACCGCCGCCGGCCCGGCGGCGATGCCATCACCGGCAGATCCCCGCACCGTGCCGCGCCGGCGTCGTATCCGGGCACCACCACCGACTCGATCCGCACCGCTGAGCGCAGCAGCTCCTCCAGCACGCAGGCAGAAAAAACACCCGCACCTGCGAGCAGCTGAACGCGCAACATGTCAGCGCGCCGAAGGCGGCGTTGGGTGGCGGCTTGCGAGCGGGACGGTAGTCACAGCACGACTCATGCGCCGTTCACGAACCCGCTTCGCCGGCCGCCGCCACGCTCGCCTGGCGGCGGCGCAGCTCTCGCCGAGCGTTGACGCCGCCGACGTAGCCGCAGAAAAGCAGTGCCGGCAAGAAAACGAGGAAAGCCGCCAGCACGCCGAGCATGTCGCGCCAGGGAAAGGCGCCCGACGGCATCGCCTTGAGTGCAGGCCAGGCGAGCAGCCCCGCCTTCAACGTGACGTCCACGGCGAGCACCATGAGCGCCGGCGCCAGAGCGGCCTGCCACATGCCGCCGAGTCGGTGGAGGACCACACGTTTACCGGCCATCACCATGGCGACGACCTGCGTCATAATCAGATAAGGTACGAGATCGCGCATCGGCACCCGGGCATCCAACACGTGGCCCGCCACGAACACGCCAACCGTTATCAGCAGAGGCAACCCGAGTGTGTGCAGGTATCGGAACACGACCTCGTTCTAGCCGGCGCGCGCGTCTTGACGACGCGTAACCGCCACGCACCGCGCTGGCAGGGCGTGTGCACGCGCGTAGGCATCGCCGGCGGCACCGCTAATGTTCACCGAGGAGCACGTCCTTGGCCTGATTGATGCGCGCCGCCAGATAGGTGGAGCCGCCGCGATCGGGGTGCAGCTTCTGCATCAGCCTGCGGTGCGCCTCCACGATCTGCTCGTGCGTTGCGCCCTGCTCCAGGCCCAGAACTTCATGGGCCTCGGCAGCGGACATGCTCGCCGTACTTGCCTCGCCGCCCGTGCCGGCGTCGCCGGGCGCGCGCCACGCATCACCATAAGCCCGGTCCAGGTACGATTCGAGCAGAGCCACCGAGTCGGCGTCGGCGCGTTGGCACTCGTCGAGGAGCTCCAGAAGCTCCTCGAGGGACAGTTCGGCCAGGCGTCGCCCCTTTTTCGTGCCCTCGAGCACATCGCCGTGCATCTCGCCGGTGTCGTGATCGAGCACCATCCGCAGGTAGGTCGTCTGGACGTCGGACTTCTGCCCCGGGGTCGGGCCTCGCCAGCCCTTGAACATGCTGTAAGCGCGCTGTGCCATGATGGCGCGCTGGATCCACGGCACGAGCGCGCCGAGGGCGGCAAACACCCAGTGCACTCGCCCGGTCAACACCAGCGCCAACAGGACTGCGATGCCGCCGTAGAGCAGCATGAGCTTGAGGACGCGGCCGCGCTGCGCGGGCGTGGTCCTGCCGAGCCAGGCGATCGCCCACATGAGCCCCACCACAATGACGAGGATGAGGAAGATTCGTATCATCGCGCCCGCTTGGAAATCTCGTGCGTCAGCTGCAACGCGACCCCGCGCTTGCGCCGGCCGAAGTCCTCCAGCGCCCGGCGGCCGCCCGCGGCGAAAACAGCGACCGCGCTGAGCAGGTCTCTGAGCTGCTGCGCGCTCGATGCGTCGAAGCGACAGTACGCACCGCCGCTCAGGCGTGCGATCTCGCGAAAGGTCCGCTCCGCGACCGGCTCGTGCCCCTCGTGGAAGACGAATACCGGCAGCGAACGCAGGCCCAGCTCTCCGGCGAGCTTCGACAGCCGATCGACATCCTCCTCCATGCAGTCACCGATGAAGACAAGAGCATTGACGCGGCACCGGGCGCTCTCGGCGACGGCATGTTTGAGCACTTTGGCGATCTGTGTCATTCCACCGGCGCAACGGGTACGGGTCATCTGCGCAAGCAACTCGTCGGCGCTGCTGACCCAGGAGCTGGCATAGAACTCGTTGAAACCCCGGTAGTAGCAAAGCTGTATGTCGAGCCCGCCGAGCGATGTCGTCTCGCTGAACATCTGCGATTGCAGGTGACAGGCCCTGTCCCACGTTGGCTCGCGGCTCGCNNTGGCTCGCGGCTCGCGGTGGCATCCATCGCGAAGATGAGCCTGCCGCGTTCGTGGCCGGCACGCACGACCGCAGTCGCCGCGACCCTGCGCAGAAACGCATCGACGTCCTCGCGCGAGGACTTCACCGGTAGCTTGTCTTTGCCCTTGGACATAGAAGCCTCGGCGTGCGCGCGGCCGCTCAGGGCCCTCCCGGCGACGCGGTGCGAGCCCGCGATACGGCAGCGGCGACGCGCGCGCCTAGCCTCTCACCGCGTTGTCGCCCCTGACCCGTCACGCCAGAGTCTTTGAAACGATCTCGAGCACGTCCCGGGACAGGCCCGCGACTGCGGCAATGCTCTCGAGCTCCGCCTGCATCAGAGACTGCCGTTGCTCGTCATAGCGCCGCCATTGGGTAAAAGGGGTCGCCAGTCGCGCCGCGACCTGGGGGTTGATGGCGTCGAGCCTGCGCACGTACTCGCCGAGAAGGCTATAACCGCTGCCGTCGAGGGCGTGAAAGTGCAGAGGGTTGCCGCTGCCAAAAGCTCCGATCAACGCGCGCACCCTGTTGGGGTTTTTTATATTGAACGCTTCGTGGCGGGTCAAGGAGCGCACCACGGACGGCGTCAGCGGATGGGGAGAGCGCGCCTGGACGACGAACCATTTGTCTACGACGAGAGGATCCTCGTGCCAGAGCTCGTAAAAGCCCTTGAGCGCTCTGTCGCGCTCTGGGCATGACGAGTCGACCAGAGCCGTCAGCGCGGCCATGCAATCTGTCATGTTGTCCGCGTCATCGAACTGACGCACACATCGCCTCCAGACGTCTTCGTCATCCAGCTCCATGAGGTAGGATAGGCACAGGTTCCGCAGACTTCTTCTGGCGATGGACGCCGGATCGTTGGCGTAGGCGCTCTGCTCACTCAGGCGCTCGTGCAATGCCACGAGGTCATCTCTCGCGGTTTCGGCGAGCCTGCGCCGAGCGAAGCGGCGTGCCCGGTGAACGGCGTCGGGATCGACGACCTCGAGCGACTCGCCGAGAAGCGTCTCCGAGGGAAGCTCGAGCGACAGGGCCACGAACGCCTCGTCATGCGATCCGACGCACTCGAGGCCGGCGCGAAACGAATCGACGAGAGCCCCATTGAGCTCAAGCTCGACGCCACGGCGGGCGCGGTCGATCAGCTCGAGCAGGTGCTTGCGCGCCAGGGCCTGTCCGGCATCCCAGCGATTGAACGGATCGTCTTCATGGAGCGTGAGAAACCTGAGCTCGTCATCGCCGAGATCACACCCGAGGATCACCGGCGCCGAGAAACCCCTGAGCAGCGAGGGCACCGGCGCCGTCGGCACGTCCTCGAAGACGAAGGTCTGCCGGTCCTCGCGCAGGTGCACAATGCCCCTGTCGAGATCGGCCTGTGCCGACGACTCCCCCTGCGAGAGCCGCAACGCAATGCGCTCCCCGGCGGCATCGAGCAGCGCCAGGCGCAGGGGTATGTGGAAAGGACGCTTGTTTTGCTCTCCCGGGCTGTCCGCGCAGCTCTGCTCTAGGCTGAGCCGGTAGGTGCGGGCATCGGGATCGTGCTGCCGAGTCACCGTTACACGGGGCGTGCCCGCCTGGTCGTACCACAGCCGAAACTGTTCAAGATCCAGGCCATTGGCATCCTCCATGGCCTTGACGAAATCGTCCGTGGTCACCGCCTGTCCGTCATGGCGCTCGAAATACAGATCGCAGCCACGGCGGAACCCCTGCGAACCCGCCAGCAGATGCAGCATGCGAATGACCTCAGCACCCTTGTTGTAGACGGTCAGAGTATAGAAATTGTTGATCTCGACGTACGATTGCGGTCGCACCGCGTGCGCCATGGGACCCGCATCTTCGCGATATTGATAGGTGCGCAGCAGATCGACGTCTTCGATTCGTTTCACCGCCCGTGAGTTCATATCGGCGCTGAACTCCTGGTCACGGAAGACCGTGAATCCTTCCTTTAGGCTCAACTGGAACCAGTCGCGACAGGTAACGCGGTTCCCCGACCAGTTGTGGAAATACTCGTGCGCTATCACACTCTCTATGTTCTGAAAATCACGATCCGTGGCCGTTTGCGGCTTTGCCAGCACGTACTTGGAGTTGAAGATGTTAAGTCCCTTGTTCTCCATCGCCCCCATGTTGAAGTCGTCCACGGCGACGATCATGTAGAGATCCAGGTCGTACTCGCGGCCGTAGGCTTCTTCGTCCCATTTCATGGCTTTCTTGAGCGACGCCAAAGCATGCGCGCACTTGTCTGCGTTGTGGTGCTCGGTGTAGACGAAGAGCTCGACGCGGCGCTGCGAACGCGTCACGAACTCGTCGCTGGCGCAGGCGAGGTCACCGGCCACCAGCGCGAAGAGGTAGGAGGGCTTGGGGAAGGGGTCGTGCCACTTGGCCCAGTGACGACCGTCCTCGAGCGTGCCGCTGTCCACCAGATTGCCGTTGCACAGAAGCACAGGGTAGCTCTGCTCGGCGGCCACCAGCGTGACCGTGAATATCGAGAGCACGTCGGGACGATCGGGGTAGTAGGTGATCTTGCGAAAACCCTCGGCCTCGCACTGGGTGCAGAAGTTGCCGCTTGAGCGGTACAGGCCTTCGAGACTTGTGTTTTCCTGGGGGCGTAGCTCATTGTCCACCTCCAGCACGAACCGCTCGGGAACGCTGAAAATCCGCAGACTTTCCGCTCCCGTGCTGTACTCCTCGGGTGCCAGAGGCCTGCCGTCGAGCGCAAGCGAGCGCAGCTCGATGTCCTGCCCGTTCAGCTCGAGCGGCCGCGAGGCGCCGGTGGGGCTACGGCGCATTCGCAGGCGCGCACGCACGTGCGTCAGCTCTTCGCCAAGCTCAATGCGAAGCTCGACGGCGTCGACCAGGAAGTCCGGCGGACGATAGTCCTTGAGATAGGTCGGCCGAGGCGGCTCGCTGCACGGTTTGTCAGTCATCATAGTCGTCATCACCACATCGGCGTCCACCGCAGGGCGCAGTTCGCTCGCCGGGCGCCGCGACTAGGCCGGCGGCCACTGCGGGCTCCAACGCTCGAAGAAGCTCTCCAGCCAGCGGGCCATGGGAGCATCGAATCGCGCGCTGTCGGCGAGCTGGCGTGAAGCGCAGTGGGAGCCGGGCTGGTTCAGCATGTGTGCCGCTTCGCCGATCCACTCGCGCAGGACGCCCGGCGTCACTTCGGGGTGAAACTGAATACCGTAGGCGTGAACACCGTAGCGGAAGGCCTGATTGCGAAAAACGTCTCCCGTCGCCAGCAGCTCGGCGCCGGGGGGGACTTCGAAGCCTTCACTGTGCCACTGGTAGACGTGCAGGGGTTCATCGAGAAAACCCTGTGCCAGCGAGGTGGGCCGTATCCGAGTGTAGCCGATCTCGAACCTGCCCTGGTCGTGCGGCCCCACGCGGGCGCCGAGAGCACGCGCGAGCAGCTGCGCGCCGAGGCAGATCCCAAACAGCGGGCGATCGCGGCCGACCCACCCCGCGATCCAGTCTATCTCGCGGCGAATATGGGCGCACTTCTCGCTGTCGTTCGCGCTCTGGATGCCTCCGTAAATGACGGCACACGCGTAGCGATCACCACTATCGGGAAGAGCGTGTCCCGCGGCGACGTTACAGAGCTCGAGCGCATAGCCCCGCTGCGCCAGCAGCTGCGCGACACGATCTTCACATCGTCGTGGGGACGAATGTCTAACCAACAGCACAGTGTGTGACACGGCTTCGATCCGCACCGGCGCACGAAACAGGGATTGTCATTCTAGCAAGTTGGCGCTGACGCTCTCGGCAGCCGGGATCCCGAGACCAGCGCGGCTTCTAGTCGCTCGCCGGTCCCTCACACGACGGCGAGCAGGAACAGCACGAACAGGATGACGATGAGCAGAGGCACGAGGACCGCAGGCCAGTCCTTCTCCGCCTCCTGACTCTGCTTCATGAGCGTGCGGATGCCGGGCCAGAACCACAGCGTTATCAGCAGCGCCAGGACGCCGACGAGCACTATTTGCCACGTTTCCACGAGCGCCAACTCCTCAGCCGACCGAGGCCGCGGGGACGTCGATGCGACGCGCCTCGCGGCGCTCGACAGCACTGATGTACAAATGCAACTTACCGCGTTATGTATCTGTGTAACAAGCACTTACCTGTCGCCAAGCGACGAATTCCCGCCGTCGGCCGGGCGCGACTTTGTTGCCGGCGCGGCAGATGGTGTAGGATTAACTGACGCAAAACCGCGTCGGCGCTCACGCCCACTGCCCCCGGGTAATCAAAAATGACCGAAGATGCGAATGAATCGCTTATGGAGAAAATCGAGCAACTCAGAACCGAACACCGTGATCTCGACGAAGTCCTGTCAAGACTCTCCAAAGACCCTCTGGTGGATCAATTGCAGATCCGCCGCATGAAGAAGCGCAAGCTGCAGCTCAAAGACGCCATCGCCGAGTTGGAGCGCGAACAGTTTCCCGACCTATCCGCTTGAGCCCGCGGGCGCACCCGGCGGCGCGCCTGGAGCACCAGCGCACTGCGGCCGGACCGGCGGTCGATTCGCCCACCGCCGCGGCCGGCGCCGTATGCCGGCCCGGGGCCCCTTCAGTCAGTACCGATAGTGCTCCGCCTTGAAGGGCCCGTCCACGGATAAACCAACGTAGTCGGCCTGCTCGGGGGTCATGGTCGTCAGCGTCGCCCCGATCTTATCGAGATGCAGGCGCGCCACCTTCTCGTCGAGTTTCTTCGGCAGCACGTAGACCTTGGTCTCGTATTTCCCGGGGTTGTTCCACAGCTCGATCTGGGCGAGGACCTGGTTGGTGAACGAGTTCGACATCACGAAGCTCGGGTGGCCGGTGGCGCAGCCCAGGTTCACCAGGCGCCCCTCGGCGAGCAGAATGATGCGCTTGCCGTCGGGAAAGATCACATGATCTACCTGAGGCTTGATGTTCTCCCACTCGTAGCTCTTCAGTGCCGCGACGTCTATCTCCGAGTCGAAGTGACCGATGTTGCACACGATTGCCTGGTTCTTCATCTTCTCCATGTGCTCGCGAGTGATCACGCGACAGTTGCCGGTGGCCGTCACGAAGATATCGGCCTGCGCAGCCGCGTCGTCCATGGTGACGACGCGGTAACCCTCCATGGCGGCCTGCAGGGCGCAGATGGGGTCGATCTCCGTCACCCACACCGTCGCCCCCTGCCCTCGCAGCGACTGCGCACAGCCCTTGCCGACGTCTCCGTAACCGCAGACCACGGCGACCTTGCCGGCGATCATGACGTCCGTGGCGCGTTTCAATCCGTCGAGCAGCGATTCGCGGCAACCGTACAGGTTGTCGAATTTCGCCTTGGTCACAGAATCGTTGACGTTGAACGTCGCTACCTTGAGGGTGCCCGCCGCCACCATTTCGTAGAGCCGGTGCACGCCGGTGGTGGTCTCCTCGGACAGGCCCCGCACCTCGGCGAGAAGCTCCGGGTACTTCTCGTGCATCACCTGCGTGAGATCACCGCCGTCGTCGAGGAGCATGTTCGGTCGCCACCCGTCCGGGCCGAGTATGGTCTGGTCGACACACCACCAGTACTCCTCCTCTGTTTCGCCCTTCCAGGCAAATACGGGAACGCCGCTCGCCGCGATGGCAGCGGCGGCGTGGTCCTGAGTCGAGAATATGTTGCACGATGACCAGCGAACCTCCGCGCCCAGTTCGATCAAGGTTTCGATGAGCACGGCCGTCTGAATGGTCATGTGCAGACAGCCCGCTATGCGGGCGCCCGCCAGCGGCTTGTCCTGGGCAAGTTCTTCCCGCAGGGCCATCAGTCCCGGCATTTCGGTCTCGGCGATGGCAATTTCCTTGCGCCCCCACGCGGCGAGCCCGATATCGGCAACTTTGTAATCGGATCGAAGGTTCTCTGCGGGTGTAGACATCAGTCTCGGTGCTCCGGTCTTGTTCAAGGGTTTAGGCTACATGGAGGCGGTGGCGGCGGATATCCAGCGAGCAGGCGAAGATCCCGCCGGCCGGGCTCAGTGCGGCGCAGACGCTGCCCTCGCCTCCCCGGCGAGTCCCGCGGCATGGCGTAGGGCGTCGGCCTTGTCGGTGCGCTCCCAGGTGAACTCCGGCTCGGTGCGCCCGAAGTGGCCGTAGGCGGCCGTGCTCTTGTAGATGGGGCGCAGCAGGTCGAGTTCCTGGATGATCGCCTTGGGGCGCAGGTCAAAGTGTTCCAGCACCAGCGCCTCGATGCGCTCGTCCGGGATCGCACCGGTGCCGAACGTCTGCACCGTGAGCGACACAGGCTGCGCCACGCCGATGGCGTAGGCCACCTGCAGCTCGCATTTCTGCGCCAGACCCGCGGCGACGACGTTCTTCGCGACGTAGCGCATGGCGTAAGCGCCGGAGCGATCGACCTTGGACGGATCCTTGCCGGAGAAGGCGCCGCCGCCGTGGTGAGCGGAACCGCCGTAGGTATCGACGATGATCTTGCGACCGGTCAAACCACAGTCGCCCACCGGCCCGCCGATGACAAACCGACCCGTCGGGTTGACCAGAAAACGCGTGTCGGCGGTGAGCATCGGCGCCGGAATGACGGGCTTGATGATCTCCTCGATCACCGCATCGGACAGCGTCTCGTGGGACACGTCCTCGGCGTGCTGGGTCGACAACACCACCGTGTCGACGCTCACCGGACGGCCGTCCTCGTAGCGCACCGTGACCTGTGACTTGGCATCGGGCCTCAACCACGGCAAGCCGCCCGCCTTGCGCACTTCCGCCTGACGCTTGACCAGGCGGTGGGCGTAGCTGATCGGAAAGGGCATCAGCACCTCGGTTTCGTCGCAGGCGTACCCGAACATCAGTCCCTGATCGCCGGCCCCCTGCTCCAGGTCGATGCCGGTACCCTCGTCTACGCCCTGCGCGATGTCCGGCGACTGCTTGCCGAGGGAAACGATCACCGCGCAGCTCGCATAGTCGAACCCCATCTGCGAGGAGTTGTAACCGATGTCCTTCAGCGTCGTGCGCACAATCTCCGGGCAGTCGGCGTAGCCGCGGGTCGTCACCTCCCCCGAGATCACCACCATGCCTGTGCTGACCAGCGTCTCGCACGCCACCCGCGAGGACGGGTCTTGGGCGATCAGCGAGTCCAGAACAGCATCCGAAACCTGATCGGCAATCTTGTCGGGGTGTCCCTCCGAAACCGACTCGGAGGTGAAGAGAAAGCTGCGGGACATCGGCTTGTCTCCTTGCAATGGCGAAGACGGGGTTGGGCTGGGGGTCGCTACCACAAAAGCGCCGTATTATAGCAGATTCACCGTTGATTGTCGGCGGGTTGGCAGGCCCGGGGATGCGTCGCCGGCGCCGCCGCGGCGCCTCGCTATTAACCCCTCTTTGGGGCACTATCCTTACCGATCATGGCCATACGCTGGAAGAACTACGACACCCAGGGCGGCTACGACGAACTCGTCGGCGCCGGCGGCCGGGCGCGACGCGCGGCGCGGGCGCTCGCACGCCACCTGGGCGCTCTTCGCGCGAGCGAGATCGAGTCGCTGCAGACCGCCTCGGAGCTGGCCATCAAGGAAATGGGCGTCACGTTCACGGTGTACACCGAGGAAGGGGGATCGATCGACCGGGCCTGGCCGTTCGACATCATTCCCCGCATCATCGGCGCGAGCGAGTGGTCGCGTATCGAAGCCGGGCTGAAGCAGCGAGTGCAGGCCCTCAATCTGTTCATCGACGACATCTACCACGACCAGCGCATCGTCGCCGACGGGGTCCTGCCGCGCGAGATTCTGGCCGAATCCAGGAATTTTCGCCCTCAGTGCGTCGGTGTGCGCCCGCCCATGGGAGTCTGGGCCCACATCTGCGGCTCGGACCTGGTGCGCGACCGCGACGGCACGGTCTACGTGCTCGAGGACAACCTGCGCGTGCCTTCCGGGGTGTCGTACATGCTGGAGAATCGCCTGGTCACGAAGCGGGTGTTCCCGGAGCTGTTCGAAGACAACGTGATTCTGCCGGTGGACGACTACCCTTCGCAGCTCTTCGACACTCTGGCGGCGGTCTCGCCGCGGCCGGCAGACTACCCCGAAGTGGTCGTGCTCACGCCGGGCATCTACAACTCGGCCTACTTCGAGCACAGCTACCTGGCGCAGCAGATGGGCTGCGAACTGGTGGAGGGCCGCGACCTGTTCGTCGGTGACGACGACTGCGTGTACATGCGAACCATCGAGGGTCTGGCGCGCGTCGACGTCATCTATCGCCGCATCGACGATCTGTTCCTCGATCCCGAGGCGTTCGAGAAGGACTCGCTGCTCGGCGTGCCGGGCCTGGTGCGCGCCTGGAAGCAGGGCAACGTCGCCCTCGCCAACGCCCCCGGCGCCGGCGTCGCCGATGACAAGGTGGTCTACGCGTTCGTGCCCGATTTCATCCGTTACTATCTCGACCAGGATGCGATCCTGCCAAATGTTTCGACCTACCTCTGCACCGATCCGCAACAGCGCCAGTTCGTGCTGGACAATCTCGAGCAACTGGTGGTGAAGCCCGCCAACGAATCGGGCGGCTACGGCATGCTCATGGGCCCGGCGTCGACGCGCCGGCAGCGTCAGACCATGGCCGGGCGCATCCGCAAGTATCCACGCGAGTACATCGCGCAGCCCCTGGTTCACCTGTCCACCGTGCCCACGGTGGTCGGCGATCACGTCGAGCCACGGCACGTCGATCTCAGGCCCTTCATACTCTCGAGTGATCAGGTCCAGGTGACGACGGGGGGGCTCACTCGGGTGGCGCTGCGCAAGGGCTCGCTCGTGGTCAACTCCTCCCAGGGCGGCGGCAGCAAGGACACCTGGATCGTGGAGGCCGCCCGCTGATGCTCTCGCGCGTCGCGGAGAGCTTGTACTGGGTGGGGCGCTACGTCGAGCGGGCCGAGAACACCGCCCGCATCGTCAACGTCAACAGTCATCTTCTGCTCGATCTGCCCAAGGGCACCGAGACGGGCTGGCAGCCGCTCATCACGATCACTGGCGGCGAAGGGGCATACCTGGAGCAGTACCAAGGCTACGACGAGCGCAGCGTCGTGAGGTTCCTCGTCGCCGACCCCGAGAATCCGAGCTCCATAATCTCCTCACTTCACGCTGCGCGCGAAAACGCTCGCACCATGCGGGACATGATCCCGCGCGAAGCGTGGGAGAACATCAATGAGACATATCTGTTTGCCCGCGACAACGTGCAGCAAGGAATGTCAAAACGCGGACGCTACGAGTATCTGCGGCAACTGATCACCGCTTCGCAGACCCTTGCGGGCATGCTGGCGGGGGTCATGAATGCGGGACCCGGTTACGATTTTCTCGTCATCGGCCGCAACCTGGAGCGTGCCGATATGACGACGCGTATCGTCGACGTCCGCTCGGCGAGCCTGCTGCCGGGGGAAACCTCGGGGCTGCGATCGTTCGAGAACATTCAGTGGATGAGCGTGCTCAAGTCACTCACGGCTTACCAGATGTACCGCATCAGCATGCAATCGCGGGTGCGTCGCGAGGACGTCCTGCGGTTTCTTCTTACGGATCTGAATTTTCCCCGCTCCGTGTGTCACTGCATTCGCGACGCCGAGAAGGCGATAGAGAGTCTGCCGCGCAACGACACCGTGCTGCGCTCGCTCGGCCGGCTCAACCGTCTGGCCCAGGGTGCCCATCTCGGGCAAATGTCTCAGGTCGAGCTGCATGAGTTCATCGATCAGCTTCAGAGTGGCCTGGGCAGCGTGCACGAGGCTCTCGCCGAGACCTACTTTCTCGCCCGAGCCTCAGCGGCGGCAACGGGCTGAATCGGTCCGGTCCGCGCCCGTGCGCGTATGGACATGGCGCGATCGCATGATCAAAATGGCGACGCTTGCGAAGAAGACGACCTGAACCGATCACGACCTGCGCTGCTGCGATCATGACGTACTGCCTCGCCATCACCGTCGACTCGGGGCTCGTGTTCGCCTCGGATTCGCGCACCAACGCCGGCCTGGATCAAGTTCGCACCTACAGCAAGATGCATCGCTTCGGTGTCGACGGCGAGCGCCAGATCGTCATTCTGAGCGCCGGCAACCTAGCGACCTCTCAGGCGGTCATTGCGCGCTTACAGCGAGACATCGGCGAGGCGGCGGCGAGCAACCTGTTGACGCTGCCCGACCTCGAGTCGGCGGCGGACTACCTCGGCGGCCTCTCCCGCGCCGAGGAGGAGAAGCACGGCGCCGCGGTCGCGAAGGCCGGATTGAGCGCCGAGGCCACTTTCATCATCGGTGGGCAGGTCGGCCGTCAACCGCCGCGTCTGTTTCTGGTATACCCCGCGGGCAATTTCATCACGACTTCCGAGCACACACCGTATCTTCAGCTCGGTGAAACCAAGTACGGTAAGGTGATTCTCGATCGCATCATTCGTTCGCAGACGGGTCTCGACGAGGCGGCGCACTGCGCTCTGATCTCTCTCGAGGGCACGATGCGCAGCAACGCCACCGTGGGCCCCCCCATCGAGCTTCTCAGCTATCGTGACGGCAGTCTACGTCTGGAGCACTACGTGCGCCTCGATCAGGAAGACCCTTTCCTGCTCGCGACGCGGCAGTGTTGGAACGAAAAGCTGCTCGAAGCTTTCCGGCAGCTGCCCCCTTTTACCTGGCACGCCGCGCCGCGAAGCGCGACAAAGGGCTGAGGAGCGTCGGAGCCGCTTGCGGATCCACCGCGGCGATTCAGCAAGGCCTCGGAGAGTGCGCTGCCGTGCCCGTGCGACGCAACAGCCCGTGCACGAAGCGCAGCTTCTCGATCACGGCGCCGCTCAGGGTCACCGGCACGAGATCCACGAGCCCCTGGCTGCGGTTGAGCTCGTTAATGATGATGCCGATATCGGTGTAGCGCGCGATCATGGCCGCAAGATCCGCTTGCCGAGCGCCGCCGGCTTGGCTCTCGAGACCCACGTTGGCGGCAGTGTCGAGCACGCTCACCATCGCGAGGTAAGCGGCAAACGTCTCGGCGAAGTCCTCCCACGGGTGCGCCGAGGCGTAGGCGCTGATGAACGACTTGGCCCAGCCCGGGCGCGGACCCTGGCTGTAGTGGCGCTCTAGGGCCTCGGCATAGGGTAAGCGGTGATCGCCGAACACGGCCCGGCAGGATCCTTCGCAGCGATCACGCACCAGCCTGTCCCAGTAGTAGTGTGCGATCTCGTGGCGAAAATGACCGATCAGTGTTCTGTGGGGCTCGTTCAGATCCACGCGCAGGCGTTCGCGCTCCACGTCGTCGGCCTCCGCCAGGTTGATGGTAATGGTGCCGGCCGCATGTCCCGTGTACACGCGCTCCCCCGAATCGACGTTGTGCCAGCGTTCGCCGGCGTCGACGTCTGCCATGAATTTGAAGACCGGCGGCGCACCGACGCCGTCGCCGCCGACCGGTAGGCCCAACAGCTCGAGTTCGTATACAAGCCTCCTCTTTGCAGCTTCCAGGCGATACCACTTCTCGCGGTTCCCGGGCACGGCGAGATCCGGGATCGTGGCATTGAGCCGACAGCAATCGCACAGTGCGCCCGCCGGCGCAGCGTCGCTTGCGGCAATAGAGCGATTGCAGACATGTTCGCGTTCGTAGTTGTGGCACTTGCGCAGTGTTGCGGAGCAACGCTCGTTCGCGCACCGGTAAAGAGCATCGCCCACCGGCAGCAGCGCCACGATCATCGAGCAGGACGCACACCAGCCGACATCGACGCCGCACGCCACACAGCGGTGGCTGTCGAAGAAGAGCCGGTTACCGCAGGCACAGCAGAAAGTCTTCACGATCCCAGGTCCCGGGCCGGTCGCAGCCGGCCGCAAAGCAGTGTCGTCGCAGCCACGTAGTCATTCGCTCATGCGGCTATAATATCGCGCCACAGCGGCGGACGACGAACCGCGGCCAGCAACATTGCGGGCGAGATTGGCGTATGGCTCTGGAGAAAAAAACCCAGTTCAATCTATGGTACTTCGTCATCGCATTGTTCCTGGTGATGGCGCTGCAGAACTGGTGGGCGGCCACCCGCCAAGTCGAGCCCGTCCCTTACAGTGAGTTCGTCAGCGATCTCGAGGCCGGCCTGATCGCGGAGGTCGAGATTCGGGACAACTACATCACCGGACTCTACAAGCAGCCCAAAGACGGAAAACAGCGCTTCGTCACAACGCGAGTGGCGCCGGACCTCGCCGAGCGCCTGACCAAGACGGGTGTGAAGTACCGCGGCGTGGTGGAGACGACTCTGCTTCGAGACATTCTTTCCTGGGTTCTGCCGGTGCTGCTGTTTTTCGGCCTGTGGATGTTTCTATTCCGACGCTTCGCCGAACGCCAGGGCATGGGCGGACTCATGTCCATCGGCAAGAGCAAAGCCAAGATCTACATGGAGCGGGACACCAAGGTCACATTCGAAGACGTTGCCGGGGTCGACGAAGCGAAGACCGAGCTCGAAGAGATCGTCGAGTTTCTCAAGAACCCCGAGCGTTACGGCAAGCTCGGCGCACGCATTCCCAAGGGCGTGCTGCTGGTCGGTCCCCCCGGAACGGGCAAGACGTTGCTCGCTCGAGCGGTCGCCGGCGAAGCCGGTGTCGCCTTCTTCTCCATCAACGGCTCGGAGTTCGTGGAGATGTTCGTCGGCGTGGGCGCCGCCCGGGTGCGTGACCTGTTCGAGCAGGGGCGCAAAGCGGCGCCCGCTATCATCTTCATCGACGAACTCGACGCGCTCGGTCGCGCGCGGGGAGCCTTTCCGGGTGTCGGTGGCCACGACGAGCGTGAGCAGACCTTGAATCAGCTGTTGAGCGAGCTCGACGGCTTCGACCCGAGTCACGGCCTGGTGCTGCTGGCCGCCACCAACCGACCCGAGATCCTCGATCCCGCCCTGCTGCGCGCCGGGCGCTTCGATCGCCAGGTGCTGGTCGATCGGCCGGACAAGGTGGGCAGAGTGCAGATTCTGCAGGTACACCTGAAGAAAGCGAAGCTCGGGCCGGACGTGGATCCGGAGCAGATCGCGGCGCTCACAACCGGCTTCAGCGGCGCCGATCTCGCCAACCTCGTCAACGAGGCGGCGCTGCTGGCGACGCGCCGGCGCGGCGACGCGGTGACCATGGACGACTTCACCCGCGCCATCGAGCGCATCGTCGCCGGCCTCGAGAAGAAGAATCGACTGCTCAATCCGCACGAGAAGCGGGTGGTGGCTTTTCACGAGATGGGCCATGCCCTGGTGTCCATGTCGTTGCCGGGCAGCGATCCCGTGCACAAGGTCTCCATCATCCCGCGAGGGATCGGCGCGCTCGGCTACACCATCCAGCGCCCCACGGAGGATCGCTACCTGATGACGCGCCGCGAGCTCAACAACAAGATCTCGGTGCTTCTCGGCGGGCGCGCCGCCGAGAAGCTCGTGTTCGACCACCTCTCGACCGGGGCCGCGGACGATATGGCGAAAGCCACGGACATCGCCCGCACCATGGTGACCCGTTACGGCATGGACGACGATCTCGGCTACGTCACCTACGAAGCCGAAAAGCCGAGTCTGCTCGGACAGCCGATGGCCGGGGCGATCTCGCGCCAGTTCAGCGACCAGACCGCACAGAAGATCGACACCGCCGTGCGCGAGATCATCAAGGCGGGCTTCGAGCGCGCGTACCGGCTGCTGGACGACAATCGCGCCATTCTCGAGCGCTGTGCCGAGGAGCTGCTGAACCAGGAGACGCTTGACGAGGAGGCCATCGGCGCCCTGACGCGGGATCTCGTCAGGGAAAACGACTCCGGCCCGGCGCCCACGGACACGCCGCGCGCTTCCTGAGCTTCCCCCGTGCTGGCCGTCCCGCCGCCGCCTTGATCGTCGGCGACCCCGGCACGTTCGTCAAAAACACTTTCCAAGATCATCTCTTTATGCATATTATCCGGACACTTACGCTGATTTCTTGAGAGTTTACATAGATAATGGAAGGACGCGACATTGCCCGAGCCGCGCAGACACCACCGTCGATGGGCTTATCCTGTCGCCATCCTCAGCCTGGGATCCGCGATCAGCGCCTGCGAGGACCCGAGCACCTCGAGCGGCGCCGGCGGCGGCGACCGCGCCGCGATGGCGAGTTCGGACGGCGCCGGCGGCGCCAGCCCCATGGTCACGCTGCAGCCGTCCCAGGCGCGTCTGAGCGCCTCGGCCCAGTACCGCTGCTGGGACGACGGGTGCTGGTCCGTGGTGTGGTGCGGACACGACATCTGTGACGGGGCGTGGCACTGGAGCTTTCCCGAATCGGGCACCTACCGCCTGACGTGGAAAGGCGTCAACGAGAAATGCGCCGGCTCGCCCCCTTACAGCGTGATCATCAACGGCGAGACGGTGGACTCCGGAAGGGTGCCGCAGTACGGCTCCTGCAGCGACTGCGCCGCGCGCGGCGGCTACGGCATCTTCGTCGACAGGGACATCGGCACCTTCAAGCTCAAAGAAGGCGATCAGATCACCCTCTGGGCGCGTACCGACTTCGCCTGCGGCATCAGCGGCCCCGGCGCCTACGCCGCGTACGACAATATCACCGCGCAGCGACTCTGAGCAGCGGCTATTGCCTGGGCCGGGACGCGGCTAGCCGCGTCGATAAAGCGCGAAGGTGAGATCGTCGGGATGCCCCGTGCGCGACGGGTCGGCGCCCGCCATCTGCGCGCGCGCCCGCGTGCTCAGAGCATCAGCCGCCTTGGCCAGCGCCCCCTTGCGGCTTAGCTCTACGATCTCGGCAACGAAGAGATTGTCGAACAGTCCGTCGCTCGAGACGACAAGCGTGTCACGAGGGGCCAAGGCCACCTCGGGGCCGATCTCGATGCGCATCTCCGCGCTGCCGATCACGTTGGAGACGAGATGCCGCTCGTCGTCGTGCATTGCCGCGCTCTCATCGAGCAGACCCGACTCCAGTGCATAGCCCGTGGGCGAGTGCGGCACGGTTTGCAGCTTGAGTCTACCGCGTTGGCCCGTGAGCAGTATCACGGCGTCGCCGACGTGATAAGAACGCATGGTGCCGCCGTTGATCTCGGCCACGGCCAGCGTCGTGGCATTGCCCAGCGCAAGCTCGAGAAGGCGGCGATTCGAGCGTTCGATGCCGTCGAGAATGACATCGCGCAGATTGGCTTCGAGTGCGCGACCCTCTTCGAGGGCCGCGATCAAAGTCTGCACCGCCAGACGCGACGCGTCGTCGCCGCCCGGAATCCCGCCCAGCCCGTCTGCGACCGCGATGACACCGGCATCGGGACCGTAAGCGAGTAGGGCTGCGCAGTCCTGATTGGGGACGGTCTTGCCCGGCGCCCGAGAAGAGAAGCACGCCGCCGTTCCGCTTAGGAAAGGCGTCACGTCGACGCTCTGCAGATCCGCGTTGAGATAGGTCCTCACGATCACCGCGTGCCGCTCAGCTCCACTCAAGATTCTCGAGAAAGATGCGCAGCCGTCCCGCCGTGCGAAATTTCTTCAGAATCAGCGAGCTCTTGAGCCCGCAGCATATCGACTTGATCTCCGGCGGATGCCCGGCATAGCGTTTCTGACCGCCGAGGGCGTCGTACAGAATCCGCACCAGGCAGGTGACATCGTGGTGGATGTTCTCCGCCCGCGGCGCACCCCAGTGAAACATGTCGAGCAGCTTCAGGTCAAAACCGAGCCCGTGTCTCTGCACGATGATATTGTCGGAATGCAGATCGCCATGGTAGTCGCCGGTGGCATGTATGCACTCTATCCCGGAGGCAAGGGCGTGCAACAGGTGCAAGCCCTGAAAGGGACTCAGTCTTTGGCCCGGCTGGCGCTTCAGGAACTCCGTCAGCAGCTCTCCCTCGACGTAATCGGACACGAGAAAAGAGATGGCTCTGCCCCGGTAGAAGAACGAGTCCTGAGTATGGTACTGGATCACGATGGGGCACTGCCTCAGCTTGTGCAGCTTGCGCGCATAGAATTTCAGCGCTCGATCGCGCACGTTGCGATGGGGGAAGAAGATCTTGGCCGTGCGGTCTATACCCGTCGCCAGCTCTCGCACCAGGTACACCTCGCCCTCCCAGCCTGCCCCGAGAAAAGCGACGACCTGATACTTTCGCGCGACGACCGTGCCGGGTTCGAGTGCGAACTCGTTGATAATAACCGCTTGAGTGCTTTTCATGTCGCAGGCAGCTCGTGCGCCATCGCCATAAAGCCGTAATCGCAGCCGCGGTTACCCAGCAGAAGTCCGTTCCCGCGCTTTGTACCGCTTTGCGAATTGTGCTCCGTCAACCCAGGGGGTGAGCAGGACATGAGGATCAAAGATCTGTTGTCGGAGTGGACCAAGACTCCGGCGCACCAGCTTACAGCGAGGAAGTACTCCGTGCGCCTACCGGTATGGGACGCGGCCCGGATCGCCGCGTTGGCCGACCTGTTCCCCTCCAGAACCAAGACGCAGATTATAACGGACCTGATCTCGGCGGCGGTCGACGAGATCGAGACGGCGATTCCGTACGTCAAGGGCGAAAAGGTCATCTCCGAGGACGACTACGGCGATCCCATCTACGAGGACACAGGCCTCTCCCCCCGCTTTCGCAAGCTCACGCGCGAGTACGCCAACAAGTTACGGGAAGAGGCCGAGACCGCGCGCAAGGCGCGCCGCTCCTCCGTCGCCGAGGCGGTGAAGTAACGCTGCCTGCGGGCACGCGAGCCGCAGTCTCTCTCTCGACCCTACCGCGCTGCCTGCAGCCTCAACCGGCTTCGAGTTCCTTCAGCTTGCGCGCGAGCGTGTTCCGGCCCCAACCGAGTCTCCGCGCAGCTTCCTGCTTGTGACCGCCGGTGTGCCGCAGGGCGGCGTCGAGCAGCACGCGCTCGAAGCGCCGGCCCAGCGACGCCAGGATATCGCAGTCGCCGTCGGTCAGCCTCTGCTCCACGACGCCGCGCAACGCTCGCTCCCATTCGGCACCCGCCGTGGTGTCGCGCGCGTCCGCTCGGATCTCCTCGGGCAGATCGGACGGGGATACCGACTGCCCGGGCGCCATGACCGTGAGCCAGCGGCACACGTTCTCCAGCTGGCGAACGTTGCCGGGCCAGGAATAGCGACACAAGTCGCGCAGGGTCTCGGGCCCGAGCTGCTTGGGGCCGACGTCGAGCTCCCGCGCCGCGGCCTCGAGAAAGTGCTGCGCCAGCCGGGGAATGTCCTCGCCGCGTTCGCGCAACGCCGGCAGCCTGATGCGAATCACATTGAGCCGGTGGAACAAGTCCTCGCGGAAACGACCTTGGGCGACTGCGGCCTCGATGTCCTGGTTCGTCGCCGCGATGATGCGCACGTCGACTTTCAGCTGCTCGTGACCGCCCACGCGGTAGAAGCAGCCGTCGGACAGCACCCGCAGCAGCCGCGTCTGCAGCGACGGCGGCATGTCGCCTATTTCATCGAGGAACAGCGTTCCCTCGTGGGCCTGCTCGAAGCGACCCTTGCGCTGTGCCAGTGCCCCCGTGAAAGCACCTTTCTCGTGGCCGAACAGCTCCGACTCCAGCAGCTCTGCCGGTATGGCGGCGGTGTTGATCGCAATGAAGGGTGACGCCGCCCGCGGGCTGTGACGGTACAGGGCGCGTGCCACGAGCTCCTTGCCGGTGCCCGATTCACCGGAGATCAGCACGCTCATGTTCGAGTTGGCCAGCCTGCCGATGGCGCGAAAGACATCCTGCATCGCCGGCGCCTCACCAACGATCTCGGTCGCCGTAAGCCCTTGCGGCGGCGAACCGGCATCGGCCTCGGCGTGATCGATGGCCCGCCGTATCAATCGCACCGCCTCGTCGACATCAAACGGCTTGGGCAGGTACTCGAAGGCACCGCTGCGGTACGAGGAGACGGCGCTGTCCAGGTCCGAGTGGGCCGTCATGACGATAACCGGCAGCGCCGGCATGCGCTCACGGATCCGTTCCAGCAGAGCGAGGCCGCTCAGTCCCGGCATCCGGATGTCGGTGACGATCACGCTGGGGCGCTGTTGGCCGAGCAGAGCCGGCACGTCGTTGGCGTTCTCGAAAGCGCGCATGGGGATGCGGGCCTGCTGCAGGGCCTTGCCGAGCACCCAGCGAATCGAGGAGTCGTCGTCGATGACCCAGACGTCGTTCACGAGCGATCCTCCGCCGCCGGCAGCAGCACAGAGAAGCACGTTCGCCCGGGCCGGCTTTCGCACTCGATCCCGCCGCCGTGGCCGCCGATGATGTCGTGAGCAATGGAAAGGCCCAGCCCGGTTCCCTCGGGACGCCCCGTGACCATGGGGTAGAAGATCTGCTCGCGCAGCGCGTCGGGAATTCCCGGTCCGGTGTCCTCGATGTCCACACGCAGTACGTGGCGATGGCGCACGCCGGCTATGGTGGCCTGGCGCTCGATGCGGGTGCGGAAACACACGCCACCGCCGTCGGGCATCGCCTCTAGGGCATTGCGCGCGATGTTCAGTACGGCCTGGATGAGTTGTTCGCGCTCTCCCACGACCGGCGGCAGACTGGGGTCGTAGTCGCGTTCCATGGCAATGCCGGCGGCGGAAGCCTCCGTCGCCAGAAGCCTGAATACGTGCTCCAGCACCTCGTGGACGTTGACGCGTTCACGGATTAGCGGGCGCGTGGGTCTCATCATCCTGTCGACGAGATTGCGCAGCCGATCCGCCTCGTGAATGATGATGCGCGTGTACTCTCGCAGTTCGCGGTCGCTCAGCTCGCGGTCGAGGAGCTGGGCGGCACCGCGCAGGCCGCCCAGGGGGTTGCGAATTTCATGGGCAAGACCGCTCAGCATGGCTTGGCTCAGGCTGGGTCGATTCGCCGGGGTGCCTTCGCGCGGCCGGCGCACAAGCCGATCGACGCCTGCCAGCTCGACGATGAGTCGGTCACGCGCGCCGCGCCCCATGACCGGGGTCAACGTGCAGTCCACCGTCGCCGCTCGAGCCGACGTGCGCAGCTCCATCTCCCACAGTTTCACACGCTCTCCGCTTTCCAGCGCTCGCTTGGCCGCGACGTCGACTTGCGCGTTGCCGACAAACTCCCGGAGGGGCTGGCCCAGCGTCTTCTTCGCGCTGACGCCGAGCAGCGACTCGCCCGCGGCATTGATGAAGCCAATCTGGCGACGCCCGTTACAGCCCAGCACGGCTGTGCTGAGATGGCCGAGTATCCGTGTCTCGCGGCTCATGGGGATTCGGCTCGGGATCCCGGCTGCGTCGCGACCCTCAACCCTCACCGCGGACGCGGCAAGCGCCTGCGGGCCTCGGGGTGCCAGCCCGGGTCATTACCGGGCCGGCACCCCGGCGGCCGTTTAAGTGGGCGTGGCTGAGCCCTCAAACGCTGTAGTACATCTCGAACTCGATCGGATGCGTGGTCATGCGGAAACGATTGAGCTCTTCCATCTTCAGATTGATGTAGGCATCGATCGCATCGTCCGAGAAGACCCCGCCCACCTTGAGAAAGTCTCGATCCTTATCCAGCGCGTCCAGCGCGGACTCGAGGCTCGAGGCCACCGTCGGCACGCGCCGCTCTTCCTCCGGCGGCAGATCGTAGAGATCCTTGTCGAGCGGCTCACCCGGGTGGATCTTGTTCTGGATGCCGTCGAGTCCGGCCATCAGCAGCGCGGTGAAGGTGAAGTACGGGTTGCCCGCGGAGTCCGGAAAGCGGATCTCCAGGCGCCGCGCCTTCGGATTGGTCACATAGGGGATGCGGCAGGACGCGGAGCGGTTGCGCGCCGAGTAAGCCAGCAGCACCGGTGCTTCGAAACCGGGAACCAGCCGCTTGTAGCTGTTGGTGGTTGCATTCGTGAAGGCGTTGATGGCCCTGGCATGCTTGAAGATGCCGCCGATGCAGTACAGCGCGGTCTCGCTCAAGCCGCCGTAGTCATCGCCGCTGAAGATCGCGTCCCCGTCTTTGAATAGCGACATGTGGACGTGCATGCCGGTACCGTTGTCTCCCACCAGGGGTTTCGGCATGAACGTTGACGTCATGCCGTGCGTGTGAGCAACGTTGTGCACGCAGTATTTATAAATCTGCAGCTCGTCGGCCTTGCGCACCAGGCTGGCGAACTTGACGCCGATCTCGCCCTGGCCCGCCGTGCCGACCTCGTGGTGATGCACCTCTACCTCGAGACCCATGTCCTGCATCGCCTCGCACATCGCCGAGCGCACGTCCTGGAGCGAGTCCACGGGCGGAACGGGGAAATAGCCGCCTTTGACACCCGGCCGGTGGCCGATGTTTCCCTCTTCGAATTCGCGCCCCGAGCTCCACGCGGCTTCCGAGGAGTCGATCTCGTAGAAGGCGCCCTTCATGTCGGCGCCCCAACGCACGTCGTCGAAGACGAAGAACTCCGCCTCCGGCCCGAAGAAGGCGGTGTCGCCCACGCCGGTCGACTTGAGATAGGCCTCGGCGCGCTTGGCGATGGTTCGGGGGTCGCGATCGTAGCCCTGCATGGTCGCGGGCTCGATGACATCACAGCGCAGCTGCAGCGTCTTGTCCTGCATGAAGGGGTCCACGACCGCGCTCTCGGGATCCGGCATGAGGATCATGTCGGACTCGGCGATGCCCTTCCAACCCGCGATCGACGAGCCGTCGAACATCTTGCCGTCTTCGAACGTCGACTGGTCGAGCGTCGACGCCGGCACGGACACGTGCTGCTCCTTGCCGCGCGTGTCCGTGAACCGATAGTCGACGAAGCGGATGTTATCTTCCTTTATCGCCTTCAAGACTTCATCTGCAGACATGAACGAACCCCCGTATCGATAGTGTGATAGACAGACCGCCGCCGCCCCGGTACCACCATGGACCGACGCAGTCGAAACCGGTTCAAGCGAGAGTGATGCAGCAATCGTGCCAGCGACGACAGGCACCGCAACTGCCATTTTCCTTTTTAGCGCCCGCTCAACGCACGAGCGTCGCACAATTATAGTGCAGAACGACGAATTATTGCACTCTTGATGGGCGATCTAGTGGAAGCGGACGTCGATTTCCGAGATGATCTCACGCAATTCGGGCGTCCCGGCGTGCACCAGCGCCTCCAGCCGCGCGCGCAGACGCGCGCGCTCGCCCGCGTCGGCGGCAGCGCCGAACGGCAGCAACAGCTCCACGCGAATCTTGCCGCCGAGATAATGCAGCGTCACCCGCTCGATCAGGTGGGCCACCTCGGCGGCGGCAAAGCCCCCCTCGAGCCGCTGCATGAGCTCGCGCCGCAACGGCAGCCCGAGGCTCATCGGGGTAATCTCGTCGTCCTCGGGATCGATGTGCACCATGACATCGGTGACGGACTCGTGGGCGTCGATCAAGCGGTGGCGAACGGTCTCGCTGATGTGATGGCCCTCGGAGACGCTGATGGTGCCGTCGACCTGAATGTGCACGTCGACGAGGGCCTGGCCGCCCATGCGGCGCGTGCGCAGCAGGTGCATGTCCTTGACGCCGTCCACGGACACGATGGTGTCGCGCAGAGCGGCGAGCTCCTCCGCGCCGAGGCCGGTGTCAACCAGCTCCCGCAGCGCCTCCCACGCGAGGTCCCAGCCGATCTTGGCGATCATCATGGCCACGCCGATGGCGGCGACCGCGTCGAGATAGCGGAATCCGATCAGACTGCCGGCAATACCGATCAGCACGATCACCGAAGAGATGGCGTCACTTCGGTAGTGCCAGGCATTCGCCCGCAGTAGCTTAGAGCGGTATTTGCGTGCAACGTGAATGGCGTAGCGATACAGCCCTTCCTTGCAGACGATGGTCACGATGACCGCCAACAGCGTGTAGGCCGCCGGTATCGCAAGGTGCTCGGGATCCATGAGCCGGCGTCCGGCCGTGATGCTGATGCCGAGCGCAACGGCGATGAGGGCCAGACCGATGCCCGCGGTCGCTGCCGTCTCGATACGCGAGTGGCCATAAGGATGGGCCTCGTCGGCCGCCTTGGAGCCGTGGCGCAGGGCGAACAGCACGATGCCGTCTGTGCTGACGTCGGAGAGCGTATGAATTCCGTCCGCCACCAAGGCCTGGGAGTTGCCGATCACGCCGAGCACGATCTGCATGGACGCCACGACCACGTTGACAATGATGCCGACGAGGGTGACGCGTCTGCTCGCACGGTAACGCTGCGGATGGGTGGCGTGCGTCACGTCACCCGGGGCATGGGTGTGCCCGGTGCCGCCGGCCGGATCTTGCGCGCTCGCCGTCAGACCCCCCGCGTCAGAGCGACCGCCCTCACTCGCCGCCACGTATGCGCACCGTGATGCGGATGTCGTCGTCTGCCTGGGTCGCATCGAGCAGCTCGTGGCCGTGAACGCGGCACCAGGCGGGTATGTCCTGCAGCGCTCCCGGGTCGCTGCACCGCACCTCGAGCACATCGCCTGGCACCAGGGCCGCGGCGCGCTCCTGCGTGCGGATCACTGGCATAGGACAGAGCAGCTGTCTCGCGTCCAAGCGATGGTGGCTCACAGGTACCACTCCCGCGGGACCTCGCCCGCGCGCAGCGGCTCCACCTCGATGACGCGGCTCGTGCCGGTCGGCTGCACGACCTCGACACTCACCGTTTGGGCATCGCGTCCCTGACCGAAGCGAGCCGTCAGCCGCGCGGCAAGCTCCAGGTCGGCTTCATCGGGCTCGCCCTGCACCAGGGCCAGCGGGCCACTGTGGCTCACGCTGGTCAGGTGCGTGAAGCGATTGCGGTAACCGCTGAGGTAACGGGTCTCGCCTTCGTCGCGAGCAACGATGAGCTTGAAATCGCGCCCGGGGCGCAGGTGACGGCCGACCTTGAGAAGCATGATGTCGTCGAAGTCGTATCGCCGGGTCCCGCGCGTGTGCCACAGATCGCGCAGCTTGCGCGCATAAGCTGCGTCGGTCAGGAAGCAGCAGCCGCCGGCCGGCTGGGCGTATTCCCCGAAACCATACTCGGCTGCGAGCGCGATCTGCCTCTTGCGGCTGCGGCCGTTGAAATCGTACAACCGCTCGCGCTCGATCCAGCCCTCGCGCTCGGGCAGGCTCGGCGGCAGCAGCTTGGCGCTGAGCGGACGCAGCAGCCGGTCCGCGGCACCGGACTCCCGCGCCACCACGGGCAGGGTGTCTCGACGCTGCGATTTCGGCCGCTGGCCGATCACCTCGCCGGTGAGGATGAAATCGAAGCCGCTTCGCTGCATCCACTCCCGCGCCTTGCCGATCATGAAGGACTTGCAGTCGAGGCAGGGATTGAGGTTGGCGCCATAGCCGTGCTTGGGGTTGATGACGATGTCCTTGTAGTCTTCGATGACATCGACGATGTGCAGCTTGATTCCCAGCTGCTCGGCAACCCACAGAGCGTTGTTGCGTCGCGGGCGGGCCTTGGCCTTGTTGCGAATGGCGTGGGTGTGTCCCTCGACGCAGAAACCCGTGAAGAAGTTGAGCCCTTCGACGTGCACGCCCTGGTCGAGAATCACCTTTGCCGCCAACATGGAGTCGAGGCCTCCGGAAACCAGGGCGAGGGCTTTTCGCTGAGTCGGCATGGACGCTGAAGGCGGGCTTCGAATCGATGGCGATTCTAACAAAAGCAAAGGGCCCGCTGCTGCGGGCCCTTTGGCGGTCGTCCTGAGGCCATGGTGAGGCCCGGCACGCCCTTGGTGGTTTAGGCGGTTGGCATACCCAACGCCCTGCATCCTACCGCAAAGGGCGCTTCGTGTCTAACGCCGACCCCGTCTGCGCCCGGCGCTGGCGTGACGTGCGCGCGGCGGCGGGTGAGCGCGTGTGGGCGCGATGCGCCTGATCGGGTGGGCGCTGCGCTTGTTTCTGGCGGCCGCCGTCGTCGACGGCGTCTATCTACTGCTGTTGTGGAACGAGCGCAGCGTGTGGCTGCACAGCAACGGCGCCTTTGCGCCGTCACGGGTCATCGAGCAATACGCCCGCGATCGCGAGCACGAGCCCAGCCTGCCCCCGCTGCGCTGGCGACCCGTTGCTGTCGACGCAGTCCCGGCACACGTCGTGCGCGCGATCTTGATCGCCGAGGACGATCGTTTCTACGACCACCACGGCTTCGACGTCACGGAGATTCGGGCCGCCCTAGCCGCGAGCTGGCAACGCGGGCGCATCGTGCGCGGCGCGAGCACCATCAGCCAGCAGACCGCACGTAACCTGTTCTTGAGCTCCGCCCGCCACGTGGCCCGCAAGTGGCACGAGAGCGTGCTCACCGTTGCTCTCGAGTCCACGCTGACGAAGCAACGCATCCTCGAGATCTACGTCAACATCGCCGAGTTGGGCGAGGGCGTTTACGGCGTCAGTGCAGCAGCGCAGTTCTACTGGCGCAAACCTCTCTCGCGCCTGACGCCGCGTGAGGCGGCGGAGCTGGCCGCGTCGCTGCCCGCGCCGACAAGCGCGAACCCGCACACCCGCACGGCGGCGTTTCGACAACGCGCCGAGCGCGTCTACCGGCGGCTGCTGGCGGCACTGTAGGGTGGCGCACGGCGGTGTATAATTCGCCTGCCCCTCGCACCGGCACTTCGCCGCGGCGCCCCGGCAGCAAAACACCCTGGTCGTGACGTTTCAAAAGCTCATTCTCAGCCTGCAGAACTACTGGGCCCAGCGGGGCTGCCTGATCATGCAGCCGTACGACATGGAGGTGGGCGCCGGGACTTTTCACACGGCCACTTTCCTCGCCGCCGTCGGACCCGAGCCCCTGCGGGCCGCATACGTGCAGCCCTCCCGGCGCCCCACCGACGGACGCTACGGGGAAAACCCGAACCGGCTGCAGCACTATTTCCAGTTCCAGGTGGTTCTGAAACCGTCGCCGCCGGATTTCCAGGATCTCTATCTCGGCTCCATCGAGGCGCTGGGCATCGACTTCGGCAAGGACGACGTGCGCTTCGTCGAGGACGACTGGGAGTCGCCCACCCTCGGCGCCTGGGGCCTGGGCTGGGAGGTCTGGCTGAACGGCATGGAAATCACCCAGTTCACCTATTTCCAGCAGGTGGGCGGTCTCGACTGTCGCCCGGTGACCGGCGAAATCACCTACGGCCTCGAGCGTATCGCCATGTATCTGCAGGGGGTGGACAATCTGTTCGATCTGGTCTGGGCCCCCGGTTACACCTACGGCGACCTCTACCGCCAGAACGAGGTGGAGCAGTCCGCCTACAACTTCGAGCACGCGAATGTCGCCGCGCTGCTGCAGCAGTTCGACTCCTACGAGGCGGGCTGCCGCGAGCTGGTCGAGCTGGGTCTGCCGCTGCCGGCCTACGAGATGGTGCTGAAGGCATCGCACACCTTCAATCTGCTCGATGCCCGGCGCGCGGTGGGCGTCACCGAGCGGGCACGTTACATAGCCCGCGTGCGGGCGCTGGCCAAGGCCGTGGCGCAGAGCTACTTCGGTGCACGCGAGCGCGCCGGCTTTCCGCGCGGCGCGCTTACGCGATGAGCGCTGCGGCCACGGCAAGGCGGCGAGCTGCAGGCGCTCGCGCTGACAGCGCAAGCCTGCTGCTGGAGCTGGGCACCGAGGAGCTGCCCCCCAAGGCCCTGCGCGAGCTCGGCGAAGCCCTCGCTGCGCACCTGCACCGGCGCTTGCTCGAGTCGGACCTGCTCGAGGAGCCGCAGGCCGACTACGACTGGTTCGCCACGCCGCGTCGTCTCGCCGTGCGCGTGCCGCACGTGCGCCGCCGACAGCCCGAGCGTCGGGTGGAGCGACGCGGTCCCGCCGTGCGCGCCGCCTTTGACGCCGACGGTCGGCCGACGGCGGCCGCGCTCGGCTTCGCCCGATCTTGCGGTGTCGACGTCGAGCGGCTGGAACGCGTAAACACCGACAAGGGCAGCTGGCTCGTGCTGCGCGAGCGCCAACGCGGCGCCGCCGCCGCCGAGCTTCTGCCCGCGTGCGTCGACGATGCCCTCAAGGCGCTGCCCATCCCCAAGCGGATGCGCTGGGGCGCCGGCGAATCGGAGTTCGTACGACCGGTGCACTGGGTCGTCCTGCTGCACGGAGCGCGCGTCGTACGCACCGTGGTGCTCTCGGTCGAGACCGGCCGCGGCAGTCGGGGCCACCGCTTTCACTCCCCGGGGCGGATCGATATCGCCAACGCCGATGACTACGCCGAGACAATCGCCACTCAGGGCCACATCATCCCTGCTTTCGACCACAGGCGTGCGCAAATCCGCCGTCAGCTTCGGCGTCTGGCCGCGCGGCGCGGAGCGCTCGTCGTCATCGACGAGGAGCTGCTGGAGGAGGTGACCGGATTGGTCGAGTGGCCGCAGCCCATCATGGGCGAGATCGACCCGGAGTTCATGAAGGTCCCGCCGGAGGTGCTGATCTCGTCCATGCGCGACCATCAGAAATACTTCCACGTCACCACGCCCGACGGGAAGCTGCTGCCGTTTTTCATGGCCGTCAGCAACATCAAGAGCAAGGCGCCGCGGCGCGTGCGCGACGGCAACGAGCGGGTGCTGCGCGCGCGATTGGCCGATGCCCGCTTCTTCTGGGAGGCCGACTGCAGGGTCTCGCTGCAACAGAGGCTCGACGCCCTCGCCGAGGTGACGTTTCACAACAAGCTGGGCTCGCTCGCCGACAAGAGCGAGCGCCTGCGCCTCGTGGCGCGCCGCCTGGCAGCAGCCACCGGCGGCGACGAGGACGGCGCGGCTCGTGCCGCCTGGCTTGCGAAGGCCGATCTGGTATCGGACATGGTGGGAGAGTTCCCGCAGCTGCAGGGCACCATGGGGCGCTACTACGCGCTGCACGACGGCGAAACGGCGGAAGTCGCCGCGGCCATCGCCGAGCACTACCGGCCGAGGTTTGCCGGTGACGCCCTGCCCGAGACAGCGACTGGATGTATCGTGGCGCTGAGCGACAAGCTCGACACGCTGGTAGGCATCTTCGCAACCGGCGAGGAACCGAGCGGCGATCGCGACCCCTTTGGCCTGCGGCGTGCCGCTCTGGGCGTGCTGCGGATCCTCATCGAGAAACATCTCGACATCGATCTCGAGCAGGCCATCGCCGCGTCCATCGCCGTCTATGCCGCTTCCGCCGAGCGCATCCCCGACGCGCAGACACGGCTCGCTTTCGATGAGAACACCGTACGTCGTCTGCTCGATTTCCTCCTCGATCGCCTGCGTGCTTACTACACGGACGCCGGTTTCGCGGCCGACGAGATTGCCGCGGTGCGCGCTTGCCGGCCCACGCGACCTCACGATTTCGATCGCCGCCTGCGGGCCGTCGCCTCGTTCCGGGCCATGGACGAAGCACGCGCTCTCAGCGAGGCCAACAAACGCATCCGCAACATCCTGCGAAAAGCGAGCTACACCGGGGGCGCACCGGCGGACGCAGCACTGTTTCGTGAACGCGCGGAGCGGCAGCTGGCTCAACGCGTCGCGGAGCTCGAGGCCGAGGTGGCTCCGCTGTTGCGCGAAGGCGCCTACGAGCAGGCGCTCAGCCGCCTGGCGTCGCTGCGCGAGCCCGTCGACCGCTTCTTCGACGAGGTCATGGTCATGGCGGACGAAGAGGACGTGCGCAACAACCGTTTGGCGATGTTGAACGGCGTGTCGCGGCTTTTTCTCGGCATCGCGGACGTCTCCAGGCTACAGGGGTAGAATGGCACTGTGAGCAGCGACTCCTACGATCACATGCTGCGCGAAGTGCGCGCCTTTCATCGGCGTCACGACTTGAAGAACCGGGGCGGCGAGGACCTGGAACACCGCGTGGCGCTCATGGTCGAGGAGCTCGGTGAGAAGATATCGGCCTGCGTCACCAAGGGCCGCGACGCGTCGCTGCTCGCCGAGGAATGTGCGGACCTGTTCATTCTTCTCCTGGGCACGGCGATCTCCGCCGACCTCGACCTCAAGCAGGCCTTCTGGGACAAGATGGAGAAGCTCAAGACGCGTCAGGCGTGCATGGTCGGATCGCGCGTGCGGGTGTCGAATTTTTCTGCGATCGACACGCGCGAGGGTTGATGTCGTCGCCACGGAGGAGGCAAGCCCTGCGCTCGCCCCGCGTGCCATCATGAGACTGGTCATTCTCGATAGAGACGGCGTCATCAATTACGACCGCGACGCTTACGTCAGGTCGCCGGACGAATGGCGCCCCATTCCGGGCAGCCTGGAGGCCATCGCCCGCCTTTGCCGCGAAGACTACACAGTGGTGGTCGCAACGAATCAATCCGCCATCGGCCGCCACCTCCTCGACGTCGATACGCTCAATCGGATCCACGCACGCATGCTCGACTACGTTCGCAAGAAAGGCGGCGAGATCGATGCCGTCTTTTTCTGCCCCCACACGCCGCAGGCCGGGTGCGGCTGCCGCAAGCCCGAGCCGGGGATGCTCGAGGACATCGCCGAACGCCTTAAGATCAATCTCACCGGGGTGCCTGTCGTCGGCGACTCGTTGCGCGACCTCCAGGCCGCCAGGCGCGTCAATGCCCTGCCGGTGCTGGTTCTGAGCGGCAAGAACGAACTCGGATTGTCGCCGGGGGGCGCCATCGCCGATCCCGAGCTCGCCGACACCCCCGTATTCGCCGATCTCGCTCAATTCACCGACGCTCTGCTGCAGGGGCAGCTGGCGGATGCGATGCACGCGCTGAGCGGCGGCACGAGCGGCTGACAAGCGCGCGGATGCAGGCCGTTCGCTCGCTGTTCTTCTTCATCGGACAACTGTCGGCCACGCTCGTGTACTGGCCGGTTACGGTTCTCGCCTACCCGCTGCCGCCCTTGTCCCGCTCCCGCGTCATCGGCGGCTGGGCGCGCTTCGTGCTGTGGTGGCTGCGAGTCACCTGCAACCTGCGCCACGAGGTCGAGGGTCGCGAACATCTGCCGCCCGTTCCCACGGTAGTCCTGTCCAAGCATCAGTCCGCGTGGGAGACGATCGCGTTCCAGTGCATCCTCCCCCCACAGGCCTGGGTGCTGAAGCGCGAGCTTCTATGGATACCCTTCTTCGGCTGGGGACTGGCGGCCTCACAGCCCATCGCAATCGACCGCTCCGCCGGCGTCAAGGCACTGCAGGAGCTGGTGCGCCAGGGCCTCGACCGACTGCGGCAGGGCAGGTGGGTAGTGGTCTTTCCCGAGGGCACGCGTACCGCTCCGGGCGAGCACGGCCGGTTCAATCCAGGGGGCGCGATGCTGGCGGCGAAGGCAGGCGCGCCGGTGGTGCCCATCGCGCACAATGCCGGCCTGTTCTGGCCGCGGCGCGGCTTCATCAAGAAGCCGGGCGTCATCCGGGTCGTCATCGGTCCCGCTCTCGACACGGCCGGTCGAAAGCCCAAGGAAATCAACGCTGAAGCACGGCTCTGGATCGAGAAAACCATGCAACGCCTGGAGCCGCCGCGGGCCGCCTAGCCGGCGCCGCGTCGAGGCGCCGCTCAGCTCGCCGGCGCGTGGCACATGGATTCCAGCGGGAACTGCAGGCTGGCGCCGTTGACCGCCTCGATGTAGAAAACGCCGTCCTCAATGTTGTAGACGACGTCCGTCGTCTCGTGGCCGGCATCGAGCACCTGACCCGAGTCGAGATCGACCGCGAAGGAGGGCTTGACGTATATCGGCGCCAGCCGTCGCGGGGCGTAGCCGTCGCTCACGCGCCCGTACAGCACGGTCTCCTCGATCACGAGCGGTATCAGGTCCTCGCGCGGCGACTGGTTCCAGCTCAACAGGAACTTGCCTCGCGTGTTGCGGTTGGTCTGCACGATACCGATGCCGAAGCCCTCGCGCTCGGCCCGCAGCGTGAACCGCCCTTTCTGCAGGTCGATGAAGTCCTTGCGCGTCAGACGACCGGCGACGACGGAGACGTAGCGATCCGGCTCCACCAGGAAATTCTTCGTCATCAACTGCTCGAACTCGTCGTAGACGACATTGCAGTCGAAGTAACCGGCCCCGGCGGCACCGACATAAAGAGCCAGCAGCCCGGCACAGGCCCGCGACAGGAAACGTCTGCGAACCGAAAACAGATTCTCCCTCATCGCGCTCATACCCACGCCGGCACCGACGCCGGCAAGCTTGCCTCCCCCCGCCGCGCGCGGGAGCACTACGGCGACACCGTGGCGCCTCGACCTTGGCGCGCGGCAACGATGCGGCTCAGACGCGCGAATTCCTCCACCGTAAGCGTCTCGGGCCGTCGCTGGGCATCCACGCCGGCGGCCGCGAAATCGGCCTCGCTCGCCACACCCTTGAGCGCATTTCGCAAGGTCTTGCGCCGCTGCGTGAAAGCCGTGCGCACCAGCGCGGCGAAGGCTTCGCGATCGACCTCGGCACAGCTCCCACGCGGGCGCAAGTCTATCAGACTCGATTCGACTTTGGGGGCAGGCGCGAACGCGCCGGGAGCGACGTCGAAAAGCCGCCGCGCCTGGTAGCGCCACTGCACCATCACCGTCAAGCGACCGTATTGCTTGCTGCCGGCGCCCGCTGTCAGACGATCGACGACCTCGGACTGCAGCATGAAGATCATGTCCTCGATGTCCTCGGCGAGGTCGACCAGCCTGATGAGCAGGGGCGTGGAAACATTGTAGGGCAGGTTGCCGATGATCCTGAGCTTTGCCCCGTCGCTGCGCAGTCGACGGAAGTCGAACTCGAGTGCATCGCCTTCATGCAGCTGCAGTCCCGAGCCCGGCGGATACTGTTCGCGCAGCACTCGCACCAGATCGCGATCGATCTCGACGGCGTGCAGTGCCCCGGCACGCTCGAGCAGTTGGCGCGTGAGGATGCCCCGGCCGGGACCGATCTCCACGATGAGCTGACCCGGCCGCGGATCGAAGGCGTCGACAATGCGGTGCACGACGCCGGGGTCCTGCAGAAAGTGCTGGCCGAATCGCTTACGCGCACGGGGTACGATCACGGTCGTCGCGCCGCGGCGCCCATGCGGTTGCTCAGCCGTCATCGTGCGCGGGGCACGGCGGACGCCGCACCCTGCTGCGCGCAAGGCGCGCGGCCAGCTCCACGGCCGCCGCCAGACTGCTGTGGTCGATGCGGCCCGTGCCCGCCAGCGAGAAGGCGGTGCCGTGATCGACGGAGGTACGCACCAGGGGCAGCCCGAGGGTTACGTTGACGGCCTCGCCGAAGCCGGCGTGCTTGAGCACCGGCAAACCCTGATCGTGATACATGGCGAGTACGGCATCGAGCCGTGCGAGCGACGCCGGCGTGAAGGCGGTGTCCGCCGGCAGTGGGCCCTGGAGGCGAGAACCCGTGGAGCGCAGCTGCTCGAGAACCGGTGCGATCACTTCGATCTCCTCCCGGCCCAGGTGACCCGACTCGCCGGCATGGGGATTGAGCCCGCACACCCCGATCTGTGGGCGTTCGATGGCGAACAGCTCGCGCAGCGAGCGTTCCAGCACCTCGATGACCGCGCGCAGGCGCTCTCGCGTAATGAGCCGGGGCACCTCGGCCAGAGCCACGTGCGTGGTCAGCAGAGCAACGCGCAGCTTCGCGGCCACCAGCAACATCACGGGCTGCGGCGTGCCCGTGCGTGCGGCCAGGTATTCGGTGTGGCCGCTGAAGCTCATACCGGCGTCGTTGATCACACCCTTGTGCACGGGTCCCGTCACCATGGCGTCGAATTCACCGCGCAGACAGCCGTCCACGGCACGATCCAGCGTTCGCAGCACGTAGGCGGCGTTGGCCGGGTCGGGCACTCCGGCACGAACCGCACGGGCCATGGGCAGCGGCAGCACCGCCACGGCGCCGTCGGCGCCGTCGGCGCCGCCGGGATACTCCTCGAACTCCACGGCCAGGTCGAGCTCCGCGGCGCGGCTGCGCAGCAGATCGGGATCGGCGATGACCACCAAGCGTGCTTCGGGGCGCTGACGGGCCAGGCGCGCGACGAGGTCGGGCCCGATACCGGCGGGCTCACCGGGCGTCAAGGCGATGACGGGAGTGTCGGCAGCCATCAAGGACACCGGACGACGGCGCGCCGCGGCGCGGGGCGCCGCTGCCGACGCGCAAATGTGCCGGGCGTGGGCGCACGGCGAGGCTCGGTGGGAAACGTCGCGGCTCTACCTCAGTCGAAGAAAGACAGTGTAGCGGGCTCGCCGTTGAGCGAGAACGCGCCGCCTTGCAGCGAAGCAGCGACGCTGTAACGGTCCTCGGCCGCGGCAACCAGCTTGTTTGACTGCACCAGGCTGCGCAGTCTCTCGGCCACCGCGGCGGCAACCACTTCACTCTCCTGCTCGGGCGTCATCTGCGGCAACTTACCCTCGGCCCTGAGCCCGGAGAGCTCATCGCGCACGCTGCGCTCGAGCACGGCGCGCGCAATCGTCGCCGGAAAAGAGGCCGAAGCCTTCACTGTTATCGCGGCAAGCAACGCAATCGGGTTGAGCACGCCGACCTTTGGGTCACCGAGGCTGACGTCCCCCGATCCCTCGATCCTGCCGGCATCGGTGAGCAGATCGATGTTCGCCTGCAGACGCGGCTGCCCGCCCGTGATGGCCCGCATCAGCGCGAGTGCCGGTGCGGCGGCACCGGCCTCGGCCTGCATTGCACCGCTGTCGCGCGCCGCGCCAAGCGCCCCGGCGTCAAGCCCATCGAGTTGCACGACGAGCGTGCCCGGTCCGTAGCGGGCGGCGCCGACGCCGAGCGAGTCCACGCGGGCCTCGATCTGCAATGCGAGCTCTCCCTGTGCCTCGGAGGTGGTGGAGACGAAGTCGAGCCGACGCGCCGCGATCGCCTCCGCGCCGCTCTGCAAAGGCTGCACGTCGACATCGTCGACCTCCAGGTTGAGCTCCGTCGAGGCGTCGGTGGGGCCGGTGCGGAAATACGTCGACAGCGGGCCTGTGGAAACCCGAGCATACGGGGTCTCTACAGCCACGGCGGGCGCCCGATAGCGACCGACGACGGCCCCGCTGGCCGCGTTCCATCTGACGCTCCCACGCAGCGGCTCCCAGCTCACGCGTACTCCTTCGGCGGGGTCGAGCGTCGCTGCCGCAAGCTGCAGCTGACTGAACACGTTGCCCCGCAGATCCACCACCGACTCGACCTCGAGCGGCTCGGCGAGCGTCACCGTGTCGGCGCCCTCACCGTAGGAGACCCTAGCCCGACTGGCGACGACCCCCGAGACAGGCGCAAAGCTCTTCACGCGCTCCACGAAACCGTCGAGCGGAAACGGGCCGTGCCCGACGTGATGGTTCAACATCAGTCGCAGCGGCCGCTCCCGGCTCTGCAACACGGATGTCGCCTGCGACTCGAGCCAGCCTCTGCGATAGCTGCGCTCGCTCACCTGCCATTCGCCGCGCTGCTGCAGATCGTCGAGAAACTCGGTGTAGGCCTGTTCGGTCTGCAGCCCGAAGCCGTAGGGCAGAGCGGCCGCCACGCCGAGCAATGCCGCGAACAGGGCAACTGCGATTCGCTTTTTCATGGTTCAATGCATAGCGTCGGTGCGTTCTTGACGTACCCGGGGCCCTGGGCGAGGCCTCTGCCCGTGGCGGCACTGGTGTAAACTCCCGGCTCGCGGCCGCCCCCGTTGAGCGGCGCGGGGCAGCGCCCGTTCGTGTCGCCGACTCGGCGCTGCAATCATACTCCGCCCCGCAGGGCGTGACTTCAACCGTTGGCCGGCGCTCGCCATGTCCCGCTTACGCATCGTCAATCTGCGGCCCCTGCCCCGGTCCACGCGCGGCGCGGCGCCGCCGCGGCCGGCGTCCCTCGATTTAAGCGTAGACGAGGGCGAGTGCGTGTGCGTCTGCGGGCCCTCGGGCAGCGGCAAGACGCTGCTGCTGCGCGCCATCGCCGATCTCGATCCGAGCGAGGGCGAAGTCTACCTCGACGATGTCGAACGCCACCGTCTCAGCGGTCCGCAATGGCGCCGCCGGGTGGCTTACCTGGCGGCCGAGCCGGCGTGGTGGGCGGCCACGCCGCGAGCCCACATGGCCGCCGTCCCCGATGCGCCTCTCGCCGCCCTGGGGCTGTCGCAGACACTTCTGGACAGACCTCTGGAGGTGCTGTCCACCGGCGAGCGCCAGCGACTGGCGCTGGTGCGCGTGCTCTCGCGGGAACCCAGCGTGCTGCTGCTCGACGAGCCGACGGCGGCGCTCGATGCGCGCTTCGTTGCCGCCGCGGAGGACGTGATCGGTCGCTATCGTCAGCGCTGCGGCGCCGCGATCGTGTGGGTCACGCACGACGTCGTGCAGACGACCCGAGTGGGCGGGCGGGTATTGCACCTGCCGTCGGGTCGGATATCCGCGGGCTGAGCCGTGGGGGTCATCTCACTCGGCGCCGTCGATCTCGCGCTGGCCGCGCTGCTGGTGCTGGCGCTGGCGGCGGCAAGCCATCTCATGCGCCTGGCTATCGGCGGTCAGCTCGTCGTTGCCGCACTGCGCACGACTGTGCAGCTGCTGCTGGTCGGGCTCGTCCTCAAGATCCTGTTTGCCCACGTGCACCTCGGCTGGATCACGCTCGTGGCGGTCGTCATGCTGGCCGTGGCGGGACGCGAAGTGATGGCGCGGCAGCGACACGCGTTCATCGGGCCATGGGGCTACGGTCTCGGCGCCAGCGCCATGTTCGTCTCCGGCTTCAGCGTCACCGTGTTCGCGCTGGTGGTCGTGATCGGGCCGCAACCATGGTACATGCCCCAGTACGCGATACCGCTGCTGGGAATGATTCTCGGCAACGCCATGACCTCGGTTGCACTCACCTTGGAGCGCCTCACCGAGTCGGCGCTGGCCAAGCGAGCGGTCATCGAGGCCCGCCTCGCCGTCGGCGACGACTGGAAGACGGCCATCGGCGAGATCCGCCGCGACAGCATCCGCGTCGGGCTGCTGCCGACCATCAATGCCATGGCGGCGGCGGGTCTGGTGAGCCTGCCGGGGATGATGACGGGCCAGATCCTGGCGGGCAGCGCGCCCCTCGACGCCGTCAAGTACCAGATACTGATCATGTTCCTGATCAGCGTGGCCACAGGCATCGGCGCCGTTATCGCGGTCGCCCTCGGCTCGCGGCGACTTTTCGACGAACGTGAACGCCTGCGACTGGAGCGACTGCGCCGTTAGTACGACATGTACAAGCCGCCGTTGATGGGAATGTTGGCGCCGGCGCCGGTTATATAGCCGGAGTTCTCATCGCTCAGAAACGCCACCACGTGGGCTATCTCGCGCGGCTCGCCAAAGCGTCCCACCGGGATGTCGTCGATGATCTTGAGCCGAATCTCTTCGGGCACCGCCCGCGTCATCGCGGTCTCCACGTAGCCGGGCGAGACGGTGTTGACGGTGATGCCCTTGCCCGCCACTTCCTGCGCCAGCGACATGGTGAAACCGTGCACCCCGGCCTTGGAAGCCGAGTAGTTCGTCTGACCGAACTGGCCTTTCTGGCCGTTCACGGAAGAGATGTTGACGACCCGACCGAAGCCCTGGGCCAGCATGCCGTCGAGCACGTGACGGGTGACGTTGAAGACGCTGTCGAGATTGGTCGCGATGACCGATTGCCAGTGATGCGCTTCCATCTTGCGCAACGTGCGATCGCGCGTAATCCCGGCGCAGTTCACCAGAATCTCCACCGGCCCCAGGGTACGCGCGATCTTCTCGACCATGGTGGCGCTCGAGTCGAAGCAGGAGACGTCGCCGGCGACGATCTCAGGCGCGAATCCCTCCTCGATCATCCGCCGGCGCCAGGCCTCGGCGAGCTCTGTCTCGGCGGGCAGATGGCCGGCGACCACGCGCCGCCCCTGGGCGCTCAGTCCCTTGCAGATGGCAGTGCCGATTCCACCGATGCCGCCGGTAACCAGGGCTATCCGGACAGTCATGGCCTCAGGCGGCGGCGGTAGCCGGCGCCTTCATGCTCGCGGCCCTGCACCCGTCCCGCCCGCGTCGCCGCAATCCCAATGCCGCTCACGGCACCCCCCCGGATCCTCATTGTCGACCTCCGCGGCCACTGCGAGTTTGTGCATTGCACAAATGGTGCGCTGCACCATAATGCAGCCCCTGACTCGGTGTCAACACCCGGAAACGGCGGGAGCGGGAGCGGGAGCGGGCGGCGGCGGTACGGGCGCCGCCGGCGGCCGGACTTAGGTGTCGCCCTCCTCGGAGCTGCCCTTGCCCTTGCCCTTGCCCTTGCCGCCTGTGCGTGACCCCAGCCCCGCGGACTCGAGGAAGCTTTCCTGGACGTCGCGCCAGATCTCCAGGTTGCGCTTGGCCATCTCGGACCACGCCCCCATGGGATCGGAGGGCATGCCGCGCAGCTGGCTCTGCAGCAGTCGCTGCTGCTGCGCGAACAGATCCAGGCTCTTGGAGAGGTAATCCGTGAACACGTCCTGGGCGCTGCCGCCGTAGGAACGGATCATCTGCATGAGGATGTCGGCGGTGAACATCGGCTTGCCTTCCGCTTCCTGCTCGGTGATGATCTGCAGCAGGATGCTGCGCGTGATGTCCTCCCCGGAGTTGGCGTCCTGCACCACGAAATCCACTCCCTCCACGACCCGGTCCCGCAGGTCGGCGAGCGTGATGTAGCGGCTGAGCTCGGTGTCGTAAAGCCGGCGGTTGGGGTATTTCTTGATGACGCGCGGCTCAGCCACTCGCCGGCCCCCCCTCGAGGCACGCCGCGGCGCGGCAACGTTTGCGTTTGTCGGGCGAGGAGTTCACGACTAGTACATGTGCTGGCCGCCGTTGATGCTCAATGTCGACCCGGTGATGAAATCGGCCTCGTCAGCGACCAGGAACAGCACCGCGCGCGCAATATCGTCGGCGCGGCCCAGTCTTCCCACCGGGATGGTGCTGATGATCTTCTCCAGCACGTTCTCCGGCACGGCGCGCACCATGTCGGTATCCACGTAGCCCGGGGCGATGGCGTTCACGGTGATATGACGGGCAGCGCCCTCCTTGGCCAGCGCCTTGGTGAAGCCGTGGATACCGGACTTGGCGGCCGCGTAGTTGACCTGCCCGTACTGGCCGGCCTGGCCGTTGATGGAACCGATGTTGACGATGCGCCCGAAGCCGCGCTCGCGCATGCCCTCGATCACCAGGCGGCACATGTTGAAGCACGAGCTCAGGTTGGTCTGCAGCACGTCGTTCCACTGCTCGGGCTTCATCCGATGCAGCGTGCTGTCACGGGTAATGCCGGCGTTGTTGACGAGAACATCCACCGGCCCCAAGTCTGCTTCTATCTGCGCCACGCCTTTACGGCACTCCTCGAAGTTGCCGACATCGAACTTGTATGCCGCGATACCCGTGCGTTGCGTGAAAGCCTTGGCGCGCTCGTCGTTGGACGCGTAGTTTGCCGCTACGCTGTAACCGGACTGCCTGAGCGCCGCGCTGATCGCCTCACCGATCCCGCGCGTGCCTCCCGTTACCAATGCAACGCGTGCCATACCATGTCCTCCTCGCTTGCGGACGATGTGCCGAACCCTAGCGCTCCACCGCCAGGGCGACTCCCTGGCCGCCGCCGATACACAGCGTGGCCAGGCCGCGGCGCGCGTCGCGCCGCCGCATCTCGTAGAGCAGACTCACCAGGATGCGCGCCCCGGATGCGCCGATGGGGTGCCCGAGTGCGATGGCGCCGCCGTTGACGTTGACCTTTTCCGGATCCCAGCCAAGCTCCTGATTCACACACAGCGCCTGCGCCGCGAATGCCTCGTTGGCCTCGATCAGGTCGAGGTCGGCGAGCGACCAGCCCGCCTTCTCTAGGCATTTGCGCGACGCGGGAATCGGCCCTGTGCCCATTATTGCAGGGTCGACGCCCGCACTCGAGTAGGCGGCGATACGCGCCATCGGCTCGATGCCGAGCTCGCGGGCGCACGCCTCGCTGCACACGATCACGGCGGCGGCGCCGTCGTTGATGCCCGAGGCGTTGCCGGCGGTCACCGTGCCCTCCTTGTCGAAGGCGGGGCGCAGCTTGGCGAGCTTGTCCGCGGTCGTGCCGGCGCGGGGATACTCGTCGCGGGCGAACACGATGGGCTCACCCTTGCGCTGGGGCACCGCCACCGGGACGATTTCGTCATCGAAACGACCGGCGGCCTGGGCCGCCTCCGTTTTCGCCTGCGAGGCGGCGGCGAACTCGTCCTGCTGCTCGCGACTCAGGCCGAACTTCCCGACGATGTTCTCGGCGGTGTTGCCCATGTGGTACTTGTTGAAGGCATCCCACAGCCCGTCGACGATCATGGAGTCGCGCAGGCTCCAATCACCCATCTTGGCCCCGCTGCGCGAGTTCGGCAGCACGTGGGGGGCGAGGCTCATGTTCTCCTGGCCGCCGGCGATGATCAGCTCGGCGTCGCCGCAGCGGATCGCCTGGGCCGCCAGGTGCACGGCCTTGAGGCCGCTGCCGCACACCTTGTTGATGGTCATCGCCGGCACGCTGTCGGGAAGTCCGGCCTCGATGCTCGCCTGACGCGCCGGATTCTGCCCGCTGCCGGCGGTCAGCACCTGCCCGAGGATCACTTCGTCGACCTGCTCCGGCTGCACGCCGCTGCGCTCGAGCAGCCCGGCGATGACCTTGGCGCCGAGGCTGCTGGCCGCAATCCGCGACAACTGTCCGCCAAACGAACCGATCGCGGTGCGGGCGGCCCCGATGATGACGACGTTTTCAGTCATGTAGCGACCCCCTGGGAGAAACGCGATTAACGAGCCGAGCGGTGCGCCGGCCGATTTTGTTGCACTGCACAATACACACTCTTGGGCTAGAATTCAAGGGCGCAGCGCGCTCGGCGCAGGCGCCCTGACGACGGCACAACGACGATGACCGACGCGGACACGGCCTATTGGAGCGAGGCCTGGGCAGAAGCTCAGCGGGCCTATCTCAGAGCCGTAAAGGACCTGCCTGGGGCGGGGGGAGCCACCACGCTGGACGGCTGGTGGCAGACGGTGGCGCCGTCGGCACCGCCGTCGGCGCGCGATTTCTACACGCGGCTGATCGAGCTCGGCAAGTCCTACTTCGAGGTCACCGAGGCGCTGCGGCAGGCCTTCGCGGGCAGCGGCGCCGTCGCGGCCGGGGCGAGCGCACAAACGGCGTTCGATCGCGTCCTTGGCGATTTTCGCAAGGCCTTCGGCCGCGAGGAGGTCGACGGCGACGCGGCGCAGCACTGGCAGCGACTGCTCGGCGCCTGGGAGCTTCCTCTGGCAACCTGGCAGCGGACGGTGGCATCGCTGTCGCCCGGCCTCGGTTCCGGGGCACACGGCGAGCCGCCGGCGGCGCTCGCGGAGTTGCTGGGGTCGCCGGGCGTCGGCTACGCGCGCGAGGCGTGGGCCGAGCAACAGAAGTTGATGCGACTCGCCCTGGACTACCAGCGCGCGCTGCAAGCGTACACACAGGTGTTCGCGCGCACCGGCGCCGAGGCGATGCAGCGTCTGCAGCAGAGCCTCGCCGGCATGGCGGACCGCGGCGAGTCGGTCACCTCGACGCGGGCGCTCTACGACCTGTGGGTGGACTGCTGCGAGGACGTCTACGCGGACACCGTCTCCGCGCCGGAGTATGCCGAGCTCTACGGCCGTCTGATCAACTCGCTGATGGCCCTCAAGCACCAGCAGCGCGTCATCGCCGACGACGCCCTCGCAGCGCTCAACATGCCGACCCGCGAGGAGCTTGACACGCTGCATCGGCGCTTGCAACAGGCCCGGCGCCGCGCCGCCACGGCCGACGCCGAGCTCGCGCGCTTGCGCCGCGAAGGCGCTGCGCTGGCGGAGCGGGTGCGAGCCCTGGAAGCACGTCGGACCGGCGAGGAGCGCGAGGCGGCGATTGCCGCCAGCAAACCGCGCCGCCGCAAGGCGAAGACGAGGAGCCGTGGCACCGATAAGCATTGACCCGCGGCAGAGCGCGGAGGAGCTGCTCGCGTTCAACCGTAAACTCGCCCTCGGCCTGGAGAAGCTCGCGCGGCTGCGCGATACGCCAGCCGGTGCGACGGCTAGGGAGGCCGTGCACCAAGAGGACAAGCTCACCCTGTTTCGTTTCCTGCCTCCCGCCCCCGGCCCGCGCCGCCGCGTGCCGCTGCTCGTCGTCTATGCGCTCGTCAATCGACCCTACATGGCCGACCTGCAGCCCGACCGCTCGCTCATCCGGAGCTTGCTCGAGACCGGGCTCGAGGTCTATCTGATCGACTGGGGCTATCCCGACCAGGCTGACCGGCACCTGACGCTCGACGATTACATCAACGGCTACCTTGACCGCTGCGTCGACGTCGTGCGCGAGCGCCACGACGCCGAGTCGATCGACATACTCGGCATTTGCCAGGGCGGCACCTTCAGCCTGTGCTATGCGGCACTGCACCCGCACAAAATTGGCAGGCTGGTGACCATGGTGACACCCGTGGACTTCCACACGGCCGACAATCTGCTCGCGAGATGGATCCGACACATCGACGTGGACCTGCTGGTCGACACCACGGGCAACGTCCCCGGCGAGCTGCTCAATTGGACCTTTCTGTCGCTCAAGCCCTTCCGCCTGACGGGCCAGAAATACATCGACATGGTGGAGATGCTCGACGACGAGGAACGGCTTGCCAATTTCCTGCGCATGGAGAAGTGGATCTTCGACAGCCCCGACCAGGCCGGCGAGGCCTTCCGCCAGTTCGTGAAGGATTTTTTCCAGGACAACCGGCTGGTCAACGACACCCTGCAGCTCGGCGGCAGGCCGGTGCGGCTCGCCGATATCACCGCGCCGGTGCTCAACGTCTTCGCCACCGAGGACCATCTCGTACCGCCGAGTGCCTCCAAGGCGCTGCGCGGTCGCCTCGGCGGCGGCGACTACACCGAGGTGGCCTTCGAGGGCGGGCACATCGGAATCTACGTCAGTGCGCGCTCACAGCGCCAAGTGCCCCCCGCTATCGGCGAATGGCTGCGCCGGGCGCGCACCCCGGCTCCTGCCACGGGCAAGCGACGTCTCAGCCGGGAGACTCGCGGGTGATCCGCAGCCGGATCGCACTGATGCCCTGCTCGGCGAGACGCTTGTCGACCGCGGCAAGCTTGTTCAGGTCGATGAAGGGCCCGAGACGCACGCGGTAGAAGTCGCCGCGGCTCTGGATCGTCACTTTCTGAATGTGGGCCTCCAGACCGGCGAGCGCCAGGCGCGCCTTGAGTCGGTCGGCGTCCGCGTAGCTGGCGTAGGAGCCTGCCTGCAGCATGAAGAAAACGCCCTCCTGCGCCTTCGCCGCACGCGGCGGCTCGGGCTCGGCGCGAGCGCTCTCGCTCGGCAGCACCGCCTCGATTTCCGGTAGCACGGTGTAGAAGTCGAACTGGGTCGCCGGCCGCGGGGCAGGGACGCTCGCAGCCGGCTCGGCCGCGCTCGGCTCGGGCGTTGACCGCGAGGCCTCGACGAGGTTCTTCAGCCCGCTGCCCATGTCGACGGGGCTCTCGCCCCGCACGCCTAGGTAGAGCGCCGTCAGCGCGGAGCCCGTGATCAGACCCACCGCCAGCATGGCGAAGCCCGAGGCGACGCTGCCGCTGCGGTGCGAGCGCGGTTGCCTGCGGCGGTGACGACGTCGGGCCTGGCTCATCCAGAGCCTCACATCCGTCTCGGCGCCGACACGCCCAGCAGGGCCAGCCCGTTGGCGAGCACCTGGCGCGTGGCGTCTATCAGCCCAAGGCGTGCCGCGCGCAGATCCGCCTGGGCTGCGATGAAGGGGTGGGCGTTGTAGTAAGTGTGGAATTCGTTGGCAAGCTCGCGCAGGTAGTAGGCGACCTGGTGAGGTGCGAACGCGAGCGCGGCGCTCTCCACCACCTCCGGGAACCGCGACAGAGTGCCGAGCAGCTCCAGCTCGCGGTCCTCCTCGAGCAGAGCGTAATCGGCGCTGGTGTCACCGGCCGCTGCCATGCCCCTGTCCTCGAGCTGGCGAAATACACTGCAGATGCGCGCGTGTGCGTACTGAACGTAGTAAACGGGATTGTCGTTGGACTGCGACTTCGCCAACTCGAGATCGAAATCCATGTGCTGCTCGGGCTTGCGCAGCGCGTAGAAAAACCGCGCGGCATCCTTGCCCACCTCCTCTCGCAGCTCACGCAGGGTCACGAACTCGCCGCCACGGGTCGACATCGATACGCGCTGCTCGCCGCGGTAGAGAATGGCGAACTGGACCAACAACACGGTCAACGCCTCGGCATCACGTCCGCGTGCCACCAGGGCGCCCTGCATACGGGCGATGTGACCGTGATGGTCTGCGCCCCAGATGTCGACCAGGCGCTCGTAACCGCGCTGCATCTTGTCGAGGTGATAAGCGATGTCCGAGGCGAAATACGTGTGGCTGCCGTTGGCGCGCAGCACCACGCGATCCTTCTCGTCGCCGAAATCGGTGGAGCGGAACCACCAGGCGCCCTGCGACTCGTACAAATGGCCGCTGCGCTTCAAGTCCTCCAGCGTGCTCGCCACAGCTCCGTCCTGCACCAGAGCCCGCTCCGAGAACCAGCGGTCGTGGTGCACTGCGAACTGCTCGAGATCGTGTCGTATGTTCTCGAGAATCAGGTCCCGCGCCAGCTCCAGCACCTGTTCGAAAGCCTCGGCACCGAGCGTCGCTCGACCACGCTCGATCAACGTGTCGAGGCGCTGCTCGGGTTCCCGCGGCAAGTCCGCCATCAACTCGGCTGTGGCCACCGCCAGAGCGTCCCCGGCCTGACGGTGCAGCGCCGCGGCGATATCGTAGATGTAGTCGCCCCGGTAAGCGTTGTCGGGAAACGGCAACGCCAGTGCGCACAGCTCCAGGTAGCGCAGCCAGACACTGAGAGCGAGAATGTCCATCTGGCGGCCGGCATCGTTCACGTAGTACTCGGCGTCCGCGTCGAATCCTGCTGCCCGCAACACCCGCACCAGGGAGTCCCCGTAGGCCGCGCCCCGACCGTGACCGACGTGCAGCGGTCCGGTGGGGTTTGCCGAGACGTATTCCACCAGCACGCGGGTACCCGCGCCGACCCCGCTCGTGCCGTAAGCCTCGCCGCGCTGCCGGATGTCGTCGATGAGCCGGCGCAACGCCTTGGCACCGACGAAGAAATTGATGAATCCGGGCCCGGCGATCTCGACGCGTTCCACGAGATCCGAGGACGGCAGCGCTGCGGCCACTTTCGCGGCCAATTCGCGCGGCCGCTCGCCGACAGACTTGGCCAGTGCCAGCGCCACGTTACTGGCAAAATCGCCGTGGCTCTTCTGCCGTGCCCGTTCCACGTGCACTTCGACCGTGCACTCGGCGGGGATCGCACCTTCGGACTTGAGCGCACGCAGCGCCGCCTCGATCAGCTCGCGTATGTCCTGCTTCACTGTGCGTTGCGTTCGCTGTAGGTGGGCCGAAGGTGGTGTGACGTCGCGCGGGCGCAGCGGATTCTAACGCCCGCGACCCACGGGGAGAAGCGGCTCAGCGGGCCTCGCCGGGCGCGCCGCTTGAGCGCGACCCCGAATCCGCGAGCGGCGACCGGCGGGCGGCGACATCGACGGCGCGGGCAACCCGATGAGCGATGATCATCGTCAGCGCCGCAGCAGCGGCGAAAGCGTAGAGCCCGAAGTGAACCTCGACACTGGCGAGGGCCCCCAGCTTCACGCTCGCCAGCAGCACGGCGACGACGAAGACGTCCAGCATCGACCACTTGCCGAGCGCACTCAGCCAGTGCAGATAACGCAGCGAGCGCCGCAAGCGCTCCGTCGGCGTGTTCCAGACGCGGTAGAGCACAGCAATCTTGCACAGCGGCAGCACGATGCTGAAGGCAGTGATGATGAGGCACAACAGATAGTGGCCCTCGCGCCACAACGCGCCGACCCCGGACAGCAGCGAGAACTGGTTCGTGATCCACACCAGCTTCTTCAGTGTCAACATCGGCGCCGCAATGCCGACGAGCAGAGCGACCAGAGCGCAGGTAATGAGCACGTTGACGAGAAAGCGCTCGCGCCGGCGGCGTGGCGGCGACGAGGGCATCAGTACATCTCCAGGGGATCGACGTCCAGAGACCAGCGGACCGTGCGTGAGCGCGGCTCCGCGTCGAGACATTGCATCCACTCGTCGAGAAAGGCGTGCAGCTCGCGGCGTTGCGGGGCACGGACCAGCAGCTGTGCCCGGTAGCGACCGGCACGCCGCTCCATCGGCGAGGGCACCGGGTCCATCAGACTCACCGCGGCGCGCTGCCGCTGCAGGCCGGCGCCGAGGCGGTGAGCGCAGCGCAGGTACGCGAGCGCGGCGCCGGGGCGCGCCGACTCCGCCCGCAACAGCGCCATATGGGTGAAAGGCGGGTAGTCGGCCTGGCGCCGCTCGCGCAGAGCGATGGCGGCGAGGCGGCCGTAGTCGTGGCGCGCAATCTGCACGAAATAGGGGTTCTCCGGATGCAGCGTCTGAATATACACGACGCCCGGCTTGTCGCCGCGGCCGGCGCGGCCGGCGACTTGCATTACCTGCTGAAAGAGGTGTTCCGGCGCGCGGAAGTCGAGGCTGTACAGCCCCTGGTCCACGTTGACAATGCCCACCAGCGTCACGCCGGGAAAGTCGTGGCCCTTTGACAGCATCTGCGTGCCGATGAGGATGTCGGCGCGGCCGTCCTCCACCCGCGACAGCTGTTCCTGCAGTGCACCCTTGCGGGCGGTGGTATCGCTGTCGATACGCACCAACTGCGCTGTGGGGAAGCGCTTAGCCAGCGCCTCCTCCACACGCTGCGTTCCGGCGCCGCCTCGATACAGCTTCTGCGCGCCGCATTCGGGGCACTGTGCCGGCACGGCCAGGTTCGCGCCACAGTGGTGACAGCGCAGGCGCTCGCTGCGCCGATGCAGCGTCAAGCGTGCGTCGCAGCGTCGGCACTGTGCCTGCCATCCGCAGCCCTGACACATGACCACCGGGGCAAAACCACGCCGATTGAGAAAAATCAGGCACTGCTCGCCGCGCGCCAGGTGACGTTCCATGGCCTCCAGCAGAGGCGGGCTCAAACCGTCGCGCAACGCCAGCCGCTTGACGTCGAGCAGATGCACGCTCGGCAGCAGCGCACTGCCCGTGCGTGCGGGCAGCTCGAGCAGCGTGTAGCGAGCACCGTGGACGTTGGCGAGAGTCTCCAGCGACGGGGTTGCCGAGCCGAGCACGACGGGCACGCCGAGCATGCGCGCACGCTTGATGGCGACATCGCGGGCGTGGTAGCGAAAACCGTCCTGTTGCTTGTAGGAAGGGTCGTGCTCCTCGTCCACCACCACCACGCCGAGACGGCGCACCGGCGCGAACACCGCCGAACGGGTGCCGAGCACCACCGCGGCGGCGCCGCTGCGCGCCTGCCACCAGGCGCGATGGCGCTCGGACTCGGAAAGCCCCGAGTGGAGCACGGCGATGGTGACGCCGAGGCGGGTGCGGAAGCGGCGCACGAGCTGCGGCGTCAGGGCGATCTCCGGGACCAGCACCAGCGCCTGAGTGCCGCACCGCAGCGCCTGCGCCACCGCGCGCAGGTACACCTCGGTCTTGCCGCTGCCGGTGACGCCGTGCAGCAGGAAGACTCTAAAACCGGACAAACTCGCGCACACCTGCGCGCAGGCATTGCGCTGATGCGGGCTGAGCTGTGGCCCGGGCTCACCCCCCCCGGCTGCGGCGCCCGCCACGCTGGCGGCGCGACGGCACACCCACCCCTTGCGCTCGAGCAGACGCAGCGCCCGCCGCACGGCGTCGCCGCGCGCCGTCAGCTCCTCGGCCGTGATCTCTTCCCGCGTTGCGAGTTCGGCCAGCAGCGCCCGCTGCGCCGGCGCCCGCTTGAGGGCATCGGCGCCCAGCCGCCGCCCACTTTCGCTGACACGGAACGCGGCTGTCGCCGCCGGCGCCAAGGCTCGCCCGCGCCGCAGCGGCCCGGGCAGCGCCGCGTGGAACACCTCTCCGAGCGGGAAGTGGTAGTAGGCGGCGCTCCAGCTCAGCAGCTCCGTGAGCGTCTCGCCGAAGACCGACTCGTCGTCGAGGACTCGGTCGAGCTCTTTGAGCCGCGCGGCGGGCGGCACGCTCGCGTCGACCGCCTCCACGACGATCCCGACCAGGGTGCGCCGGCCGAACGAAACCCGCACGCGGGCACCGCGCACGGGCGGCTCGCCGTCGCGGGGGCGATAGTCGAACACGCGCCGCACGGGCACCGGCACGGCGACACGGACGATCGCCTTCGGCTGTCTGGCGGCGGCGCTCACCGCGGCGAATTTATCACAGGGCCCGGCGCGCCCTTCGCCTGGCCCTTGCCGGGCAAGGCCTTGCCAGGGTTGCACACAAAACGCTGTGGATAACTTTGTGCACAAAGTTCGCCACGCGGCGGTGCATGAGCGCCGCGGACCCTTTCGAGATCGCCGACCAGGCAGAGATCGCAGAGCTTTTTCTAAATAAAACAAATGGATTCGCGCTAAGTACCTAGCGCGCAAGGCAAATGGGGTGCGCGCTTGTGCGGCGGCCGACCCGCTGTGCATAAACAGCGCCGTCATGAGCGTCGATCGACCCGCCGCGGCGCCGTCAACAACGTCCTCGATTCAGGCTGTTAGCATAATGTTTTTCAAGACCACCCGAATTTGCATGCGTAACTAGGCCTGCATCGACATCGTGTCCGATACTGCGCATACCGTGCCCGACTGGGACGCCATCGCCGCACTGATCGGCGCCGCCACGGGTTCACGGCTCGGGCGCACCCGTGCACGACCCGTTGGCGGCGGCTGCACCCATCAAGCCTGGGCCCTCATCGCCGGCAAAGCGCGCTACTTCGTCAAGCTCGACGCGGCGCACAGGCTGCCCGCGTTCGAGACGGAGGCGAGCGCGCTCGCGGAGCTCGCCCAGGCTAGAGCCGTGCGCGCGCCGCGCTCGATCTGCTGCGGCTCGCTGGCCGACAGCGCCTTACACGTTCTCGAGTACCTGGCCCTGGCGTCTCCCACCGACGCCACGCTCACACGACTCGGCCACGAGCTCGCCGCGCTGCACCGCGTTCAGGGGCCCTATTTCGGCTGGACGCGCGACAATCACATCGGCGCGACACCCCAGTGCAACGCCCCAAGCGCCGACTGGGCCGAGTTCTGGCAGCGTCGGCGACTCGGCTATCAGCTGGAGCGGGCGCAGCGCAACGGCTACGGCGGCAGGCTGCAGCGCCGAGGCGAGCAGCTCCTCGACCGGATCGAGGCCCTGCTTCGCGGCCACCGTCCGCTGGCCTCGCTGCTTCACGGCGATCTGTGGTCAGGCAATTACGCTGCCGACGCGACCGGCGCTCCCGTCGTCTTCGACCCGGCGCTGTACTATGGCGATCGCGAGACGGACATCGCCATGACGGAGCTGTTCGGCGGCTTCGGCCCGGGCTTCCACGCCGCCTACCGGCAGGCGTGGCCCCTCGACAACGGCTACCCGACGCGGCGGACCTTGTACAATCTCTACCACGTGCTCAATCACCTCAACGTCTTCGGTGCCGGCTACCTGCACCGTGCCGAGCGCATGATCGACACGCTGCTCGGCGAAACCGGGCACTAACGCCGGGCGCACTGCTGCGCGCGCGGCGGCGCCGCGGGCCATCGTGCTAACCTTGCCGCCCGGTGGGTTCGCACACAAGAGCCTGCCGCCAAGATCCCGACACGAATTCGAGAGACACCAACCTTGCTGCGTAATGTCGATGTAGCCGTCATCGGCGCGGGCAGCGCCGGTCTGGCCGCGCTGAAGCAGGTCGCCGCCGCCACCGACCGCTACGTTCTCATCGACGGCGGCGAGCTGGGCACCACCTGCGCGCGCGTGGGCTGCATGCCCTCCAAGGCCATGATACAGATCGCCGACGACTACGCGCGTCGACGTCTGTTCACCCGCCTGGGCATCGACGGCGCGGCGGGCGTCAGCCTGGACGTCGCGGAGGCCCTCGAGCACGTGCGCGACCTGCGCGACATCTTCGTCGACCGCGTGCTGGCCGGCACCATCGACGAACTCGGCGACAGGTTCGTGCCGGAGCGCGCCCACATACTCGGCCCCGATTCGATCCGCGCCGGTGCGGCAACGATACGCGCCAAGCGCATGGTCATTGCCACGGGCTCGCGGCCGACAGTGCCCGAAGCGTGGCGAGGTCTGGGCGACCGCGTTGTCACGACGGACGGGTTCTTCGAGCAGGAATCCCTGCCCGACACCATGGCCGTCGTCGGCCTCGGCGGTGTCGGCCTCGAGCTCGGGCAGGCCCTGTGCCGCATGGGCTGCAAGATCACCGGCTTCGACCGCCTGCCGGCGCCGGGCGGCGTGACCGATCCGGCGGTGGCGAGCTGCACGACAGAGGTGATCGGCCGGGAGTTCCCCTTGCATCTGGGCACAGCGGTGACGCTCAGCGCCCGCGACGGCCGCGTCGAGGTGAAGAGCGACGAACACTGTGTCGTGGTGGACAAGGTCCTGGCGAGCCTCGGCCGCCGGCCGAATGTCGACGGCATCGGCATCGAGAACCTGGGCGTCGCGCTCGACGCCGACGGCGTGCCGGCGTTCGACCCGCACACCATGCAGGTCGGTGAGCTGCCGGTGTTCATCGCCGGCGACGTGACGGCAGGCCGTGCGATACTTCACGAGGCGGTGTTCGACGGTCGCGTTGCCGGCTTCAACGCGGTGCAGCCGCGGCCCATCGCCTTTGCGCGCAAGACTCCGCTCACGATCACCTTCACCGACCCCAACCTGTGCGCGGTCGGCGCGGGCCTCGCCGAGTTGCCGGTCGAGGCGACCGTCGTCGGCGAGGTGCGCCTGGGATCTCTCGGCCGCGCGCTCATCATGGCCAGGAACAGGGGCATCGTGCGCTTGTACGTCGAGGCAGGCAGCGGCCGGCTGCGTGGCGGCGCCCTGCTCGCGCCTGACGGCGAGCATATCGCCCACCTGCTCGCGTGGTGCATCGAGCGCCGTCTCGGCGTCGTCGAGCTGCTGCGCCTGCCGTTCTACCACCCCACGCTCGAGGAGGCTCTGCAGGCGGCGGCGCGCGATGCGCTCGCCAAACTGGGCAGCAAGCCGCCCCATCCCGCCGAGCTGGAGCCGCTGGCGCCGCCCACCGCCACGTGATGGCGCTTCAGCGCCGGGGAATGTCCCCGACGTGGGTAGGAAACTCACCTTCGCGGCGGTCCTCGCAGTAGCGCTGCAAGGTCGCCGTGACGACACGAAAAGCGACCTCGTCCCAGGGGATCTCTTCTTCCTCGAAAAGCGCTACATCGAGGCTCTCGGGACCGGGAGCGAAGACGCGTTGGACCAGCCTGGCGCGAAACATCAGGTAGACCTGGCTGATGTGGGGGATGTTGTAGAGCCCGTAGAGGCTCACGTCCTCCACCTCGGCCCGCGCCTCCTCGAGGGTCTCGCGCACGGCGGCCTCGGCCGCCGTTTCTCCGTTCTCCATGAAGCCGGCGGGTACTGTCCACAAGCCCCGGCGCGGCTCGATGGCACGGCGGCAGAGCAGGATCTTGGCGTCGCACTCGACGATGCAGCCGGCTACGATCTTGGGGTTCTGATAGTGGATCGCGCCGCAGGCGTCGCACACGTGACGCAGCAGATTGTCGCCCGGCGGGATTCGCCGCCCGACGCGGGCACCGCAGTGGCTGCAGAAATTCATGGGTCGGCGGCTGCCGTCGGCCTCGGCTTGCGTGGTCGCCGCGAACGGCTTCGCAGCGGCACGCGCCGGCTGGGTAAAGGGGTTGCTAATATGCCATTGCTTGTGAGCGCAGGCGAGAGCATGTACTGTCGCCGCCTCTGCCGGCGAGCTGCCAGGGCGGCCGGCTTCCCCAACGGCGGCCACGACCGCCTCCGCGCGTGCCTATGAGCGATACCGACCCGTACACCGCGCACACCGCCGACAAGTACGACCTCTACCAGCTTTCGGTGCAGTCACCCGAAGCCGACGTCCGCTTCCTCGCCCGCGTTTACCAACAAGAGCGGGGCAGGCCCGCACGCCATCTTCGCGAGGACTTCAGCGGCACCGCGCTGCTCGCGTCGCACTGGATACGGCGCGGCCACGACTTCACGGCCGAGGCGTTCGACATCGATCCCGAGCCGCTGCAATGGGGACGTCGACACAACCTGGCGCCCCTCGGCGGGAAGGCCTCACGCGCATTGCTGCATCAGGCGGACGTGCGCGCGGCGAGCCACAGGGCACCGGACATACGCTGTGCCCAGAACTTCTCCTACTGGGCCTTGCGCACGCGCCCGGAAATGCTCGAGTACTTCACCGCCGTCTACGAAGATCTCGATGCCGAGGGCCTCTTCGTTCTCGACGCCCACGGGGGTCCCGAGACTCTGGAGCAGCGCCAGGAGGAAACGAGAATCGCGGAGGGATTCACGTACGTGTGGGATCAGGCTTACTTCTCACCCGTCACTCACGACGCGCGCGTGTTCATCCATTTTCACTTCCCCGACGGATCGCGGATGCAGCGGGCTTTTCGCTACGAATGGCGTGTGTGGAGCATCCCCGAGATCCGGGACATTCTCACCGAGGCCGGCTTCGGGCGGGTCGACTGCTACTGGGAGGGGACGGCGAAGGCGGCAATGGCGTTTTCCGCAAGACGCGCCTCGGCACGAACGATCTTTCCTGGGTCGCCCATCTGGTGGCGCCGAAGCAGACCGCCGGCGCTCAGTCGTAGCCGGTCAGTTCGACATAGCCGTGGCCGATGGGCACGTCGGGGGACGCGGCGTCGCGGATCGACACGGCCCCCTCCCAGTAACGGAACGACGCGTTCAGCTCCTGATCCCGCAGCAGCGGCTGCACGAGGAGATCCAGCGGCACGGCGTCGAGCCGCAAGCGCCAGGCAATCGGGTAGCCCACACCGGTGGCGGGGCTGCGCCAGCGCTCCAGCACCTCGACGGCAACCTCGTCACCCACGAGTCTTCTGCTGGTGCCGTCCGCCGCCACCAGCGTGCCGCTGCTGTAGGGGTCGGCGCCACCGTCCTTGCGGCGCAGACGGTAGAACATGAGCTCGCGCCCGTCGTCGAGCTGCAGCGCAAACCAGTCCCAACCCTGCTGCTCGGGCGCCAGCGCCGAGGTGGACCACTCGCGATCGAGCCAGCTCGTGCCCCGCACGTCATGGCTGAGCTCACCGGTGCGGACCCTACCGCGGGTCTGCAACCGCGTCAGGGAGTAGTAGTACGAGGCGTTGCCGGGAGCGGCGCTCTTTTGGCTCAGGCCCTGTTCGCCTTGCAGCACGGCGGGCTTGCTGGCGTCGAGCTCCAGGACGAGTTCAATGTCTTCCTCGCGCGCCCGCAGGCGCAGTGCCAGGCAACCCACGCAATCGAGGGCGACGCCCGGGCGTTCGCTCACCGACCAGTCGTCCAGCCACACGCGAAACGGCTCGCTGCGGCTGCCCGCCAGAGCGAGGGCGTCGCGGCCGAAACGCTCCCAGAACCGGAAACGGCCGGCATCGACGTCTGTCAGGGAGAAATGGGCCATGTACACCTGTCGGGTCGCCCAGGCCGTGCGGGGTTCGACGACCTCTTCGGGACTGAGCGCGAAGCGGAAGAACGTCAACTGGTAGCCGAAACGGCGCCCTGCGGAGCCGGCCAGGTTCCCGGTGAAGTACCACCACTCGGTCCTGTAGCGCGGGTGCGCGCCGTGATCGTGCGGAAAGACGAACGGCTTCGGCGTCAGTGCGCGCTCGAAGCCGGCGTCGCCGTCGTCGCCGAGCACGCTTTCCAGGGACAGCGCCGGCGACGTCGGCACGTCGCGGCGTATCCAGAGCAAGCTCGACATCGCGAGCGACATCGCCGCTGCCAGCGCGACCCAGGCAACGCTTGCGCGCGAGAACCTCACGACACTCACTCCTCGCGCAACCCTGCGGCCGGTAACGCCCGCGTCATCCGCCAGGCAGGGTACAGGCCTGCCAGCAACGCCGCGGCGATCGCGAGCAGCAGGGATTCGAGCAGGATAGTGACGTCGACGCTGAACGCCATGGTCCAGCCGAAGGAGCGGCGATTGATGACCGCCACCAGGACGTAGGCCATGCCGATGCCCAGGGGGGCCGCGAGCAGACCGGCAGCGGTACCCATCAAGCCGGTCTCCGCGAGAATCAGGCGCCACAGCTCGCGGGGGGCGAGTCCCACCACGCGCAGCACCGCCGCCTCGCGTGCGCGCTCGAGTTGTATCGCCATCAGCGCCGCCAGGATTCCTACCGCCGCAACCACGACGGCGACCACCCGCAGCACGGCGGTCACCGTGAACGTGCGGTCGAACACCTCGAGGGACGCCGCCCGCAATGCGCCCACCGAGCGCAAGCGCAGACCCTCGGGCAAGTGCGCCATGGAGAGGATCTGCTCGACGACGGCGTCGGCGCGGGCGTCTTCCTCGAGGTAGAGCGACGCCGCAGTGATTACCGGGTCGTGCCAGTTCGCGAGGTAGGTCGAGCGGCTCATGGTCACCACGCCGCGATCGGAACCGTAATCGACGTAAACGCCCGCCACTGGAAACGACCGTCGGCCGTGCACGGTGGGCAACGGCAAGGTGTCCCCCACGCGCAGGTGGTGGTGGTAGGCGAAGGCTTCGGAGACGATCACGGCCTCGCCCCCCTGGAAGGCTTCCCAAACCGCATCGACCGACCCCTGCTTTAGTTGGAAGCCCTCGAACCCGCGTCGCCGCACGTCCAGCGCGAACAGCTGCAGGCGCTCGTTCTCGCCCTCCAGCTCGGCCCAGCGCCCGAGGGCGACGTCCGCCACGCCCGGCAGGGCGTGCAGTTCTTCGATGAACCGCGGCTCCAGGCCCGCGCCGGCCGCAGCCGCCGGCAGCGACAAGTACACGTCGGCGCGCAAGTAGGCGGCGAGCCACTGCTCCACCGAGACGCGGAAGCTGCCGATCATCACGCCGATGCCGACGGTTGCCGCCACCGCCACGGTGAGCGCGGCCACCGCCACCCCGGTGCGGCTGAGCGCCGCGGCGACCCCGCGGGCGGCCATGCGGCCGACGAGGCCGAGAGCGGCGCCTGTCACAGGCGTCGCGGCACGCACGAAGGCAACCGTGCACAGCGGCACCAGCAAGGCGTAGCCGAGGATGAGCAGGAACAGGCAGAAGAAGCCCAGCAGCAGGCCGGCGCCCGGAACGGGGAGCAGCGCAATGCCGCCCGCCATCATGCTGACGCCGGCGATAGCCGCCGCCGTCGAGCCGCCACGAGCCGCCTGCTCCAGCGCCGAACGACTCAGTGCCTGGCGCGGTGGCGCGCGCGTCGCCTCCAGGGCCGGCAGGCACGCCGCGGCGGCGCTGGCCAGCACGCCGATGGTGAGGGCCTTGACGAGGGTGAGGGCCTGCAGCGTCGCCCGCGTCACCTCGAGCTGAAAGTACAAATCGTTGATGGTGCGGGCGACGAAGCGCAGCAGGCCCTGCGCCAGAACGGCGCCGAGAGCGACCCCGAGCGCGCTCGCAACCGCCCCGATGAGGAGGGCCTCGAGCAGGACGGCCGCGAACACCTCGGCGCGGGTAACGCCAAGCGCTCTGAGGATGCCGATCTGGGCGCGCCGCTGCACCACCGAAAAAGTCATGGTGTTGTAGATGAGAAACATGCCGACGAGAAGCGCGAGCAAGCTCAGGGCTGTGAGGTTGATCTGGAACGCGCGCGTCATCTGCCGCTGCGCATTTCCGCGTGCGCCCGCCGTCACCATGCGCACCGGCGCCGGCAGCAGACGCTCGAGACGCTGCGCCTGCTCGACGTCGGCGGCGACGAGATCGATGTGCGACAGCCGACCGCCCATGCCCAGCACGATCTGCGCCGTTGCGATGTCCGTGACGAAAGTCGCCGTCAGCCCGCCGCCGGCGGGCGAGTCACCGACGGCGAGGACGTCGAGGACGCTGAGGCCATGCCTTTGTCCGCCGGCGATCACGTGCGTCGCCGCCCCGGCGGCCAGCCCCAGGGCGCGCGCGCTCGCGTCGCTCACGAGAACGCCGCCTGTTGTTCGCAACAGCGCGACGGCATCGACGTCGAACTCGGCCAGGCGTTGGCCAAATCCCGCCCCGGCGAACGGATCGATGCCGAGCACTCGCATCCAGCGCCGCTCGGCGCTTGCCAGCTGCACCCAGCCCTCGACTACCGGCGCCGCCTGCCGGATTCCCTCCTCTACCCGCAGGCGGCGGTAAAGCGCCTCGTCGATGCCGCCCGGTCCGCCCAGAATGCGGTGGGTTGCACGCCCGGCAACGACGTCGTTGGCGATCTCGAAGCCACGCTCGGCGCTGGTGTTGACCATGTCGATGGCTACCACGACCGCCACTGCGAGCCCGATGCCGACGATGGACGCGACCGTCTGCCAGGGTCGCGCCCGCAGAAAGCGCAGCTGCGCGCGCTGAACGATCACGATGACCGCATCGGTGGCGCCGTGTCGAGCGCGCGCAGCGCACCGTCCTCGATCAGCAAAGTGCGGTGCGCGTGCGCCGCCGCCTCGTGACTGTGGGTGGCCATGATGACGGTCGTTCCTGTCTCTCGCGTCATGTCCCGCAGCAACCTCAGCACCGACTCGCCCGAGCGGGGATCCAGGTTTCCCGTGGGCTCGTCCGCGAGCACCACCTGCGGGCGATGGATGATGGCGCGCACCACGGCGACGCGCTGCTGCTCGCCGCCCGAGAGGGAGTCCGGGAAGCTGTGCGCACGCGCGGCCAGGCCCACGCGCCGCAGCAAGGTGTCGACGCGCCGGTCCGACTCCGCCGCCGCAACGCCATTCAGCTCCAACGGCAGGGCGAGGTTCTCCCCCACCGTCAGCGTCGCGATGAGATTGAAGAACTGGAACACGAAGCCGACGCGGCTGCGCCGGATGCGCGTGCGCTCAGCCTCGCTCAGACCGCTCAGTGTGATACCGTCGATACGGACGTCGCCGGCGTCGGCAACGTCGATCCCGGCAACAAGGTTGAGCAGGGTCGATTTTCCGGATCCGCTGCGCCCCAGGACAGCGACGAACTCGCCGGCGGCGAAGACAGCGTCCACGCCGCGCAGCACCTCACGCCGCCGTTCGCCCTCACGGTACGACTTGCTGATTCCCTCGAGCTCGATGCGGCCCTGGCTGGCGGACACGGAAGCCTCTCGCAGCTTGATGGCCGTCGTGGCGGCGATTGCAGGCGCTCGCGCTCGCCTGCGTCAGCGCTGCCGCGCTTCGTAAGCGACGCTGGCCGCGACCTCGATTCCCGTGGGCGTGTGCCGCAACCGGGCCACGAGCACCTCGACGCCGGCGGCGGCGACCCGCTCAAGGCACTCGGCGTATTCGGGGTCGATGTGCCGTGCCGGCTCGAATCGCTTGCCCTCCGGGCGATTGACGGCAAATACGATGACCCCGCGGTGGCCGCGTGCGACGGCTGCCGCCAGCAGCTGCAAGTGCTTGCGTCCGCGGTCGGTGACCGCATCGGGGAAGGCCACCGCATCGCCCACGAGCAGGGTGGTGTTCTTGACCTCGACGTATGCGTCGGGCGCCACACCATCGCTCAGCAGCAGGTCGAAACGCGACGCGGCAAAGCCCGGCGCTGCGAATGCCGGCTCACGGCGCAGCGCACGATAACCCGCGAGCTCGGGTATCCGCCCCCTGCGCACACCGTGCTCGACGACGCCGTTGACGCGTGCCGTGTTCACACCCACCCACCCGCGGCCCATGTCGACGCGCTCGAGGGTCCACGGGTACTTGCGGCTGGGATTGGGGCTGCGACTGATCTCGGCCGGTGCGCCGGGCCTCCAACAGCTCGTCATTGAGCCCGTGTTGGGACAGTGCGCGGTGACGACGCGGCCGTCGTCGAGCTCGACGTCGGCGAGGAAACGCTTGTAACGACTCAGAATGCGCCCGCGCGCCAGGGGCCCGAGGTTCACCTGCCCGACTCCCTGTGTGCCGACGTCCACTTGAGCGCGCCCCGAGCAGTCACACGATCAGCCGCCGACGCACCAGCAGCACGGCGAGGTAGTAGCCGACGGCGGCGTAGATCAGCAGCACGGCGAGATGCAGCAAGGGCGCCTGTAGCGGCGCACCCGCCAGCAGCGGCCTCACCAGCGCGATCGCGTGCGCCAGCGGCAGTACCTGCACGAGGCTCTGCGCGAAATCGGGCAGCGTCGTCACCGGGTAGAACACACCACAGAAAATGAACATCGGCGTGATCACCAGGGTGAAGTAGTAGCTGAAAAAGTCGTAGGACGGCGACACCGCGCTGATGACCAGCGCGGGGGCCGCGAAACAAAGGCCGATAACGAAGTATACCGGCAAACTCAGCAATGCCTGCCAGCCCTCGACGGCGCCGAGCAGTGTTGCCACGGCGAAGATTGCACTGCTGCTGATCAGACTCTTGGTGGCGCACCAGAGCATCTCCCCCGCGACGATATCGTCCACGCAGAGCGGGGTCGCCAGCATAGCCTCGTAGGTCCTCTGCGGCACCATGCGGGTATGCACGGAGTACGTCGCCTCGAAGCTCGCGGTGTTCATCGCCGAGGAGGCCACCAGTCCGGACGCTAGGAACGTGAAGTAAGGCATTCCCGCCATGTCGCCGATGTACAGGCCGAGACCGAAACCCAGGCCCAGCAGGTAGATGAACGGCTCCCCGAAATTGATGAACAGGCTCGGGCCGACAAGCTTGCGCCACACGAGCGCATTGCGCCGCCATACGGCCAGCGCCCCGCGGCTAATCCTGGGCGGCTGCCAGTCCACGGTTGCCGGGGCGGCGGCGCGACGGGGCCCGCTAGCGACGGGCACCGCTGCCGGCGTGAGCGCTCGCCGTGGCGGGGCGAGGACTCACTCGCCGAGCTCCCGCCCGGTGAGCTTGAGAAAGACGTCCTCGAGATTGGCGGGGCGATGCAGGTAGGACACGTTGCCGATCTGCTCGAGCATCCGGGCGACGGCGGCGCCCGTTGCCGTGTAGCCGTAGACGGTCGCACCGACGGTCTCCACGCGGACGCCGTTCAGTTTGTCCAGCGCCTCGTGCACCCCCGGGCGATCCTCCTGTATCTCCACCACCTCCGGCTCGACGTGACGGCGTATGAGCGCCGCGGGCGAACCCCGATCGATCACCCGTCCTTTGTTCAGGATCACCAGCTCGTCGCAGAGCCTCTGCGCCTCCTCCATGTAGTGCGTGGTGAGCAGCAGGGCGATTCCCGCGCGCTTGAGATCCCGCAGTCGCGCCCAGATCATGTGCCGCACTTGTGGATCGAGCCCGGTGGTGGGCTCGTCGAGCACCAGCAGCTCGGGATCGTTGATGAGCGCCCGGGCGATGGACAGCCGCCGCTTCATGCCGCCGGACAGGTTGTTGATCGGCGTGCGCGCCCGCTGCGCGAGGCCCGCGAACTCGAGCAGTCGCTGGATGCGCTCGTCGAGGCCCCGGCGACGCAGGCCGAAATAACCGGCATAGACGAGCAGATTTTCGACCACCGTGAAATCGGGGTCGAGGCTGTCACTCTGGGGCACGACACCGATACGCGCACGCACCTCGCGGCTCGAGCCCGGCATCGGCAGGCCGAACACCGACAGCTCGCCGGCCGAGAGCGGGGACTGTCCGAGAAGCATGCGCAGCGTGGTGGTCTTGCCGGCGCCGTTGGGCCCCAGCAGCCCGAAGCAGCCGCCTGCGGGCACGTCGAGGTCGATGCCGCGCACCACCTCGACATCGCCATAGACTTTCCTCAGGCCGCGGGCCTCGATGACGCTCACGGCGGCCTCGCCCACGCGCTGCCCGCCTCAGCGTTGGGCCTGGCGCCGTGCGCGTTCCTCGCCGGCCCGCACGATGGCGTCCATGCCAGGCGCGCAGTCGCGGACCCCCTCGACGTGGCTCGTGGCCTGCCGCAGCGACCAGCCACGGCACCAGGTCAGATAGGCGATCGCCGTCGACGGCGATCGCTCCGCGCCCGCGGTGCAGTGCAGGTACACCCGATGACCGCCGCGCAGCATCTCGTCGAGAATATCGACGGCCTGCGACAGCCGCGCGCACAGGTCCTCGGGATCCAAATCGACGATGGGCACGCGCCGCAGGACGAGGTTGTGGTGGCGGTAGGCCTCCTCGAGCCATGTTCGGTCGACGCCCCAATCGTCAAGATCACGGTCGGTCTGCAGGTTGAGCACCGCCGTGGCTCCGAGCGACCCCGCCAGACGCTCCAGGTCCACCGCGCTGCGCGGGTGGCTGCCGACGTACAGCTCGGGCAATATCTGGCTGAAGTGGATCACTGCGTGCGTCTAGCTCACCCGCAACCCCTAGTAGGGGTGCAGCTTAGCACAGCGGTGGCCGCGCCCGGCGCTCCGTCGCGTCCGGCGCGCGCCGTCGCCGACTCCGGCACCGCGGCGCGCAGCGGCTAGCGCGGCCGCAGCAGCGGCGCGACGTGTGGCCACACGTTGTCGAGAATGGTTTCCTGCGCCGCCGCGCTGGGATGCACGCCGTCGACCTGCATCATGCCGGGCACCGCTGCCACACCCTCCAGCAGAAACGGCACCAGCGCCACGGCATATTCCTGCGCGAGCGCTGGGTACATGGCCTCGAAGGCCTCGACGTAGGCGGGACCGTAGTTCGGCGGCAGGCGCATGCCGGCGAGCACGGCAGCGCTGCCCTGCGCCAGCACCCCCTCGACGACAGAAGCCAGGTTCTCGCGCACGGTCTCCACCGGCACGGTGCGCAACCCGTCGTTGCCGCCGAGCTCGACGATGACCAGCACCGGGCGGTATCGGCTAAGCGCGGCGTCGAGTCTGGCCAAAGCCGAGGCGGTCGTGTCGCCGGCGATGCTGGCGTTGACGACCTCATGCGGGTAGCCTTGAGCACGTAGGCGCGCCCGCAGCAGGTCCACCCACCCCTCCTGCAAGTCCATGCCGTAAGCGGAGCTCAGGCTGTCGCCCAGCACGAGGATCACCGGCGCAGAAGCCGTCGTCGACGGCGCCGCCAGCAGCATCAAGGCAAACAGAAGAACTCGTAGCATGAGCGCAAGACCGGGGTCCGAGATTGTGCGGGCGCAAACCGTCTGCAAGCAAGTGATGAGCCCGGGTGGAACCCTGACGATACTGGCGGACGTCTCGCTGTCGGTGTTTGCCGCCGAGACGGTCGCGGTCATCGGCGTCTCCGGGTCGGGTAAGTCCACCCTGCTGTCACTGCTCGCGGGCCTCGATGTGCCGACGAGCGGTCGCGTAGAGCTTCTGGGCACCGATCTGGCCGCGCTCGATGAGGACGGCCGAGCGCGTCTGCGCGCTCGGCGCGTGGGCTTCGTGTTTCAGCAGTTTCACCTGCTGGGAAGCCTCACCGCGCTCGAGAACGTCATGTTGCCGTTGGAGCTCGATCCACACCGGCGCGGGCCCGCCCCCGTGGAGCAGGCGCGCCTCGCTCTCGAGCGTGTCGGGCTCGGCGAGCGCGTCCACCACTACCCCTCGCAGCTCTCCGGTGGCGAGCAGCAGCGCGTCGCCATCGGCAGAGCCTTCGTCACCGAGCCGGACATTCTGTTCGCAGACGAACCCACGGGAAATCTCGACAAGGTCACGGGCCAGCAGATCATCGAGTTGTTGTTCGCTCTCAACCGAGAGCGGGGCACCACGCTCGTTCTCGTCACGCACGACGCCGAGGTGGCGGCGCGCTGCGCGCGGCGTCTGTCCCTCGTCGGCGGGCGGCTGCAGGGGTCTGGCTCGTGAACATGATGCTGCTCGCGCTGCGCTCGCTGCGCCGCGAGTGGCGCGCCGGGGACCTGCGACTGATCATCGCGGCGGTGGTCGTCGCCACCGCCTGCCTGACCTCGGTGACCGCCTTTACCGATCGCTTCCACCGCGCCCTGCTGCAGCAGGGCAACGAGCTGCTCGGCGCTGATCTGGTGGTGCGCTCCTCCTTCGCGCCGGAGTCTTCGTGGATAGACGAGGCCCGCCGCAGGGGCCTGCGCACCGCCCGCACCGAATCTTTCCGCAGCGTAGTCAGCGCCGGCGAGCGGGCCCAGCTCGCCGAAATCAAGGCCGTGGACCCGAACTACCCCCTGCGCGGCAGCCTGCGAACCGCCGCGCGGCCCGGGCAAGTCGACGCGCCCACCGATGACGTGCCCGCCGCCGGCAGCGCCTGGGTGGACCACCAGTTGCTGGCGCTGCTCGAGCTTGACGTAGGCGACACGGTGCGGGTCGGTGATATCACCCTCACGATCAAGCGCGTGCTGACACTGGAGCCGGACCGCGGCGGCAGCGCCTTCGTCATCGCGCCGCGACTGCTGATGAACCGCGCCGATCTGGAGGCCACCAGGCTCATCGCTCCGGGGAGTATCGTCGCTTACCGGCTGCTCGTCGCCGGCGAGCCGGAGGCGTTGCGCCCATTTCGCGACTGGATACGGCCGCGGCTGGGCTCGGGGGCCTCTCTCCAGGACGTCTCGCGCGCGCGGCCGAGATTCCGAGTCGCCCTCGATCGCGGCGAGCGCTTTCTGGGCCTGTGCACGCTTGTCAGCGTGCTCCTGGCCGGCGTCGCCATCGCCTGGAGCGCCCGCCATTATGCCGAGCGACATCTCGACGGCGCTGCAATCCTGCGTTGCCTGGGGGCTTCCCAGCGGGAAATCATCGCCCTTCACGCCTACCAGCTCATGCTCACCGGGGCCGGCGCCGGTTTGGCCGGAGTCGCCCTCGGTTACGTCGGGCAGCAGATTCTGCTGCTGCTGCTGCCGCAGATACTCGGCGGCACCTTACCGCTGCCGGGCGTGATGCCGGCCATCGTTGGCGTCGCCGTGGCGCTGGTCATGTTGCTGGGTTTCGCGCTACCGCCGGTGCTGCGGCTGCGCCACGTGCCGCCGTTGCGCGTGCTGCGCCGCGATCTGGGCGGCCTGCCGGCGCGGCTGTGGTCGCTCTATGCCGCGGCCGCCGTGGCGCTGGCCCTTTTGATCTCCGCCACGGCCCGCGACCTCGAGCTGGTTCTCTATGTGCTCGGCGGAACGCTGGTCACCGTAGCGGCGCTGGCCGCTCTCGCCCTCGGCTCGATTCGCGTCGTGTCCCGCTTTCGTCTGCGGGCGGGATCGCCGTGGCGCTTCGGCCTGGCCAACCTCGCCCGCCACGCGGAGCTCTCGACGGGTCAGGCGGTGGCCATCGGCATCGGCGTCACCGCCATGCTCCTGCTCACCGTCGTACGCGGCGACTTGTTCCGGACGTGGGAAAATCGCCTGCCGCCCGGCACACCCAATCACTTCCTCATCAACATCCAGACCGAGCAACGGGCGGCGCTGGCAGCATTCCTGGAGCGTCGCGGCGCCGTCGGCGCCCGCTTCAGCCCGCTGGTGCGAGCCCGTCTGCTGGCGATCAACGCTCGGCCCGTGCGACCCGCCGACTACGACGAAGCCTTCGCCCGGCGCTCTCTGGAGCGTGCCGCCAATCTGTCGTGGAGTGCCGAACTCGGCGACGACAACCGCATCGTCGCCGGGCGCTGGTGGCGCCAGGACGAGTTCGGTCGGGCGCTGCTGTCGGTCGAGCAGGAGTACGCGCGCACGCTGGGCATCGAGCGCGGCGACGTCCTTACTTATCGAATCGGCGCCGATGAGGTTCGGCTCGAGGTCTTCAACCTGCGTGCGGTCGCCTGGGACTCGTTCCGCCCGAATTTCTTCCTGCTGGCCCCCCCAGGTGTCCTCGAGAGCTACCCGGCGACACTCCTCACCAGCGCCTTCGTCGCGCCCGGCGACGACGACTATCTCAAGGACCTCGCCGCACAGTTTCCGAACCTGACCGACATCGACGTAGGCGCAGTACTCGGCCAGGTGCGCCGCCTAATCGACCGCCTCAATCGCGCCCTCGAGTTCGTCTTTCTGTTCACGCTCGCCGCGGGCATCGTGGTGCTGGCCAGCGCGGCGCGGGTGAACCAGGCGCAACGACGGCAGGAAGTCGCCGTGCTGCGTACCGTAGGCGCCCGGCAAACACAGCTGGTGCGGGCGCTGCTGGCGGAGTATGCCGTGCTGGGCGCGCTCGCCGGCGGCATGGGCGCCCTCGGTGCCATGTTCGTCGGCTATCTCGTTGGCGACCTTCTGCTCGGACTGCATTACCGCATCAATGCAGTGATGCTGCCGCTCGGAATCGTCGCGGGCACGACGCTGGTGACGGCGACAGGTCTCGGGTCGACCTGGCGCCTGCTGCGAACCCCGCCCTGGGAGAGCTTGCGCCGGGCCTGATTGGCCCGGGTTTCGGTGCTTACGGGCGCGCGGGCGGCCTACGGGTTCGCCTCGCGCAACCCGCGGAAGCCGGCGGTAAAGCCGGCCAGCGATACCGGAAACTCCAGTGGACGCCGCGCACCATCATGGATGGCGACGTTCATCAGGGCGCCGCGTTTGAGGGCTTCGAGTGTCGCCGGTTCGATGGGGAAAGTGGCGTGGCAACCGTCGGCATTGCACTGCTCGAACGGCACGCGCATCGGCTCACCGTCGTCGATCTGCAGCGCGACCCCCGGCGGCAGATAGGTACCCAGCGGCGAGGTCAACAAGGCGATGGGCTGCTCTTGAGCGCCGACGTAGCCGACGGCCACATGAAAAATCCGCTGCCGTCCCTCCTTGAGTAGGATATTCTGGAAGAGATAGCACGTGACCTGATCCGTCGGCGACTCGCGGCATCGCAGCCCCCAGTCCTTGAAGGTCTTGACGGCGGGCCCCTGTCGCTCGGCGTCCTGGGCCCGCACGGGCTGGACCCACAGCAGCGGCGCCGTCGTGGCGATGACAAGGCTCAGAGGCAGCAGGCGGCGTCGCAAGCCCTGCGCCCTCGGGCCCTTACGCTTGAGGGCTATGTGCAATGTGCTTAAGCTCTTTGCCAGAATAGTCGGTGCAAGCGCTGCCATGACCCGCAGACATACTACGCGCTCTATCGCCACCATCGGAGGGCACGATGACAATCATCAGGGACCGCTTCCGCGACAATGGCGCGCCCCCGCGCAGCCGTGCATTCTGCGCTCCCGAGCCGCGAGGCCCCGTCGCGCTCTCCTGTGATCGACACCGCGCGTTTTCGCGGGCGCTGACGCCTGTGGGCGGGGCGTCACAAGCTTTACTGTGGCACGATGCCGACGTGCCGAGCAAGCCCGAGGTCGTCGAGCGGCGGGGTCGGCGGGTGCCCGCGCCGCCGCCGTCGGGTACAGGCGAGGACCCTTCTCACGCGCCCACGCACCGCCCCAATCGCGACGTACCGGCGTGAACGCGGATAAGCCGAGCCAGGGCGCGCGCGGGACCTCAATGCCGTGAACGGTCTTCGCAAGACACTCGGCGTTTTGGCTCTGGCGGCGTTCGTCGCAGCCGCCGGAGGCTGCAGCTCACTGGAGAAGAAGCCACCCGGCGATGCCGCCGCGGCGGATGCTGAGATCGCGGCCGCCGAGAACGACCCCTTCGAGGGCTTCAACCGCGCCATGTTCCGTTTCAACGATGCCCTCGATCGGGCCGTGGTCCGACCCATGGCGAGCGGCTACGTCGCGGTGTTGCCGCAGCCGCTGCGCAATCGCTTCCGCAGCTTCTTTCTCAACATGCTGGAGCCGACGACGATCGTCAACGGTGTGCTCCAAGGGAAGATCACGCAAGCGGCTTTCGACAGCGTCCGCTTCGTCCTCAACACGACCTTCGGTCTATTGGGGTTCTTCGACGTCGCCGCGTGGTTCGAGTTGGAGCGCCACGAGGAGGACTTCGGTCAGACCTTCGCCACCTGGGGGATAGGCAGTGGCCCTTATCTCGTGCTCCCGCTTGTCGGGCCGAGCAATCTGCGCGACGGCATCGGCTTGATCCCGCAGTTTTTTCTTCTCGATCCCCGCGTGGCGCTGTCCGAGAACGAAGTTCGCTGGGGACTGTTGGCATGGGATTACCTCGACACGCGTTCGACGCTGCTCGGCGCGAGTCGGGTACTCGACCTGCAGCTGGACCCCTATCTGTTTGTGCGCGAGAGCTATCGCCAGCGCCGGCTCAACCTCATCCACGACGGCAACCCACCACTGGAGACCCTGGAAGAGAAGTGGTAGCGGCGCCCTCGGCTGCGGTGTCAACGGCAGGGTCGGGCTGATGGCGACCTATGCCGTGGGGGACGTCCAGGGCTGCTACCGCTCGCTCAGAGCGCTGTTGGGCAAGCTGCGCTTCAAGCCGAACTCGGATCGGTTGTATTTCATCGGAGATCTGGTCAACCGCGGTCCGCGCTCGGCGGATGTGGTGCGATTCATCGCCGATCTCGGCGCCTCGGCGAGCAGCATTCTGGGTAACCACGATCTCCATCTGCTCGCCGTAGCGGCCGGCGTCAGGCCCTTGCGTGCACGAGACACCGTGGGAGAACTGCTGAAGGCCAACGACTGCGACGTCCTGCTCGGGTGGTTGCGCGAGCGGCCGCTGCTCGTGTACGACAACGCCCTGGAGACCGTGTTCGTGCATGCCGGTCTGCACCCGCAGTGGGATGCTCCGACATGCCGAGTCCTGGCAGGGGAGGTCGAAGCGGCGCTCACGGGACAGGACTCCAGGCTTTTCCTGCAGACGATGTACGGCGATGCGCCGACCCACTGGCACGACGATTTACGAGGCTGGGAACGCCTGCGCTGCATCACCACCGTCATGACGCGCATGCGTTACCTTGGCCGTGACGGAGCCGTCGACTTGAGCCACACGGGGCCGCCCGGTTCGCAGCCGCGGACGTTGCTCCCCTGGTTCCAGTGCCCAGGACGTCGCAACCGCAACGTGCGTGTGGTGTTCGGCCACTGGTCGAGCCTCGGACGATGGAACGGCGATGGCGTCATCGGACTCGACAGCGGCTGCGTCTGGGGCCGACAACTCACGGCGGCGCGTCTGGATGCCGGGGCGGCGACGTTCTTCAGCGTCGCCTGCGCCGGCGCCTGAGACCAGCCGCCCCTAGAGGCAACCATGAGCGAGGCGAGAAAACATCACATCGAAGTCCAGGTCAGCAGCGCATACGTCGCGGAGCAGTCTCAGCCCGCGGCGGACCGTTACGTGTTCGCCTACACGGTGACGATCACCAATCGCGGCCGGGTGGCCGCGCAACTGTTGACGCGCCACTGGATCATCACCGATGCCAACGGCCGCGTGGAGGAAGTGCGCGGCGCGGGCGTCGTCGGCGAGCAGCCCCGTCTCGCTCCAGGGGAGAGCTTTCGCTACACCAGCGGGACTGTCCTCGCCACCGCGGCGGGGACGATGGAGGGAAGCTATCAGTTGCGGGCGGAGGATGGCAGCCGCTTCGACGCGCTCATTGCGCCTTTCACCCTGGCGGCGCCAGGGGCCATGCATTGATTTTTATTATTTAAGTTATTGTTTTTATTGATTTTTATTATTCATACATCGAGATTGGACACGGCAAATGCATTCTTCTCGATGAACGCCCGCCGTGGCTCCACCTGATCCCCCATCAGCATGGTGAACGTCTCGTCTGCGGCAACGCCGTCCTCGACGGTGACCCTCAGGAGCCTTCGTCTGGCGACGTCCATGGTCGTTTCCCACAACTGCTCGGGATTCATCTCCCCGAGACCCTTGTAGCGCTGAATCGTCAGTCCCCGACGCGCCTCGGCAAGCAGCCACGACAGCAGGGCGCGGAAGTTCGCCGCACGATGCGATTTGCCGCCGCGCTGCACGACGGCATCCGCGCCGATGCGCTGCTCCAGCTTCTCTCCGAGCGTGCGCAGAGAACGGTACTCCGAGGAGGCCACCAGGTCGGTGTTGATACGGGTGTGTGCGAAAAACCCGTGGCGGTTGCGCTCTACCACGACCTGCCAACCGCCGCCCTCGACCGGCTCCGTGCGGCACTCGTACTCGGCAGCGATGTCCTGATCCTGTGACAGCGCTGCCCGTATGCGCTCGGTAACGCCGTCGGCGGCCGATCGCTCCGAGAGCTGCTCGGGGGTAATCGTCGGCAGGTGGACGAGACACTCGAGCACGTTCTCGTCGTAGCGGCGTGACAGCCGCTCGATGGTGCTGCGCACAGCCAGGTACTCGGTGCACAACGCCTGCAGCGTGATACCCGTTAAGGGCTCCGCGGCGGCAGCGCCGCTGATGCTGGCCCCGTCGAGAGCGATCTCGAGCAGGTGCTGCTGCAATTCTTCATCATCCTTGAGGTAAATCTCGCGTTTGCGCGCGGTCACCTTGTACAGCGGCGGCTGGGCGATGTAGATATGGCCGCGCTCCAGCAGCTCCGGCATCTGGCGATAGAAGAAAGTCAGCAGCAGCGTGCGGATGTGGGAGCCGTCGACGTCGGCGTCGGTCATGATGATCACGCGGTGGTAGCGCAGCTTGGCGATGTCGAAATCCTCCATGCCGATGCCGGTGCCCAGGGCAGTGATCAGCGTGGTCACCTCGTCTGACGACAGCATTCTGTCGAAACGAGCTTTCTCGACATTGAGAATCTTGCCCTTCAGCGGCAGCACCGCCTGGAAGCGCCGGTCGCGGGCCTGCTTGGCGGACCCGCCCGCCGAGTCCCCCTCGACGAGGTAGATTTCGCACAGCGCGGGGTCGCGTTCCTGGCAGTCGGCGAGCTTCCCCGGCAGACCGCCGAGGTCCAGGGCGCTCTTGCGGCGTGTCATCTCCCGCGCCTTGCGCGCCGCTTCCCGCGCCCGTGCCGCCTCGACGATGCGCTCGGCGATGACGCGCGTGTCCCCCGGATTCTCCAGAAGATACGTCGACAAGTGCTCGGCGACGATCGACTCGACCGCGCTCTTGACCTCCGACGACACCAGCTTGTCCTTCGTCTGCGAGGAGAACTTCGGGTCGGGCACCTTGACCGACAGCACCGCTGTCAGACCCTCGCGGCCGTCGTCTCCCGTCACCGTCACCTTGGCGCGCTTGGCGATGCCGATTTCCTCGATGTGCTGGTTGAGCGTGCGCGTCATCGCCGCGCGCAACCCCGCCAGGTGCGTACCGCCGTCGCGTTGCGGAATGTTGTTGGTGTAGCAGAACGTGTTCTCCTGATAGGAGTCGTTCCACTGCATAGCCAGCTCGACCTGTACCTGGTCCTTCGCGCCGCAGATGTGTATCACCTTGCGATGCAGTGGATTCTTGTTGCGATTGAGGTGCTCCACGAAAGCCGCGATCCCGCCCTCGTACTCGAAAAGGTCCTCCGTGCCATCGCGCTCGTCGCGCAGCAGCACGCGCACGCCCGAGTTGAGAAAGGAGAGTTCCCGTAGCCGCTTCGCCAGCAAATCGCGGTGCAGCGCGATATCGCTGAAAATCATCGGGCTTGGCTTGAAATGAATCTCGGTACCGGTGCTGTCGGCGTCGCCGATGACCTTGAGGCTCCCCTGAGGCACGCCAAGGCGATATTCCTGGGCGTAGAGCTTGCCCTCCCGGCGAATCCGCAGGCGCAGGACGTCGGACAATGCATTGACCACCGAGACGCCGACGCCATGCAGACCCCCGGAGACTTTATAAGAATTCTGGTCAAACTTGCCGCCGGCGTGCAGGACCGTCATGATGACCTCCGCGGCGGAGCGGCCCTCGGTCTCCATGATGCCGGTTGGGATTCCACGCCCGTCATCCGTCACGGTCACCGACTCGTCGGCGTGGATGATGACCTCGATCCGGGTGCAGAATCCGGCGAGGGCCTCGTCGATGGAGTTGTCGACCACCTCGAACACCATGTGGTGCAGGCCGGTGCCGTCATCGGTGTCGCCGATGTACATCCCGGGGCGCTTGCGCACCGCGTCAAGTCCCTTGAGAACCCTTATATTTTCAGCGCCGTAGGCTTCTTCGGCTGGCATACTCGATTACTCCCGTCCAGACCCTTGATTGTACCATCGTGCCGCCGCCGCGGGATCTCCGCGCGGGGCATGTTCCACGTGGAACACCGTCCCCGACCAGCTGCCCGAGGATGTTTCACGTGGAACATGTCCCAGTGGCCCCTTGCGGGAGAGTGTCGCGATGAGACGCGACGGGCGCCGTGGACCGGTAGCGCCCCGGCGCGACGCGGGGCGGGTCTTCCAACAAGCCGGAGGGCTCGTCTGGGTCGTTTCCGCCGCTTTGCGGAATCAGTGTAGAGATGGGGTCGCGAGGGCGTCGCAACAACCTCCCTAGCGACGCGCTACAGGCGCATCGGCATGACCAGATAAAGCGTCGACGAGTCGCCCGGTGCGTTCAGGGTGCAGCCGCTGTTGGCGTCCTGCAGGCGCACCTCGATGTTCTCCGTGTGCAAGGCCTTGACGGCGTCCATCAGGTAGGTGACGTTGAAGCCGATCTCGATCTCGGTCCCCTCGTAGTCGATCGGCATCTCGTCGGTGGCCTCTTCCTGCTCCGGGTTGTGGGCCGTGACCAGCAGGCGACCGTCGGCGATATTGACCCGAACGCCGCGGAACTTGTCGTTCGTGAGGATGGCTGCCCGCATCAGCGTGTTGTGCAGTTCCACCCGGTCCAGCAGCAGAGAGACGTTCAATTTCGGTGCAATGACGGCCGCATAATCCGGAAATCGGCCGTCGATCAGCTTGGAGGTGAAGACGGTGCCGCCGACGCTCACTCTGATGTGATTCGCGTTGAAAGCCACTTCGAGCGGTGCCTCACTGTCCTCGAGAAAGCGCGTCAGCTCGAGAACCGCCTTGCGCGGCACGATCGCCTGTCGCGCCTCGGCTTCCGGCGCGGACATGCTTACCTGACTCTTGGCGAGCCGATGTCCGTCGGTGGCAACCGCCGTTAATACAGGACCGGTTATGTCGAACAACAAGCCGTTCAAGTAGTAACGGACGTCCTGATGAGCCATCGAGAACGCCGTGCTTTCGAGCAGCGATCGCATCGCGCCCTGGCTTAACTGAAAGCGCTCCTCCCACTGCGTCGTCTCCAAGCTCGGGAACTCTGCTGCCGGCAGCGCCTGAAGCGTGAACCGGCTTCTGCCCGAGCGTATAACCGCCTTGTCGCCATCGGCCTCGAACTTCACCACCGCCCCCTCTGGCAGAGCGCGACAGATATCGAGCGCCTTGCGCGCGGTCACGGTGCAGGCTCCCTCCGCGCCGTCGACCCCTTCGACGATGTTGGTCACCTCAATTTCCAGATCGGTGCCTGTCAGGGTCAGCCGATCGCCTTCGAGGCGGAAAAGTATGTTGGCGAGGATCGGCAGCGTCTGCCGGCGCTCGACCACACCCGCGACTTGGGTCAGGGGTTTGAGAAGTTTGTCTCGCTCTATCTCTAGTTTCATTTTTTTAGAAAGGATTGTGTTGATGATATGGGCGACGCATCATGGGGAAAAGTTTAAATATATCATATAAATCAATCACTTAGTTATAAACATGGCGTGTGGAAAGCCAGCGCGCAACGCGTCGACGACCGCTGCCCATGGGCCCGGCTGCGGCGCGCCGCGCGGCAAGACGCACAGGTTGTCCACAGCATTGCTCGCCGTCGGGGTCAGCCGCTCAGAAGCTTCTGCAGATTGTCGTAGTCTTCCTTGATCTTCGCCTCGGTCTGCAGCAACTCGGCGACCTTGCGGCAGGCATGGATCACCGTGGTGTGATCACGGCCGCCGAAGGCATCGCCGATCTCCGGTAGGCTCAGGTTCGTGAGCTCCTTGGCCAATGCCATGGCAATCTGCCGCGGCCGCGTGATCTGGCGGTTGCGGCGCTTGGAGTGCAGATCGGACACCCGCATCTTGTAGTATTCGGCGACCGTCTTCTGGATGTTGTTGATGGTGACCTGGCGCTCCTGGAACACGAGCAGGTCCTTGAGAGCGTCGCGCGCCAGCTCGAGGTCGATGGGTTGCCCGGTAAAGCGAGCGCTGGCAACGACTCGATGCAGGGCGCCCTCGAGCTCACGCACGTTGGAGCGGATCTGCTTGGCGACGAAGAACGCCACCTCGTCGGGGATCTCCATGCCGAGGACTCGCGCCTTCTTGTTCAGGATCGCCACCCGCGTCTCGAGCTCCGGCGGATCGATGGGCACGGTGAGCCCGCTGCCGAAGCGCGAGATCAACCTCTCCTGCACGCCGGTGATTTCCTTGGGAAAACGATCGCTGGTGATCACCACCTGACGCTGTCCTTCGAGCAGCGTGTTGAAGGTATGGAAGAATTCCTCCTGCGAGTGAGTCTTGCCGGCGAAGAACTGAATGTCGTCGATCAGCAGGGCGTCCAGAGAGCGGTAGTGACGCTTGAAATCGTTGATGGCATTGTGCTGCAGGGCCTTGACCATGTCGGCCACGAATCGCTCGGAGTGGACGTAGGCCACCTTCGCGCCGGCGTCGCGCGCCACGATGAGGTTACCCGCCGCCTGCATGAGATGGGTCTTTCCCAGGCCGACGCCGCCGTAGATGAAAAGCGGGTTGTAGGCTCGACCGGGGTTCTCGCCGACCTGCATGGCGGCGGCTCGGGCGAGCTGGTTGGACTTCCCCTCGACGTGGGTGTCGAAGGTAAAGGTCTTGTTGAGATGGCCTGGCGCGTAGGGCTGATGGCTGTCCCGCGATTCGCTGCGTTGATCGGCGCGGCCCGCGGGCCGCAGAGCGCTTGCGTGGCTGCCGATCTCGATGGAGACCGGAATCGGATCGCAACCGTAATCCCGCGCCAGCTCCTGGAGTCGGTCGAGATACTGGCGCCGCACCCAGTCCATCACGAAGCGGTTGGGAGCGAGCAGTCGCAGCCCGCCGTCGTCGGCGATCGCGTGCAGCGGCCGTATCCAGGTGTTGAACTGCTGGGAAGACAATTCGTCCTCCAGCCGGTCAAGGCACTTTTGCCAAACAGCCGGATAGCTCAAGCGGTTTCGTCCAACGGGAGGCGGGGTGGCCGTCAGTCTATCGCGTTCGCGCCCGCCTAGCCACCGTCAGACGGGCGGGTCTTTTTATCAATTCGCCGGCGGTGGAGCAAGCCGCGCCCGGGCCCGCCAGGCGCGCCCGCGCAGGCGCTGCCCGCACCTGCGGTTGTTGACAAGCTTTCCAAGATCGCGTTAACTTTTTCAGTTTACTCTCTCGGCGGCAAAACCTCGGCCTGGAAACGATGAAGCGAACCTTCCAACCCAGTGAATTGAAGCGCAAACGCACCCATGGCTTCCGGGCAAGGATGCGGACCCGCGGCGGCCGCGCCGTGATCAAGGCCCGCCGCGCTAAAGGGCGCGCTCGCCTGAGCGCTTGACGCGCCGCCCTCGGCGGTGGCGCCGGCCTCCTCGAAGTACCCAAAGAGCCGGCGACTGCTGAAGGGGTCGCAATTCCGGACGGTTTTTCGCGATCACACCCGCAGTCAGGATGCGTGCGTGAGTGTCTTCGCAAGGGCAAACGGGTTGCCGCACGCGCGGCTCGGCATTGCCGTATCCAGGCGCGTCTCGCCGCGCGCCACGGTGCGCAACCGCATCCGCCGCCAGATACGGGAGTCGTTCCGCCGGCACCAGCACCAACTCACGGGTCTGGACGTCGTGGTGGTCGCACGGGCGGGATGCGCCGAGCGCGGCAACCGTGCGCTGTGCGATAGCCTCGCGCGACACTGGAGAAGAATAGTCAGGCAATGCGAAAGTTCATCACCGCCTTGATCAGGGGGTATCAGTACCTGCTGAGTCCCTTCTTCGGCCCCACCTGCCGCTTCCACCCGAGCTGCTCTGATTACGCCATCGAGGCGTTGCGTCGCCACGGTGCCGTCTCGGGGACTTATCTCAGCTTGCGACGCCTGGCCCGTTGTCACCCTTGGCATCCTGGCGGGCTGGACCCGGTACCGGGCGGAGAGCGCAAGTGATGGACGTCCAACGCGCAGTCCTGCTGATTGCCCTCGCCCTGGTGCTCACGTTTCTGTGGCAGGCCTGGCTCGAGCACGAGCGCGCCAAGACGCCGACTTCCGCCCCGACGCCGGTCGCGGACACCGCGCCGACTCCTGCCGCGGAACAAGGCGTCGTGCCCGAGGCGCCGGTGGAGAGCGACGTCGCACCGGCCGCCGGCGCGCCGGCTCCGGCGGTGCAACCGATGCTCGCCAGCGCTGAGCAGATCCGGGTGGAGACGGATCTGGTGCGCGCGGTCATCGACACCGTGGGCGGTGACATAAGGCGCATCGAGCTGCTGGCCTATCCTGTGGCCGTCGATATCCCGGACGATCCCTTCTCGCTCATGAAGG
>JABAHS010008297.1_pt1 | contig 116617 bp, 118 predicted proteins | sample 7062111 | NCBI WGS metagenome assembly JABAHS01 (sample SAMN14534600, study PRJNA622989) | marine sediment metagenome | biome: marine biome [ENVO:00000428]; feature: marine pelagic biome [ENVO:01000023]; material: deep marine sediment [ENVO:00002113]; isolation source: pool of 4 deep marine... | reverse complement strand
ACCGGCAGGCTTGCTGGATGAGGGCACGATGGTTCTCACCTTTGCCACCGACCACATCTACTGGACGGAAACGATCGCTGACGCCGCAGACCGGTATCGTAGGCACGCGCCGGACGACCGCGAGGTATGGTTCCTCGGCACGGCTTCAAAGCGCAGCGTCGCAGAACTCGAATCGCTGGGTTTCCGGGTTAATTCAAAGGTCTCGGAGCTTCTCGAGCAGAAGGCCGATTAGGGTGGACGGGAGCGCGAGTTCCGCCACCCCAACTCCTAAAACTTGACGGTCGCGAACTTTTCCTCGAGCGGCGTGCCACCGTAGATGATGTCCTTGGCCGTATTGCCATTCAGCCGCGGCGTCGGTCCGTAATAGCGCGCAAGCCAGTAGTAGCCATCGTTCGTAACAGGCATCCAGTAAGTGCCATCCTTTGGATCGTCCATGCTAAACGTAATGGTTACGTTGCCATCCGCATCGGGCTCGGTATTGAAGGCATTATACGACTGAATGTCGTTGCCGCCGATGTCCGCCGGGTTCAACGGGAGAAATGTGTCGGCACCGTATCGCGTCACTGACCAGAACAGGTCGACGCCCGGGTCGTACGGGAGGGTAACGACAAAGGGGCCGTTGGCGCCGGCCAGCTTTTGTCCGCTGCTATCAACGGGGATCTGTTGGTAATAGGCATGGTGTACGGGAAAGCCCAGGTGGCCCAGTAAGGTACCTGCCGCGCGAAATTTGTGGCTTCCCGCGGCCGGGTGATCCACCGGCTCGAACATGCCGACGTTGCCACTAACACCGCCCGCCGCAAGGAATGCCTTGAGGCGCTCGAAGGTCTCCTTGTGCACCTCTGGTGTGTAGATCTTCGCCGCTTCGGCCATCAACGCCTGGGTTTGCGGGTACGGTTTCGACCGTTCTATCGTCCACGCGATGAGCCCTTGTGTATCGCTCACGTCCGGTAGATCGATTGGCCCGGTCTCGCCGATAATCCTGGCTTTGCGCCGGATTTCATCCGCCTTCTCGTCGTCGTTGAACGCGAAGGATTGCGTACGGATGAATACAAACGGGAACAAAGAGTTTGTCCTGATTTCCTGGCCATCGGGCAGTTCGCCCTCGTAGTCCACATGTGCGAGAACGAATCTCTCACCCTCTGGCGCGGTCACCTTGTCAAAAAACGCGTGATGTTCCATATCGAAGAGTTCGAGGCTGGAGTAGCGTTCGTCCTTCGGCGGCGTCTCGATGATTACCGGGCCGAAGCGCAGATCGGCAACGGCCTTGGAATAGAAGTGATCGAGTGCAGGCGTAATCACGAAGAAAGTGTGATTCGCTATGGGTGGGTGCTCGAACTCATTTAAGCCGAATTCTTCAACATGCCTGGTCTGCGCGGTCATATGGTGGACGACGCGGTAGCCGACGTATTGAACGTCAGGCAGGTCCGCCGTACTTGCAACGGTTGCTTTGGGCTCCTCGGGCTGAGCTACGTCCGTTTCGGAAGCGCTCTCCTGAGACGGTCCGCATGCAGCGGCCAGGAACACTGACAGCAGTAAGGTGACGCCGATCTGGATGTGTTTGTTCATTGCTCTTCTCCTGCTAGTCCAGCTGCTCGATGTCATTAAGCTGCCAGCTGCGATCGAAATAACCTTCTGTCGGTGCATACAAGCGGAAATACGTAAACCAGCCCTGCTCTGGAACTGTTTTGATCCAGTTTGATCGCGTTGCCTCATCGACAGGCGGTTTAGGGCCGAAGTAAAGATCCACGGAGCCGTCGTCGTTGTACGTCAGATCCATGCGTGACGACTTATCCGGCAATTGGCCTGTGCGAACAAAACAACGGGTGTCGTTGTCGTAGACGGTGATCGACCAGAACTGTTTCATTGGCACGTTGGCAGGAATCGTGAGTTTGTAGTTCTTGCCGCCGTCGAGCCAGTTGTCGTCGCTATCTTTCTGTGCTTCGAGATAAACCTGGCCGGCGCCGACGGTCTTGCCCATCATGCCTTTGCTGACACCGATTGCCTCATAGAACCACGAGGCGCGCTCATCGAGCTGCGTATGCGTCTCCAGGTCCTGGCTCGTCTCGGCAAGAAAAAGCGATATCTCCCAACGTTTACCATCCCAGAGCCGCGCGCCTTCGAAACGCTTCTGGTAGGAATTCGCGCGTGCCATAGCTTCACCGACCAGTGCGGCTTCTGTGAGAATCTCGGCCTGCATCTCGTCCGGCTCAAACGACACGCCAGGCATGATGCCCAGCGGTCTCAGCATCGCCATAATCATCAGGTCGCGCTGCTCGACAGGTTCGATCTCAAGGACACCTGCCAGCCGCTCGAAATAGGTCAGGCCACGGGGCTGGTGCGCCTCCCAGTCCTTACCTGCCGCCGAGATATACCGTGTCTCGGGCGGATTATCGCGGTCGGAGTACGGGTAGAGCTTGTGTGCTTCCAGAAGCGCGCGGGCCTCGGCTGGATCAGGTGCCAGAACCCTATGGCCGAGGAACAGGTTCCAGTGTGGTGACCGAACCACGATGTACCCTTCTGGATCCAGGGCATCGTGCCCCGGGCCCAGGATCAGGTACTTCGCGCCTTTGCCCTGATCCGGTCCCGTCTGGCCGAGGTCGGCAAACGGTCGCTGCCAGAAGTCGAGCAGGCCGCCCGCCGTAGGGCCGGCTGGAATCTCGAACACGAGCGGCCCGGTTTCCTTGAGGTTGGGAAACGCCATCATGTACGGCGTTGTGGCGTTCGCCGTCAGGATGCCCTGTTTCTCGACGAAATCGAGGTAGGTCGTGAAGTCGTATTGCCCGGCGCCGAAAATGGTGTGGTGGGCATGCGCCCACTCGGCCATCTCGACCATCGGCAGGCCCCACAGGTATGCCTGGACCGCACGCTGGAAGTCCATCTCGTTGTAGAGCTTGTCGATGGTTTCATCGGTTGGGTAACCGTTGACAAATTCGAGCGTTCCGATGCGAGTCTCCACGGTGCCTTCCAGGGCGCGCGGGCTCGGCGTAAACGTATCGGCTTCACCGGCCTGGCTTGTCGCATCCGGGGCCGTGGTTGTCGCTCTGATCTCGCCCGCAGGCTCCGCTGCGGCTGGCGCTTCTTCCGATGTGTCCTGGGAGCAGGCGGAAACAATTCCCAGTACAGCAACTGCAAAAACAAGCTTATTGTTCTTCATTATGTGTCACTTCTTGTCTCAAATATTGCATTCCACTGCTCACGCGACACGAGTTCGCGGAGTTGGAAACGCAAATCGATAATGTCTTTGTTGTATGTCGCATTGAGGTCGAAATAGGTATCCCAGATTGCGTCAAGATCCTCGGCGTCGAGGTTGCGCCCCTTCAGGTCCTTGCGCAGCGCCTTGGCGAGTTCGTTGACTTCCTTCGAGTAGTCCTTCGTTCGCGCTTCCATTCCCTTCAGGGCTTTGCGTGCCGCGTCGCGCTTATCCACGTCCACAATTGCCGTATCGAGGTTTTGCTGCGCAGTTTCAATGTATTGCATCGGGCCGAACGATCCGCCGCCCCCAAGAAAAATGTAAGTGATTAGTGCGATGAGCATTCTCGGCCGCCTATATTGCCTGCAAGAGAGCGATTAGCGACTTCATCGCTTCGGTATCGGCCTCATCGAGGACCGCCCACTCTTCTTCGGTTGTCGTACTGATTAGCGCAAGATGGGCGTCGCCGACCGCTTTGCGTGCTCTGCGCACCCGTGCATGATGGGTGGTCAGGACCTCTTCGAGTTGCGCGCGCGTCGCGTCGTAGTCCAGGTATAGCTGCCGCAGCTCGGTGCGACGCTGCTCCACGGTAGCTTTTAATGCATCGAACTCGGCCTCGAGCGTGGTCATTTGCGCCAGAATCGCCTCTCTCCGCGTCGGATCAACCACTACCGCTTCGATTTTTGCTCGAAAGTCGGCGAAGGCCCTGGCCTGCATCTCTTCGGGTGCGAGCGACTCTTTGCCGCCGCACGCGGCCAGAGACAGCATGAGGATGGTCGTTGCAAGGACCTTCATGACGGGTGAAGATGGCATTGATTTAGAATTCGAACACAAACCCGATGACAGGCCCGTGTGTCACCGTGTCGTACTGGAAATAGCCGGGGTCGCCGCGTGAGCCGGACTCGTAGTCGACCCACGTGGCCTTGTATTGAAGATCGAGATCGACGGACTGGCTCATCGCGAAGCGAAGACCGGCGGCCAGTGTCGACGTCAAGTCGGCTTCCATTCCGAGACCACCAATGTCGCCTCGTAGCTGCACGGTCCACTGGTCGTTGATGGCGCTGGTCCACCGCAAGCCGACGACCAGGTCGAACCAGTCTTCCGCGACGTCGAACACGGCAGTACCCGGCAAGACGGCCGGATCGATCTCGACATCGACATCGTTGTCCCACCACCGGAAGCCACCCATCACGTCGAGCTGGCCTTTGCCCATATCGGAGCGTCGAATCAGCAGGCCCTCAAACACTCCCTGGCGGACGTTTGCATCGACTACGCCGCCGCGAGGGCCGGATATGTCGGCTGCCAGGTCCATGAAGCCGTAGTCGAGTGAGACACCCCAGCCGCTGCTTGAATGCGCTTCGAAGTGCAGCATGCCCGCGAGTTCCAGGTTCTCGAGGATATCGCTCATGTCGACGTCCACCTCGACGCCGGTCGCGCGGCCGATACTCGCGTCGCCGCTGATCGTCGTTGCCATCGCGTAGGGCTCGAGTTCGAAGGTCCAGTCTTGTGCGTGCGTCAGCGGGGGAAGGAGGAGGTAGCTGAACAGAAATAGAAGGCGCGATGAATACATCCAAGAATCATAGCAAAGTGGCAGTGGCCCTCTGTTGTCATTTCGCGCCACCAGCGCCTCTTCGCGGCCGATGAAAAGGTGTATTCTGGTCTCTATGGCATCCGCTCATCTTGCCCAGGTCGGCTTTTTTCAGCCCGTTCTCGAAAGTATAAGTGCTTCGGGTGTGGCTACTGAGCGTCTTCTGGAAAAGTCTGACCTGCACCGATTCAATCTGGACGTGCCTGAGCATTATGTGCCCCAGGCTTCAGTTTGGCGGCTCTTTGAACTGATCCGGAAACAGGAGGGCGTTGACGATTTCCTTTCCGAGTTCGGGAATCGCGTGCAGATCGCGCAGCTGGCGAACTGGGGAAGTACGCTGAGCCATCGAAGTGACCTGCTGGCGGCGTGCCAGTTTGCGGTCCGCTACGGGCATGTCGTACTCACCAACGAGCGCATCAGGCTGGAGATAAGAGGACGGCAAGCCAAAGTCAGCCTGCTGTTCAGCGACCTGCCGATGTCAGATTGGTCGCAGATGGAGTACGTTAATTTCGCCTACATGTATAGCACTTTCAGCCTCGCTGCCGGCGCCGATACGGCGCCGGACGAGATTCACTTGCAGAGCTACAGCGCGCCGGACCTTGACACGCTGCTGCCCCAAGGTAACGACACCCGCGTGCGCCTCGGGCAACCATCGACGGCCCTGGTCTTCCCCGTGGAGATCCTCGCCTCACCGATGCTGGAGCTCGACACCGGCCCCGAGTCCGGCCAGGTGTTCCCAGATAAACCGCCTGCAGCGGCAGACCTGATCGCGCCGATTCTCGATGTCTGGGTGGGCGGCCGTTTGCCGAACCTGGTCTCGATGAGCAAGTTGCTGGACGTATCTGCTCGCACTTTGCAGCGCCACATTGCTGAGGAGGGAAAGACATACTCAGAAATCGTTGACAATTGGCGCTTCACGACCAGCATTCGTTTACTCTCCGATTCCCGGATGACGGTTGGCGAGATCGCGGAGCGGCTGGGCTATGCCAACACCGCGAATTTCGATCGGGCGTTCAGGCGCTGGACTGGCGTCAATCCCTCGAGCTATCGCGAGGACCATTGATGTGGCGTCTTGCCGTCGATCGTGATAACAAGGCGCCGATTCGATAAGCAATCGACAGGTGAGGATGGCGAGAATGACAACGCTATTTCGAAGTGGCGCCGCATTGATGCTGGCAGCCATGCTCGGTGCATGTGCAACGGGGTTCAAGGCAACTCACGATCATGATTCGGGCCATGATTTCTCGGGATATCAAACATTTGCGTGGATTTCCGAGAATCCAATGAAGGTTGGGCCAACCATCCAGGCGCCGAATCCATTGTTGCAACCACGCATCATGAATGCCGTGGAGGATGCACTGCGGGCCAAGGGGTATCAGTTGGCGGACAAGGCCGAATCCGCCGACTTCGTTCTGTCCTTCACGGTCGGTTCCCGCGAGAAGATCGACGTCCAATCGTACCCGACGATGTCCATGGGCTACAGCATGGGATACCCGTCACACTGGGGTTGGGGCGCGGCATACCATTGTTGTGCCTCGGACACGCAGGTCCGCCAGTATACGAAGGGAATTCTCGCGATCGACGTGTTCGACGTGAAAGAACGTCGGCCGGTCTGGCATGGCTCCGCGTCGAAAACGATCAGCGAAAAAGATCGTAAAGATATTGAGACGACGGTCAGGGCCGCGGTAGACGCAATCCTGGGCGGTTTTCCGCCGAGCTAGAGACTTCGGTCGAGTCAGAAGCGGAAGACGAAGCCGGCGCGTGCTTCCCACTGGGTGAGCGTGTTGCCGGCCACCACGATGAGGCATGCGCCACCCAGGTCGCCGCTCTGACAGAAAATATCGCTGTCGCTCTCGACAAGCGTCGTGAACGCCCGCGCCTCTACTCGAACGCCAAGCCGCTTGGTCGCGTTCAGTTGCCAGCCGCCGCCGATGGATGCCGAGAAGAACCGTTCCGAGTCGAAACCGCCCGGTCCCGGATCAAATTCGGACACGCCGACCGTCATCGCGATAAACGGCCGCACATTCTCGCCTTCGAAGAGATACGTGCCGCCGAAATGGAAGTACTCCGCGTCCAGGTCGAACACCGGGTCTGCAACAAACAGTCCCCGTGTATCGACCTCCGTGGCCTGACGTGCGTAGAGAACTTCCCATTGGGTGTAGGAACGAACTGAGCCGCTCAGCATGATGCCTTGCGCCGCAGAGTCTTTGATATCGAAACTGGCAGTACCGTCCTGCTCGTCGAATGACCCGCCCATGCGGAAAGCCGCGTACGGAGTAATTTCGTAGCGGAAGGATTCTTCTTGCGCGCCCGCTTCCGGCGATAAGCAGCAACAAAGCAGCACTATTAGTATATTGTGCGTGGGCCACCTGGTCAGTGAGGGACGCATTGTCATGAAAAACATATTACCCGTGATTCTGTCGGCTGTCGTTCTGATAGCAGCCGCGCCGATGAATCTGTCGCATGGCCAGCAGGAGGTTGCTGACGATCAGGCGGCACGTGCCGGCGGCATTGAATTTCCGCGCAGGCTGGTCGGCGATGCGGGTACCGTAGTCGTACATACGCCGCAGATCGATACCTGGGCAGACTTCGCTACGATCAAGGGACGTGTTGCCGTCGAGGTCACGCCGGACGGCGAGGATGCGCCAGTGTACGGCGTGGCCGAGTTCACCGCGGATACGGATCCTAACCTCGAACTGCGCGTCGTCGCAGTCGAGAATCTCGAGATAACCGTGACGAGTTTTCCGGTTCCGGAGGCCAGCCGGCGCGAACAGCTCGATGCGATCGTCCGCTCGACGGCACAGCGTCGCACGCACTATGTGCCGCTTGACGTCATCCTGAGCTACATTGCGCCCGACGCGACCGTCCCAGAGGTGCAGGGGCTGTCCTTCGAGCCGCCGCCGATCTTCTATTCCAGCCAGCCGGCGGTTCTCGTCATCACTGATGGTGAGCCTCTGCTGGCGCCGATTCCGGACACCCGGCTTCAATACGCCGTCAACACCAACTGGGACCTGTTCCGCTACAAGGACAAGCAATGGTTCCTGCGGCACGATAAGCGCTGGCTCAAGAACAAGACCCTGAGCGGTGACTGGAGATATGACAGCAGCCTGCCGGCTGACTTCAAAAAACTGCCTGACGATGGCAACTGGGCCGAGGTGAAAGCGGCCATCCCGCCTGCGAAAGGTGACGCCGTCGTGCCGACGGTATTTGTCAGCGAGCGCCCGGCTGAGCTGATCGTGACGGATGGCACACCGAGCTACCGGCCCATCGGCGGGCCCGGACTCGAATACGTCACCAATACGGAAAGCGACCTGTTTCATTTTGAGCGCAAGTTTTACTACCTCGTATCCGGGCGATGGTTCAGTGCGACCGTGTTGCGTGGTCCGTGGACCCACGTGCAGGAACTGCCCGAAGTCTTCGCGATGATCGACCCGGAGCATGATAAAGGGCATGTCCTGGCCGCGGTATCGGGCACCGACGAGGCACGTCTCGCGGTTCTCGAGGCCATGTTGCCGCGCAAGGCGACGGTCAGCCGCGACGCGGGCGAGAAAGTAAACGTGTTTTTCCAGGGCGAACCCGTTTTCGAGCCAATCCCAGGTACGACCGTGGAACGTGCGGTTAACAGCTACAACGACATCCTGAAGGTGGAGGACGAGTACTACCTCTGCGACAACGCAGTCTGGTACGTGGCCGCCAGCACCGACGGACCATGGGTCGTCGCCGACGCAATCCCGGCCGTAATTTACAGTATCCCGCCGTCATCGCCGTCGTATCACGTCACCCACGTGCACGTTTACGAAAGCGATGACGATTCGGTGCAGACGGGGTATTCGAGTGGCTATTTCGGCGTATCCGTCGCCTTCGGCGTCGCGATGTACGGCAGCGGCTGGTATTACCCGCCGTACTACGGCTACTACCCGTACTACGGCTACCCGTACTATCCGATCTATTACCCGTATCCCTATAGCTACGGTGCGTCGGCCTGGTACAACCCGCGCACCGGAATGTATGGGCGTTCCGCGAGCGTTTACGGGCCCTATGGGGGCTATGGCAGGGCTGCCTCGTACAATCCGCAGACCGGCGCATACGCCCGCGGGGAGGCCGTCTGGGACAGCAATGAAATCGCCGGCCGGGGTATCGCCTATAACCCGCGCACGGGCACCGGCATCGCCACCAACCGCTATGCGAATGAAAAGGGCGGCTGGGGCGAATCGCTGATTACGCACAACGACAAGTGGCTACAAACACAAACAGAGTGGGACAGGGACTCGAGAAGGACAGAATTTACAACGTCTGAAGGCGGGCAGGGCATCTTACGGCGCGAGGGTTCCGGCGAAGATGCGACGCGGGCCGGAATACTACGCGGCGGCGATGGCGACATTTACGCTGGCAGGGACGGCAATGTCTACCGCCGGGACGAGAGCGGCTGGTCCAAACATGGCGATGATGGGTGGACTCCTGTTGACGTTCCGGATGAGCGCGCGGCGCAGATCGATCAGGCGCGCAGTTCACTGCAGAGCAAGCGGGACGAAATTGCCCGGGATCTGCCCGCGGAACGGCCATCGCGTGCAGATGTCGAGACGGCCCTGAGCTCGCGCGGTTTTGCCGACAGTTACGGGGCAGCGAATTCAAGGGATCGCTGGTCAGGTCGGACCTACGATAGCTCGCGCGAACGAACTTCGTTCGATAGCAGCCGGCGTAGCGAACTCAATCGAAGCTACGACGCGAGAAATAGCGGTTACCAGCGCTACAACAATCGCAGCAGGGCTGGCGGCGTCAATCGCCCGAATCCTAGCGGGCGGCGAATGCCGCAGAGGCGTCGCTGACGCCTCAGGCGTCGGATGTGCGGCGGTCGATACCGTGCGCGCCAAGCTGTTGAAGTGCGTCGTCAGAGAGTTGAATGAATATCCGGAAACTCTCGTCGGCCGACAGCTTTTCGTCAACAAGTTGCGCATAAGCCTCGTTCTGCAATTCACGGATGTCGGCAATCGCCTTGCGCCGTTCATCTTCAGTTGAACCTGGTGTGACCAAATCCCGGAGCGCGATCGTCTTCGCATAGAAGCGATCGATTCGATTCTTGCGGCGCCGTTGCAGGATCCGAAATCCCGCGACCGTGGCGCTGATCAGGGCGATAAGCACCGTGATCGAAACCTCCGCAATACCCGAGTAACGCTCGTACATGCTCGGTTCCTTGCGCCGCAAATAGTTCTGCGTCCCGGTATGTAATACAAACGCCGAGCGGGAAACGTCGAAGTCGCCATTCAGATGCCCGAGCATTCCGGGGTGTTTCGCGGCGAGCGCAGGCCGTAATCGCAGGAGTTCCTCGATCAGGTCGTACACTACAGACGGTGCGAGGCCTTGCCGCGCAACCAGGTATTTGTCCACTGCGAGCGTTAATGTCGGCTCTGGCGTTATGGTCCCGTACGTCCCCGCAGGGATTACGAATGGTCGCAGATAGGGGCTCAGCAAAGTCGCAGCGTCAACGACCGACCCGCTGCCGATATCTGACGGCGTCCCGAAGCTGAACAAGCGCAGATCGGGAAATTCCCTGACTCTCTCGGGCGAAATTGGTGTGAACAGGATAACGATATCTGCTTGTGACTCGACGTCGGTCACATACTCGAAATCGTTCTCACTCAGATCGAGTCTGGTTGCGATGCGCTCGAAAATTCTTCTCGACGGCGAATCCTTCGCGCCGGCGAAGATCCGGGCGTCCTGCAATAATGACAAACCGCTGCTCGCGTCTCGGCCGACACGGTATGCGACGTGCAGCACCGTCGGGTACATGGGAATGACGGTAGCCACGCCATCGCGGTACGGCATGGCATTTGAGACGAGAGCGATGTCAGCCGTGCCTGACGCCAGGGCATCCAAAGCCTCGGCTTCGGAGTGAGGCTGGGACACCATTTCCAGATGAACGCCGGAAGTGTCATCCAACATTTCCACCATGTCGTTGGCGATGTCCTGGTCAATGGGCAGCGAGGGCATAGTCACCCGCAGCGTTTCCGGTCTTAGATCGCAGGCGGCGAGAAAGATAGCGCTTGTCGCAATGATCCCGATCGTTCCGATGCGCATCAGCTTTTTTGGTCCGTACGTTAAGATAAGGGCCAGATAGTACAAAAAATGACCCTTGTCGGGCCACGGGTACCTAACATGCGCCAAATGCATTTTTATTCAATGACGTTGTGTCTGAGCTTGTGTTTCTCGAGCAATGTATTTGCGAAGAACGATGTCGTGATTTTCGATAACGGCGACCGATTGACGGGGGAGGTCAAGTCGCTGGAGCGTGGCAAGCTGCGCTTCAAAACTGCGGCTACGGATACGATTTCAATCGAATGGGACGACGTCGCTTTCCTGACCAGCGAGCAAAATATCCAGGTTGAGACGCAGAACGGGGATCGATTTCTCGGCAATCTCGCAGATGGCGCCGAGCAATTCAGCGTGATTATCCAGACTGAATCCGGCGTCGTCAGTTTGCTGACATCTCAAGTCGTATTCATGACGCCGATCGAAGAGCGTGGGATCGAAAGACTGGATGGGGACTTCACCGCAGGCTATAACTTTGCGAAAGCAAGCGAAGTGCAGCAGGTTCGCCTGGGTCTGGACATGGATTTTCGCACCGAGACTCGAGTGTTCAGTCTAAATGCTGATGCCGTCCAGTCCGACAGCGAGGACAACGAGTCCAGTCAGCGACAGAGCCTCGACCTGCAATACAAGCGCTTGCGTCCAAATCGCTGGTACACGGGCGTAATTGTCAGCCTCGATCATAACGACGAGCTGGACCTCGATCTGCGTACGTCAATAGGCGTCGGTGGCGGCCGGTTTATGCGCCAAACAAATAATACGGTATTGTCGCTGGGTGGCGGCGTTCAGGTCAGCCGGGAAAACGTATCGAGCGGGATCGCCGACGAGGAAACCGTCGAGGCGGTTGTGACACTGAACTGGGACTGGTTTCGCTATGATACGCCCGAACTGGACCTGTCTTCGACACTGCAAATCATTCCGAACCTCTCGGAATCAGGACGTGTACGGGGCGAATTCGACATCAGTTTGAAATGGGAAATGATCGAGGACCTGTTCTGGGAACTCAGCTTCTACGATAGCTACGACAGCGACCCGGTTGTCGATGGCGCCGAAAAGAACGATTTCGGTATATCAACCTCGTTGGGCTGGGAATTCTAGCGGGCGATCTTGCCGGCCCGTTTCAGTTGGCGGACCACGGATTCTGCCGTTTCATCGATGAGTTCGCCGACGTTTTCGGCTTTTCGTCCCGTTGATTCGGTCGACCATACGAGGCTCTGACTCGCCGCACTGTAAAGCTCCGTGCCAAATGTAAGCTTCATGTCCAGGCTAAGGGACACCGGCTCGTCGAGTTCCTCGTAGTCGTAGCGAAACAGATTCTTGAAACCGCCTTCCTTCCGCTTCACTTTCGTTCCGGTGACCGCGCTTCGCACCTCGAAATCCGTTTCGGTATCAAGTGCTCGCGTGACGACAACTGCATCGAATCCATATTTGTCGACAGCCGCAAGGACATCCTCGCGCGCCAACGGCTTATTGCCGCCAACGACATCGTGATACGGGCGGGCCGTTGCGCCCTCCGCCTTTAGACCGGAAACCAGCATTCTCTCGAACTGAGCCCGTGAGTCGTAATCACCAGCGACGCCAATGACCAGGAAATCAGTGAATGCAGAATCAGCGTCCGCGGAGTCGGAATTCGTATTGGTGGTTCCTGTCGAAGCGCAGCCGACGAGCAGGGCCGCGATTACGATCGACGGCAGCAAGAGAGTTTTGCGTATTGGATTCAATCCGGTCTCCTGATACAAGATCTTACAGTTTCCTGCCTAGGCACTGCATCGGGCAGGCGTTAGAATTATTCTGCGAATCATAACAATTAGGAAGGCAAATGAGTGTGAAAAAGACGGTTCAGCTCCTGACTGTGCTGGCCCTTGCAGGCTGCGGGGCGTCGACGCCCAGCATCGATACGAGTGCTGATGCGGAAATGACGTTCGACGGGCTCTATCCGCTCAAGGGAACGGTTGCGGATCAGGCCTGGTCCCGGCCCGATGTCGATCTGACGCAATTTTCAAAGATCATGCTGCAGAGCGTCGGCATAGAGTATCGCCCCGGTGGTGAATCAGGCCGGCGGTATACGGCTCGCAGCAGCGCCGACCACTACGAAGTCACGGACAGGCAAAAAGAGGCATTCGCGAACATCATGCGCGAGGCGTTTCTCGAGGAGCTGGCGTCCAGCGAGCACTTCGAGATCGTGACGGAAGCCGGGCCGGATGTTCTACTTATACGCGGCGGGCTGTTAGATGTCGTGTCGTTCGTGCCTCCCGAGCCAATCGGTGCGAGGAGTAGTATCTATCTGAGCCGGGTGGGCGAGGCGACGCTCGTCATTGAGTTGCGCGACTCGATCACCGAAACAATCCTGGCTCGTGCCATCGACCGCCGTGCGGCCGAGGACGCTCTGGGCCTGCAGGAATCGAATCGGGCAACGAACACCGCCGAGGTCAGGCGTCTGGCCCGTACCTGGGCGCGGTTATTGCGGACTCGTCTGGACGAATTCGCAGCCCCGGCCGAATAGATTGCCGCCGCTAGCGACCGAGGTTCTGGTCGAGGAACTGGCGGAATAGCTGAGCCCAGTGGCGTGCGGCGTCATCTACGGCGGCCCAGTCCGTCGCCGCATCTTCGTTGGTGCCGAGGGCAGGCGCTTTCGCGCTGTCCGCTGCGCGGGCGAGAACGCGGTCCGTTTGCGAGTCCTTCATTTCCATCAGGAACACCAGGGATCCGGCCGTCGCCATATCGCGTATGTCGCTTCGCAATGATGACAGGTCTGTGCCGGCGGAACCGCGGACGTCGATCAGTGATGCCTGAACTTTCATGGTCGTGGGCCCGGGCTCGCGCGAGATCGAGTAGCCCTCCAACTCGGTCATGAAGGCATCGCGAAAGGACTGGCGCAGCCGTTGCAGGTCCTCAGCCCGCATGCTCGTGCCGGCCGGAAAGAAGATGCCCATATCTTCGGCCTGCAGGCGATCGTATTTGCTGAAATCGGCATCGACGGCGATGTACGCCGATTCCACGGCGGAATCGCGGGCCACGGTAAAGCTCTGTTTTTCTACGGTCGTGCAGGCGGCGATCATCGTGCCACAAAGCGCGATAGAGATAGTGACGAGTCGGTTTACGACGGCGGGCATGGGCATCGAGGGCATCCTGTGATCTTGCGCGGTAGTTAAGGCTTTGGCAGTGTACCGTAATAATGGTTCCTGCAAGCAGCCCGGAGTGATCAATTGAACAAGCGCATTTCCAACCTGGTAATCCCGAGTCTTCTCTTTCTGGCAGTAGCTGGTAGTGCTACCGCACAAGATGCGCCGTCAAGCATCGCCGCCAACCAGGAGCTGGCAAACGCTCGCCAGATGATTCAGGAAGGCCGGGAGGCTGTTATTCGTGAGGAGCTCAGGTTGACCGCAGAGGAGGCAGACGGTTTCTGGCCGCTTTACGAGAAATATCGGGCCGAGTTAATGCCAATCCAGGATCGTTACGTAGCCCTGGTTGCCGACTACATGCAGCACTATGAGGCGGGCTCGCTGACCGACGAAAATGCCGAGGAAATGCTCGATGCCTATTTCGACGTCAAGAGCGACGTGCTGCGGCTACGCAAGCGCTACATTCGGCAGTTTCGAAAAGTTATGCCCATGCTCAAAGTCGCGCGTTTCTATCAGCTGGAAAACAAGATGAACGCCGACATCGATATCGAGCTGGCGATGCTGGTGCCGCTGGCCGATGGCGACTGAGGTACGCAGATTCTCCCGGAATTGCCGTCTATTGGCCGGCAACCAGGGCTTCCAGTCCGGCACGAGCCACGGCGGCCCACCGCCGACAAACCTTCTCCACGTCCTCAAAACGCGTCTCGACGGTTCGGTCCGGGCGGCTGAGGGCAGCCCCTTCTACGGTACGAACATCGACGCCGCGGGCCAAAATCTCATTTGACCGGGAGTCGCGCAGTTCCAGTACCAGTGTCGCCTCGGCCGATGCTTCCAGGAATGCTGATGCGCGACCGACAGCTCCCAGAGACTTCGATGACACGATCGCCGAGATATCTTCTATCCGTATGTTCAGCCTGAGAACTTTCTCTCCGGGCTCCCCGGCCAGCTGGAGCGCCGCCAGTTCGCTCAATTCCGATCTAAATGCCTCAATGACCATGTCGCGAAGATTGTCTTTTTGTTCTTCGCTGAGCGGGAACTCAAGTGCTGATCGATCGGGGGTGCGATAGGCGAGTTCCGGCGCTCCAATCACGATGCCTGAATACGCCGAGAAGTCTACGCCAGGACGGACCTGGGCAATATCAAAAGCGCGAGAGGCAGCATCTGCCAGTCCTTCGTAATTGACACTCTTGGCTGTTGTCTCTGCGTAGGTACTACTGGGAGCGCAGCCAGCAACCAAGACGGACGCGAGTACGACGAATCCGATCATTCGAATGCTGGAGATGGCGGAAAGGGAGACTGGTTTTTGAAACATAGCTGAAGATTTCCTCGGGAAAAGCGGACATTCGGCAAATACTGGCGCGCCCGGCAGGATTCGAACCTGCGACCCCCGGATTAGGAATCCGGTGCTCTATCCGACTGAGCTACGGGCGCATTGCCGGTGGCGATTCTAGCAAAGTGGCAGCCGGATCCGCATAATCTCTGTATGCAGGGTATCGTTCTTAGAACACTGATCACGATGCTGGGCCTATTCCTGGCGTCGGTGCTGATTCCGGGCGTGCAGATTCATGGCCCCTGGAGCTTTATCCTGGCAGCCGTTCTACTGGGTCTCGCCAATGCGTTCGTGAGGCCCATCGCATTTATCTTAACCCTTCCGATTACGATCGTGACCCTGGGTCTTTTCATGCTCGTACTGAATGCCGCGATGTTCGGGCTCGTGGCTGCAATGCTCGATAACTTTGTCGTGTCCGGCTTCTGGGCCGCAATCTTCGGTGCGTTAGTCGTGAGCATTACGAGTACGGTTGCGTCCTGGTACATCGGACCCGACGGTACGGTCGAAATTTACGTAGTGAGGAGACGATAGTGGGTATCGAAACCCGGCTCGTTGAGTATGCGGACGGTGATACCGTTCTGGAGGGCCTGTTAGCTTGGGATAGTGCACTCGATGGACCGCGCCCAGGCGTCATGGTGGCGCATGCCTGGGCCGGCCGCGGTGAGCTCGAGGACGCCAAGGCGGTCAGGCTCGCCGAACTGGGATACGCGGGATTTGCACTCAATCTTTACGGCAAGGGTGTGCTCGGTTCGAGTACGGAAGAAAACGCTGCCCTGATGCAGCCATTCCTTGATGACAGGGCGATGTTGCAGCAGCGGCTGTTGCTGTCACTCAATACGATGCGCGGACAAGCAGAGGTCGACGCGGCGAAAGTTGCGGCGATCGGATTCTGTTTCGGCGGCCTGTGTGTTCTAGACCTCGCCCGCACAGGCGAAGGGCTTGCCGGCGTTGTCAGTTTTCACGGGCTGTTCGGCAGCCCTGGCAACACCGCTGACAACACGATAAAGGCAAAAGTCCTTGCGCTGCACGGCTGGGATGACCCGATGGCGCCGCCGGACCAGGTTATTGCGCTGTCCGAGGAGCTGACGGCGCAGGGCGCCGACTGGCAGCTGCATGCCTACGGCAATACGATGCATGCGTTTACCAATCCCGAAGCGAACGATCCCGGTTTCGGTACGGTCTATAACGGGAACGCGGACAGGCGCTCCTGGACTGCGATGAGTAATTTTCTCGAAGAAATCTTCACGCCTTAGGGGAAACAATGAACAGATTGCATGGTTTGGCGCTTGCAGCCACGGTTTCGCTCGTCACCGCTTGCGGCGATCAGGCACCGGATGAGTCGATTGCAGAGTCAGAACCGGCGTCGCCGATCGCTTTCGAGGCGGCCGGCAGTCATCCCGGTTCTGAATCGGCGTCGAAAAAAATCACCGACGCATACATCCGCGAGATCATTGCCGAGATCGCCAGTGACGATTACGAAGGACGCGGCCCGGGTAGCGCCGGTGACGAGAAAGCGCGCGAGTATCTCGCGGCCAGGTTTGCCGAAATGGGCCTGGAGCCGGGTGGCGACGATGGGGGCTGGGAGCAGAAGTTTGATCTCGTCGCCATTTCGACACGGCAGCCGGATAGCTGGGCGTTCGAGGCAAACGGGGCCAGCGAGGCCTTCAGTCAGTGGGACGATTTCGTCATCAGCTCGGATCGCCAGGAGCCGCGTGTCGAAGTCAGCGATGCCGAGCTCGTCTTCGTCGGTTACGGCATCCAGGCGCCGGAATACGACTGGGATGATTACAAAGACGCGGACGTTGCGGGCAAGATCGTCATCATCATGAACAACGATCCGGATTGGGATCCCGACCTCTTCGCCGGTGAGACACGCCTCTGGTATGGGCGCTGGGATTACAAGTACGAAAAAGCGGCTGAACTGGGTGCTGCTGGTGCCATCATCATCCACACGACGCCGTCAGCAGGATATCCGTTCCAGGTGCTGCAAACGTCCAACACCGGCGCCCAGTTCGAACTGCCAGCCGGCGAGGAACCACGTAAACAATTTGATGCATGGATGACCGAGGATGCCGTGCGAAAGCTCGTGGCGATGGGCGGGCACGATCTCGATGCACTGAGGGAAGCTGCCTTCAACCGCGATTTCGAGCCTGTGCCGCTCGGCATCACGACGTCGATTGCCATGGATGTCGACGTCGAAATCGTGCAGTCGGCCAACATACTCGCACTGTTGCCCGGCAACGATCCGGAACTGGAAGACGAAGTTGTCGTGTACACGGCGCACCATGACCACCTGGGCATCGGTACGCCGAACGAGGACGGCGATGCAATTTACAACGGCGCCTATGACAACGCATCCGGGGTGGGCCTCGTGATGGGCATCGGACGTGCGTTTGCGGCGCTGCCGGAAGCACCGCGGCGTTCGATTCTGATTGCCCTGGTCGGCGCGGAAGAACAGGGACTACTCGGTTCCAAGTATTACGCGGCTAACCCGACATTTCCGGCCGGCAAGATTGCCGCGAACATCAACTACGATGGCGGCAACATCTGGGGACACTCGCACGACTCCACGTTCATTGGTCTCGGTAAGTCGACGATCGACGATCTCGTCAGGCTGGTTGCCGGCGAACAGGGCAGGGTCGTCAACCCGGACCAGTTCCCGTCGCGCGGGTACTTCTACCGCTCAGACCAATTCAGTTTCGCGAGGATCGGCGTGCCTGCCGCCTACCTCGAACCCGGCGTCGACTTCGTCGACCGCCCCGAGGGCTGGGGCAAGGCACAAATTGACCATTACACCGAGGTCAACTATCACCAGCCGACTGACGAGTACGATCCGAACTGGAATCTCGACGGCATGATATTTGACGCGCTGCTCGGTTTCTGGACCGGCCTGGCTATTGCCAATGCGGACGAAATGCCGACCTGGAATCCCGGCGACGAGTTCGAAGCAGCGCGACTGAAAGCGCTGGAAGCAGCCAGCGACTAGTTTCTCGTAATCAGGATGTCGCAGGGCAGGTGGTCGAGCACTTTCTCGGCGGTGCTGCCCAGTACCCTGCGCTTCATTGCGCCACGCTGCAGCGCACCCATGACTACGACGTCCGCGCCTTGTGCACGGGCGAACATCGGCAGAATCTCGTGAGTCCTGCCGGGCAGCTGATGCACATCGTCCCGGGGAATGCCATTGCGTTTAGCGAGCGCGTCCAGTTTTTCCCGGTGCATTTCCCTGATGTTCTCCTCGAGTTCGTCGATCGGCAATTTCACCGGTTTGAACGTCAGCATTGCGTGGCGGCCGATTTCAACGAGCCGCTCGTAGGTGTGTAACAAGTGCATGTGGCCGTCTGTATTTTCTGCAAGCGCTTTGGCAGCATCGACAATGACCTGGTCGAGCGTGTCTGAATCGTCGTGCCTGTGCGCCGGATCGACGGCGGCGATGATCACGGGCTGCTCCTTGATATCCTGGGGCTTCACGAGCCAGAGCGGCACGGTTAGCCTGCGAATGAGACGCCAGTCCGTGTAGGTGAACGTCGCGCGCTCGGCCGGACTGTGGAAGTTGGTTCCCTTGACCACGAATTTCGGCTCAATCTCGATCGCACGGGCAACGATCGCATCAGCGGCCGGCTTCTCGTGCGATACCGAAGTTGCGATTGTCAGTCCGGAGGCGGCGATACTGTCTGCGAGATCCTGAAGTATTTTTTCCTGTGCTTCGCGAATGTTCTCGGCAATTTGTTGCGCCTGACTGGAGACGAGGTAGCTGTCGCGCAATACGCCGAGCGTCGGGTCGCTGAACATGAGTTCGAGATCGTAACCGTAACGCTTCGCAATCCATGCGGCCCGTCTGGCGACGTCATTCGGAAACGTGTCGAGTTCGATGATGGCAAGGACGATATCGCTCATGGCTTCCTCCATTCACGTGAAATACTGGTGAATTCGACCCACGTCCATGCCGGTCAGATCCTTTGCGGCTTCGAATACAACTGCGCGGCGGGCAGGAGCGGACAATTCGGATCGCAAATGACCGAGAAACGCCGGCGAGGCGAACAGGACAATGTTTTCAAATTCATTCGCGGCTATCGCGGCGTTGAGGTGCTGGGCAAGCTGCCGGGCGAACTGACGTACTTCGTGCTCGCGGCCGGAAACACTCGTCGACATCGCGTGGCGACCGCTGCCGAAGCTGTCGAATGCGCGGCCGGGCCTGTCCGACGCGAACTCCTTCTCAGGACGCGCGGCGTCCTGGTCACTGAATTCCTTCAGAAACGACCACTCGCCGTAACGCGTTCTTGAAAGCCAGAGGCGGGCGCCGGTTGCTGAGCAGGCAACGATGCAGGTCGGTCCGTTCGGCAACTGGATGTCTTTCAGCTTTGCCATTGCCGGGCCCAAATCGCCTTCAAACCCTTGGATCTTCAGCGTAATAGGACTACCGGCCAGCCGGTATCAGGGGGAGTACCTACCGTGTCGTACTATTTTCTGAAGCGGCTGAAGAAGCCTTTTTTCTCTTCTTCTTCATCGTCGTCGAACTTTGCGGGCTCAATCTTGAGAGCCTTCATCGTCTGGGTCATCGACGTGAACTGATCCTCGATTGATTCGGGATGTCCGTTACTGGCGGATGGTTGCGACCCCACCGTATTTTCGGTCATGACGATTGATTCTGCGGACGGCGGCAGCGGTGGCGCGACGTTCGGCGTGCCATTCAAAGCGCGCACGGTTGCAAGACGTTCCGACGCAGAATTGTCCATGGCGGGAGCGGCCGGAGGAGGGGTGACTGACGGGGTAACGCTGACGGCCGCTGCGCCATCGATGCTCGCAGTCGGCGCCGGCTTTTCGAGCGGCTCGTTACCGGCCGGCTCCAGATCATCGTTCGCAGGCAGTTCGGTCGCTGCTTTAGCGGCGACCTGTGCTGCAATTTCACTGAACTCCTCGCCGAAGAGCGTTTCCGCCATCTTGTCGTCGACATCGTCGATGGTCTTGGCGCGCGACNNCTCGGGCGTCGGTACGGGCTCGGGCGTCGGTACGGGCTCGGGCGTCGGTACGGGCTCGGGCGCCGCGGTTTGTGCTGCCGGTACGGGTTCCGGTGCCGCTGCTGTCGGCTTGGGTTCCGGGGCCGCCGCTGTCTCATTGGGCAACGGCGGCAGATCCTGGATGTTGATCTCGCCGGTATCAGCGATGTCGATCGTTTCGACCGCCTCTTTGTCGGATTTGGCTTTTGCCGCGGCGTCCTCTTCGGCTTTCTTGATCGCTTCTACATCTTCTTCGATCTTTGCCTGTATCTGCTTGTCGAGAGTGATTTCCGGCACCACCTGAGGCTTTTCGCTCATCGGTTTCAAAACCGGTGGTTCCGCCGAGTCGTCGACGTCGGAATCCGTGTCTGTGCCCTGAGCGACGGCCATGGCGTGTTCCAGCGCCTCGAGATCCGGACGCAGTTGCGCCAGTGTCGGGTCACGTTCCCAGTCCGGAATCTGTTCATCTGCCGCGCGGCTCGCGAGTTGTGGCGCCAGAACCTCCAGATCGGGCAATGTGTCCTGAATCAGTTCGGGAATCTCTTCATCTTCGTCGTCTTTTACAGATCCCGCTTCGACAGGCTCGGAAGCCCGTGGTGTCGTTGCCGGTTGTGCGTCCGGCGGCAGGATGTCTAAATCGTCCGCAGGTTCAACTGAAGTTGCGCTGGCCGCAGGTGCTGTCACCTCAGGTTCGGCGGCCGGTACGGGTGTTACATCAGCTTCCAGCTCGAACTGAGTTTTTGCCACTTCCCTGATCAGATCCGCCGAAACGCTGTCTTCCTGCCGCTCTGCTGCCGCAGCCATGGCCGCCTCGACGAGCTTATTGGCGACGCGGGGGATGCCGTCGCTCATGGAGTGCAGCAGGGGCAGGGCATCGCCCGGGAAAACTGTTGTGAATTCGCCGCCGACCGCACGGAAACAGTGTGCAAAGTAGCCCCGGAGTTCTTTCTCGTTCAGGGGTTCGATCGGCTTGCTCCAGCGAAGCCGTTGTCTGAGGCGAGCGAGTTTCGGTGAGTTGAGCAGGTCCGGGGTTTCCGGGCCGCCGGTTATCAAAACAGCCGCTCCTTCGGATACACCTGCATCGGCTGCAGTCAGCGCTTCGAGTTCAGACAAGCCGTGCACACCCATGTAAGCGGCGTCTTCCACGACGATGACGACTCTGGCGCCTTCTGACGTCAATTCCTGGATCTTGCGGCGAAAGCGCGTAAACCGCTGCACGGTGCCAGCCGGTATGTTCTCGACGCCCATTTCCTCGAGCAGCAATTCCAGAACTTCATCGTGCGCCAGCTTGATTCGTCCAACCGGAACGGCCACGAGCTTGTCGCTGACGCCTTCGAGGGCACGACCGACAAGTGTCGTTTTGCCACTGCCAACCGGGCCGTAAATCGCAACTATCGCGTCGGAGGCAGAGAGGGCCTTCTTGATACCGGCGACCGTTGCCGCCGTCTGGGGCCCGACAAATACGTCGTTGCCGGTCGCCAGGGCACGAAACGGCCGTTTCTTAAGGCCAAAATGCGTCTCAAACATAGCTCTTACGTCAAATCGCAGTTATGGGGGCAGTTTGGGGCCAAAAACGGCTTATTTCATGGAGTCAGGTCACAAATTGACCAGATAGTCGAAATGGAACAAATGTCTGATTTTTGGATCGAAATCCCGCAGAATAACCAGAATCCACCATCTCTCCGGGAAAGGAAACAGTGCGAGCCAGATTGAAACGCACGGCGCTGATCGTGGGCATACTGCTGGGAGCGATCTTGCTGACGATCGGCATGGGCAGCCTGCGTAAGGCGCCGCCGAAAAAGCCGCTGGAGCAGCTGGACCCGCTGGTCGCGGTGCTCGAACTCGAGACGATGACGGCTAGCTTCGAAGTCTCGAGCCAGGGTACGGTTCAACCGCGGACCGAGACGGTCGTCAGCGCCGAGGTGTCGGGCACGATCGTCGAGATCTCGCCCAAGATGATCGCAGGCGGCGTGTTCGGCAAGGGGGAGGTGCTGATGCGCATCGACCCGACGAATTACACGGTTGCGGTCGCGCAGGCGGAAGCGCTCGTCAAGCAACGCCAGATCGAATTCGATGGCGCGGAACGCCTGAGAAAACAGGGGTACCGCGCGGAATCAGAATACGCCTCGGCCGCAGCCGCCCTCGCATCGGCGAAGGCCGAGCTCGTACGTGCCGAAAGAAACCTCGAGCGCACGTACATCCGGCTTCCCTACGAGGGCATGGTACGCGGGAAAGAGGCGGACCTGGGGCAGTTCGTCAGCCCCGGGACACGGCTCGGCGTCGTGTTCGCGACCGACTTTGCAGAAGTGAGATTGCCTTTGACAGATACCGACCTGGCCTACGTCGAGTTGCCCACGGCTGCCAGGTTTGCCGCAGCCGATTCGCTCAACGGTCCTGCGGTCGTGTTGTCTGCCGTGCAAAAGGGCAGTCAGCAAACATGGAATGCGACAATTGTCCGCACTGAGGGCGTGGTCGATGAGAAGAGCCGGGTCACCTATGTTGTCGCGCGAATCGAGGATCCATACAGGCTGCACGCCGATGGCATCGAATTGCCGATGGGAACGTTCGTATCGGCAAAGATCGAAGGCACTGTCGCTGAAAATATCGTGCGCGTGCCGCGAGCCGTCGTAAGAGGGTCGGATCAACTCGTCTTCGTCGACGATGACAACAGAATTCGAATTCGTTCGGTGAGAATTGCGCGCTCAGACGCCGACTATGTCTACGTGCGTGGTGGCGCGAAGGCGGGTGATCGTGTGGTGACTACGAAACTGGCGTCGCCGATCAACGGCATGACGGTCAGAACACAGCCAATCGAAGAGCAGGACAATGCGGCCGCCCGGGCAAACTAAGGAAAAGGGAATCATCGCCTGGTTCGCCGCGAATCACGTCGCGGCCAATCTGCTGATGATCCTGATCATTGTCGGCGGCCTGATTACGGCCGGCACGATTCGCAAGGAAACCAACCCGCAGCTCGAATTCAACACGATCGTCGTCCGCGTGCCTTACCTCGGAGCTGCGCCTCAAGAGGTCGAGGAAGGCGTGATTCTCAAGGTAGAGGATGCCGTCCAGGACCTCATCGGGATCAAGAAGATCCGCTCGACCGCAAGTGAGGGGATGGGCAGGGTCGTCATCGAGCTGTTTGCCGACACGGATATCCAGAAACTGCTGGCTGATATCAAAACCCGCGTCGACGCGATCTCGACGTTTCCCGCGCTGACGGAAAAGCCCGTCATTTATCACCAGGAGAGGAGCAACCCCGTCATCATGGTTTCCCTGTACGGGGATATCGATCGTTTTGGGCGAAAAGCACTGGGCAACGAAATACGCGACGAATTGTTGCGCATGCCCGAGGTCAATAACGTCCTATTTCATGGCGACCAGCCGTACGAGATCAGCGTCGAGGTTTCGGAATACACGCTGCGTGAGTATGGCCTCACAATGAGTGAGGTTTCCCAGGCGATTCGAAATTCGGCCGTCGATCTGCCCGGCGGATCGATCAAGTCCGAAGGCGGCGACATCCTGCTTCGAACCAAAGGACAGGTATATACAGGGGACGAATTCGCCCGAATCGTGCTGCGCACGTTCGCGGACGGCACGCGACTGACGCTTGGTGACATCGCTCATATCGAAGATGGTTTCGTCGAGTCGCAGTCGTTCAGTCGCTTCAATGGCCAACCCAACGGGATGCTGCAGATTGTCTCAGGCAGCAGCCAGAGTGAAATCGAGACGGCTCGAGTCGTTAAGGAGTACATCGCGGAGAAGCGCGAGACGCTTCCCGACGGCGTCTTTGTAGAGACCTGGGTCGATTTGCCGAAGTACCTCCAGGATAGCCTCGATCAGATGCAGCAGAACATCATTACCGGTGCTCTGCTCGTATTTATCGTGCTGTCGCTCTTCTTGCGCATGAAGGTTGCATTCTGGGTGATGGTCGGCTTGCCGATCACATTCCTCGGTGCGCTGTGGCTGATGCCGACCTGGCCGGTCACGATCAATACCATCAGCCTGTTCGGCTTCATTGTTGTGCTAGGTATCGTGGTCGACGATGCGATCATCATTGGCGAGAGCGCCTACACCAAGATACGTGCGGACGGACACACGCTGGACAATGTCATCCAGGGCGCACACCGCGTGGCAATTCCGGCAACATTCGGCGTCCTGACAACCATCGCAGCGTTTGCGCCAATGATGTTTGTTGGCGGCGTCGTCGGACCATTCTTCGAAGCCATGGCTTTCGTTGTCATACTTTGCCTGGCATTTTCGCTGATTGAGTCGAAACTCATACTGCCTGCGCATCTCGTGCAGACGCGAATCCCGGATATCGATGAAGACGACCTGTTTCATCCGCAGCGCGAGATTCAGTTTCGTGAGCGGATCCCCAGGTTTTTCCTGAAGATTCAACGACACATCCAGCACGGTTTACACAGGCTGATCTACGATCGTTACAGACCGTGGCTCGAGCGAGCGCTCGATAATCGCGGCCTGACCGTGACCATTTTCGCGGCTGCGTTGATCCTCACCATCGGGCTGATGACGAGCGGAATCACGCGCGTCGTGGTGTTTCCCGAGTTCGCATCGGACTATATCCAGGTGCGGGCGGAAATGCAGAGTGGTACACCGACAACCGACCGCGACAGGGTCGCGCTGAAATTGCAGCAGTCCCTTTTCGATCTGAATGACGAGCATATGGCGGATAATCCGGACTCGCTGCCGATCTACCAGCACATTGGAATTTGGTCACCGTCCGATACGAGTCTCTCGGCATTTGTCGAATTAGCGTTTGATGACGCGCGTCCATATGAAATGAAGGAAGTGGCCGCTATGTGGCGCGAGCGCGTCGGAGAGGTGCCCGGCGTCAAGGATCTCAGGTTCATGGCGGTTGGCCACATCGGTGGTGGTGACCCGCTCAACTTCCGTCTCAGTGGCGATAACGTCGAGCAACTGGAAGCGGCTGCGGCGGTGCTCGCAAGCGAACTGGCCGAATACGACGGCCTGTTCGATATCGTGAATTCGGCAACGTCGGGCAATGAAGAAATAAAGCTGAAGATCAAGCCCGAGGCGGAAGCGCTGGGGCTGACGATGGCGTCGCTGGGCCGCCAGGTGCGCCAGGCATTCTACGGCGAGGAGGCGCAACGCATACAACGGGGCAAAGACGAACTCAAAGTCATGGTCCGGTATCCGCTGGAGCAGCGGCGTTCGATCGCCGACCTCGAAAACATGCGCATACGTACGCCCGATGGCGATGAAGTTCCCTTTGCATCCGTTGCGGAAGTGTCTTTCGGTCAGGGGTATACCAGCATTCAGCGCATCGATCGCGAGCGCACGGTTACGGTCTCCGCAGACCTGAATCCCGACCTCGTCGAGCCCGGCGAGATCATTCGAACGATCTCCTCGGAGTTCATGCCCGAATTGCTTTCGCGCTATCCCGATGTCGAATATGGACTGGAAGGCGCCAGCCAGGATCAGTTCGAATTCCTGCGCAAAATCGCAGTCGCAAGCGTTGCTGCTCTGTTCCTGATTTTCGGTCTTATCGCGATTCCTCTGCATTCATACGTGCAACCGTTAATGATCATGTCCGTCATTCCCTTCGGATTGATCGGCGCTGTCGTCGGGCACGTCATCATGGGCCGGCCGATAAGCATGTTTTCGATGTTCGGTTTAATTGCGCTGGCCGGTGTGGTCGTGAATGACAGCCTGATCCTCGTCGACTTTATCAACAAGGCGAGACAGCGCGGCAAATCGATTCGTGATGCTGTCGTCGAGTCAGGCACCAGTCGTTTTCGCGCAATCGTGTTGACTTCTTTTACGACTGCCGCCGGGCTGCTGCCCATTATGTTTGATTCCAGTCCGCGCGCGCAGGCTCTCGTCCCGACAGCAATCTCGATAGGCTACGGAATTATCTTCGCGACAATCATTACGCTGTTCCTTATCCCGTCGTTATACATGTTGCACGAGGACGCTGCGGCTCGATTGCGCGCCATTATGGGGCGACAACCGCAAGGAGAGCATGAATCGCTGAAACGCGCCGAGTCACCCGCGCCGCTGGCTGATCTGTGACCGATACGCGCGATGGGGTCGTCGCCGGCCTGATTGCCTACACGCTCTGGGGTTTCTTGCCCATTTATTTCAAGATCGTTTCTGCAGTACCGCCAGCCGAAGTACTGCTGCATCGCATAGTCTGGGCCGTGCCGTTCGGTGCGCTGATCGTTCACCTTCGACGACAGTGGCCTGAAGTCAGACGCGCGCTTACACATCGTGACATGCTGCTCTTGCTGGGCACGTCCGCATTCCTGATTGCCATAAACTGGTACCTCTACATATTCGCCGTGCAAACGGATCGCGTTTTCCAGGCAAGTCTCGGTTATTACATCAATCCGCTTATTTATGTGCTCGTGGGGGTCTTGTTTTTCGGCGAGGCCTTGCGAAGGCTGCAGGCCGCCGCCGTCATTCTGGCGGCTCTCGGCGTTCTGGTTTTGACAATCAGTGGCGGGGAGTTTCCGGTCATTGCTTTGACGCTCGCCGTGTCGTTCACCATCTACGGAGTGATCCGGAAACGCGTGGTCATTGGCGGCATGCCAGGGTTATTCATAGAAACGATTCTGCTCGTGCCGATTGCCGGTGTGTGGCTTGCGTGGCTAATTCGATCGAATCAATCTGCGTTTACGGCCGGTGATCCGGGAATGATGGGCCTGCTGTTGCTTGCCGGACCAATTACCGTGATACCGCTGCTGTGCTTTGCACTGGCTGCGCGCCGGGTATCGCTCACCGTGCTGGGCTTCATGCAGTTTCTCGCGCCAACCCTGCAGTTCTGTGTCGGCCTTTACTACGGCGAGCAGCTGACCGTGCCGCACATGATCTGTTTCGCCTGCATATGGATAGCGGTGATTCTGTTCAGCACGGACGCGCTGAGGTCCCGCCAACCAGGATAGATTCCGGTTGGCGGGCCGGGTGTTTAGCGACCGAAGTAAAGCGCAGCGCCAGCGAGCCGTGAGGGAGATGAACGCCCGGCCCGTGTCCATGTGTCTACTTTTTGGCTTTGCGTTCCCGGGCTTCCGCGATGACTTCTTCGGCGACGTTGGCCGGGCAGGGCGCGTAGTGCGAGAACTCCATGGAGAACTGGCCACGGCCAGACGTGAGTGTGCGCAGATGACCGATATAGCCGAACATCTCGCCGAGCGGCGCATCAGCCTTGACACGAACGCCCGTTGCGCCGGCGTCCTGCGACTTGATCATGCCACGGCGGCGATTGAGATCACCGATGACGTCGCCGACATTGTCCTCGGGCGAGAAGACGTCGACTTTCATGATCGGCTCGAGCAACTGCGGGCCTGCTTTTGGCACCGACTGGCGGTAGGCCGCCTTGGTCGCAATCTCGAAGGCCAGTGCCGACGAGTCGACAGCATGATATCCACCATCGAGCAGCGTGAACCGGACGTCGAGCAAGGGATATCCGGCAAGCGTGCCTTCGTCCATGCTGACCGCGAACGCTTTCTCGATAGCGCCCCAGTATTCGCGCGGGACGTTACCGCCGGTCACGAGTGACTCGAAGATATAGCCCTCGTTCGTTTCTGCCGGCTCAATGCGATAATCGATCTTGCCGTATTGACCCGAACCACCCGACTGTTTCTTGTGCGTGTAAGAGTCCTCGATGGTTTGCGTGATCGTCTCACGGTATGCGACCTGAGGCTTGCCCATTTCGACCTCTACGCCGTGCGTCCGGCGCAGGATGTCGACCTTGATATCCAGGTGCAGCTCGCCCATGCCTTTGATCAGCGTCTCGCCAGAGTCCTCGTCCGTGGCTACCTGGAACGACGGATCTTCCTGGACCATCTTGTTGAGCGCGACGCCCATCTTTTCGTTACCGGCTTTGTCCTTCGGTGAGATCGCGACCGAAATAACCGGGTCGGGGAACACCATCGGCTCCAGTGTGGCGGGGTTTTTCGGATCGGAGAGCGTGTGGCCTGTACGCGTGTTCTTCATGCCGAGCAGGGCGACGATATCGCCTGCCTGAGCCGATTCGAGTTCTTCGCGCGAATCGGCGTGCATCTCGACGATACGGCCGATGCGTTCGGTCTTGCCCGTGAACGTATTCAGGACGTTGTCGCCTTTCTTGAGCCTGCCTGAGTAGATTCGCGTGAATGTCAGGGCGCCGTATCGGTCGTCCATGATCTTGAACGCGAGCGCACGCAGCGGCCCGTCGGGGTCGACCGCAGCGACATTTCCCGTTTCGTGGCCTTCGAGGTCCATTTCGGGCTGTGGCTTGACCTCCGTCGGGTTCGGCAAAAACTCAACTACTGCATTAAGAACATTCTGTATACCTTTGTTTTTAAAAGCAGATCCGCAGTAGGTCGGGAAGAAATCCAGGGCGATCGTGCCCTTGCGGATGCAGCGCTTGAGGTCCTCGATCGACGGCTCATTGCCTTCGAGGTATTGCTCCAGCAGGTCGTCGTCCTGTTCCACGGCCGTCTCGATGAGTTTCTCGCGCCATTCCTCGACGAGATCGTTCATGTCTTCGGGCACGTCCGTGACCTGGTAATCCTCAGGATCGTCGCGCCCGCCCCAGACCCATGCCTTGCGCGTCAGCAGGTCGACGACGCCCCTGAAATTGTCCTCGATGCCGATCGGCAGCACCATGACCAGCGGTTTCGCCGCCAGTACATCCTCGATTTGCTTCACAACGCGATAGAAGTCTGCGCCGACGCGGTCGAGTTTGTTGACGAAAATAACTCGTGCCACTTCGGATTCGTTGGCATAACGCCAGTTTGTCTCCGATTGCGGCTCGACACCGCCGGATCCGCAGAACACGCCCACACCGCCGTCGAGAACCTTCAGCGAACGATATACCTCGATCGTGAAGTCCACGTGTCCGGGCGTGTCGATGATGTTCAGGGTGTGATTTGCCCAGTTGCAGCTGGTCGCAGCGGACTGGATCGTGATGCCACGCTCCTGTTCCTGCTCCATAAAGTCCGTCGTGGCTTCACCGTCGTGGACTTCACCCGTACGGTGTATCTTTCCCGTGAGCTTCAGGATGCGCTCGGTCGTCGTGGTCTTACCCGCGTCCACGTGGGCAAAGATGCCTATGTTGCGGTAAGTGCTCAGGTCTTTCATGTCTCGGTCCCTGCCGCCAGTACCTGGCGACGGTCAAAAATTCTGTCTCAAGGTTTCGTAATCGCCTCGCGACCCGGGTGGGTCGGGCTTTCGGGCGCGGATAATAGCAGCGCCGCGGCCCCTAAACCAGCGATTTTTCGACAAATTAACGCCGCAGAAGTGCCCACCAGCGGGCAATGTTCAGAAGGCTCATCAGGGACGCCGACACGTAGGTGAGGGCGGCCGCGCGCAGAAGGCGGCGCGCGTGGCGGCGATCCGGTTTCTTGAGGATGCGATAACGGTCCAGCATCGGCAGGGCACGGGAGAAACTGGCGTCGAACTCTGTTGGCAGCGTTGCGAAGTGGACGAGAGTCGACGTGCAGAGCGTCAGGAAGCCGGCACCGAAGGTCAGCAGGCCGAGCGCCGGCGCTCGGGTGAGCGCGCCAATGAATGGCGACATCATCAGTACGGCCGCTCCGAGGCGCTCAACGTTGCGTGTTGCCTTGACGAGCTTGCTGCGAATTCTGAGCGGTGCATAACCCTCATGGTCCTGAACCGCATGCCCGACCTCGTGGGCAGCCACCGTGATGGCTGTCAGCGAGCGTCCGTTGTACTTGTCTTCCGTAAGGCGTACCGCCTTCGCCTCGGGATCGTAGTGATCGCCCAGATTCGTGGGCTCGACGGAGACAAAGCCGAGGCCTTGCCGATCGAGGAGGTGCCTCGCGAGTTGGGCGCCGGTGCCGGAATATCGGTCTTCCGGAACGCTGTATTTGTCCAGAACGCGTCGGACCCAAAGGCTGGGGCCGAAAATAAGTCCAAGCAACACGGCAACGATAAAGAACAGGTGCATGCCCCCATCGTATCGCGCCACGCCCGGGTTCTGCTATTGTCAGCTCGATTCAGTTACCGGGAAAGCATGGCGTGACGACCGACCAGGCCCTTTTGTTCGGACTGCTATTTTTCGTGTTCGTCTTCCTGATCTGGGGCCGCTGGCGCTACGATCTGGTAGCCTTTGTGGCGTTACTCGTGGCGCTGCTGACGGGCGTCGTTCCCAGGGAGCAGGCGTTCTCCGGATTTGGTCATCCGGCCACCGTGATTATTGCTCTGGTGCTCATCGTCAGCCGCGGCCTGTCTAACTCCGGCGTCATAGAACTCCTCGCGCGCTACTTCATCGATGCCGGCCGTAAACTGGCTGCGCACATCGGCATCATGTCAGGGCTCGCCGCATCGCTTTCGGCAGTCATGAACAACGTTGCGGCGCTGGCACTTTTGATGCCGCTGGACCTGCAGGCTGCGAAAAAGAGCGGGCGCAGCCCATCGCTGTCACTGATGCCGTTGTCGTTCGCATCGATCCTCGGCGGCATGATCACGCTGATCGGCACCCCGCCGAATATCATCATCGCCGAATTCCGCGGTGACGTGCTGGATACGCCATACAAAATGTTCGATTTCGCCCCGGTCGGCATCGTTTGCGCCGCTGTCGGGGTGGCCTACGTTGCTTTGATTGGCTGGCGATTGCTCCCCGCAGATAGACACTCCAGCGAAGCAGCAAAGGACCTTTTCGACCTCGCAGACTACATCGCCGAAGCACGCGTTCCCGAAGGCTCGGACATCGTCGGCAAACGCGTGCGCGATCTTGACGAGATTGCCGACAAGGCGGACGTAGAAATCGTTGGCCTCACACGAAAGGGCAGGCGATTGCCGGGACTTGCCCGAATCGCCGAGATCAAGGCCGGCGACGTACTGATCGTCGAAGCCAGCCCTGAAAATCTCGAGGAAGCGATCGGCACGATGAAGCTGGAATACGTCGGCAAGGGCGAGGGCCTGCTCGAGGGCGATGACCTGGTGTTGAGCGAAATGGTCGTGCAGGAATCCTCGAAACTTGCCGGAAGGTCGGCCGCGTCGATGAAATTGCTTTATCGTTATCGCGTCGCCCTGGTCGGAGTTTCGCGGCAGGGAATACGCTTTCGCGAAAACGTGCGCAAACTGACGCTTCGGACCGGCGACGTATTGCTGCTGCTCGGGCATGAAGAGCGCCTTTCCGATATGACGGGCCGGCTTGGTCTGTTGCCGCTGATCGATCGCGGGCAACGCGTCATTCAACGCGAAAAGGTATGGCTGGCCGTCGGACTGTTTACGGTTGCCATTGCGGTCGCAAGTTTTGGCCTGACCTACCTGCCGATTGCACTGGGTTGCGTCGCGGCAGCCTATGTACTTTTCAATATCGTGCCGATTCGCGAGGTCTACGATTCCGTCGAATGGCCCGTTATCGTGTTACTGGGTTCCATGATTCCTATCGGCAGCGCTTTACAGGATACCGGTGGCACGGCGCTCATCGCCGCGGGCATTGTCGATCTGTCATCGGGCTTTTCTCCGGCGATCGTGTTGCTGCTGCTCGTGGTTGTGACGATGACCCTGTCCGATGTTATGAACAACACGGCAACAGCTGTCATCGCAGCGCCGATCGCGGTCGAAATTGCAATGCGCCTCGGCGTCAGTCCTGACCCGTTCTTGATGGGCGTTGCCGTCGCCGCTTCATGCGCATTCCTTACCCCTATCGGCCATAAGAACAACACGCTCGTAATGGGGCCGGGAGGCTATCGATTCGGTGACTACTGGCGCATGGGCCTGCCGCTGGAAGTCCTGATCGTGGCTGTATCGGTGCCGACCATCCTGAAGGTCTGGCCGCTCCATTAGGTTAAGTCATTGTCGCAAAAGACCTGCAATTCTGGTCAAAAAGTGACACATACAGCAGCCAGCTTTTTACGAGCATTTTTCCGATGCTTCTGCAACTTATTGAAATAACGAAGTAAATACGGCCCATCGGCGGCCACCAAGTTGGCACAGCGCTTGCAACACGGTGAGACACATCGCTTGGAACACAGAGATTGGAGGCCACCATGGCGGAGACCACAATCCAGAACTGGACTGACAGCCAGGTATTGCTCAAGTATGACCGCTTTCGCGACGTGAAATATCGCATCTACCGTGAAGGGGACAAGCTGTACCAGGAGATCCGGGATGTGGATGACACGCCCATCCATACGCTCGAAATACCTGCCGGCATGAAACTCGACAGGAACAGCTACGAAGTATTGCTGCGTTACGTATTGCTCGACGTCGTCGCTGCCTGAGCAGCATATGCCTCCGCGGCGGACCAGACGCGAAGCAGGTTCTCTCCGAGGATCTTGCGGATATCCGCCTCGGTATAGCCGCGATCCAGCAAACCCTGGACCAGGTTCGGATAAGCCGACACGTCCTTGAGCCCGACCGGCAGGGAATCGCCGACGCCGTCAAAATCGGAGCCGATGCCGACATGGTCTACGCCCGTGAGCGCTACGACGTGATCGATGTGATCGAGAACGTCGTCGAGTGAGGCGAAGGGAAACGGCCCGTTCTCGGCTTCGAACTGCGCCCGGAACGTCGTTTGCATGCCCTGGTAGCCTTCTTCGGGATGCTCTGCCATCCAGGCCCGGCCTGCAGCCCAAAACTTGCTGCCGTACTTCTCGGCGCTCTCGGAAAGGAAAGGTGACCCAAAATTGATCTGGATTACGCCGCCGTTGTCTGCGAGTGCGCGGATCATGTCGTCACTCATATTACGCTCGAACCCCGGCGTGAAGTGACGTGCCGATGAATGTGAGGCGATGACAGGAACCTCGCTGAGTTCGACCACCTGCCAGAAAGCTGCGTCCGAGACGTGGCTTATGTCGACCATTATGCCGAGCCGGTTCATCTCGCGAACAACGTCCCCGCCGAACTCGCTGAGGCCGTTCCACGGCCGGCTTTCGTCGTACGAAGAGTCAGATATGTGATTCGACCGGCTATGCGTGAGCGTGATGTAGCGAATGCCACGATCGTAAAAATGCTGCAGGTTCTCGAGCTTGCCGTCGATCGGCGAGCCGTTCTCCATGCCCATCGGTAGAGAAATTACGCCGCTCCCGAACTGCTGCCGCACGTCGGAAACGGACCGCGCGATGGCAAACGAACCCGGTGCTTCCTCCGCCATCCGTTCCACGACATCAATGAGTTGCTCGGCGACCTCGCGAGAACGCCCTTCGGCTTCGAGTTCTGCCGGCGTGTAAATCGACATAAATGCGGCGTTGAGGCCGCCGGCGGCAGCGCGGGGTGCATCGAAGTCGAACCCGGGCGCGGGGGTGACCGTGAGGTCGGTGAATTCATTCAGCTGCTTCATCGGCACGTCGATGTGCGTGTCGATGATGATGCTGTTTTCGGCAAGAGCCTGCGCGTCGGGGACCTCGCCCGCTTGCTGGCAGGAACTTGAAATCAGTGCGATCGGCACCAGATAGATATTTTTGCGATTCACGGGATTTGGGCGGATACTTTCTGTGTTTCGGAAGGTCTAAAGATTGCATCAACTGGACGGAGAAGTGAAATGGGTGAGGAAAACCCCACCGTAGATCAGGTTAACGTCGAGGATTCGGGGAGTGAATCGAAACTCGAAAAGAATCTCAAGTCAAAAGATACCTGGCTGCGCCTGGTATTCATGCTGACGTATTCATTGCTGATCTGGTTGGCAGGCCTCGTCGGCATCGTCGTCGTCGTTCTCGGCTTTCTCTGGGTATTGTTCAAGGGAGAAATCAACCGCGAACTGCGGCAGGTTGGGCAAAGCGTTGCCAGCTATGCTTACGAGATCATCCGCTACCTGAGCTTCAACACGGACGAGAAGCCGTTTCCGTTCGGCGGCCGGTGGCCGTCGGCCGGCACGGACGAGTAGGGAAGGGACTCATACCGACAGCTCGCGTTGTGCGGGCTGCCAATGAGTCAGATTGATGCGCGCGCCTCCCATGCCGAGGCCGCGCACCCACTTCGCTGCCGCATCCAGCGTCACCCACGTTTTAACCTTGCCGCTCCTGGTTTCCGCGGTTATCGGCCCGTTCGGCGTGCTCGCTTCGACGTGAAAGCGGGCGCCGCTCGCGATGATGTCGATGTTCTTGATGGCGCCGGCCGCGACCATCGCCTTCAACATTCTTTCATCCATTCTCGTTCCCCGGGGATAGCTTCGACTGCTCTGGAATCGTGATGCCTGCCGTTTCGCAATGGCGGCGAATGAGGACCTCGACCATGTTGGCTACGCTGCGGTGCTCGCGCGCCGCGGCTTCGCGCACGGCCTCCTTGAGGGGAGGGCTGATGCGCAGGTTCAGCGTGGAAATCTTGGTCTTGGCCATGCGTTACATTTTAACGCAAAATACAATCTAATGTAACGCATTTTTTGATTTTTCCGCCTAAAGCATGCAACCGGTCGCGGCCGAAAGGCCCTATTTGCGCTACGGTCGCCTCATGAGCCTTGCAAGCGCGCAGCAGCACTGGGCCTTACTGGCCGCAAGCGTGATCGGTCTCGCGGTCCTGCTGATGGTTTTCGCGCACCTGGTCCTCGGATCGAGAGGCGCACGCCTGAACGCATGCCTCAATGATTTACGCCGCCGGGAAAAAGCAGCCGCCGCGGCCGACAGGGCCGTCGTCAGAGCGACGAAAAAGCTGGAACAGCTTCGCCGGCGCTCGGACTCCGTGAGGCCTAAATCAATTGACGAGACACGGGAAGATCTGGCAGACGCGGAGTCGCTGCTTAAAATAGCCAACGACCAGGTGCTCGTCGCCCGCAACCAGGTGCGCAAGATCATCGTCGAGGAATTTCCGCCAAAGCGCCAGCAAGCGCTGCGTAAGCGGCTATTGCCAGACGAAAAAAGAGACACCAGGCCGTTTTCTATGGAAGGGGGCTGACGGCGGGTTCCAGGTACAATCGACGATACCGATACACGCGAGTCCCGTTTTATGGTCGGGCCTCATCGTCATTACGGGGGTTTCAATGGAACAGACAATCTTTATTATCTGCATGTTTTTTGGGGTGGCGGCCGTTGCTCTGATTGCCTTCACCCTGCTGCTGATCGCGATGGGCAAAATCACAGCCTGATTTAACATAAGTCGTACAATGCGAGGCCGGAGCCTTTTGCAACCAGGAGGGTCCGGTTTTTTTTGACTTTCGGCTTTAGTGATATCAAAATAGTATCAAATTGATACAAATAGAGAGGAGAGAATCATGATTCGGGAGCAGGTCAGAAAAGTCTCTTCGGGCTATACGATGCTGGCGCTGTTATTGGTCGGGCAGCTGGGCTTCGGTTACGCAATCGTGCGAGCAGCGATGGCGGAGTCAGTCTCAGGACTGATCGCTGCGATTCTGGCAAGCATCATCGTTGCGATTTGCTGGGCCGGACTGTTCATGGTGCATCCGAACGAGGCCAAGGTGCTGCAGCTGTTCGGCAAGTACGTCGGCACGGCGCACGATCCGGGCCTGAAATGGGCAAATCCGTTTTACGCCAAGACTGCGGTCTCGACGCGCGTGCGCAATTTCGAGAGCGGCAAGCTCAAGGTCAACGACTCCCGCGGCAGCCCGATCGAAATCGCGGCGGTAGTGGTCTGGAAAGTTTTTGACACGGCCGAAGCCCTGTTCGAAGTCGATGACTACGAAGAATTTGTGCAGATCCAGAGCGAGTCAGCGCTGCGTAATCTCTCGACGACGTATCCGTACGAGCCCCACGAAGGCGAGGGCACGGCACTGCGCAGCCATCCGGCCGAAATCGCACAGGCATTGCGGAACGAGATCCAGGACCGGCTCGAGCAGGCCGGCGTGACGGTGATCGAGGCTCGAATCAGCCATCTTGCCTATGCATCTGAAATCGCCAACGCAATGCTTCGCCGGCAGCAGGCGTCGGCCATCATTGCGGCACGAACGCAGATCGTCGCAGGGGCCGTCGGCATGGTCGAGATGGCGCTCGATGAGCTCAAGAAGAAACATGTGGTTGAGCTCGACGAGGAACGCAAGGCGGCAATGGTCAGCAATCTGCTGGTCGTACTCTGCGGTGAGGAAGCGACCAAGCCGGTCGTGAATACCGGAACGCTCTACAACTAGACGCGTACATTTACGGGGAATCAGGCATGGCGTCACGCAAGGCGTTCGCACTGCGAATCGACGAGAAAACCCTGGCCGCGATGCAACGTTGGGCGAATGACGATCTGCGCAGTCTCAATGCGCAGATCGAATTCGTTCTCAGAGAAGCCTTGCGAAAGACCGGACGTTTACCCAAACGCGAACAACAACGCGACGAGTAACGCAAGCGGCAGTGTTATGATCGGCGAATGCGTGCCGCGCTGCCATTCATACTGATACTGCTGGCTCTGTTTACGGCCGGCTGTATCGCCTATGTTGCCTGGGAGCTGACCTCGGAAAAGCCGCCAGGCGATCCGGCGGATCGGGACTAGCGTCGGTGCGAACGACTCCTCGACGACCGCGATTCCGATCCTGAACTCTCTGGCCTTGACGGCCTCGATCGTGCCTCACGCCGCGGTGCGGAGGAGGATTGCTGCCGCTGTACCTGGGGCCTCGGCGCCGCTCGCTGCCGCTGCACCTGGGGCCTCGGCGCCGCTCGCTGCCGCTGTACCTGCGGCCTCGGCGCTGCTTGCTGCCGCTGCACCTGTGGCCGCGGTTCGGAGCGGTGCCTCTGCACCTGCGCCCGCGTCGGCTGTTTCTGCCTGACCGATGGCCGGACCGTTGACTGGCGCTGCCCTGACGGCGCGCGCGTCAGCGTATTCCGGTGTTCCGTCGACGGCTGCGCCGTCGGCCGAATCGTTGGACGACGACGCTCCGATCGAGGCATCGTGGCCCTGCTGCGCTCCGCCGAGCGTCTCAGTGTCGATTGACGCTGGTCATTCGAACGCGGGCCTGCCGCGGTGCTGCGGCGCTGTGACGACGTCCCGAGTCGCGGCTCGTTGCGCTCGGAGCGCTCACGGAAACGAATCTCCCGCTGTTTCGGCTCGGGTGTCAGGTTTCGGCTGCCGGTCGCCGTGCTCGCATAGTGGCGCGTGCGCGTTATGCGGCGATCCGAGCTTCGTACCGTGCGCCGGTGGGTGGGACGCCAGTAGTCGCCCCGCCGGTACCGATCCCTCGAGTAGCCGTGCCGACCGTAAGAGTAGTAGTTGTTATAGACGTGTATGTCCGGACGCCGGTACCAATACCTCGGATAGTAATAGTGGCCGTAGTACGGGTGCCCGAAATAGCTGTGATGCCATGTGTGGAGATGATGGGTATGCCACCCGATATGGAATGCCGTCGTGACTCCCCAGAAGTAACCCAGGTCAAAAGTGTAGCCCAGCGGGTACGGGTAGTAGTAAACCGGATAGGCGCGCGGGTAGTAGTAATACACCGGCCGCGGCTGATAGACGACCACGCGCTCCGGCTCGTAGTAGGGCACATAGATAACGTCTTCCTGCGCCGGCGAAATCTCGATTACGCCGTCATCGTTGGTGATGACCTGAAACTCGTCACTCTTCAGATTACCGGCCGCGTAGGCACGATCACGGAATGCTTCGATGGCCTGAATCACGTCCGTTTGCTGGGCGACGACTGCCTCGCCAAGCCTGAAGGTCCAGTCGAGATCGTCATTCAGCATCTCGAGCACCTCGGGATAGTTCGTCAATGCGACGACCGAGTCATCCCAATCCTCGTCTGGTTCGAGGGACTTGTCCTGCTTCAGGGCTTCGACGAAACGCGCCGCCTCGACGATCTGCAGCGGATAGGTCGATGCCGGCAATACGATTGCGAGCAGATCATCGGGGTACAACGCGATCGGACCGACGAGTTCCTCGAGTTCGGCCTCGGTCAGAATCACAAGGTCTTCGTCCACAGCTGCCGGACCCGGTTCGTATTCGCCGACTGGATTGCCCTCATCGTCGACCGGAACCTGGGCGTACGCTGCCGCTGATGCAAGCAGCACCGCGAGGGACAGGAACCCTGAAATGCTTCGATTTCGTGTCTTCATGTTGCCTCCGGATCCGCCATCCTTTGGCGGATTTCCCGACTCTGAGGCCAAGAATAGCGCGGTAAAGCTGAACGGCCCCTTAATTTGCGGCGGCAAATCGCAAATTTTTCAGTCGTCGTCCCCACCATGCCAGGCGATGAATTTCCAGCCGTCGTCCGTGCGGATCAGCACGTCAGTGTAGCGCCCGTTGCTTACTTTCGTCTTCTTCTCCTTGTCCTGGAAAGCCGACGTATAGAGGTAGTGGGCGATAGCAATGTCACCATGGATAACGATATTCTGGAAATACAGCTCATGCGCAACCGTGCGGCCCTGGGTACCCTGGAAACGGTTCCACATCTTGACCGAGCGCTTGCCGCGCGGTGCGGGGGCCTGCTTTGCCCAGCCCGAAAAATTGTCCGCCAGCGAATTGTCGACCCAATCGCCGTCACCGTCCTGTTCGGCTTGCCACTGCGCTTCGATGACAAGAATAACGTCGGCCGCATCGTTAGCCGAGTCCTGTGCGAATGCCGTCGATGTGCTGAAAAAGAAAATGATGCCTGTCAGGAACACGAAATTGCTGCTGGAGTTCATCGTTCGGGCCTCGCGCATTTCGGTTGAGATGCGGGGAGTTTAGTCGGATTGCCCGTACAGTTCACGCAGTTCCTTCTCGTCAAGGTAGCCAGGATGGTGAAGTTCGACGATTGTCGCGTATCGTAATGACTCGTCATTGCGTTCGAGAACCAGTTCATACACATGCTTACCCAGGTGGTGAGGTGACTCCAGCCGCATCAGCTGACTGACTTCGGGGTCGGCTTCCGAGGCAGGAATGCTGCCGATGAAAATAGTGCGCTTGTCGACCGACCAGCCCAGATCGCGAAATGTGGCGCCGATTGAGCGTCCGGAAACGATCGCGTCGTGTGCATCGTCAATATCGCCACTAAAGCTGCCGACGAATCGAACGACGGCATAAGTTCGGCACGTGCGTTTGCCGTCTTCGGTACTGAACAGATTGGACCGCCGCACGCTCGAATCCTGCTCGAGAATCTCGATGTTGCAACTGCCGAAGCGCTGCAGGATTCTCTCGCTGTTCAGCTGCTCGGGCTCTATCGCACAGGTGCTTATGGCGCCGGCGAGTACGGATGAGGAAACGGGGTTGCGATCCATGGCAGTTATAGAGAATTGCGTGCCGGCGCACCATATACTGTACGCACACGCGGGTAAAGGAGTAACAGCTTGCGGGCAATGGTACTCGAGACTATCGGCAGTATCGACGAGGCATACGATTCATTGAGGCCCGTGGATATCCCGCGGCCGGAGCCCGGCGACAGAGAGTTGCTGATAGAGGTATCGGCGTGCGGCGTGTGCCATACCGAACTCGATGAAATCGAAGGCCGTACGCCGCCGCCGGAATTACCTGTGGTGCCCGGACACGAGGTCGTCGGGCGCGTGGTCGAGCGCGGCACCGATTGCCACCGTCATGCCATCGGCGACCGCGTCGGTGTCGGCTGGATTCATTCGTCCGACGGCCGTGAGTTCGAAAATCTCAGCGAGGCATTTTGCGCGACCGGTCGGGATGCCAATGGCGGTTATGCCGAATATATGACCGTCCCCGAAGACTACGCGTATCCGATACCCGAGGTTTTTTCGGATGCAGAGGCCGCGCCGCTGCTGTGCGCCGGCGGTGTCGGCTATCGCGCCTTGCGCCTGACCGGAATCCAAAACGGGCAGGTACTGGCGCTGACGGGCTTTGGCGGGTCCGGCCACCTCGTCCTTCAGCTCGCAAAACATCTCTATCCAGCGAGTCCCGTTTTCGTTTTTGCGCGCAGTACGCGTGAGCAGCAATTTGCCCGGGAACTCGGCGCTGACTGGGCCGGGGATACCGAGGCGGAGGCACCGCAACTTGCGCATGCATTCATCGACACGACGCCGGTCTGGAAACCGGTGATTGCAGCGCTGGAGCGATTACGGCCCGGCGGACGGCTCGTCATCAATGCGATTCGCAAGGAAAGCGTTGATCGGCAGCTGCTGGCCGAAATCAGCTACGAGAAGCACCTGTGGCAGGAAAAGGAAATCAAGACCGTTGCCAACGTCACCCACCGCGATATCGCCGAATTCCTGCCCATCGCGGCGCGCGTGCCTCTGCGCGTGGAAACGCAGACCTATGCGCTGGAGGACGCCAACCAGGCGTTGCGGGACCTGAAGTCCGGCCACATTCGCGGCGCCAAAGTCTTGCGGGTCATGTAGCCGGGCGAGCAGCTATACTGCGATTTTGGTTTTTTCGGGGCGCCTATGTCACACGAAATCCGTTGCTATCGCTGCGGCGCGTCGCTCGCGGCACTGTCGCTACCGCTGTCCCGGCAGGACGAGTGCCCCGGGTGCCACAATCATTTGCACGTCTGCATGATGTGTATTCACTATGATCGGCACGTGCCGAAGCAATGCCGCGAAGACGACGCCGAGGAGGTCACCGAGAAGGCGCGCCTGAATTTCTGTGAGTGGTTCAAGCCGAGCGAGACTGCGTTCGACGCGGGCCGCAAGGACGAAGAAGACGCGGCCCGAGCCGCGCTGGAGGACCTGTTCGGTGACTGACCGGCGGCGCTTCCTGCAATTATCGGCCGCAACGTTTGTGGCAGCGCCCCTGACGGCCTGTGCCGGCACCGACAAGCAGCCCGCCGGCGGCGTGCCGAGAAGCCCCTATGACGACAAGTCAACGGCGGAGCAGGTCACCGAGGGTATCGACCTTACGGGAAAGCTCGCCGTCGTCACGGGCTGCACGTCCGGAATAGGCTTCGAGACTATGCGTGTCCTGGCATTGCGCGGTGCCCAGGTTGTAGGCACGAGCCGCTCGCTCGAGAAAGCGCAGGCTGCCTGTGCGAGAGTCAGGGGTACGACTATACCGCTGCAACTCGAACTCACGGATCCCGCATCGATCATCGCCTGCGCGAATGCGATTCGAAATATCAACCTCGCGCTGGACATACTCGTCTGTAATGCCGGCTATCTCGGCGGCAGTGGAGAGCGCCAGCTCGTCAACGGCATCGAGAAGCATTTCGCCATCAATCATCTCGGCCATTTCATCCTGGTGAACAGGCTGCTCGGGCGCCTGTACATGGCGGACCAGGGGCGCGTCGTCGTTGTGGCAAGCCGCACGTCGTACAAGGATGCACCCGACGCCGGTATCGAATTTGATGATTTGAGCGGCGCGAGCGACTACGACGACAGGCGCGCATACGGCCACTCGAAACTCGCGAACGTGCTGTTTTCACTGCATCTCGCAAAATTGCTGCGAGGCACGCGAATCACGAGTAATTCCCTGCACCCCGGTGTCATCAATACCGAAATCGACCGTCACATGAACCGTTTCATGCAAGGTGCCTTCGCCGTTGTTTCGGCTTTCGGTTACGGGAAGACCGTCGAGCAGGGCGCCGCGACGACGTGTTTCGTTGCGACCAGCCCCTTGCTGGCTGCAACGAGTGGCCGTTACTTCGAGGACTGCAATGCTGTGCAGCTTGTCGGCGACAATCATGTGCACGATGAAGCCATGGCCGAGCGCCTGTGGCAGGTATCCGAAGAACTGACGCGTGCGCATCTCGTCTCGCACACCGGGCCGGACTGGAACGATTACGAACGCGCGGCGCGTGAACGGGCCCGGCGGCTGGGTGAAAGCGAGCAGAGGTGACCCAGAGCAGCAATAAAGCGCTTGTTCTGTTATCGGGCGGGCAGGATTCGACTACTTGCCTGTACTGGGCGATTGAACGCTTTGGCAGGCACAACGTTTCGGCGATTTCCTTTGATTACGGCCAGCGGCACCGCATAGAACTGCAATGCGCCGGGCGCACCGCAAAAGCTGCCGGTGTTCCACACACCTGTTTACCGATTGATACATTCGCGGCGCTCGGCGGCGACGCTTTGACCGATGACAGCGTCGACGTGCCGGTTGATGACGAGGATGGTCTGCCGAGCACTTTCGTGCCGGGACGCAACCTGGTCTTCCTGACGTTTGCAGCGGCATACGCCTGGCAGCACGACGTCGGCAACATAGTTATTGGGGTTGCGCAGACGGATTACAGTGGCTATCCCGATTGTCGTGAACAGACAATCGATGCATTGCAACAGGCGATTCGCCTGGGGATGGAATCCAGCGTAACAATTCATTCGCCATTGATGTTTCTGTCAAAAAAGGAAACGGTCGAGCTGGCGTGCGACCTGGGGGCGCTGCAGGCGATGGCATTGACGCATACCTGTTACAAAGGACAACGTCCGCCCTGTGGCGAATGCGCGGCTTGCCGGCTGCGTGCCAAAGGATTTTCCGAGGCGGGAATTGAGGACCCGTTGCTGAAGGTGCGATGACGTACTCGGTCAAGGAAATCTATTTCACGCTGCAAGGAGAGGGGGCGCAGACAGGTCGGCCCGCAGTCTTTCTGCGTTTTGCCGGGTGCAACCTTTGGTCCGGCCGCGAGCAGCACCGCGCCGAGGCCATATGCCGATTTTGCGACACCGAGTTCGTCGGTACCGACGGGGTCGGCGGCGGCAAGTACGAATCGGCCGACGAGCTCGCGGCGGCAGTCAGGGAAGCGTGGCCCGAGGATGCGGTCGATGACTCACGCTACGTCGTGTGCACGGGCGGCGAACCATTGCTGCAACTCGATACGGCGGCGATCGAGGCCATGCACGGGGCGGGATTCGAAGTCGGGGTCGAGAGCAACGGCACAATTGCGGCTCCCGATGGCATCGACTGGCTGTGTATCAGCCCGAAAGGACGCGCCGAGGTTGTGCAACGAAGCGGTGATGAACTCAAACTCGTGTTCCCGCAGGAGGAGGCCGAAGCGCAACCCGAAAAATTCGCCAATCTGTCGTTCACGTATTTTTTTCTGCAGCCGCTGCATGACAACAATATCGAGGCGAACATGCAGGCATCCATACGGTATTGCCTCGCACATCCGTGCTGGCGCCTGAGTCTGCAAACACACAAGATTATGGGTATCCCGTAATGAAGGTCGATCATCGAAAAGGACAGTGGGTCTTTGCCACAATCTTCGGATTAGTCGTTGCGGTGGGCGCATACCAATGGGCAAGCAACCCGGCGCCTCGCGTTGAAAGGGCACAGGAGGAGGGCGCCGTGATTGCGGCACGTGAGCAGCTCGGCGCAACGTTGCAACTAGCGAATCTCGAACTTGTCGATCCGCTGGCGCCGGATCGCAAAGTCGGCAAGGCGTACGTGTATCGGGCCGGCGCGGGATGGGAAGTTTCGGGTTTCTATCGGCGCGATGCAGACGATCGATGGCACCCGTTCCTGATGACGCTGGATGAGTCGAATTCAATGACCTCTTTGAAAGTCCAGGATGGGGCGCTTCTGGAACTGGGCGAGGCTAACCCTGCGCTTGAAGTTCTTCCTGGCGCCACTCGAACACATTGAGTTCGATGAATACGAATGCGACGAGCCACAGGAACGCATCCCAGAAATCGACGAAATCGCCTTCGATGCCCCAGTAGACAGCTGCGCAAAGCAGCAGCGAATACAGAACGCCTTTCAAGGCATTGCTGACTTTTAGCGCCAGGCCCTCGTAACGATTGTGTTCCTGCAGGCGGACATCGATCTCGAGCACCATCACGACCAGCAGCCACACGCCGGAATTGATCACATCGACCCAGCCCAGCCGCACAATGGCCGCATGCCCCGGCAGGTCAACGACGGCCTGGGTTTCTTCGAAGACCACGAAGGCACTTGCCGGTGACAGTGATGCGCAGTTTCCGGTCGATATCGCGACGTAGTCATCGAATCCGGCAGCATAGGACCACTGCTGAGACACAAGTGCGCAAAGGTTGTCGACGCCGGTCAACGGCGTTACGGATTGAACGAATACCAGGCTATTGATGTAGTCGATGAACGCCGAGACGATGAATGCGTAGCAGACTATGCGCAGGCCATGCAGTCCCCAGACCACCGGTTTGGTGAAATGCTTGTCGTCGAGCACGTAAGTTTCCAGCTCGAACATCAGCAACAGAACGACCCAGGCAGCCGTGTCAATGGCTGCAACGTAGGCGACTTTCAGGTCTTGCCATGCCACGCCATCGGGAAACTGGACTTTTGCCGCTGCGTGTTCGAGCGCAAAAAACCAGTAGACGTTCATAGCAAGTAACACGTAGACCGTGTACTTGAAGATCTGAAAGAGGGTGTCGCGGCTGATAGTCAAAAACGGATTCCGCCCTGCAACAGCCAGCGATTCTAAGCGCTGGGTCGCAAGCTAGTCGAGTTCTGCCGCTGCGTCGATCTCCGCATCCGAGTAATAAACCCAGACATTTTCCTCGCCCGTCAGCAACTCGATGTACTTGGGATGCACAAAGATGTTCTCACGCCCGGACTTGATTTCCTTGAGTATCCCGATGTCGCACAGCTGCTTCAGGTATACGGAGGCCGTCTGGCGTTTTGCGATACCGGCGTCCACGAGGTTGCCGATACGACAGTAGGGCTGTTTGAACAGGATCTCGTTGAGTTCCCAGGAGTAGGTCTTGGGCAGGTTGGCCTGCATGAACTCCGCCGTATGCTCCATGAGTTCCCGAATGGCCTTGATCTTGTCGGTGGTCCAGGTGCAGGTCTCCTCGACGCCGTTCAGAATAAACAGAATCCACGCCGCCCAGTCTCCGTTCGTCGTGACATTTTGCAGCAAACGATAGTATGGGGCCTTGTTCTGGATGATGTATCGGCTGAGGTACAGAATCGGTGAATCCAGCAGTCCGTGTTCAACCAGGAACAGGATGTTCAGGATACGGCCGGTACGACCGTTGCCATCGGAAAAGGGGTGGATTGCCTCGAACTGGTAGTGCTGGACCGCCATCCGGACGAGTGGATCGATATCGGTATTCCGATGCATGAAATCGGCCCAGTTCTCCAGCTTTTTCTGCAACAGTTGCTGGCCCTCGGGCGGCGTGTAAATAACCTCACCGCTCATACGGTTTTTCAGCCTGGTGCCAGATTCTGCTCGAATATCCAGCTCCATCCCTTTGATAGTGCTACAGATATGTATAGCCATATCAACCGTGAGCATGCGCCGTTGCACCATCTTGGCGCCCTCGTACAGGGCGGTGCGGTAGCGCAATGCCTCTTTGGTCGCGGCGTCGGCCTTGTCTTCGGCGATATCCGCGAATTCGAACAGTTTGTCGGTCGTCGTGACGATGTTCTCGATCTCGGAGCTTGCGCGCGCCTCGAGCAGGGGCAGGGCGTTGACCAGGACCGCTGAATTGGGAATCAGCTCGGCGGCCTGCTTGAGCTCCGCCAGCGATACGCGGGCCTCGATGCATTTCTTGAGGATTTCGGTCGTTTCGATGCTCTGCAGGGGTGGCAGGTCCGGCAGGCCGTTATAAGGAACATTTGGATCAAAATCAGTCACTTGGTCTAGCTCCCATATGTCGATGTCATCGACGGATTCAGGATATATGTCGACAAAAGCGGAGTCTATCGACATTTCTGCAAAACGTGTCGATTGTATCGACACCGGGCGCAAATAAGTCGATTTTTCGCGAGTTTTTCGACATATTTTGAGTATAGGTCGATTCGATCGACATGAGCGTGATCCAGTTGTTGAATTACGGAGTCTTGTCCCCGGCACTTGCTATAGAATCCGCCGCACGCAAAAAAGAACAAGGAAGCCACCCGTGACCGTCAAAAGCGATATCGAAATTGCCCAGTCCGCGACGCTCCGACCGATCGCCGAGATTGCCGCTGGACTCGGTATACCGGGCGAGGCGCTGATTCCGTATGGCAACGACAAGGCCAAGATCAGTGCTGATTTCATCAAAGCGAACGGCAAGAATACGAATGGCAAGCTGGTCCTGGTCACGGCCGTCTCGCCCACGCCGGCCGGCGAAGGCAAGACAACCACGACGGTGGGTCTCGGCGACGGCCTGAACAGGATCGGCAAGAAGGCCGTGATCTGCCTGCGCGAGCCGAGCCTCGGTCCGTGTTTCGGCATGAAAGGCGGCGCAGCCGGCGGCGGACATGCGCAGGTCGTCCCGATGACCGATATCAATCTGCACTTCACGGGCGACTTCCATGCCATAGGTGCCGCTCACAACCTGTTGGCAGCGCTGATCGACAATCACATGCACTGGGAAAACGAGCTGAATATCGACCCGCGCCGGGTCACGTGGCGTCGGGTAGTGGATATGAATGATCGTGCGCTCAGGTCAATTACATCCGGGCTCGGCGGGTTCCACAACGGCGTTGTGCGCGAGGCCGGCTTCGACATTACGGTGGCCTCGGAGATTATGGCGATCTTCTGCCTCGCGACGGATCTCATGGACCTCGAGCAACGGCTGGGCAATATCGTACTCGGTTACACCAGGCAGCAAGAGCCCGTTACCGTTCGGCAACTCGGCGTCCAGGGAGCGATGACTGCGCTGCTCTGCGACGCGCTGCAGCCCAACCTCGTGCAAACCATGGAGAACAATCCTGCGTTGATGCACGGCGGCCCATTCGCAAATATTGCGCACGGCTGTAACTCGGTGATGGCAACACAAACGGCGTTGAAGCTCGGCGACTATGTCATCACCGAAGCCGGGTTCGGGGCGGACCTCGGCGCTGAAAAGTTTTTCGATATCAAATGCCGCAAGGCGGGGCTAAAGCCCGATGCCGTCGTGCTTGTCGCGACGATCAAAGCGCTCAAGATGCACGGCGGCGTGCCAAAGGACGAGCTGGACAAAGAAAATGTCGAGGCGCTCAAGAGCGGCCTCAAAAACCTCGGTCGGCACCTGCGCAATCTTGCACAGTTCGGCGTGCCCGTTGTCGTTGGCGTGAATCGCTACACAGCCGACACGGATGCAGAGGTCGGCGCTGTTCAGGATTATTGCGCGGAATTCGGCGTCAGCGCCGTTAATTGCACGCACTGGGCCGACGGCGGCGCCGGAGCGACAAAGTTGGCGGAGAAAGTCGTCGAACTGGCTGACAGCGGCACCGCCCAGTTCCGCACGCTGTACACCGACGAACTGTCTTTATGGGAGAAGACCAAGCGGATCGCGACCAACATCTATGGCGCCGATGACATCATTGCCGACAAGAAAGTGCGCGAACAGTTCTCGAATTTCGAGAAAGAGGGCTACGGGCACTTTCCGATATGCGTGGCGAAGACGCAATACAGCTTCTCGACCGATCCGAACCTGCTTGGCGCGCCGACGGGGCACGTGGTTCCGATTCGCGAGATTCGTCTGGCTGCGGGCGCTGAATTTGTCGTTGTTATCTGCGGCGCCATCATGACGATGCCCGGCCTGCCGAGAAAACCGGCTGCCAACGATATCGGTGTCGACAAAGACGGCCGCATAACGGGCCTGTTCTAGACTGCCTGCCTCGGCCGGCTGTCGGGTAAAAGGAACGACGTGCGCGCCAGCGGGCTCGCAAGCAGTTCCCTGCTGTAATAGCCCCGCAGAATTGCATCCGCTTCGAGGCACAAATCCGGGTTTGCCAGGCGAAATGCCGTCCATCCTTCGGTTTTTGCGCGAGACCTGCGTTCCTCGATCAATACGAGGAAAAACCAGGTGATCGTTTCATGGTATTTGCCCGGAATGCCGAGTTGCCGGGTCAGTCGCTGTAACGCGGCAGTGTACCGGCCTATCGCATCGAGCAGGGAATAGCGCTCGAGATACAGCCAGCCGACGTAGACGTGAGCTTCATGATCGAAGGCACCGACATCGATTGCGCCGGCTTCGAAGGCCTCGATTGTCACACCCGGCTGGATGACGGCGGTCATTTCTGCGCTTCGGTGAGCATGTGGCTGTCGCTGGCATTGAGTGTGCAGCCATAGACCGACTTGAGTTGCTCGATGACTCCCTGCGTCTCGGCGGAAAAGGGCGCCTTGCCCTCGAAACTGTGCAAGACGATGCCCTCCAGCAGGTCGCCGAGCGACAGGTCGGAATACTCGGCAAGCGCTTTCAAAACCTTGAGCAGCGATGACTCGATGCGCACCCCTGTTTGGGTTCGGGTGACGACTTTCTTGTTCACGGTATATCCCTCAAGAGAATGTTACCAAATTACCAATATAACACTTTACCTGTCAAATTGACTACACTAGGCGCTCCACTACCGATCAATCAGACGGGCAGACCGAATGCCGGACACAGACACGCTTCAGAAGGGATTCAAAATCGGAGACTGGGAAGTCCTTCCGGGCCACGGTGTCCTGCGCCGCGGGGAGCAGGAGGAAAAACCCGAACCGCGTGTGATGGCGGTGCTGCTGGCGCTGGCTGCTCGCGACGGTGAACTCGTTACGCGCGACGAGCTGATCGACGAAGTGTGGGACGGACGACCCACCGGCGACGAGCCCATCAACCGCTGCATAAGCCTGTTGCGCCGACACCTGGGCGACAACGAAAGACCGCACAAGTACATCGAGACGTTGACCCGGCGCGGCTACCGGCTCGCCATGGACGTTGAAACGGTCGAGTCGGCAACGCCACTGGACAAGGAAGTTATCCGCGCGACCAAAGCGCGCAACCAGGGACGGGCGTGGATGGTCATTGGCGCCATCGTCGCGACCCTGCTGATCGCCGTCTTCATTCGGGAACACACGGAACCCGTGTCACCCAGCGACATCCGTTCACTCGCGGTGTTGCCGTTCGAGTTCCTTAGTGACAGTGACGACGACCAATACCTTGCCCAGGCATTTCAGGAAGAGGTCGTCCGGACATTGCAGGGCGCGCCGAAACTGGTGGTCAAAATCGGGCGTAACAATTATCCGGATCTCGAGACTCGCGAAATCGGCGAACTGCTCGGTGCCGATGCGCTCCTTACCGCGACTCTGCAACGGCAGGGGGACACACTGAAGGTCGGCTACCGCATTACGGCAGCGAAGGACGGCATCAATATTGCCGGCGACGATTTCATGGGTCAGCTCGAGGGCATCTTCGGGCTTCAGGAGCGGTTCGCCAATCTGATTCTCGAGGATCTGCTGGGAGAGTCCGGGCAGCAGCTCGTTTCCGCCAGCCGGCCGGCCAGCCCGGAGGCCTATGACCGCTACATGCGGGGCCTGGCCGCGTTCGATCGCCGATCCCTCGGCGAAAATCTCGAACGGGCAATCGAGTTATTCGAAGAGACGACACGGCTCGACCCCCTGTTCGGCCCTGCCTATCTCTCGCTGGCCAAGTCCTACGCTCTGCTGCCGGATTATCGCGATGCGCCGCCCGGCGAATCGCACAAGCTTGCTATCGATACCGTCAAGCGAGGAGTGGCGGTAGACGAGAGTATTCGGGACGTCTCGAACATGATCTATGGCTTCGTCTATAACAAACAGCGGGAACCGCTGAAAGCGGAGGAAGCTTACAGGAAGGCCATTAAGGCCGATGTCGTCGATTCGACGGCATTCAACTGGTATGCACGCATGCTTGCGAGCGTCGGCCGCAGCGACAAGGCGCTGGAGCAAGCTTTGCAAGCGCAGCGGCTCGATCCGAGCTCGTCGGTCATCAACACCCTCGTCGCCACAATGTACATGTGGGTCGGCGATCTCGACAACGCGGTCACTTACTTCGAGAGGTCCAGCCAGCTGGGCGTCGGCAGCCTTTACGATTACTTCGGCTACGCGCTGATGCTAATGCGTCAGAATAAGCTGCAGGAAGCGATCGAACTCGCGCGAACGGGTGCGACATTCAATGACGGTACGAGCAACTGGGTAGAGCCGCTATTCGCCGCTTTGGAGGATGAATCTCAACGCGATGCCGCGATTGCCGCTTTGGATGAAGCGGCGCAAGCAGGCCAGGTGGATGAACGACTCAACATGGCCTTACGCGTATTCCTCGATGACGTCGATGGCGCGATGCTTATCGCGAAGGAGCTTGCCGGACCCGGAATGCACCGGCCAATGGACCTGCTGTTCCTGCCGGAGCTGCGAGCCCTTCGCCAGCACCCCGAGTTTTTCGAACTCATGGAGATGCTCGGCGTCAAGCAATACTGGGACGAAAATGATTGCGTCTGGCTCGACGATTCGATCAGCTGTCCCGACTAGTCTTCGCTTACGGGCTTTCTCGATTGCTTCAATCGGCCGCGACGACGTTTCTCGTCGAGGCGCTGCTCGCGGGCCCGCCTTGGCACCTTCGTCTTCTTTCGCGGTTTTTGTTCGTGCAGGGCTGACTGGATGAATTCGCGCAGCCTCTCGAATGCGGCAACACGATTGCGTTCCTGGGTGCGGTGTTCCTGAGATTTGATGACGAGTACGCCGTCGGACGTGACGCGCCGATCGCCGGATGCCAGCAATCTCGCCTTGACATCGTCGGGTAATGCCCGGCTTTGGCTGATATCGAAACGCAGGTGAATGGCGGAGGCCACCTTGTTGACGTTTTGCCCGCCAGCGCCCTGGGCCCTGATTGGCGTCATCTCGATTTCGCTGAGCGGGATCGAGAGTTCGTCGGTGATGGTGACGCCGTCTGACATCTTGCGCATTATACGGCGATGCAGCGGCGCAATCTGGTCATACTCGTATGTTGCCAGCTAATCTCGGCAACCGGCTCGATCGTCTTCGTGACGCTCGGCGGCATCATTGGCGCCACGCTGACGAGCGAACTCGCATGGGCGACGCTGCCGATTTCCATGGGAGTCATAGCCACCGCCGCAACGACCATTCCCGCGACGATGCTCATGCGCAGTGTCGGCCGCAGCCGCGGCTTCGCGATCGCATCCATGTCCGCGGCGGGCGCGGTTCTGACGGCGTCATGGGCGTTGTCGGCTGAGAGCTTCGGGCTGTTTCTTCTCGCGGCCGGGTTGTTTGGCGTCAATATGGCATTCACGCAGCAGTATCGATACGCGGCTGCTGAAAGTGTTCCGACGCGTTATATCCCGAGGGCCGTCGCGTTCGTGCTGCTGGGCTCGATTGGTGGAGCGATCGTGGGTCCCGAACTGGCGAAGCACGGCAAGGACTGGATACACGGCGTGCCTTACGCCGGGACGATGCTGGCGCTTGCAGGGCTGTACACATTGCAGGCCGTGCTGTTCCTGTTTCTGCGGTCACCCATCAGCGAAGAGGAGGGCCGTCATGAGGAGCCCCGGCGCCGGCTCGGCAGTATCGTCAGGCAACCGGTTTTCATGGTCGCGGTTGTCAGCGGTATCGCCGGCTACGGTCTCATGGCCCTGGTCATGACCGCCACGCCATTGAGTATGCACATTAACGACGGTCACTCTGTCGAGCAGACGGCGAATGTCATCCGTGCCCACGTGCTGGGGATGTACGTACCGTCGCTGGTTTCTGGTGTTTTGATCGAGCGTTTGGGCGTGGTGCGCATGATGTTCCTGGGCGCGGCCGGATTGCTCGTGACATCGGTTATCGGCCTGCAGGGACAGACGGTATTGCATTACTGGTGGGCGCTCGTTCTGCTCGGTGTCGGCTGGAATTTCCTCTACGTCGGCGCGACGACGATGCTGACCTATACATACTCGATGTCGGAGCGTTTCTCCGCGCAGGCGGTCAATGAGTTCCTGGTTTTCGGTACAGCCGCCGCGGCATCGTTGCTCGCAGGAACGATCATGCACTACTTCGGATGGACCGTACTGATGTGGATTCCGATACCGATACTCTTTATTGTCTGCATCGCTCTCATACTGGTGAAGCCTCATGTCCGAACATCATGATAAGTACAGTGAACTGCTGAGAGATGCTGCGCGTCGTGGTATCGCATATCGGCAATCCTGTGGCGACCGCGGCGTCGCGCCTTCCGCAGAGGCCGTGACGGGTCTCGAGCATCTGTTCGAAGACCTGTCCGATCAGGGCAGGCCGGACGCGGAAACTCTTCGCTTACTCGATGACATCGGTTCACCCGCGACGATCGCGACGGCAGGCCCGAGATTTTTCGGTTTTGTTATCGGCGGTTCGATGCCTGTCACGGTGGCGAGCAACTGGTTGTCGACGGCATGGGACCAAAACGCCGTCATGCACGAGGCCATGACGGCGTCCGCCGTGTTCGAGCGCGTTGCGCTCGGCTGGCTGGTCGATGTGCTGGGTCTCCCCGAAGGAACGGGCGGCGGATTTGTAACCGGAGCCACGGTTGCGAATTTTTCTGCACTGGCAGCGGCCCGACACCGCGTGTTCGACGAGGTCGGCTGGAATGTCGAGGCGGACGGGCTTATCGGCGCGCCGCCGCTGACGGTGATCGTCAGTGAGGAAGCCCACCCGACCCTGTTCAAATCCCTGGGCATGCTCGGCCTCGGCCGGGAGCGCGTGGTCAACGTGCCCACTGACGGTCAGGGACGCATGATCGCGAAGGAAATGCCGGCGATCGACGGTCCCGCGATCGTTTGCACGCAGGCCGGCAATATCAACACAGGCGCGTTCGATCCGGTGGGTGAGATTTGCGACCGGGTCAAACCCTCCGGCGCCTGGGTCCATGTCGATGGCGCATTTGGACTTTGGGCCGCTGCGGCGAAAAACTATCGTCATCTCATCGACGGCTTCGAGCGAGCCGATTCATGGGCGACTGACGCGCACAAGTGGCTGAATGTGCCCTATGACAGCGGTGTGGCGTTCGTCGCACGGCCCGCAGACCTGGCGTCCGCGATGGCCATCACCGCCGACTATTTGCCAACGGACTCGGAGTTTCGTAATCCGTCCGATTTCACGCCGGAGTTGTCACGTCGTGCCCGCGGCGTCGATGTTTGGGCAGCGCTGCGCTCGCTCGGACGGCAGGGGGTCGACGAACTGGTCGAGCGTTGCTGCCGGCATGCGAGGAGATTTGCCGAAGGCTTCAAGGCCGCCGGCTACGAAGTTCTTAACGACGTCGTCCTGAATCAGGTGCTCGTGTCGTTCGGCGATGAGGCGACGACGCGTAAGGTGATCAAGGCCATTCAGGCTGAAGGCACCTGCTGGTGCGGTCCTTCGGTGTGGCAGGGCAGGACCGCAATGCGCATCAGCGTGAGTAGCTGGGCCACAACTGAAAATGACGTCGAGGCAAGCCTCGACGCCATGATCAGGGTCGCGAATCGTTTGGTGTGATGCCGGGTCGTCTAGAAGTTGTAGACGAGCGCCAGCGATACAACCGGGTAGGCTTTGAAACTGTCGAATTCGTTCGCGATTTCTTGCGCTTCAGCTGCGACGGCGGCCTCAAAAACAGGGTCTCCCCACAGGATACCGGTACCGCTCAGTTCGACCGTTGGCTCGCCCTGCAGGAGCACGCCGAGATCGAAATTCAATCCCGCCTTGCCGAACAGTTCGAAGTCGAAGCCCAGTCCCACGTAAGGCGCGACGTCGTCAAACGATACGGCACCTGTCAGAACGCCTACTTCCGCCTGCGAGAAGGGCAGTCCGTCAAACGAATAGTCGCCGGTCTCGGCGCCTACCATATTGAACGCGTTGCCGTTCGACATAGCGCCGACCGTGAACCGGAACGGGCTCAGCGGAAAGTGAAAGTTTGCCGTCAGGTAGTAGGTTTCGAGATCCCACTCCGCGGCATAGAGATTGCCGGCCTGTCCGCCATCATCCTCGTAAGTGAAGGCATTGCCGCCTACGCGAAAGTCGATGTACGGCAGTCCGTCCCACCGAGCCTCGAGGCCGAGGCCGAGAGTGCCGGCCTTCACGCCGAGGCCCCAGTTGCTGTCTTCGGCGTTCGCGACGCCGGTTGACATAACTGTCAGCAGCATTACGCCAGCTAAGTGTTTGAAATATTTCATAAATCACCCGTTTGCCCAAACGAAAATTGCAGGATTGAGCCTAAACGGGCACCGCGGCAGGTTCTGTGCGTCAGGTCACAGGCTGAGAGAATCGAATAAGGCCACCGGTTCAGTCGGACATTTCGCGGAAGTCTTCTTTGAAACGCACCGAGCACGAGGGACAGCAAAAGTCGTCCGAAAGTGAGGAGAAGGGCGTCCCGGGCGCATAGCCCTCGAAATCGTCGCCGATGTCCTCATCGTACTCGTAGCCGCATTCAGGGCATTGGAATTTGCCCATTGCTACTCCAGTGTTGGCTCCGCCATCTTTTCCCTGCCATACCGAAGGAAAAGCGAGGAGCGGGCGGCGGGGTCGACGTTTACCTTGTCGAGGTCACCCTGCACATGCGGCAAGGCGAGCAGTCGCTTGTCCATGACGCGGAACCAGAGTGGCGGAATGTACGCGACCACAAAAGCCGCGAAATAGCCGAAAGGCAATGTTGGCAATTCGTCGTAGTGTCGCAGCGCCTGGTATCGCCGCAGAGGATGCGCATGGTGATCGGAATGGCGCTGTAAGTGGAATATGACGAGGTTGGAGAACGCAAAATTGCTGTTCCAGGAGTGGTGTGGCTCGCAGCGTTCGTAGCGGCCGTTTTCGCCGCACTGGCGCAGCAGTCCGTAATGCTCGACGTAGTTGGCGCTGGTAAGCTGCCAGTAGGCCGCGACATGATGGATCAACAGGAAAGGAATCATGATCCAGCCGAAAAGGCTAATGAGCCCGACTGCCAGCAGAGCCGATAATGCGTACGACTGCAGAATCTGGTTGTTTGGATGCCATGCGGATTTGCCGCGTCGCGTCAGCCGCTCTTTTTCGATGCCCCAGGCGGAGCGGATCGATCCCGGAATTTCGCGCATCGCGAATCGGTAAATACTCTCACCCATGCGGGCACTGGCGTGATCTTCAGGCGTCGAAACGTCTCGGTGATGGCCGCGATTGTGATCGATGGTGAAATGTCCGTATGCGGCAACGGCCAGCACGATCTTGGCCAGGTTTTTTTCCAGCCTGGCGTTCTTGTGGCCCAGCTCATGTCCGGTGTTTATGGCGAGACCCGACGTCATTCCGGTTACCAGGGCAATGACCAGGATGCCGAACAAAGTGAGGTCCTGGGTGGATGCGTACCACGCTGCTCCGATCAGGGTGGCGAAGTGGAGTGGAACTGTCGCAAATGTCAGGCGGCGATAGTAAGGGTCCTGATCCAGTTGCATCAGTACCTCGGCTGGCGGGTTTTCGTTGTCCTCGCCGAGGATCCAGTCCATCAGAGGCACGATCCCGTAATTGAGCAAGAATGGCAGCAGCAGCCACCCCTCGTTGCCGGTTAGCCAGTGCAGCCATATGGCCAACAACGGTTCGAGCGGATATATCACGGACAGGAGCCAGTGCCAGCGCTTCCTGTCGATATAGAAAATGGCTTCCCCGTTGGAAAGCGTAGCCGTATAGCCCTTCATATTGACTGTCGAAAAGTTTAACAGTTTGCCGTCACGCAAATATCATGGAACCAGAAAAGTCGTGCCAAATCNNACAGTATTTGCTCCATTTTTGGCAGGCAGGGGACGCGAGACGAGAGCGATGCGAATGGAATTGAGCCAAGCGATTCTCGAGCGCCGGGCTACGGCAGACCGGCGCAATTTTTCGTGGCGAACGATTGTTTACGGCTTCGCCCGTTCGAGGCGGCACAATCTTCGGCGGACAGCAGACGCCGAGATTCTGTTTCTCGACTGGCATCACCCGTGGTTGTTCTTCCTCTCGGTCGGCACGATGCTGCTGAGCTGCGTCGACGCTTTCATGACACTCGAGCTGCTCGAACTAGGCATGTACGAGGCCAATCCGGTGATGGCTGCCGTTCTCGCACAGGGCACGCCCCTGTTTGCCGCAACCAAGATGGCCATGACGGGCACCGGTATTCTCGTTCTCGTCTTTCTCGCCAAGGCCCGTTTTCTCAACCGGTTCCGCACCGGGCTGTTTCTGACCGCATTCTTCAGTTTCTACGCCTGCCTCGTCTGCTATGAACTCGTGAATTTGCTGCACTTGATGTAGCCCGGGACTGTTTTTATATCAGTGGCCTGGGCTACACTAGCGCCCCTTTTCAGCCCCGCCACCGATGAGCCGTTCGCTAAAAGACCAGTACGCGTCGACACCGCTTTATGGCAGCAATGCCGCAGCGGTCGAGGCTCTGTATGAACAGTATCTGGAGGATCCTGCCCGGGTCCCTGCCGCCTGGCGCGATTATTTCGACACGCTGGGCGCACCCGACACGGAAATAGCTCATTCAGCGATCCGAGAGGACCTGCTCGAGGAGGCTCGCAAAGGCCGCCGGCGCAGAACGCGTGTCCGTGCCGGGGGGGCGAGAGCGAAATTGCCTTCAGGCGAGAAACAGGCGGCTGTATCGCGCTTGATCCAGGTCTACGGCCTGCGCGGGCACCAGATCGCGGACATCGACCCGTTGGGACTGATGCAGCGGCGAGTGCCGGGCGTGCTCAAACTCGATTATCTCGGCCTGGATGAGGCCGACATGGATACCGAGTTTTTTACGAGTGGCCTGGCGGGCACACCGAAAGAGCGCATGAAATTGCGCGACATTCTCGAACTGCTCAAGTCCATTTACTGCGGCAAGATCGGAATCGAGGTCGCGCACATATCGCGGGCCCGGGAGCGCCTGTGGTTGCGCAAGCGATTCGAACAGGGCATGGCTGGCGATTACCTCGTAACCGAGGAGCGGCTGTGGCTGCTCGAGCAGCTCACGGCGGCTGAAGGGATCGAACGCTATCTGCATACGCGTTACGTTGGTCAAAAACGTTTTTCGCTCGAGGGTGGCGAGAGCCTGATCCCGATGGTGGACGACCTGATCCAGCAGGGTGGCGCCTCCGGCATCCGCGAAATCGTCATTGGCATGGCGCATCGTGGCCGGATCAATGTTCTCGTCAATGTCCTCGGCAAAGCGCCCGAGGAACTGTTCGAGGAGTTCGAGGGCAATTACGATCTCGACGAGCTCAAAGGTTCGGGCGACGTCAAATACCACAAGGGCTTCTCTGCCGACATGGAGACGCCCGGCGGCAACGTGCACATCGCATTGGCATTCAATCCTTCTCATCTGGAGATTGTCGACCCGGTTGTCGAGGGTTCCGTACGCGCACGGCAGCAACGGCGTGGCGATACGGAGCGACAGGAAGTGCTTCCTCTGCTCATCCACGGCGATGCTGCATTCTCGGGGCAAGGCGTGGTTACCGAGACTTTTCAGATGTCGCAGACGAATGGTTTCCGGACGGGCGGTACCGTGCACATTGTCGTCAATAACCAGATCGGCTTTACGACCAGCCGTCCTTCCGATGCCCGTTCGACGGACTATTGCTCCGATGTCGCCAAAATGATCGAGGCGCCCGTGTTTCACGTCAACGGCGATGATCCGGAGGCTGCAATTTTTGCAACGCGGCTTGCGCTGCAGTATCGCCAGAAGTTCCGCAAAGACGTTGTAATCGACCTTGTGTGCTATCGCCGCCATGGGCATAACGAAGCCGACGAGCCGGCGGCGACACAGCCGATCATGTATGGACAGATTCGCGGCCAGGAATCGACGCGGCAGTTGTACGCCAATAAGCTCGTTGCAATGGAACTGATCAATCGTTCCGATGCCGCAAAGATGCAGGACGCCTACCGCGATCGTCTCGATCGAGGGGAGCCGGTGCCAAAAGCTTCGCTCGGCATGATCGGCAATGAGTTCACTGTGGACTGGTCGCGTTTTGCCGACGCAAACTGGGATGATGCGGTCGATACGACGATCAGCCCGGCAACAGTCGAAAAACTGAGTAAGGCGATCACTGACGTTCCTCCGGACATGAAATTACATGGCCGCGTCAAGCGCATCATGGACGAACGCGTGCGCATGGCTGCGGGCGAAATCGATATGGACTGGGGTTTTGCCGAAACGATGGCCTACGCTGCACTCATTAACGATGCATACGACTGCCGCCTCGTCGGCCAGGACAGCGGCCGCGGCACGTTTTTCCATCGCCACGCCGTGCTGCACAACCAGGTCAATAATCGCGAGTACACGCCACTCGCGGAACTATCCGGTCGACCCAACGGGTTTCGCGTCATCGACTCCCTGCTGTCCGAAGAAGCCGTGCTCGGATTCGAATATGGCTACGCAACGACCGAACCGGATACGCTTTGCATCTGGGAAGGCCAGTTCGGCGATTTTGCGAATGGCGCGCAGGTGGTCATCGATCAGTTCATCAGCTCGGGTGAAGCAAAGTGGGGAAGGCTTTGCGGCCTGACGCTGTTCCTGCCGCACGGTTACGAGGGCCAGGGACCCGAACACTCCTCCGCAAGACTGGAACGTTTCCTGCAGCTGTGTGCAGAGCACAATATGCAGGTCTGCGTACCGTCGACGCCTGCGCAGATGTTCCATATGCTGCGCCGGCAGATGCTGCGCCCGTACAGAAAACCGCTCGTCGTGATGACGCCAAAGAGCCTCCTTCGCCACAAAGGCGCGGTTTCGCCTTTGACAGATCTTTCCGCAGGCCAATTCCAGCCGATCATTCCGGAAGCGGAAGGAATCGCGCCGCAGAAAACACGACGTGTTGTTTTTTGCAGCGGTAAGGTCTACTACGATTTGATGGAGGCGCGGCAGGTTCACGGGATAGACGATATTGCGCTGATACGTATCGAGCAGCTGTACCCGTTCCCGGTCACCGATTTCGCGGCCCTGCTCGAGCAGTACGAGCATGTGCGCGAGATCGTCTGGTGTCAGGAGGAGCCGCAGAACCAGGGCGCCTGGTACCAGATCAGGCATCGTTTGCAGGAGCCGCTCAGGGAATACCAGCAGCTTCACTATGCCGGCCGCCCCGGCGCAGCTGCACCGGCATCGGGTATATTCAAGGTGCACTTGCAACAGCAGCAGGCCCTGGTGGAATCCGCGCTCGACATTGAGCACAAGACGAGCAAGTCGGCGAAACCGCGTGGTGCTGAACGGAACAAGAAATGAGTATTGAAATAAAGGTCCCGCCTTTACCGGAGTCGGTGAGCGACGCAACGCTCATTGCCTGGCATAAGAAAGTCGGCGATGCCGTTGCGCGTGACGAAAACCTCGTCGACCTGGAGACTGACAAGGTCGTTCTCGAGGTGCCTGCGCCGGCGGCGGGTACTATCAGGGAACTGAAGGTTCAGGACGGAGCCACAGTGACGGCGGGCGAAGTGCTGGCAATCCTCGAGGAGGGTGAAGGCGCGGCTGCAGGGGAATCCGGGCCACGGAAAGCGGAAACACCAAAGGCGGCGAAAAAGGAAGCAAAGGCCGTGCCGAAATCAATCAAGACCAGCCCGGCCGTGCGACGCTTGCTCGACGAGCACGATCTGGACGAGACGATGGTTGTCGGCACCGGCAAGGACGGGCGCATCACCAAGGCGGATGTGCTTGCGTTTCTGAAATCGGATCAGAGCGCCGAAGTGACACCCGGCGATACAAAGCCGGCAGTCGTCGAAGAAGAGAGCGAAATGGGGCCCGAAAGAAACGAGCAGCGTGTGCCGATGACGCGCTTACGGGCCCGGATTGCGGAGCGCCTTGTCGAAGCACAGCATACCGCTGCCATGCTCACGACGTTCAACGAGGTCGATCTGACCGAAGTGATGGCATTGAGAAGCAAGTACAAGGACGCGTTCGAGAGCAAACACGGCGTGCGTCTCGGCTTCATGTCTTTCTTCGCCAAGGCCTCCATCGAGGCGCTCAAGAAATTCCCGGTGGTAAATGCGTCGGTCGAAGGCACCGACATCATCTATCACAATTACTACGATATCGGCATCGCCGTCTCGACCGAGCGCGGTCTGATGGTGCCGGTGCTCCGGGACGTCGACCAGATGTCGTTCGCCGAGTTCGAGGCGGAACTCGTCGCGATGGCGAAGAAGGCGCAGGACGGCACGATCGGCATGGACGATCTCACCGGCGGAACATTCACGATTACCAATGGCGGTATTTTCGGCTCCATGCTGTCCACGCCGATCCTGAACCAGCCGCAAAGCGGCATCCTCGGCATGCACAAGATTCAGCAGCGCCCGATGGTCGTCGACGGTGAGATCAAGGCGCGGCCGATGATGTATCTCGCGCTGACCTACGATCACCGCATCATCGACGGCAAGGAAGCAGTGCAGTTTCTCGTAACGATCAAAGAGCAGCTCGAAGACCCCGGCAGGCTGCTTATCAACGTATAAGGCAATAACCCATGAGCAGGAAATACGACGTTGTCGTCATCGGCGCAGGGCCGGGCGGCTATATCGCAGCGATTCGGGCGGCGCAACATGGCCTGAAGGTTGCCTGCATCGACGAGTGGAAAAACAAGGATGGCAAGAATGCGTTCGGCGGCACCTGTCTTAACGCCGGCTGTATTCCGTCCAAGGCGCTGCTCGAGTCCTCCGAACTCTTTCATCGCGCACAGCACGAATTCAAAAAGCACGGCATCACGACCGGCGATGTCGGTGTCGATGTTGCAACGATGCAAAAACGTCGCGCCGGTATCGTACGCCAGCTGACAGGCGGTATCGCGGGGCTGTTCAAGGCCGCCAAAGTCGACGGGCTCGTCGGTCACGGCAGGCTGTTGTCTGGCAAGAAGGTCGAATTCACACCCGTCGATGGCAAGCCGGAAATCATCGAAGCAAACAACGTCATCCTGGCGTCGGGCTCCGCGCCCATCGAGCTGCCATCGGCGAAATTCGACGATGAAAACATCATCGACTCTTGGGCTGCGCTCGAAATCGATGCCGTGCCGGAGCGCCTCGGCGTTATCGGCGCGGGCGTCATCGGGCTCGAACTCGGCAGCGTCTGGGGACGGCTGGGTTCGCAGGTCACGGTAATCGAGGCCATGGACAACTTCCTTTTCATGGCTGATCGCGATGTTGCCAGGGTGGCTGCCAAGGACTTCAAACAGCAGGGCCTCGACATCAAGTTGGGTGCACGACTGACCGGTGCCGAGGTCGGCAAGAAGGGCGTCACTGTCAGGTACGAAGACAAGAGCGGCGAGCATGCATTCGAGGTCGACAAGCTCATCGTCTCCGTCGGACGCAAACCGTTTACCGATGGACTGCTCGCCGACGACTCCGGTATTCAGCTCGATGACCGTGGCTTTATCGTCGTTGATGACGCATGCCGTACGCGCGTTAAAGGCGTCTACGCAGTCGGCGACTGCGTACGCGGCGCCATGCTCGCACACAAGGCCTCGGAAGAGGGCGTCATGGTGGCCGATCTCATTGCCGGCGAGGTCGCGGAAATGAATTACGACGTGATTCCTTCGGTGATCTATACCGCGCCCGAGATTGCCTGGGTCGGCAAGACCGAGGAGCAGGTCAAGGAAAGCGGGCGCCCTTACAAAACGGGACAGTTTCCGTTTGCAGCCAATGGTCGTGCGAAAGCGCTCGAGCAGACCAGCGGCATGGTCAAGATCATCTCGGCGAGCGACGACGATGAGATTCTCGGGGTGCACATCGTCGGCCCCATGGCCGGCGAGCTGATTTCAGAAGCGGTTATCGCCATGGAGTTCTCGGGCAGTACCGAAGATATTCAAAGGACGATCCATGCGCACCCGAGCCTGGCCGAATCAATTCATGAAGCGGCCCTGGCCGTCGACAATAAGGCGCTCAACTTCCCGAATAAATAGGATCTCCGATGATATTGCGACGGCTGGCAGAAGCAATCACTCGACAGGACTGGTTTGTCGTCTTTCTCGAGCTGCTCATCGTCGTATTCGGTGTCTACATCGGCATCTATCTCGGGGATATCCAGGCGGCACGCCAGCAAATGATCGAAACCAACATGGCGCTCGAGGCGCTCGAGTCGGAAATGCGCTCCGACCTGGTTCGGCTCGACGAGGTCATCGCCATCCAGACCAACCGGGTTCGCGAACAACAGGAGCTGATCGAGCTCTGGAGTGATGAAACCAGCGATCACGCCGAAGTAGCGCCGCGCCTGGAGCTGGTATTTCGTGACAATTCGACCTTCTTTCCCAACCGGTCCGGGTACCGCGCCATGCAGGAAGGCGGATACCTGGCGGCACTGCCCGATGAGACCCTGAGATTGACGCTGGCGCGGCTGTTCGAACGCGAATACAACCGTCAGGATCAGAACGCCGAGTTTTACGACGAACTGGGATTCGACTTTTCCTTGTTTGTCCTGCCCACTCACTGGGATCGCGTTAGCAATCGGCCCTTGGGGAATCGAACCGATTCACTGGCAGCACTACGCAGTGGAATGATTACAGTTCGCGACCAGGGCCAGTTTTATTTCGAGTTCATAACCGAGCGGGTTCGCCCGGATATCGTCGCGACATTGGAGATGATCGATGCCTATCAAGAGGCGCATTAGCCAAAGGAAATGCGGCGCCTCCGCCTCCTGAGCGAAGGTCTTACAAAACCAGCTGACCCGGTTTCTCAATGCCGGACAATCGTAAAGAGAGTCAACAAGACATTTCGCCAAAAAACGACTGGCTTGATCAACGGCAACGGATGACGTCTTCGGTGCTACGTTCACACCAATCCGGCCATTGTGTCGCGTCCCAATACGCGACGATACCGGCCGCCTCGAGGTAGTCGCCATAGCGCGGGTGCGCCCGCAGTTTGGCGTAAAACGGTGTCCAGCCGAATTCGTGCATTACGGTGTCAATTTTTTTCGCCCACTGGATATCCTGCTCGATGACATAGTCAAACTCATTGGCATAAACCAGCGCGTCTCTTGCTATCGCGTTTTCGTGAACGAGCTGTGTATCAAAGTAGGTGAACTGAGATCGCTCGCGGTAGTTCTCTTTGAGCAGATTAATAGCGGTTTCATCGCGATCGCCCATAAACACCCGGGCTGCGGCCTCGAGCAGGGCGGACTGCCGGGACGGCGCGTCGGCGCCGAGATCCGTCGGAATCTCGCCGGACAGCAGCGCGGGGTCGAGGTCCGGGCTGCGCAATACCCAGATCAGGTACCAGTAGGTGCCGACGGCGGATAGTGGCCCGGTAGAAACTAGATGCTCGGCAATGTCATACGCCTCTTTCGCATGCCCGTTGCTCGCAAGCGCATCCACGTGCGCAAACACCAGCGGCAGCAGTCGCGCATCGATCTCCATGCCGCGGCGCGATACGGTGAGCGCCTCCGTGGTTCGTCCCACATAACTCAGGAACTCGGCGTAGTCCTCGAGCAGTTCGGACGAATTCGGGTCGATGGCGAGCGCCTGGTCAAAATATGGTTCCGCCTCGAGCCAGCGCCGCATGCGCCGCAGTGCGCCGCCCATCGCGTTAAGCGCGTCCACGTTGTTCGAATCCAGTGCCAGCGCCCTGCGTGCCGTTTCGATGGCCTTGAGGTCGTCTTCCGTAATGGACTGGTAGGCAATCGCCAGTGCCGCCCAGGCCGGTGCAAAATCCGGATCCGAGGCGGCAGCGTTTTCGAGTATTTCGACCGCTTCATCGTCGCGCCGCCGCAAAGCCGCACGCCCCTTGAGGTAGGTATCGTAAGCACTCATATTGCGCGTCTGGTTGGGCACCGTCTCGATATTGCTGCCGAGCTTGCCCACAAGCGCTTTTGCAATGGCTGCCGCGATCTCTTCCTGGACCGCGAAAATATTCTCCAACTTACGATCAAACGTTTCGGACCAGAGGTGAAAGCCGTCATCCACCTTGATCAGCTGCGCGGTGATCCTTACCTGGTTGCCCTGTGAGCGCACACTGCCTTCAAGAACGTGCGCCACACCCAGGCTGGCGCCGATCTCGCGGATGTCGCCCGAGGTATCTTCAAATGCAAAAACAGAGGTCCTGGCGGGTACGGACAGGCCCGGAATCTTGACGACCGCATTGATGATGTCTTCGGTAATGCCGTCGGAGAAATACTCCTGCTCCGGATCGGCCGACATGTTGACAAAGGGCAGTACGGCGACGGAACGATTTTCCGCAGTCGGAACCCCTTGCCTCGGCGGGGCTTCACCGCGGTTCCAGGCATCCCAGGCATAAATTCCCACACCGAATACGGCGGCGCCCGCGATTACGAAGCTCAATTTGCGCCCGGTTTCTGTCGCGACCGACTTGCTCCGATCGACATCGGCCTCACGCTTGATGCCCTCGGGCGTGAGCTCGAACGCCCAGGCAAATGTCAACACCAGCGGCAGGCCCAGCGCAAGCAGCAGGAGGATCGTCTTGATGACCCAGGCGGGCGCCTCGAAGCTGTCGAGCGCCAGCTCGGCGACCTGGGCGATCACCCACGCGATGATCACGTAGGCCGCGCCGACTTTGACTACGTTACGGCGCCTGAGCTCGGTAAAGAAACTGTTCACGCGCAGAGTATGTCACACGGGGGACCGGTCGTTGAATACTCAGGAAGGCTGCGGGAAGTTTCTTATCCATGTATTTCGGAGCCGGTCTTTTTGCTTGGTAGCCGACGCGATCGAAATCAATTTCGGCGCATGCTCCTCGAACCACTCGCGGCCAGGTTCCCATCTCGACATCAGGCATACGTATATATCGATCGCAGAAAAGCGCTCGCCGAGAAACCACGGTTGTCCGGCGGCTTCTTCCAGGACCAGGTACATCTTCTTGCCCCAGTCGTGCACGGTGTCCTTGTAGCCTTCCTGGGCCTCTTTGGCTTTGACGAAACGTGATGGGTCGTCGGCGTACGTATATGTCGGGTATATATTTGCGACGATAAAAATCAGCCAACGTAAAAACGCGGCACGATCGGCGCTTCCGGCAGACGGTACGAGCGAATCATCGTTTCGCTGTTCGGCGAGCAGCAAAGTGATTGCAGCACTCTCGGTCATGACGCTGCCGTCGTCCATGACCAGTGTTGGCACCTGCGCGATCGGGTTGATTTCGGTGAGTTTGTCGCGGGCTTCGTCAGACTTGAACAGGTTGCCGACCGCTTCGAACTCGTAATCGAGTCCGTACCAATCGAGCTGTGCCTCGATGAGGGCCGAACCCCAGCCAGGCTCGCCGTAGAGTTTCATCACCTGCGCCTAATTCTTCCAGAAGTCCGCGTTCTTGATACCGAGCTTTTCGGGATCGAATGTGTACTGCTCGACACCCGCCTTGCGCTGTTGTTCGTAATCCTTGAGGGCGCGGATGGCGGGCTGCCCCATGAAATACAGCAGCAGTATGCCGACGACGTTGAGGCCGGCCATGACACCCAGGCCGATGTCGCCAAGGCCCCAGGCCAGATCCGCCGTGCGCACGGTGCCATAGAATACGGCGCCGAGCAGCACGAACTTGAAGATCGTTATTTCGCCCGGGAACCTGAACGAGCGACGAATGTAGGCGACATTCGTTTCCGCAATGTAGTAGTAGGCGAGCAGCGTCGTGAATGCGAAAAAGAACAGCGCGACTGCGACGAACATGCGGCCGAAACCGCCGAGCACGCTCTCGAGCGCCAGCTGCGTGAATGCCGGGCTGTTAGCCTGGATGTCTGACATCAGGATGCCGCCACTGACCGATGCGTCGAGACCCGTCACGTAATACTGCTGCGTGATCAGGATCATGAACGCGGTCGCCGAGCAGACGAACAGCGTATCGATGTAGACCGAGAACGCCTGCACGAGGCCCTGCTGTGCCGGGTGCTGGACCTCGGCCGCCGACGCCGCGTGCGGGCCGGAGCCCTGGCCGGCTTCGTTCGAATACACGCCGCGCTTGACGCCCCAGCCGATTGCGGCGCCAATTCCAGCCATCGGGTCGAAGGCGTCCGAAAAGATCAGTGAAATCACGCCGGGCAAAGCATCGAAGTGATAGATGATGATGCCGACCGACATGATGATGTAGGTAATCGCCATGAAAGGCACGACGATCTGCGTGAAGTGAGCGATACGTTTTACGCCGCCGAATATGATGAAGCCGAGCGCAAACACGACAAAAGTGGCCGTCGCCAGTTTCGTGTAACTGACAGTACCGAGGCGGGTCGTCAGCGTTTCACCGCCGCCGAAGGCCAGCTCGACGGCGTTGCCAATTGCATTTGACTGGACCGTCGGGAGCAATAGCCCGACGGCAATGATTGTCGAGATGGCGAAGATCCATGCGTACCATTTCTGCCCCAGCGCTTTCTCGAAGTAGTAAGCAGGGCCGCCGCGGAGCTGCCCCTCGTCAACCTCTTTGTAGATCTGGCCAAGCGTCGACTCGACATAAGCCGTAGCGGCGCCGAGGAAAGCCACGACCCACATCCAGAACACGGCGCCAGGCCCGCCGATTCCGATGGCAGCTGCTACACCGGCGATATTGCCTGTGCCGACACGTCCTGAAAGAGAAACAGCAAGCGCCTGGAACGAGGAAATGCCGCGATCCGACTCTTTACTGGAGAACAACAACCGCCACATCTCTGCAAACATGCGCACCTGCACGAAGCGCGTCATGATCGAAAACAACAATCCGGTGCCGAGCAGGAGATAAACCAGGGTCGGTTCCCACATGAGACCACTGATCTTGTTGACGATTTCCTGCATGTTGCGCCCCTTGAAATTTTTCTTAGTGGCCGCAGATAGTAACGGAATTTTCGCGCTATAGTGTCGCCACCTGCAAAAAGGAGTTGGGCTATGACGTGGTGGAGCTGGATGATTCTGGGGGCTGTCCTTCTCGGCGTGGAGCTATTCGCTGTCGATGCACAGTTTTATCTCGTATTCCTCGGTGTGTCGGCCGCCCTTGTGGGGCTTGCGTCGTTATTCGGTATCGTCATGCCCGACTGGGTACAGTGGATGGCGTTTGCAGTCCTTTCACTGATCTTTTTCTTCACCTTCCGAAAGACTCTGTATGCAAAATTACGTTCGGGCGGAGAAAACTACCGCGCATCGATCGCCGGTGAGTCGGTGAAAATCAAGCAAGATCTTGCGCCCGGTGCCCACGGCAGGACCGAATATCGTGGCAGCGAATGGAACGTACACAATGTCGGCGAACTGCCGATAACGGGAGGCGCGCGCGCCAAGGTTGTGAAAGTCGACGGACTGACATTGCACGTCGAGGCGGAGTAAACGCAAAAGGAAATTGATCATGGATACATCTCTCATTGTTTCTCTCGCGATCGTCGTCGTAGCGGTCATCGTCCTTTTGAAAACGGCCGTCGTCGTGCCGCAGCAGAGCGCATACGTCGTCGAGAGACTGGGGAAGTTCAATCGCAAACTCGATGCCGGTTTTCATATCCTGGTGCCTTTTATCGAGCGGACCGCATACAAACACACGCTGAAAGAACAGGCCGTAGATATTCCCGAACAAATCTGCATCACGAAGGACAACGTGCAGGTCGGCGTCGACGGCGTGCTGTACATGCAGGTCCTGGATGCGCCACGCGCGTCATACGGTATCGGCAATTACATGTTCGCGATCGCGCAGCTCGCGCAGACGACGCTGCGTTCGGAAATCGGCAAGATCGACCTCGACAGGACCTTCGAGGAGCGCGGCACGATCAATGCCAACGTTGTCGCGGAACTCGACAAGGCATCCGATCCCTGGGGCGTAAAGGTCCTGCGTTACGAAATCAAGAACATCAATCCGCCCCAGGACGTTCTCGGCGCGATGGAAAAACAGATGCGCGCCGAGCGTGAAAAGCGTGCCGTAATCCTGACCTCCGAAGGCGAGCGTGACGCCAAGATCAACCAGGCCGAGGGCGAAAAGCAGCGCGTCATCAAGGAATCCGAGGCGGCCAAGACGCAGCAGATCAACGAAGCCCAGGGCGAGGCCGAAGCCATTCTCGCGGTGGCCACGGCCACGGCCGAGGGCCTGCGAAAAGTGGCTGAAGCAGTGACATCGGACGGTGGCGCGGAAGCCATGCAGCTCAGGATCGCGGAGCAGTACATCGACGAGTTCGGCAATCTCGCCAAGCAAGGCAATACGTTCGTGGTCCCTGCCAACCTGGCTGACCTGACGTCGATGATGGCCCTTGCGACGGATATCGCGAGGCGAAAGACGGGCGGGGAGATCGGCGCGGGCTAGGCGCGGCGCTTGACCGACGTCACGTTCGGCAGCTGCTCGAGACGCGCGATCGCGGTACTCAATGTCGGCAGGTCACGTATCTCGACGCTGATATCCATAACCGTCTGCATCGACTTTTTGTCGGTATGACTGGACATATCCACGACGCTTGCGCCTTCGTCGGCAAGAACGGTACTGATGTCGCGTATTAGTCCGGTGCGATCGAAGGCGCGCAGGCGCAAGTCGACGGGGTAGGTAGCAGATTCGGCGGATCCCCAATCGACCTCGATTGTGCGCTCGGGGTGACGCTGGTTGAGGCCGAGGAAGTTGCCGCAGTCCGCGCGATGAATGCTTACACCACGTCCCTGGGTGATATAGCCAACAATAGGCTCGGGAGGCACCGGCCGGCAGCAGCGCGCGAAATTGCACATCAGATCGCCGATGCCGCTGACGGCAACCGTGTCTTTTTTCTTTCCCTTGCGCCGCGGCGCACGGCGCCGCATCTTTTCCGGGATTTCGCTTCCACGTAACTGCTGTAATGCCGTGGCGATGGATGCCGAGGTCATGTCGCCGGCGCCCAGTGCCACGCACAGCGTATTGGTGTCTTTTTGTTTGAGCTGCTTGGCGATGTCGTCTGTGGCGATGTCGCGGACATTCAGTCGCGCCAGTTCGCGGTCGAGAATGTCACGACCCTGTTTCAGATGCTGGTCGCGGTCCTGGTGGCGGAACCAGTTGCGCACTTTGGCACGGCTGCGTGCGCCAGCAAGGTAACCGAGCTTGGGGCTGAGCCAGTCCCGGCTGGGTTGCGGCTGGCTGCCCGTGATGATCTCGACCTGGTCGCCGTTCGCGACCTTGTACGTCAAAGGCACGATTCGGCCGTTGACCTTGGCTCCACGGCAGCGGTGCCCAACCTGCGTGTGCACGTGATAGGCGAAATCCAGCGGCGTCGCTCCTGCACTTAACTCGACGACATCGCCTTTCGGGCTGACGGCATAGACGCGATCCTCGAACATCTCCTCCCGAATGCTGGCGAGAAGGTCTTCACCGTCATCGCCGGGTTCGAGCAGCTGACGCAGGAACTGGATCTTCTGATCGAACGCTTCGAGCGAACCGCCACCTTCCTTGTAGCGCCAGTGCGCGGCGACGCCGAGTTCGGCCTGACGGTGCATCTCGTGGGAGCGTATCTGTACTTCGACGGTCTTGCCTTCGGGGCCGACCACGGCTGTATGCAGCGAGCGGTAATCGTTGTCTTTCGGGTTGGCGATGTAATCGTCGAATTCGCCGGGCAGGTACGACCAGAGGTTATGCACGGCCCCGAGCGCGGCGTAACAGTCCTTGATGTCGTCCACGATAATGCGAACCGCCCGTATGTCGTACAGAGACTCCAGACCGCGGTCCTTGCGCTGCATTTTCCGCCAGATGCTGTAGATGTGTTTCGGCCGGCCGGCGATTTCCGCCTTGATGCCCTGTTTCTCGAGCTCGCTGCGGAGCGTGGCCTTGACCTGCTCGATGAATCGCTCGCGTTCCTCGCGTTTTTCCTTGAGCGCCATGGCGATCGACGCGTAAGTCGCCGGATCGAGATAGCGGAAGGCAAAATCCTCGAGTTCCCACTTGAGCTGCCAGACACCGAGTCTGCTGGCCAGCGCCGCATAGATCTCACGCGTCTCGATTGCGAGCGCGCGTTTCTCGGCTTGCTGGGCATTTCTGGCTTGCCGGAGCCGGTAAACCTGCTCGGCGATGCGCACGAGTACGAGACGAACGTCGGACACGACGGCCAGGAGCATCTTCCTGAGAGCTTCGGACTGCTTCACTGCCAGCGCCTCACCCGGCTGCCAATCGGGGGGGAGAGAGAAGCGTCCGAGTTGCACCAATTCAAGAATTATTCGAGAAATACTAGATAACTTATTGTTTTCTAATTCTTTGACGTCAATCCAACCGTCGCGTACGGCGGGATAGAGGTGCACAGCCGCGCGCAAATCCGGCGAGAGCCCCAACGGTTCGATGATAGCTGCGATATCCGCGCCTTCCCGAATCGCGGCCTCACAGCCGGGTTTTTCGCGCAGGCTGGCGGCAAAGCTCAGAGCCGCCTCCACGATGTCGCCCGGTTCGACGCCGTTAGCACTGTTTTTGGGTTCTATAAGCGACATTTGGCGCAGGTTTCACTGGATGCCTGTGATAGCAATAACCGTTATCATACGCGCAGATTTTGACCCGGTGGTGACCGGGTTTTGCTTGGGCAAAGCAGGGAATCATGGCAGGACACAGTAAGTGGGCGAATATCCAGCACCGCAAGGGCGCCCAGGACAAGAAGCGCGGCAAGCTCTTCACCAAGCTGATTCGTGAAATCACGGTGGCGGCCCGCATGGGCGGCTCGGACCTCGACGCCAATCCGCGCCTCCGTATGGCGGTGGACAAGGCCAAGGGCCAGAGCATGCCGAAAGACAATATCGAGCGCGCGGTAAAGCGCGGTGCGGGCGAGCTCGAAGGTGCTGATTACACCGAAATACGCTACGAGGGCTACGGCCCAGGCGGCTCTGCCGTGATGGTCGACTGTCTCACCGATAACAGGAACCGTACCGTCGCGGAGGTCCGTCACGCGTTCTCCAAGTTCGGCGGCAACCTGGGCGCAGACGGGTCGGTGAGCTACCTGTTCAACAATGTGGGCCAGCTCATGTATCCGCCCGGCAGCGACGAGGACACGATCATGGAGGCCGCGATCGAGGCAGGCGCCGAGGATGTCATCGTCGAAGATGATAATTCGATCGAAGTGCTGACGGAGCCGTCGGAATTCGAGCAGGTGCGTGATGTGATGATTTCTTCAGGGCATGAGCCCGAAACGGCGCAGCTGACGATGCGTGCTTCCACGAATGCCGATCTCGACGTCAAGGAAGCGACATCGATGGTCAAGCTGCTCGAAATGCTCGAGGATCTTGACGATGTACAGGAAGTCTATAGCAACGCCGACATATCCGAAGAAGTGCTGGCGCAGATCTGAGGCGGCCTGTGACTGATACGCGACGCATACTCGGAATCGATCCCGGCTCCCGCTTTACGGGATTCGGCGTACTCGATTTCGTTGGCGATAATCCCGCTTACGTGGCGAGCGGCACGATAAGGACCCCCGACGGAAGCTTTCAGGAGCGTCTCAAGAAGATTTTCGAGTCCGTCGATGAGATCGTTGTCGAATACAGGCCGCATATTGTCGCGATCGAGAGCGTCTTCATGGCCAAAAATGCGGGCAGCGCATTGAAACTGGGCCACGCTCGATCCGCGGCACTGTGTGCGACGTTTGCCCATGACGTCGAGGTCTTCGAGTACGCGCCGCGCGAAATCAAGCTGGCGGTCGTCGGCACCGGTTCGGCGAGCAAGGAACAGGTGCAACACATGGTCGTTTCACTGCTCAAGCTCGATGGGACGCCGGCATCGGACGCGGCCGATGCGCTCGCAGCAGCGCTGTGTCATGGCCACCAGGCCCGAATTCGCACCAGCCTCGACAACGAGACCGTGCTGGCCAGCCTGCGATGATCGGTTCCCTGCGCGGCATACTCGCATCAAAGCAGGCGCCCGAGATCATCGTCGAGTGCAACGGCGTTGGCTATGAACTCGAAACGCCGATGTCGACGTTTCTGGACCTGCCGGCGATTGGCGAGGATGTATTTCTGCACACGCATCTCGTCGTGCGCGAGGACGCGCAGATTCTCTTCGGCTTCGCATCACTGGACGAACGCAGCCTGTTCAGGAAGCTACTGAAGATCACCGGTGTCGGCGCCAAGATGGGGTTGGCGATTTTATCGACGATGAGCGTTGCCGACTTCCGGCGCTGCGTCGAATACGAAGATACGAGCGCAATGGTCAAGATTCCCGGCGTCGGCAAAAAAACCGCCGAACGCCTGATCATCGAGATGCGCGACAAATTCGACACGGTCCCGGTCGCCGCGGGGGGCAAGCGCGTCACGATCGAGGCCAGCCCGAAAAACGAGGCCGTGGATGCCTTGATTGCTTTGGGATTCAAGGCAAAAGACGTCAATGCGCTCGTGGACAAGCTGGAAATTGATGACCACTCGGCTGAGGACATCATCCGAATGGCTTTGAAACAGGTGGCACGCTGATGGCAGGAATCGAACACGATCGACTGACAAGTGCTGTCGCGGGCGGCGAGGACAAAGCGTTTGATCGTGCAATCCGCCCGAAGACACTCGAGGAATACGTGGGTCAACCCGGCGTCAAACAGCAGATGGGTATCTTCATCGAGGCGGCGCGCCGCCGCGGCGAGGCGCTGGACCATGTGCTGATCTTCGGCCCGCCCGGGCTCGGCAAGACCACGCTGGCGCACATCGTCGCGAACGAGATGGATGTCAATCTGCGCCATACGGCCGGACCCGTGCTCGAAAAGCCGGGCGATCTTGCTGCCATACTGACGAATCTCGAGCCCAATGACGTCCTGTTCGTTGACGAAATCCACCGCCTCAGCCCGGTCGTGGAAGAGGTTTTGTACCCCGCGATGGAGGACTATCAGCTCGATATCATGATCGGCGAGGGGCCGGCCGCCCGTTCCATCAAGCTCGACTTACCGCCGTTTACGCTCGTCGGCGCGACGACACGCGCCGGTTTGCTGACGTCGCCGCTCAGGGACCGTTTCGGCATCGTACAGCGCCTCGAGTTCTACTCGGAGGAGGAGCTTGGTGCGATCGCAATGCGCTCGGCAGGCATTCTGAATCTGCCGATCGAAGCCCAGGGCGCCAGCGAGATCGCGCGCCGCTCGCGCGGCACCGCGAGAATCGTCAACCGGCTGTTGCGGCGGGTGCGCGACTTCGCGGAGGTCGAGGGCGATGGCGTGGTAACGGGTGACATCGCTATTCGTGCGATGGACCTGCTGCAGGTCGACCCGAGCGGGTTCGACGCGATGGACAGGCGCCTGCTGCAAACGATCATCGAAAAATTCGATGGCGGGCCGGTCGGTATCGAGAGTCTCGCGGCGGCCATTGGCGAGGAACGCGGCACGATTGAAGACGTGCTCGAACCCTACCTGATCCAGCAAGGCTACCTGATGCGCACCGCGCGTGGCCGTGTCGCGACGAAGAACGCATTTTTGCACCTGGGCCTCACTCCGCCGCAAACGGCGGAATCTGTGGAACTGCCTCTGTTCAAAGAGGACTGAACAGACTATGAGCGATCAGTCACAACCCTTTACGTGGCCCGTGCGCGTTTATTACGAGGATACAGACGCGCAGGGCGTCGTCTATTACGCGAACTACTTTCGTTTCATGGAGCGGGCCCGCACCGAGTGGTTGCGTGCGCTCGGTGTCGATCAGGTGAGGCTCATGCAGGAGGAAAGACGCATATTCGTCGTCACGGAATCGAATGCGCAGTTTATTACTCCGGCCCGTTTCAACGACCATTTGATCGTGACGGCGCAACTGACCGAACTGACTCGCGCCACTTTCGGTATCGAACAGAATATCTATCGCGACAGCCTCGACGGCGAATTATTGCTTCGCGGCAGCATCATCGCAGCCTATCTCGATGCGGACACCCTGCGTCCGAAGCGAGTTCCGGTTTCGATTTTTGAGGAAAACAAACAATGACATCCGATATGTCCGTTGTCGGGCTACTGCTCGACGCCAGCCTTCCGGTACAGCTCGTCATGATCCTGCTTATCGCAGCGTCACTCGTATCGTGGAGCATCATATTCACGAAGCGTCGGCTGATCCGACGCACGAAAGATGCATCCGACGATTTCGAGGCCAGCTTCTGGTCCGGAGGCGACCTGAACACGCTGTACCAGAGCACGACGCGCGAGAAGGGCGGCAGCATCGGAATGGCGAGTATCTTCGAGTCGGGATTTCGCGAGTTCAATCGCGTGATTCAGCAAGGCGGCATCAGCCCGGATAAGGTCATCGAGGAATGCCGTCGCGCGATGCGTGTCGCGCAGATGCGCGAAGTGGACCGGCTGGAACAGGGTTTGGCGACGCTGGCGACGATCGGGTCCACCAGCCCGTATGTCGGTTTGTTCGGCACCGTCTGGGGCATCATGAACGCCTTCATGGGGCTTGCAAACGTCCAGTCAGCGACGCTTGCCGTCGTCGCACCGCCGATCGCCGAGGCGCTGATCGCAACGGCGATGGGCCTGTTCGCCGCCATCCCCGCCGTCATCGCCTACAACCGCTACGCCGACAAGGTCGTGCGCCTCGAGTACCGCTACGACGGGTTCACCGAGGAATTCTCCAGCATCCTGCACAGGCATTCACGCAGGAAAGGAGCCTGACATGGCAACGCCGCTGCAAAAGCGCAAGCTGATGGGCGAGATCAACGTCGTGCCGTACATCGACGTCATGCTCGTATTGCTCGTCATCTTCATGGTTACGGCGCCGCTTCTGACCCAGGGCGTCGAAGTCGAATTACCCAGGGCCGGCGCGGAACCGATAGCCGATGTGCCCGATCATCCGCCATTGGTGCTGAGCGTCGACGCCGAAGGCAACCTCTACGTGAACGTCGGTGATGACGAAGACGAGCCTGCGGCCGCCAAGGAAGTCGTGGCCCGTGTCGGCGCCGTGCTGCGCAACCGCCCGGACACGCCGATACTCGTGAAAGCCGATCGCGCCGTGCCCTACGGCAACGTTGTCGGCGCGATGGTTTTGTTGCAACAAGGCGGCGCCGAAAATGTCGGATTTGTAACAGACCCTTTGGATAGCTATCCCGTACCCGAATAGGCGCGGACTGAGTGGTTCAGGACTCTTACAGTTTCGTTCCGGTTTCTATGGCAGTACTGCTGCACGTATTGCTGTTCAGTTCGTTAATCATCGTGTTCGACTTTTCGGACCGCGATCGGCCCATAGTGCCGCTTGCGATCAAAGGCACGCTCGTGACCGAGGTGCCGGTCGTTGCGCCGCCGCCGAAGGTGGAGCAACAGCAGCCGCCGCCCGAGCCGACGATTAGCGAACAGGAGCGGATCGAAGCCGAGCGCCAGAAGCTGCTCGAAGATCAGCGCGCGGAACAGCAGCGCCTGCACCGGCTGGCGGAAGAGAAACGCAAGGCGGATGAAGAGGCAGAGCGTAAACGCAAGGCCGACGAAGAACGGCGCCGGAAGGAAGCCGAGGCAGAGAAGGAGCGTCAGCGCCTGGCGGCCGAACAAAAGCGGCAGGAAGAGATCGAGCGGCAGCGCCGTGAGAATAAGGCTGCAATGGAAGCGGCACGGCAGGCGGAACTTGATGCGGAGAGCCAACGCATAGAGGCAATGGCAGCGGATGCCAAAGCGGCGTATATGTTCGCCATTCGGCAGCGGGTGATGAATCGATGGGTCAGGCCCCCGACGGCGACGGTAGGGATGGAGTGCATAGCGCATATCACGCAGGTGCCGGGCGGCGAGGTTATCTCGGTGCGAATCGGCCGATGCAACGGTGACGCGACCGTCCGCCGGTCGATCGAGAACGCAATACACCTGGCATCGCCGCTGCCCGTACCCGAGGATCCGGGGGTATTCAGCCGCGAGATTACTTTAGAATTCAGACCGAAAGAGGATTAGGACATCGTGCCAGTGAAATTAATCAAGGCTTTGTTGCTGTCGGTATTGCTCATCGGCGCGGCCGACGCACAGCTTGTCATCGAAATCACGGAAGGGGTCAAGCGCCGGCCCATCGCGATCGTGCCCTTTGGGTGGCAGGGCAACGGCCCGGACGCGCCGCTCGATATCCAAGACGTGATCAGTGCGGACCTGACCCGCAGCGGCCGCTTTGCGCCGATACCCGAAGACGACATGCTGCAGAAGCCGACGCGAGGCGCGGAGGTCGACTTCGACGACTGGTCGATCCTGGGTGTCGAAGCCGTGGTCGTCGGGCGCCTGATCCAGAACGGAGAGAACGCGTACACGCTGCAGTTCCAGCTGTTCGACGTGTACGGCCGCAAGCAGCTGGTCGGGTACCGAATGCCAGCCAGCAGAGGCACTATGCGCCGGGCTGCGCATCGTGCGGCGGATATGATTTACGAAAAGCTCACGGGGATCAAAGGCGTATTCGACACCAAAGTCGCCTACGTCACCGCGGAACGGCGTGGTGACGATCAGCTGTATTCGCTCTACGTCGCCGATCAGGATGGCGAGAACGAATTCAAGATCATGGAGGACGACAACCCGATCATGTCGCCGGCCTGGTCGCCCGACAGCCGCCGCCTCGCCTATGTCTCCTTCGACGGCAATCGCTCGTCGATTCGCGTACAGACGCTGCGAACCGGTAACTTCATCGAGGTATCGCGTAGGCCGGGCATAAACGGTGCGCCATCGTTCTCGCCCGACGGACGCAAGCTGGTCGTCACCCAGGGTGGCGTGGACGGCAACCTCGATATCTACGTGCTGGATATCAATACGCGCCAGACGACGCGGCTGACGACGCACCGGGCCATCGATACCGAGGGCAGCTGGTCGCCGGATGGCCGCTACATCTATTTCACGTCGGACCGCAGCGGCGGCCCGCAGATCTACCGCATCCCGGCAACGGGCGGCAGTCCCGAGCGCGTGACCTTCGAGGGGAGTTATAATGCGCGCCCGCGATTGTCGCCGGATGGCGAGAAACTGGCGATGGTGCACCTGGTCAATGGCAATTACCGCATCGCGGTGATGGACCTGAATCGCAGGGACGTGCTGGTTTTGTCTGCGGGACGGCAGGACGAGTCGCCAAGCTTTGCGCCGAACAGCGATACGCTGATCTACGCAACTCGGCAGGGCAGAGATGGCGTGCTGGAAAGCGTCACGGCCGACGGTTTGATCCGTCAGCGCCTGGCGTCGGGGCAGGGAGACGTAAGAGAGCCCGTCTGGTCGCCATTCCAGCGGTTTTGAGTTAATAAGTTAGATTAACTACTTTATTTAATTATTTGTTTTAAAATATTTTTTTCTTCGCAAAGGCACTGCAAGGACACTGACATGTTCAAGTACAAATTAATTCCTCTGGTATTTTTCCTGGCGCTAGGCGCCGGCTGCGCGTCGAACCCGATACCGGATCCGGATCCGGATCCGACAGATACGACATACGGCGACGAAAGCGGCGCCGATACGGATGCCTATGGCTCGGACGGTATGGGTGAAGGCGAATTCTTCGACGAGGGCTTCGGCGAGGACCTGGAGCACGTCTTCTACTTCGATTTCGACTCTTCCGAGCTGCGCCCCGAGTACACCGATACGGTTCGCCGGCACGCAATGGTGCTGGCCGACAATCCCAATGCCAGTGTACGTCTCGAGGGTCATGCCGATGAGCGCGGCTCACGCGAGTACAACATCGGCCTTGGTGAGCGCCGCTCGCAGACAGTACGCCGTATGTTGCTGATCCAGGGGGCCGCGGCAGGCCAGATCCAGACCGTCAGCTTCGGCGAGGAGCGGCCGGTGGCACTCGGCAGCACCGAAGAGGCATACGCGCAGAACCGCCGCGTAGAGATCAAATACATCGACTGATTGCGCGGTTTGGCGAATATGAGGCTGAATAATCTGTGTCTGGGCGCAGCCGCTTTGTTACTGAGCGGCTGCGCCCTGTTTGAACCGCCGTCCGAGGATCCCATGATCGCGAGGATGGAGCAGCTCGAGCGGCGCCTCGAGAACGTCGAGCGCATGCTGGATAACCAGAGTCTCGTGAACCTGACGCAACAGGTCGATTCACTCGAACGTCGTGCGGACCAGTTGCAGGGCGAGACCGAAACCTTGCGCTACGAGGCGGGGGAAACAGCGGATCGACAGCGGCTTCTGTACGCGGATCTCGACGCACGCATTCAGGGCCTCGAAAGTTCGCTCCAGGCGACTGGTGGCGGCGTGCTGGATGGCGGCAGACTTTCACCGGGCCAGTTGCCGATACCACAAGGCTCCGATCGCGATAATTACCAGGTCGCGCTCGAGCTGTTGCGCGAGGAACGCTATGACATGGCGGCAACGGCTTTCAAGCAGTTTCTAGTCGCGTTTCCGGACAGTGGGCTGGCAGACAACGCTCAGTACTGGCTCGGTGAATCCTATTACGCGTCGGATCGCTTCGAGCAGGCGCTTTCGGATTTCGAGCTGGTCATTACGAAGTATCCGCGTTCGCGAAAGATTCCGGATGCTCTTCTCAAAATGGGCTACTGCAATTACAGCCTGAAACGCTGGGATGCGGCGCGGGATATTTTCACGCGGGTTGAGCGTGATCACGAGAACACCACGGCGGCCCGGCTTGCCGGGCAGTACCTGCAGCGGATGGACTCGGAAGGCGTTTAGCTCTTGTCATTTGCGGGTGGTTCGGTATTATGCCGCCCGCATTCAGCCGGCCTCCTGCCGGCACCCTAAGGGGGTATAGCTCAGTTGGTAGAGCATCGGCCTTTTAAGCCGCTGGTCCTAGGTTCGAATCCNNCTAGGTTCGAATCCTAGTGCCCCCACCATTTTTTCCCGCGCCCGTTCCGGCTATAAAGTTACATATAAAACTGGCGACGCCACTATAAACTGTCGCTATTATTCACCGTTTTCGCTGCGGGGCAGATCCTTGGATCGTCGTTGGAAAGTTCACAAATTCGGCGGCAGCAGTCTCTCTGACGGTGCCTGTTTTCGTCATGTTGCCGGGCTGATGCTCGGCACCCAGGAGGCGAGGATCGGTGTCGTTGTGTCGGCTATGGGCGGCATGACGGACGCCTTGCTACACCTGGTGACGCTGGCCGAACAGGATAATGACTCTTTCAATGATGAGCTCAATGCCATCGGCGAGCGCTATTCCGACACAGCGCGGTCGCTCGTCGAGGACGACGCTCTCGTTGAAGTGCTCGATGCCTGGAGCGAGGATTCTGATGACATCCGCGATGTTCTCAAAGCCATCGCTCTGGTCAGGTCGGCGCCGCAGCGCAGCCGCGACGTCGTGGCCGGCTACGGCGAGATCTGGTCGGCGCGACTGCTGGCGGCGTATCTTGGACAAGAATCGCCGCAACGCGGTGGAACCTGGATAGATGCCCGAAGAGTCCTCACGGTCGATCACACCGAACTCGGCCCGACGGTGAACTGGCAGGCGTCGCAGTCGAATTTCGACGAGATCGTGCCGAGAGGATTCGAAGGTATCGCGGTCATTACCGGCTTTATTGCATCTGACGAAGACGGTTTGCAGACGACACTGGGCCGCAACGGCTCCGATTTTTCCGCCGCAATTTTCGCGGCGCTGGCTGGTGCTTCCGAGCTGAGCATCTGGACGGACGTCGATGGTGTCATGAGCGCCGACCCGAATCGCGTGCCCGAAGCGCAGGTTATCGAACAGCTCACCTATAACGAAGCGATGGAACTGGCGTACTTTGGTGCCAGGGTCATCCATCCGCAGACGCTGGGACCGGTTGTCGATAACGATATACCGGTCATCATCCGAAACACGTTCAGTCCGGAACATCCGGGCAGCCGCATATCCGCCACGATCGCTCCGGGCGACGATATCAAGGGCATTACGGCTATCAGTGGCATGGCTCTCGTTAATCTCGAGGGTGCGGGCATGATTGGCGTGCCTGGAACGGCCGACAGACTGTTCGCGGCGCTCAAGAACGCCGGGGTCTCGGTGACGCTGATATCACAGGCGAGCTCGGAGCATTCGATCTGTATTGCGGTGCCCCAGGAAGTGGCTTTACGCGCAGGCGATGTGATCCGCGATGCCTTCGCTGACGAACTGGTCAGCGGGCAGATTCAGAGCGTGGACGTCACGGAGAACCAGAGTATCGTGGCTGTAGTCGGTGACGGCATGGCCGGTACGCCGGGAATTGCAGGGCGCTTTTTTTCGAATCTGGGGCGCGCCGGCGTCAACGTTCGTGCGATCGCGCAGGGTTCGTCGGAGCGCAACATTTCCGCGGTCGTCGATGCGGACGAATCAACCCGCGCCCTGAGGGCGGCCCATTCGGGTTTCTACCTCTCGGCCAAGACTATTTCTATTGGTCTTGTCGGAACGGGCGTCGTTGGCGGAGCGCTTTTACGTCAGCTGGAGAAACAGGCAGAGCGACTGGCAGATGATTTCAACCTGGACCTGCGCATTCGCGGTATCGCGCGTTCCAGATCCATGCTGCTCGGCGACCGCCGCATCGACCTGCAGAACTGGCAATCCGAATTCGAAGCTGCCGCGGTAGACCTGGATCTGGAGGCATTCGAAGCACATGTCAATCCGGATCACCTGCCGCACGCGGTAATCATCGACTGCACGGCCGAACAATCGATCGCAGACCGCTACGCAGGCTGGCTCAGGCGCGGCATTCACGTGATCACGCCGAACAAGAAAGCGTTCAGTGGCGGCTTCGCCGCTTACCAGGCGCTTCAGGCATCTGCGGATCAGGGCAGCTCTCATTACTTTTACGAGACGACCGTCGGCGCGGCTTTGCCGATCATCAGTACGCTGTGCGATCTCATATACACCGGGGATGAGGTGCGCTCGATTCGCGGCATCTTCTCCGGAACGCTCGCGTACCTGTTCAACGTTTACGACGGGACGAAACCCTTTTCTGCCATTGTCCGCGAGGCCAAGCAGAGCGGTTACACGGAGCCGGACCCGCGCGATGACCTGTCCGGGATGGATGTGGCCCGAAAACTCACGATACTCGCGCGCGAGCTCGGGCAGGGTCTCGAAATTGGCGAGTTTCCGGTGCAGAGTCTAGTTCCCGAAGCGCTGGAGGAGTGCCCGGTGAACGAATTCCTGGACAGGCTCGCTGATTATGATGACGAGATGGAAACCCTGTTCCGCGAAGCAGCCGGCGAGGGCAAGAAGCTGCGTTACGTCGCGACGCTGGATGCCGCGGGTAACGCCAGTGTCGGGCTCGACAGTGTGAGCACGTCCGATCCGTTCAGTAACATCAATCTGACCGACAATATCGTGCAGTTCCGGACCGAGCGCTACTCCGCGAATCCGCTGGTCGTGCAGGGCCCCGGCGCAGGCCCCGAAGTGACGGCTGGGGGCGTTTTTTCCGACCTGTTGCGTCTTGCCAATTATCTGAGCACGGGTGCGGGCTATGTCTGATGCGCTGACAGCGTTTGCGCCCGCATCCATCGGCAATGTCGCGGTCGGCTTCGATATGCTGGGCCTTGCGTTGACCGGTGTCGGCGATCGTGTCACGGCGGAGCGCACGGGAGGCTCCGCGGTGACCATCGATGCCGTGTTGGGTATCGACGGCCAGCCGCATCCTTACCTGTCAACCGATGCAACGCAAAATACCGCGTCCATCGCTGCGAAGGCGCTTTGGGATGCTCACGGCGATGGCGGAATCAAACTCACGGTTCGCAAGGGCGTACCGCTGCAATCCGGCATGGGCAGCTCGGCGGCATCTGCTGTCGCTGCAGTAGTAGCGGTGAACGCATTGCTGAAGAAGCCGCTGGAGACGGGGCAGTTATTGTTGTATGCGCTCGAGGGCGAGAAATTCGCCAGCAAGGGCATGCACGCCGACAACGTTGCGCCGAGTCTTTTGGGAGGACTCGTCCTTTGTCCATCGGTTTTGCTGCCCGACATGATTTCTTTGCCGGTCCCGAGCGGCGTTAGTGCCGTGCTCGTTCATCCCGAGCTGCAAGTCAATACCGCACGCGCGCGGCAGGCTCTGGCCAGGGGCTACTCGATGGAACAATGGCTCAGCCAGCAGGGCTACCTGGCGGGGTTTGTAGCGGCCTGTGCGGCGGATGACATGGATATGATCCGAAAGACGCTGAAAGACGTAATTATCGAGCCTCAGCGCGCCGAGGCAGTGCCATGCTTTGATGCCGTCAAGGAAGCTGCAGAACGTGGCGGCGCCCTGGGGTTCAGCCTTTCAGGCAGCGGGCCAAGCATGTTCGCCCTTGTCGAAACAGACATGGCCAACAATCTCGCGGTGGCGATGGAACAAGCCTGTCGCAGGCACGGCATAGACTGTGAATCATGGGTGAGCCCGCTCGACGCGCCGGGCGCGCACGTGGAAGACTAGTCATGCGCTTTGCGAGCACGCGCGGCGAAGAGCAGGTCACTCTCGACACGGCGCTGGTAAACGGCATGGCGCCGGACGGCGGCCTGTACCTGCCGACCTCGCTTCCATCGTTCGAAATTGCTGATTTCGATGCTGCAAACACCACATTGGACGTTGCCGAGATTCTGTTACGGCCGTTTTTCACGGATTCGTCTCTGCTTGAGGATCTGCCAGCCATTCTCGCCGAGACTTTCAGTTTTCCGATTCCGGTCGCACCGCTCGATGGGGTTGACGGCCGAGCCGGGCTGCTCGAACTTTTCCACGGCCCCACTGCGGCATTCAAGGACGTCGGCGCTGCTTTTCTGGCGGCATGCCTGACGCGCCTGGAAGGCGACGCGGCGAGGCCGCTGACCATTCTCGTGGCAACCTCGGGCGATACGGGCGGCGCTGTTGCGGCTGCTTTCGACGAGCGGCCGGGTATACGCGTGGTCGTCCTGTTCCCCGCGGGCCGTGTCTCTGCGAGGCAGGAACAGCAGCTGACCTGCTGGGGGAACAACGTGCTGTCCTTGTCCGTGAACGGCTCATTTGACGATTGCCAGACGCTGGTAAAAGCCTCCATGGCGGACGCATCTCTGAGTGAGCGCCATCGCTTCAGCTCGGCCAACAGCATCAACATCGGCCGCCTGTTGCCGCAGAGCATCTACTATGCCGACGCCTGCCTCCGCCATTATCGGCAGACCGGAAACAAGCCCGGCTTCGTCATTCCAACCGGCAACCTGGGCAACGCACTCGCGTGCATCATGGCGCGTGAAATGGGCTTGCCCATAGGGCCGATCGTGCTCGCCACGAACGCCAATCGCACGATTCCGGATTATTTCGAGACGCTCGAGTGGGTGCCGCGCGCCAGCGTACAGACGCTCGCCTCCGCAATGGATGTCGGCGACCCGAGCAACATGGAGCGCCTGCGCAGCCTGCTCGGGGAAGCCGACGTGTTGCGCGAACACCTTGGCGTGCTGTCCGTGAATGACGAACAGATCGAAGCTGAAATCCAGCGCGACTTCGAGGAATTTGGCGTCGCGGTTTGTCCGCACACGGCAACGGCAATTTACACCTGGCGCAATCTCGACCCTGCAATCAGGCAGCAGTGGGACTGGATCCTGGTCGCGACGGCGCACCCGGCCAAGTTCGAAACCGTCGTGGAACCCCTGGTCGGCGAGGCTGTGCCTTTGCCCGAGTCGCTCTCTGGTATTCTGTCCCGGCCAAGCCGCTCGGTGGCCATAGAGCCCGGCCTCGATCAGCTGGCGGAAGCGCTGGAGAAACGATTTGGATGATCAGCTGCAATGGATGATTCCGCTGGCGGGCGCGGCGCTGCTGTTGCTCGGCTGGCTCATTTATCTGCGGCGAAGGGGTGGTGACCGGCTGAAGAAAGCGCTCGATGAAATTGCGCATGACCGCATCGAAGGCCTGGTTATTCCGAATGCCGACGAAGGCGAGATCCAGGTCGATCATCTGCTGCTTACTTCGCAGGGACTGTTGATCATCGATATCAAAGAAGCGCCCGGCATCGTGTTCGGCAGCGACAAGATGCAGGAATGGACCGTGATCAGTGACGACCGCCGTTATACGTTCCCGAACCCTCAACCGGCGCTCTACGACAGAATCGCTGCAGTCCGCCATATCGTGCGCCAGGTGCCGGTTGCAGGGCGCCTCGTCTTTCTCGATTCTGCCGAATTCACCAAAGGCGTGCCCGATCTCGTATCTAGCATTGACGGACTGGTCGAGGCGTTCGGGGACTCCGACAAGGACGCTGCAAGGTTCAAAGTCGAGGCGTTCAAGCCGCATTGGGAACTGATCAAGAAAGCGGCGTTACCGGATCGGGCAGGTGGTTCCGGCAAACCGGCATGACTGACGGCGGTATCGGTATTCGCCGCGCGGGCCCGGACGACGCCAGCACGATATCGGATATAGGAACCCAATCCTTCAAGGCAGCTTACGAGGCAACAGCGAGTGCCGAGGACTTGCTGTCGCATCTCAGTGAGTTTTTTGGCCCCGACGTTGTCAGGCGGGAACTCGAGAAATCCGGGTGCTGGTATTTGCTGGCATCGATCGGCGACGAGCCGGCAGGATTCGTCAAGATCCGTGACGGTGAAAAACACGATTGTGTGCCGGGCAATAGGGTGCTGGAGTTGCAGCAGGTCTATGTACTGCCTGACAGGCAGCGACATGGCCTCGGCCAGAGCCTGATCAACGCGGCGTTCAACCTGGCCGGATTCATGGGCGCAGACGGCGTCTGGTTGTCCGTCTGGGAGCATGCATCCTGGGCCGTCAAGGCATACCGGAAGTATGGCTTCGAGCAGGTGGGGACGACCGATTTTTCGTTGGGCAAAACCGTGTATTCCGACTGGATCATGTACCGGGCGATCTAGGTCAGCCCGAAAAACTCGATTGCATTCTCCGTCGTGATGCGTGCCACGTGCTCTTCGGACTGGCCACGTGCGTCGGCAACCACGCGCAACACTTCAGGAAGGTACGCCGGCTCGTTCCGACGCGACTTCGGTTTGGGCTTCAGCGTGCGTGGCAGCAGATAGGGCGCATCCGTCTCGATCAGCAGGCGGTCGTCGGGAACGACCGCCACGATGTCGTGCAGGTGCTGGCCGCGCCGTTCGTCGCAGATCCACCCCGTGATCCCGATCCAGAGGCCCATGGCGAGGTATTCGTGGAGGGACTCGTGTTCGCCCGTGAAGCAGTGAGCCACGGCACGGGAGAGGCTGGGCAGCATAGGCTCCAGGACCTCGACGAAGTCGTCATGGGCATCTCGCTGGTGCAGGAAGACTGGCATACCGGTCTCACTCGCAATCTGCAACTGGGCCCTGAACGCCGCCAGCTGCTCCTGCCTGGGCGAAAAGTTGCGGAAATAGTCGAGGCCGCATTCCCCCACGGCCACGACCGCGTCTTTCGCCGACAGGTCGCGGAGAAGCCGGTCGGTTGCCTCGTCGTAGTCGCTCGCGTGGTGCGGATGTACACCAGCGGTAGCCCACAGCACACCAGGGTGAGCCTTGGCCAGGGCTGCAGCAGCGATACTGCCCCGGGCGCTTGCGCCCGTGACCACCATGCGTGTAACCCCGGCGTCATTTGCGCGCTGCATCATTTCGTCGCGATCATCGTCGAAGCTGTCGTGCGTGAGGTTGGCGCCGATATCGACCAGGGGGTGGGGCATTTTCAATTCCTTGCAACCAAACCGCTGTTAGCGGTATCTAAAGAGTACCTAATTTCCATGGGATGTGATGATGAATAAGATTTTGATCAAGAGCGCGTTCACGATAGGCATGCTGGCGCTGCTGCTGGCCGTGCCGGTGTACGGAGCGAGCGTCAACAAAAGCATCAAGATCGGCGCGGGAGAGACGTCCGACGGAGCAACATCGGTCAATGGCAGCATCACTGTCGGTGACGGCGCTGTCGTCACGGGCGGGCTGCGCACCGTGAACGGCAGCATCAAAGTCGGCGATGACGCCAGAATTCAAAGTGCTGTGACCGTCAATGGCAGCGTAACGGTTGGCGATGGAGTAGAGGGCGATAGCTTCGAGACAGTCAACGGTTCAATCCGGCTCGGGGCCAACGCCAGCGCGTCGGGCGATCTGGAGACGGTCAACGGCAAAATCTCCGCCATGAAAGGCAGCACGATTATGGGCCGGGCCGAAAACGTAAACGGCAACATCTCGTTCGAAGGCAGCGAAATTACCGGCGACGTAACGACGGTGACGGGCGATGTAAGCCTCAGTGACGGCGCGATCATCAAGGGCGACCTCGTTATCGAGAAACCGAGTATGTGGAGCTTCGGGCAGAAGAAAAAACGCGAGCCTGAGATCGTCATCGGCCCGGGTTCGACCGTCGATGGCATTATACGGCTCGAGCGTGAGGTCAAGCTGTATATCAGCGAGACGGCCAGTGTCGGCGGTGTGGAAGGCGTGATGTCGATGGACGACGCCGTGAGATTCTCGGGCGAACGCCCGTAGGCGAGGTACAATAGCGGCCGTGCAGCGGGCCGCGAAACAACTTGCTCTGTTTACCGAGCTGGAAGAGCCCGGCGAAATGCCGGGCTTTTCTGTGCGCAAAAGCAAGCGCGCCAGGCGTCTGTCGATCAAGGTATTCCCGCGCGGGCGCGTCGAAGTCGTAGTACCGAAAAGAACGCCGGCGAGAGACGTTCAGGCATTCGTCAACGAGCATAAAGACTGGATTGAGAAGTCCCGCCGGTCCTTTGCCGAGGTATTGCCTCCCGAGCCCTTTATGCTTCCCAATGTCGTCGAGCTGGCGGCGATAGGGAAGCGCTACCGCGTTCGCTACGAGCGCAAGTCGGACGCGAGGACTGTCCGATTTCGAAACGTTGGCGACACAGTGGTCCTGAGTGGCTGTACCGGTGACGACAAACTATGCGTTGCAGCGCTGAAGCGATGGCTTGCCTCGGTGGCAAAAAAGGAGTTCGCACCGCGGTTGCAGGCATTGTCCGAGTTGACCGATAGCCCGTTCAATGCCATGCACGTTCGCGGGCAGCGCAGCTGCTGGGGCAGCCATTCCTCGACCGGGACTATCAGCGTCAATTACTGCCTGCTGTTCGTCTCGCCCGAACTATTGCGATATCTCATGATCCACGAGCTGTGCCATGCCAGACACATGAACCACTCGCGACGTTTCTGGGCGCGCGTGAGGAAATTTGAACCCGACTACAAGAAGCTCGACAAAGCACTCGGGGACTCGTGGAGGACGATCCCGAGCTGGCTGGGAATTTACTGAGGGGCCAAACATGAATCCGAAATCGATAATCGCAGCGCAGCTGGCAGTTGTATCTGCCTTGGCCATTCTTGCCGCCCCGCTCGAGGCTGCAGAAAAAGAATGGTACAGCTACGAGAATGAGGACTTTATTGCCTACAGCAGCTCAAACGAAAAAAAAGTGCGGGCCATCCTCGAGGACCTGGCGTTGATGCGGGCCGCGATGTCGCAGCTGACTCATTTGCCGATACCGGAAACCGGACCGAAGACAGAAGTGTTGGTCCTGAAATCGAAAAACGACATCCTCAAGATACAAGGCGGTAAGAGTTCCGGTGGCTTTACCCATATTCGCGACGGACGCCTGCTGATCGTCGTCCCGGCTTCCGGTTACACGGACTGGGCGAGGGCGATCGTCCGCCACAATTATGCCCATGAACTGATGCGACAGATGGGTCGCAATTTTCCGCAGTGGTACGAGGAGGGCTTTGCAGACCTGGTCACAGCCGTCGAATTCCGCGACAGGAACAAGGCATTTGTCGTAGGCAAGCACCCGGACGAACTGTTCTACGCGATATGGGACAAGGCTCATCAGGTCGACTGGAATGCCCTTATATCGACGGGCTGGCCGCCTTTTGAGCATATCTTCACGGAGCTTCGCCAAATGCGGCGTCAGTCTTGGCTACTTACGCACTACGTCACGCTGGGCGACGATTTCGGCTATGCCAGGCAACTGGCGTGGTACCTCGAGCAGACCAATGCAGGGCAGGATCCCCTTGAGGCTTTTGTCCAGGCCTTCGGCATGGACGGCAATGCCCTGTGGCAGACGGTGCTGGACGGTTATCGCCAACGGACGTTTTTCGTGATTGGCGACTTTTCTCCGGGCGTCGTCCGCACTGATTTCAGTCGCAGCGCGGCCGATCCGGCGGAGATTGATTCATTACTCGAATACGTTAACTCGGCGGAGCTGTCATTCAAAGGCCGCTGGGGCTTCATCGATCCGAGCAAAACAGCGCTGCGCTAGGGGCCAGTATAGGCCGGACGCTGGCCACTCATAAGAGGGGTTTTGGTATTTCCTGAGTGGCTGCTACCGACCCGAACCAGCCTTCGATAGGCATACACTTTATTGTGAATTGCAGAGTGAACCAATGCGGACTGTCCTGCTGACAATATTCTGGATCACCAATCTGGGTAACGTCATTCAGATATTGATCATGGCATCGGCGAGCTGGATCATCTTCTCAGGTGCCTACTCGTTTCTCGATCTTGACGTGAACGTGTTTATTACGCAGTACATTCCGCTAATCATTTGGGTAAAGACGGTCATTGTTGCGCTTCCGGGTGATTTCGGGCACTGGATCCTCGCGATACCGATTCTTGTCATTGCGCCCGTGAAGCTGGTTATAGGTACGATCATTGGTTGGTGGGCCTATTCGGTTGCTAGGGAAATGCCTGCTGAGCCCACCTTTTCCTAGAGTGGCAGTGGCTCCTTTTGGCCGAAAGCAGCCGTTCGCCTGATTTGGGCTAGAATGACTGCGTTTGTTAAAGAACGGACGTCTAAGACATGAAGAACAAGAACTGGCGTGACGTCGCAGAGATCGTCGGCATAGTCAGCATCGTTGCAGGACTGGTTCTGGTCGCGTGGGAAGTTCGTCAGGCGAACAATATCGCCAAGACGCAGATGGTCATGGACCTCGCCGCGGAGGCCAATGAATTTAATAGTGCGACGTTTGAAAATGCAGAAGTCGCTGAGTTGGTTGCAGCGATTTACGATCCGAACCACTCGGAATACACCGACGCTCAAGAGGCAATGATGAGTGCGGTGGCCTGGCACTTCGCAAATTTATTTTGGTCCGCGCAACGAGCCTATGACAATGGTCTGCTTGGCGATGATGACATCTTGATGTACCAATCCAGTATGGCTTGGCACATCGAAAACATGCCCGCAATGAGACCCTGGTATAAAGTCGTCTACAATACGGCGCCCTGGCTTCGAGACATGTTTGTGTTTCAACCCTTGGTTGAACTTGCATGTGGATCTCCGACTCCTTGCGGCGATCTCGCAGTAGACAACAAGCCGTAGCTGGCATGATTGTTGGGTTGCTAGTCGGGACGTCTCGCAAATAGTATCGAGTTGCTCATGCAACTTGAGGTTCCGGTCATAGCAATAAATGCCGCATTTCGACCGACCAAGGTCGACGTATTTAGGAAATATGTACCGTCGTTTCGGGCCAGGATCATTTCAAATTCAGGCCATTTAGTAATGTGGGACTCGCCAGAAGAGTTTAACCGCCTTCTTGAAGAAGGAATTGAGGAGCTGAGGATCGAATCCGAGAAGTAACTGCGTCCTTTTGGCTCACTGAGTTTTCTTCTGGCCGATTCCAGCCGCTTAGGGCTTCTGAGGTAGAATGGCTGGAACCGACCCACTGCGGTCACTGTTGCGAATTTCATCATTATGGCGAGCAAGCGCGAGATTCCGTTGCCGCGGGTATTAGCAGAAGGCACCGCGATAGTTGTGAGCATTCTACTGGCGTTCTCGATAGATGCCTGGTGGGATGAACAAAAAGAACGTGCAGATGAGCAAGAAATACTTCTGGCACTGAAGGCTGAATTTGAAATCAACCGGATTGAAGCGAAAGCTGTTATTGACCACCACGAAGAGTCGATTCGGCGTGTTCGCGAGTTCAAGTCGATGCCGCAAGACACCCTGGAATCAATGGGAACGATTGAATATCGAAACCTGCTGCGCGCGTTCGCAGGTCCGCGCACTTTCGATCCGCGGCGAGGTACTGTCAGCGCTCTGATAAGCGCCAGCAAGCTAGGTGTGCTTCGCGATCCTGTTCTGCGGGAAGCTTTGATGACGTTCATTACAATTGTTGAGGACGCTGATGAAGATCGCTATTACATGGGGGAGACATCCCTGTGGGTCTGGCGTGAAATGCTCAGTCTTGGTGGGCCTTGGCAAGCAATACCAGGTAGCAATTCACCCGACGACTGCGTCGATGCGAATTTCGATCGGCATTGCTACATCATCGAACAGACGAGTTACTTACCCGTTGTAACGGCTGACGAGTTGTTGCTGATCCGCGCAAATAGCAAGCTCATGGGATTAATCGATCAAGACAAGATTCACGCAGCCCACTATGCTTCTGAGGTGAATGAAATGCTGGTACAAATCGAAAGGATCATCGGGCGTATCGATTCGAGTTTGAACCAACACTAAGTATTCTTTCGCCGATGAATGTCCGCTCCTGGCCGATTCCAGCCGTCCACCACGCAGCTGCTGGAACGGCTGTTAACCGCGGCAGCAGATCTTCTACGTTCCCACGGTGGCAATTCCTCGTAATTACATTAGGAAAGTAATATAAGTAGCTGAAAAAAATATAATTGCTTTAGCCTTGATCGAGCAGCTCACGTAGATTGATCACGGCGGCATTTGCGCGGGCAAGGTAATTGGCCATAACGAGCGAATGATTGGCAAAGAAGCCATAGCCACTGCCGTTGAGAATGATCGGTGATCGCAGTGGCTGCAAACTGGCCTCGAGCTCGCGAATGATCTGTCTGACACTCGCTTTGGCGTTCTTGTCCTCGAGTACGTGTTCGAAATCGAACTCTGCAGCGCGGAAGAAGTGCACCAGCGCCCATGCGGTGCCGCGCGCCTCGAAGAAAATATTGTCCACTTCGAACCATGAGGTACGCACGTCAACAGTATCTGGCTGCGTCGTCGTTGCCTCAGCCGAGGGGTCACCGGCCAGGCTTTCGTTAATCCGGCTCGTTGCGACGCTGTCACCGAGGCGCCGCGACAAGCTGCCAAGGCGCTTTTCGACCTTCGCGAGCCACTCACGCAGGTTGTCGGCGCGTGCGTAAAATTGTGCGCCCCCGTCAGCTCGCGTCAATCGATCGCGGTACTTTACAAAGCCTTCGATGGCGCTGCGATATTCGGATTCCGAGGCTGGAAAAATCCAGGAATCATTGTCGAAATGGAAATCCGGCTCCGCTTCCGCGACGTCGGGATCCTCTTTCGATTGCGACTGGCTGCGGCTGTAGTCCTCACGAATAATCTTCGCCAGGTCACGCACCTGTTGCAGAACGCCCAACTCCCAGCTCGGAATGTTGTCGAGAAAGATGCTGGGCGGAGTGCGATCGTTCGTCAGATAGCCTCCCTGTTTCTCCAGCATCGTCTCTGCAACGCGAATCAGCGTGTCCGTTGTGGAATAGCCCACCACGATGCGGTCATTGTCGACCGTATGATTGACCCAGAACACATCAGGTGTGCGCGACCAGTAAATCATGATCGCGATGAAAACGACGGCAATGCCGCCGACGATCCACAGCGTGACCTTGGACCAACGTGGACGCTTCAAAATACTTGCAGCAGTTTTTTCTTGCACGATCCGACCTTGATGAGGGCGGTTAGCTTGTTTTCAAGGAGTCTACCAGCTCCGGCAGCACGGTCCCTGCATTTCCGCCGATTGCGAAATGGAATTTTGATGACATTTCGGTGGGATTGGGGTTGACCTCGGCGGTAACGGCATCGGCCTCCTGCGCGATTTCGCCGAGCCCGGCGGCCGGAAATACCAGCGACGAGGTGCCAATCGAGAGGAATACGTCACAATCGGCCGCCGCGGCAAACGACTGGTTGAGGGCTGTCTCCGGAATCGCCTCGCCAAACCAGATTACGCCGGGCCGTACGTGTCCTCCACAGCCCGGGCAGACCGGCACCTCTGTCGCGTGATCGGCTTCGACGACGCAGTCTTCGACGAAACAGCGATCTTCGAAAATGTTGCCGTGAAACTCGATGACGTCACGGCTGCCGGCCCTCTGGTGCAGCCCGTCGACGTTTTGCGTGACCAGCGTAAGTCGCGGGACGACCTCGGCCAGCGCGGCGAGTGCCAGGTGACCGGCATTGGGCGCGGCTTTCGCGACGAGTTCGCGGCGCCAGCGGTACCAGCGCCAGATCAGCTCCGGATCACGCAAAAACGCTTCCGGCGTAGCCAGTTCGTGCGGATCGAATTCGGCCCACAAGCCAGTCTGCGCGTCGCGAAAAGTCGGTACGCCGCTTTCCGCGGAAATGCCGGCGCCCGTCAGTACGCAGACGTGCCGCGAATTCCTTAGAGCGCTCCCGAGCTGTTCCAGTTGAGTAACAATCGTTGGCCGTGTCCCTTTTGCGTACTAGGCGGCAAGTTGCCGCAGGACGTAATGCAGGATGCCGCCATTCTCGTAGTAATCGCGTTCCTTGGGCGTATCGATGCGAACCTGCGCTTCGAAGCTCTTTGCAATGCCGTCGGCTCCCGTGGCCGTAACGGTCACCGTCCTCGCGTTCGGGTCCGTGTGCCCCGCGATATCGAAGACTTCCGTGCCGTCCAGGCCCAGCGACTCGGCGTCCTGTCCGTCGAGAAATTGCAGCGGCAGCACGCCCATGCCGATCAGATTGGAGCGATGGATGCGCTCAAAGCTCGTGGCGATGACGGCTTTGACGCCCAGCAATACCGTGCCTTTGGCGGCCCAGTCGCGCGATGAGCCCGTGCCGTATTCGCTGCCGGCCAGAACGATGAGCGGCGTTCCTTCTTCCTTGTACTTGATCGATGCGTCGTAGATAGACATCTGCTCGCCACTCGGCTGGTGTTTGGTCCAGCCGCCTTCGGTGCCCGGCGCGAGCCGGTTACGCAGGCGAATATTCGCGAACGTGCCACGCATCATGACTTCATGGTTGCCACGACGCGAGCCGTAGGAATTGAAGTCAGCGGGTTTCACGCCCTTGCCCTGCAGGTAAGCCGCTGCCGGACTGTCGATCGCAATGGCGCCCGCGGGCGAAATGTGATCGGTCGTCACGGAGTCGCCGAGCAGGGCGAGCACGCGTGCACCGGTGATATCGCTGACTGTGCCTGCTTCTTTCGACATGCCCTCGAAATACGGCGGATTTTTGACGTAGGTCGAGTCCGCGTCCCAGCTGTAAATGTCGCCGGCCGGTGAATCGATGTTCTTCCAGTTGACGTCGCCCTCGAAGACTTTGCCGTAACTTTCCTGAAACATTGCGGAGTCGATGTTCGCGCCGACAACATCGTGGATTTCCTGCTGTGTCGGCCAGATGTCCTTGAGAAAGACGTCGTTGCCGTCCTGGTCCTGGCCGAGCGGATCGTTGTACAGGTCGACGTTCATGTTGCCGGCCAGCGCATAGGCGACGACCAGCGGCGGCGATGCCAGGAAATTGTGCTGAACGAGCGCGTGAATGCGGCCCTCGAAATTGCGATTGCCCGACAGCACGCTGGTGCCGACGATATTGCGGCCCGTAACCGCGTCCGCAATTTCGGGCCTGAGTGGCCCGGAATTGCCGATGCACGTCGTGCATCCGTAGCCGACGGTGTAGAAGCCGACTGCTTCGAGGTCGTCGATGAGTTCGGCTTTCTCGAGGTAATCCGACACGACGCGCGAACCCGGCGCCAGGCTCGTCTTGACCCAGGGCCTGGCTTTGAGGCCTCTCGCTGCGGCATTTCGGGCAAGCAGCCCGGCGGCCACCATGACGGCCGGATTCGAGGTATTCGTGCAACTCGTGATGGCCGCGATCAGAATGTCGCCGTCCTTGATTTCGACGTCCTCACCGTCGAGGTTCGCAATCGCGCTGCCACCCTCTGTCCGCGTCGCTACGGTGTCGCTCAGAATCTTTTCGTAGGACGTCGCGGCGGTGCTCAGCGAAATGCGGTCCTGTGGACGTTTCGGGCCAGCTATGCTGGGCTCGACGTCGGCGAGGTCGAGTTCGAGCACGTCCGTATACAGGGCGTCGGGCTGCCCGTCTTCGCGCCACATGCCCTGTGCCCTGGCGTATGCCTCCACCAGTTCGCACTGAGCGTCGCTGCGGCCCGAGAGTTTCATGTAGCGAATCGTCTCGCCGTCGATCGGGAATATGCCGCAGGTGGAACCGAATTCCGGCGACATGTTGCCGAGCGTTGCGCGATCGGCCAGCGGCATCTGCGCAAGACCGTCGCCGAAGAACTCGACGAACTTGCCGACGACGCCTTTTTCACGAAGCATTTCGGTGACCGTCAGCACGAGATCGGTTGCGGTCGTGCCTTCGCGGAGCTTGCCGCTAAGCTTGAAGCCGATGACGTGCGGAATCAGCATCGTGATCGGCTGGCCGAGCATCGCGGCCTCGGCCTCGATACCGCCGACGCCCCAGCCGAGTACGCCGAGGCCGTTGATCATCGTCGTGTGCGAGTCGGTGCCGACGACCGTGTCGGGATAAGCGATGCGAGCGCCGTCTTTCTCGGTATCGAAGACGACGCGGCTGAGGTACTCGAGGTTGACCTGGTGCACGATGCCGGTGTTCGGCGGCACCACCTTGAAATTGTTGAAGGCCTGCTGGCCCCACTTGAGGAATGAGTAACGTTCCTTGTTGCGCTGGAATTCGATCTTCGTGTTCAGGTCCAGCGCATTGGCGGCACCGTAATGGTCGATCTGCACCGAATGGTCGATAACGAGTTCGGCCGGTGACAGCGGATTAATGTCCTCGGCCGAGCCGCCGAGCCTGACGACGGCGTCGCGCATTGCGGCAAGGTCCACGACGGCCGGTACACCCGTGAAGTCCTGCAGGACGACACGGGCCGGCGTGAACGAGATTTCGGTGCTCGGCACCGCTGTCGGATCCCAGTTCGCGAGCGCAAGTATGTCCTCTCGCGTCACGTCGCGGCCATCCTCATGGCGTAACAGGTTTTCGAGCAGGATCTTGAGAGAGTAGGGCAGCCGGTCCACGTGCCCCTCCTCGACGGCGTCGAGACGGTAGATATCGAAACTGTCGCTGCCAACCGTGAGTGCCGAGCGCGCGCCGAAGCTGTCCTTCATCGTGTTTTCTCCGGGATCATCGTGTTCTGCGCGCCCCGACGGACCGCAGGGGCGCGCATTATAGCGGAAGTTACCTGTTCAGGACTCGATATTTGGCCAGGATTTCCAGAACCGGAGCGAGCGGGAGCGCCGTCAGGCGGCCGCGCGAGCTCTCGACTGTCGTGGCCCGGAAAAGCGCGTTGTAGACGGATTCCTCGGTCGCTTCGACGACCGCCGTGAACAGGGGATCCATGGACGAATGGAGCAGGGTGGCGGCGGCGTGCGGCGCATCGCTTTGCCGGGGGCGGCGCGAATCCGGATGCGTTGAGAATGCGATGACATAGTCGCCGGACCCGTTCTCGGCAATCGCGCCCGTGCGAGCGATGCCCATCATAGCCCTCATCGCCAGGCGATCGAGCGCTCGCGAATCGAGTGGCGCATCCGTTGCCACGACTATCATGATCGATCCGTCCCGTTTCGACTCCGCGGCGGGCGAACTCGCGGCAAACGCGCTCTGGTAGGCGTAGCTTCCCAGTTCGCGGCCGACCGGCGCCCCGTTGATCGTCAGTGTTGCGCCGGCAAGCAGATTACTTTGCACCAGAACGCCGACCGTATACCCGCCCAGCGGTTCGGGCAGGACCCTGGAGCTGGTGCCGATGCCGCCTTTCCAGTGATAAGTCTGCGAACCGGTGCCGCCGCCGACGCTGCCTTCTTCGACGGGCCCGCCAGCGGCATTTTCCAGTGCCTCGAACACGTGCTCACGATTCACCGGTTGGGCCCACATGTTGTTAACGACGCTGTCGTTGATTTCTCCTACGACAGGATTAACCGTGTGCTCGCCCATTCCCGGTTGAAGGTAGGTCCATTCTCTCAGCGCGTCTGCGGCTTTCCATATGCAAAGCGTGCAGGTCAGGAGAATCGGCGTTTCCAGCTCGCCGAATTCCTGCACCTGCGTGGTGCCGATGATTTTTCCGTAGCCATTGCCGACATGAATCCATGCGGGAACCGGATGCGTATACAGGTTTCCCGGCGCCGGGACGATCGCAGTCACACCGGTTCTGACGTCATCGCCGCTGACGACGGTGGCGTGCCCGACCTTGACGCCGGCAACATCGGTGATTGCATTGTGCTCGCCGGTCGGGAAGACGCCGACGACGACCCCCGCATCCCTCGCACGAGGGCGCGGTTGCTCCGCGTCCGCAAATGTCCACGGAATCGTTGCGGCGGCGGCGATGATAGCGAGGCAGAGGCTATTGTTCCGTCGTCTGGTCCCGGTCATTGCGGCGGTCTCCTCAAGACGCGTAGCGCCTCTTCTCGGTATGTGATTCTGCCTGTATCAACTCGTCGATAACGGCCCCACCCCGGCAACGCTCACCGTCGTAAAAGACGACAAACTGGCCCGGCGCGACGGCTCGCTGTGGCTCCTCGAACATTACCGTCAGCGCCCCGTTTCCGCTTGTTTCGACCCTGCAGGCCTGGTCGGACTGGCGATAGCGGACCTTGGCCATACAGGTCAGTCCGTTCACGAGCCCTCGAGGCGCCGCTCCTGTCCAGCTCGCATCCGTGGCCCGCAGCCCATCGCTCATCAGTAGCGGACTTTCGCCCTGGTCGACTATGAGCGCGTTCCGGTCGAGATCCTTGGCGACGACGTACCAGGGCTCGTCGGAAGCATCGACGCGGCCGCCGATGCCGAGCCCCTGGCGCTGTCCGAGGGTGTAATACATCAGTCCTTCGTGGCGCCCGATTTCCTGTCCAGCGGGCGTAATGATGGAACCGGGATTTGCCGGCAGATAGGTGCTCAGAAACTCGCGGAAAGGACGTTCGCCGATGAAGCAGATGCCCGTGCTGTCTTTCTTGTCGTAAACGGCGAGGCCATGATCTCTCGCGATCTGCCGGACTTCCGTCTTCAGCAGGTCGCCCAGCGGGAACACCGACTCGGCGAGGGCTTCGGCGCTGACAGCGTGCAGGAAATAGCTCTGGTCCTTGCCGGGATCCCTGGCCTTCAGCAGCGCAACCTCGCCGTCGATGATGGCGGTGCGGGCGTAGTGGCCGGTTGCCAGAAGCTCGCCCCCGAGGCGCTTTGCGTATTCGCGGAAGACGCCGAACTTGATCTCGCGATTGCAGAGCACATCGGGATTCGGCGTGCGGCCCGCCTGGTATTCGTCGAGAAAATACTGAAACACGCGGTCGCGATACTGCCTCGCAAAATTGACGTGATGCAGCGGAATGTCGAGCTGCTCGCAGATGCGCCTCGCATCCTGCAGGTCTGCGGCAGCGGTGCAGTAGCCCTCGTCGTCTTCCCAGTTGGTCATGTGCAATGCCTGCACATCGGCGCCGGCTTCTCTCAGGCGCAGCGCGGCGACGGCGGAATCGACACCACCGGAAAGACCGAGAATGACACGGCGGTTATTGAATTCATTCGCCATAGCCGGCGAATTCTAGCATTGAGACAGGCTCGACTGGAGATCGCGGCTGAAGCCGCGCTTTGGTTCTAGACGCCCAGTTGGCGAAATTCGGGTTCCACTTCGCTGGCAAGCCAGATTTCGTCGAACATCTTGCCGTAGAGCCTGGCAACGGCCGGCTCATACGTATCGGCGATACCTTCCCAGCGATTGGCTTGCAGGCGATAAACCAGTGCGGTTTCGTCCGCGATACAGAATGATTCCGCGTGCGTGCGCAGATCCTCGCGTACATGCCGGAATTCGATATAGGTATTCAGTCGCCGCCCGAGATGTACGAAATTATTGCCGCTTTTGACGGCGCGCGTCGGATCGGCGATGAGCACGCGAATTCTTGCGTAGGTTTGCGACAGCACGAGGCGCTTGATCACCTCGAGAAAATCGGGATCGTCATAGATTCCCGGTTCGAGGTCATGCGTGAATATCGACACCTTGCGCGTGGCTTCGCGCGCAACGTCGATGACGGCCTGACGCATTTCGTCGCGTGTCGAGATGACCCAACGCTTGCCTTTTTCGCGGTCGTGTTCCATTTCCGAGGTGATTTGGCTGTTTTATCCGGACTGATCGCAGGTTTTTCATATTACCGGCCGCTCTGGTATCGCAGTGCCAACTGCGTCACGTTTTGGCCGGTCCGGTGGCCGATGCGAACGATTCGCAACCGTTGTGGCGACTGGGATTCAGGTGTTTTTGGCGAGGTGCTCGGCTAAGCCGACATAATCTGCAGGCGAGAGTGAAAGCAGGCGCTTCTTGTCGGCGTCGGGGATATCCAGCGTGCCGATGAACTCGTGCAGCAGGTCCTTGTCGACCGGCCTGCCGCGGGTCAGCGCCTTGAGTTTCTCGTAAGGCTCCGGGATACCGTAACGGCGCATGACGGTCTGGACCGCTTCGGCGAGGACTTCCCAGGCGTTTTCGATGTCGGCGTTGATTGCGTCGGCATTGACCTGCAGCTTGCCAAGTCCTTGTTGCAGGGAGCGCAGCGCGATCATCACGTAGCCCAGGGCAACTCCGAGGTTTCGCTGCACCGTCGAGTCCGTCAGGTCGCGTTGCCACCTCGAAATCGGGAGCTTCTCGGCGAAATGACCCAACAGGGCATTCGCCATGCCCAGGTTTCCCTCGGCATTTTCGAAGTCGATCGGATTGACCTTGTGCGGCATCGTGGAGGATCCGACCTCGTCCTTCGCCAACTTTTGCCGGAAATATCCCAGCGAGATGTAGCTCCATACGTCGCGGCACAGATCGATCAGAATCGTGTTGTAGCGCAGCAGCGCGTGCGCGTACTCGGCCGTCCAGTCGTGCGGTTCGATCTGCGTCGTGTAGGGGTTCGGCTCGAGCCCGAGAGAAGCGACGAATCGCTCGCTAATCGCCGGCCAGTCCGCATCCGGATACGCCGCGACGTGGGCATTGAAATTCCCGACGGCCCCGTTGAACTTGCCGAGGATCGCCAGATCCCTGAACTGCTGCTGAGTCCGTGACAGGCGTGCTACAACGTTTGCGAACTCCTTGCCGAGCGTCGTCGGGCTGGCGCTCTGCCCATGGGTGCGTGACAACATAGGCTGGCCCGCATGGTCCCGTGCCATGGACTGCAATTTGCCGCGCAGCTCGCGCATCAGAGGCAACATGACGTCGTTACGCGCGGCGCGCAGCATCAGCGCATAGGACAGGTTGTTGATGTCCTCGGACGTGCAGGCAAAGTGCAGGAAGTCCTTGAGAGCGGCCGTTTCGGGCCCATCTCCGAGTCGTTCGCGGATGAAATACTCCACTGCCTTGACGTCGTGGTTGGTGGTCGCCTCGATCTCCTTGACGCGCTCGGCATCGTCGAGCGAAAAGTCGTCGACGATGTGGTTCAGCACGTCTTTCATGACGTTGGATAGCGGCTCGAGTTCGGGGACGGAGGCTTCGTCGGCGAGACACTGCAGCCAGCGCACCTCGACCAGGACGCGGAAGCGAATGAGACCGTATTCGCTGAAGATGTCGCGGAGCTCTTCGACCTTGTCCGCATAGCGGCCGTCGGTGGGGGAGAGAGCTCTCAGCGGTGAGACTTTCATGTGGCTAAAACCAGTGTAGACTTGCGCCCGCAAAGCGCGAATGATAGCAGCAACGACCATAGAGTAGAGCAGCAAATGAGCAAGAAGGGATATCGCATCGAGCACGACAGCATGGGCGAACTCCAGGTTCCCGAAGACGCCTTGTGGGGCGCCCAGACTCAGCGTGCGGTCGACAACTTTCCGATCAGCGGACTGAAAATGCCGCGGCAATTCATTGCGGCGCTGGGGCTCGTCAAGTGGGCTGCCGCCGGCGCAAACGCCGAGCTGGGCTTGCTCAAGAGCGAGGTCGCTATCGCCATTCAGAAAGCTTCGATGGAAGTGGTTGAAGGCGGTCATGACGGGCACTTCCCGATCGATGTGTTCCAGACAGGCTCGGGAACGAGTTCGAACATGAATGCCAATGAGGTCATTGCACACCTGGCAACGTCGGGGCTGGGCTCGGAGGTCCACCCGAATGACCACGTGAATATGTGCCAGAGCAGCAACGACGTGATACCGACCTGTGTGCACCTGAGTGCCGCTGTCGCGATCAACGATCAGCTGCAGCCGGCGCTCAGGCACCTGTCCGATGCGCTCGATGCGAAAGCGGACGAGGTTCGCGATGTCGTCAAGACCGGCCGTACGCATCTGATGGATGCGATGCCCGTCACGCTCGGCCAGGAGCTCGACGGTTGGCGCTCGCAGATCGAGCATGCGAGCGAGCGACTCCGGGACTCGATGAAACGGCTGACGGCGCTAGCCCAGGGCGGTACCGCGGTCGGCACCGGCATCAATGCGCATCCGAAGTTCGGCGACAAGGTAGCCGTCCTGCTGAGCGAGAAAACCGGCATCGAGTTCAGCTCGGCGCGGTCGAAATTCGAGGGTCTCAGCAGCCAGGATGCCGCAGTCGAAGTGTCGGGCCAGCTCAGGGTCCTTGCCGTCAGCCTCACGAAAATCGCCAACGACCTGCGCTGGATGAATTCCGGGCCGCTGGCCGGCATCGGCGAGATCGCGCTGCCGGCGCTGCAGCCGGGCTCGAGCATCATGCCGGGCAAGGTCAATCCGGTGATTCCGGAAGCGGTCGCGATGGTGGCGGCGCAGGTGATCGGCAACGATGCCACGATCGCCATGGGCGGACAGTCCGGGAATTTCCAGCTCAACGTGATGCTGCCGGTGGTAGCGCACAACCTGTTGCAGAGCATCGAAATCCTGGCTAACGCCTGCACTGTGCTGGCGGACAAGGCCATCGCCGGATTCACGGTCAACCATGACAATATCAGTGAAGCGCTCGGCCGCAATCCCATTCTGGTAACGGCGCTCAACCCCGTGATCGGCTACGAGCTCGGCGCAGCGGTAGCGAAGAAAGCCTACGCGGAGGGCCGCCCCGTGAAAGAAGTTGCCCGGGAAATGACTGATTTGAGTGACGAGGAACTGGACCGCCTGCTGGATCCGGCTGCGCTGACCGGGGGCGGCATCAAGCACTAGGGATGGTGACCGCCGCTCAACTGCGCGAGAGTTTTGCGACGACACGAGCTCCCGTCGATCTACTCGATGTCGTCATGCCCCCGGGCGCCGAGCGCTGGCCGGACGGCATGCGCGAACGATTGTCGTCGACGCTGAAGCCGGCGGCCGTACTCATACCGCTGGTTGAGCGGGGCGTGGCGGACCTGAACCTGTTGCTAACGCAGCGTTCGGCGGAGCTCAAGACCCACGCCGGCCAGGTCAGCTTCCCGGGAGGCCGAATGGAGCCGGGCGATGCGGATATTGCCGGCACGGCGCTCAGGGAAACGGAGGAGGAGGTCGGTATCCGGCAATCCGGCGTCTCGGTCATTGGTTTTCTCGATCCGATGCCGACCATAACCGGCTATGCCGTCACCTCCGTCGTAGGGATCGTCGAAGCCGACTACCAGCTCGATATCGACCGGACCGAGGTGGAATACGTCTTCGAGGTGCCGCTGAGCTTCCTGATGGACTCCAGCAACCGCAGGCTCGTCGACCGGGAGTACCTGGACAGCAGCTTCAAAATGGTCGAGTACCACTACAAGGATGAGCGCATCTGGGGGGCCACCGCGTTCATCATCGAAAAATTCATAGAAATTATTAGAAAACAATAAATTGTGACTAATATTGAGAAATTACTTGAAGTAATGGCGAGCCTCAGGGATCCCGAATCCGGCTGCCCCTGGGACGTGAAACAGGATTTCTCGACGATCGCGCCCTACACGGTCGAGGAGGCATATGAGGTTGCCGATGCCATATCCAGGGATGACATGCCGGGCCTCAGGGATGAGTTGGGCGACCTCCTGCTGCAGGTCGTATTTCATGCGCGCATGGCCGAGGAAGCCGGTTTTTTCGACTTCGAGGACGTTGCCGGGGCAATCGGCGACAAGCTGATCCGCCGGCATCCGCACGTTTTCGGGACCGACGAGGAGCGCGCCGCCGGCCCGGTTGCCGGCAGTTGGGCGAGGATCAAGGCCGAGGAGAGGCAGGGAAACGGCGATGACAGCGCGCTTGCGGGCGTCGCGAAAGCCTTGCCCGCGCTGAAGCGGGCGCAGAAACTCGGCAAACGTGCCGGAAACGTCGGCTTCGACTGGCCGGACCGCAAGGGGGTCCGGGTCAAGATCCAGGAGGAACTGGACGAACTGGAGCAGGCGGTGGGCGCGGAAAGCCAGACCGGCATCGAGGAGGAGGTTGGCGACTTGCTGTTCGCGGTCGTCAATCTCGCGCGGCACCTCGATATCGATCCGGAAAAAGCGCTCACGGGGGCAAATCTCAAGTTCGAGAGCCGTTTCCGGGAGATGGAAGCGGCGCTCGAAGCGCAGGGCAAGCGCCTTGGCGATCTCTCCCTGGAAACCATGGACAGGGAATGGCGCGCCGCCAAGAAACGCGTGGGTTAAGGCGGCATTCAGATTACATTCAGCACCTGTTCATTGCCTGAAGACTAGTCTTGTACACAGGCTGGCAAAAGGCCGGTCGTTGTCAATCAAAGGACAGGACTATGAACAGCAAGCGCGTAATTACCGGATTTGCGGCAGCGGCGATGTTGTTGGGTTTTTCCAGCGCCGCATTTGCCGATCACCCCCGATATAGCCGGGGTGCTTACGACTACGCCCAGGTCATCAGCGCGACTCCGATCATTCGCTACGTCACCGTCAAACAGCCGGTACGCGAATGCTGGGAGGACGTGGAAAATTACTCCGTGTATCACGCTCCTCGCGGCAGGGCCGGCAGCACGCTGCTTGGTGCGGTCATTGGCGGTGTCATCGGGCATCAGTTCGGCAGCGGGCGTGGTAACGACGCGGCGACCGTTGCCGGCAGCATGATCGGTGCGGCCATAGGCAGCGAGTCGGGCCGCAAGCGCTATGGTTCGGGCTACACGACCGAGCATTCGCGGCCGGTTAGGCGTTGCGAAACGCGCTATCGCTCGCATCGTGAGGAGCGCATTGACGGCTACGACGTTCTGTACCGCTACAAGGGACAGAAATACCGGACGCGCATGCCGTACGATCCGGGGCGCAAACTCAAGGTGCGGGTGGATATCCGTCCGGCCGGGTGAGACCGACGTCATTGCGCCTTTGACCGCTGTGTGACAAGTTAACGATATGCGAATTCTGTCCATCATTCTGCTGAGCGCCGGGCTCGCCATGACGCCCGGCGCCAGCTATTCGCTCGACCTTGGCGAACCTGTTATGCGGGTCGCGCAGAACAACGGTGGCATGAGCCTTTCGCAAGCTATCGAGCAGGTGCGGCGCCAGACCGGGGGACAGATTCTCAGCGCCACGACCAAGGTCAAGGGCAACCGCGAGGTGCACCACATCAAAGTGCTGACCAGGGATGGCAAGGTCCGCACGGTCAAGGTGCCGGGGCGGCGCAGGGGCGGCTGAACATGCGTCTGCTCGTAATCGAAGACGACGCGACTCTGAGGGAGTCGCTCGCGGCCAAGCTCGCAGAGGGCGGGTTCGCCGTAGAGCAGGCCGCCGACGGCAAAGAGGGCCTGTATTTCGCCCTCGAATACCCCATCGATCTTGCGATCGTCGACCTGGGACTTCCCGAAATGTCCGGGCTCGACATCATTCGCGAAGCGCGCCGCAAGGGAAAGACATTTCCGATCCTGATCCTGACCGCGCGGGACCGGTGGGAAGACAAGGTCGACGGTCTCGACGCCGGAGCTGACGACTATGTCGTCAAACCGTTCCAGTTCGAGGAAGTGACCGCCCGGGTTAATGCGTTGCTGCGGCGAAGCGGCGGCTGGGCCTCTTCGGTGATGTCGGCCGGACCCGTATCGCTCGACATGTCCCGTCAGGAGCTCACGGTCAACGATGAGCAAATCGATCTGACGAGCTTCGAATACAAGATCATCGAGTATCTGATGATTCGTGCGGGGCAGGTCATTTCGAAGACGGAGCTGACCGAGAGACTTTACGACCAGGACTACGAACGCGACAGCAACGTCATCGAGGTTTTCATCGGCCGGCTGCGCAAGAAGATGGATCCCGATAACATCATCAAGCCGATCGAGACACTGCGCGGGCGTGGCTACCGCTTTGCGCTGGAGCGAGGCCAGGACGGCTGACGGGCGGGATGTCCTCACTCAGCGCCCGACTTCTGATATCCGTCAGCGTATTGCTGCTGTTCTTCCTTGGCGTCACCGGGGCCGTGCTCGACACCGCATTTCGCAAAGCCGCGGAACAGGCACGGGAAGACATCCTCGACGGCCATCTCATGGCCATTCTTGCCGCAGCCGAAGCGACCGAAGACGGTGAGCTGATGATGCCGCCGGATCTGCAGGAGCCCAGGTTCGGAGCGATCGGTTCGGGTCTTTATGCCGAGATCCGGGACAGCGAAGGCAGCCCGGTCTGGCGATCACGCTCGGCTCTGGGCCTGATCATCCCGTTCGGCGTGATATCCCAGGACGGCAGCCGCCTGTTTCGGGAAGAAGAACTGGACGACGGTACGCCGTTGCTCACACTGAGTATCGCGGTGCAGTGGGAGTTTCCCGACGGTCAGCTTCGACCGTATATTTTCAAGGTCGCCGAGAGCCTGGAGTCATTCAATGCCCAGGTGGCGCGGTTTCGCCAGCAGCTGTTCGGCTGGTTCGCCGCCGTGGCAGTGATCATGCTTATCACGATCGCCGCCCTGCTGGGCGGCCTGCTGCGGCCTTTACGGCAGATAGAGGCGCAGATCGGCGAGATCGAGGCGGGTAGCCGACATTCGCTGTCCGGGGAATTCCCGACCGAACTCCAGGGCGTGGCGCGTAACATGAACCTGCTGATCGATAGCGAACGCGCGCGGTCAGAGCGTTACAAGCAGACGCTCGCCAACCTCGCTCATAGCCTGAAGACTCCGCTGGCGGCCATGCGCGCGCTGACTACACAGACGAAGCGCCTGAAACATGCCGACCGTTTCAACGAACAGATCGATCGCATGGATGAAATTGTGCGTTATCAGCTCCGCAAACCGGCGACGAGTGGCGTGACGAGTTCGCTGATGTCGATGGTGCCCGTTAAACCCGAGGTGGACCGTCTCGTCGAGGGACTCCGCAAGGTCTACCACGACAAGGAACCGGAGATTCAGGCCGATATCGGCGAAAACGCGCAATTCCGCGGTGACAAGGGCGATTTCCTCGAGGTGGCAGGAAACCTGCTGGACAATGCCTGCAAGTGGTGTGAGCGACGCGTCAGGATCGCCGTGCAGCACACGGGCGACGCACTCTTGCTGATAGTGTCCGACGATGGGCCCGGCATCCCCGACGATGCAGCCGACGCGCTGCAACAGCGCGGAACGCGGCTCGATGAATCGACGCCGGGCCACGGCATCGGGCTAGCCGTCGTAAAGGACATCGCCAGGTCTTACGGCGGGGACCTGAAGATCAGAAGATCGGAATTCGGCGGCGCCGAAATCCGGGTGACCTTGCCCTCCGTTTAGGACTCTTTCCTGTTTTTGCCGATCAAGTGCATGATCGGCTCTACGAACTCGAGAGGCATCGGGAAGATCACCGTGTTCGTCTTTTCGTTGGCAATTTCCTTGAGCGTCTGCAGATAGCGCAATTGCAGTGCCTGTTCTTCCTGGGCGAGCGTGTTCGCTGCCTCGGCAATCATCTTCGCTGCCTGCTTTTCGCCCTCGGCATTGATGACCTTTGCGCGCCTGGCGCGCTCCGCTTCGGCCTGCTGCGCGATTGCGCGGATCATGCTCTCGTCGAGGTCGACGTGCTTGATTTCCACGTTGGCGACCTTGATGCCCCAGTTATCGGTCCGCTGATCGAGAATGGCCTGAATATCGGCATTGAGCTTATCTCGCTCGGCAAGCATATCGTCGAGTTCGTGCTGGCCGAGGACAGATCGCAATGTCGTCTGCGAAAGCTGGCTGGTTGCCTCGAAAACATTGGCGACACGAATAATGGCTTTCTCCGGGTCGACGATGCGGAAATAGATAACCGCATTGACATGAACCGAGACATTGTCGCGCGAGATCACGTCCTGGGTCGGCACGTCGAGGACCATGACGCGCAAATCGACTTTGGTCATCTTCTGGACGAACGGGATCAGGATGATGAGGCCGGGGCCTTTTACCTTATAGAAACGGCCAAGCAGGAACACGACGCCACGTTCGTACTCCTTGAGGATCTTGATCGTGTTGTAGAGGATGACGATGACGAGCGCTGCAATGATTCCGCTGTAAGTAAATGTCATGTTGAATGTCCTCTCGACTGATTGGGATCAGGTTTGCACCTGAGCATCTTTGTGGACCTGTTCGTTGAATGGCGCGACCTCGAGTATGAGGCCGTCCATCGACTTGACGACGACAGCCTGGTTCTTGGTAACCGGGACGGCAGAGTGTGCCGCCCAGGATTCGCCCTCGAGCCAGATTTTGCCATCGCCCGTGAAATCCTGTAGCGCAGTTCCGATACCGCCGACGATCGATTCCGCACCCGATACCGCGCCGCGTTTGCGTAGTCTTATGATGAACGTCATCAGCCAGATCAGGAATAACGCCGCAACGACGGCAAGCGATACGACAAAGGTGATCGAAATGCCGAAACCCGGTACGTCAGTACCAAACATGATAATCGCACCGAAAACGAACGCGGCAATGCCGCCGAGTCCCAGCGCCCCAAAGCTCGGGGCAAATGCCTCCGCAGTCATTAGCGCAAGGCCGACAATAATCAATGCAAGCCCGGCGTAATTAACCGGCAATACCTGCAGCGCATACGCGGCCAGCAGCAGGCAGATGATGCCGACGACACCGGGAATAACCGCGCCCGGATTGGAAGCTTCGTAAATAAGACCGTAAATACCGATCATCCCGAGAAGCAAAACGATCTCGGGATTGGCGATGGTGGAGAGGATCTTGATGCGCCAGTCCGGCTCGAATTCTTCGACGACGACGCTGGTCGTGTCGAGTGCCACGGTATCCGAGTCGATTTTGACCTCGTAGCCATTGAGCTGTTTCAGGAGGTCGGCGCGGTCTTCGGCGATGAACTCGATGACATTCATCTGCAGCGCCTCCGTTGCCGTCAGCGTTGCGGCGCTGACGACGGCGTCCTCCGCCCAGTCAGCGTTGCGGCCGTGACGCTCGGCAAGACCGCGGATATAAGCGATAGCATCGTTGAGTATCTTGCGCTCCATTGCCGTGCCTGCGGTCGGTTCCTTGTCCGCCTCGTCTGCCGACTCCTGCTCGGACGGCTCCGGCGTTGCGTCCTCTCCGGTCATCTGCACCGGCGTTGCGGCGCCCAGATGGGTTGTCGGAGCCATGGCGGCAATATGGCTGGCCAGCAGGATATAAGTTCCGGCACTGTCGGCGCGGGCACCCGCCGGATTCACATAGGTCGCGACAGGCACCTGCGAGGCCAGGATGGCCTGCACGATGTCGCGCATCGATTTATCGAGCCCGCCGGGCGTGTCCATGTTGATGATGACGAGCCGGGCGCCGGTTTCCTCTGCGTGTGCGATGCCACTGAGAACGTATTCCTTGGTCGCGACTCCGATTCCGCCTTTTATTTCGAGCTCAACGACCTGGCCGGCGGCGAACGCCGGTGGAAACAGGAGGGCCAGAATCAGGCCCGAGACAATGGCACAATACCTCATGATTCGATAATAGCAGGGCTCAGCACGGCATGTTCATTCGGTTTATCACTACAGGCGGCACGATCGACAAGATCTACTTTGACGACCTCAGCCAGTACGAGGTCGGCGAATCGCAGGTGCAGCAAATCCTCCATGAGGGTCTCGCTGAGTTTGACTACGACGTGGTGCCTTTGTTGCACAAGGACAGCCTCGAAATGACCGACGAAGACAGGAAGCTGCTGCACGACTATATCGCCGATGACGACGGTGACCGCTATGTGATCACCCACGGTACCGACACGATGGTGGAAACGGCGAATGTCTTGATGGATGTGGCCGGCAAGACGATGGTGCTCACCGGCGCCCTGACACCCGCGCGATTCCGCACGACGGACGCCGTGTTCAATGTCGGCATGGCGGTCGCGACTGCGCAGGTTGCGCCGCCGGGCGTCTATATCGCCATGAGCGGCCAGGTGTTCCCGGCCGGACGTGTAACGAAGAACCGGGCCGAAAACCGCTTCGAATCTACAGATCGAAATTGATCCCCTGAGCCAGCGGCAGGTCCGAGCCCCAGTTGATCGTATTCGTCTGCCGGCGCATATAGGCCTTCCACGAGTCCGAGCCGGCCTCGCGGCCGCCGCCGGTTTCCTTCTCGCCGCCGAACGCGCCGCCGATCTCGGCGCCCGAGGTGCCGATGTTCACGTTGGCGATGCCGCAGTCGGAGCCGGCAGCCGACAGGAAGGTTTCGGCGTTCTGCAGGTTGTCCGTGAAAATAGCCGACGACAGCCCTTGCACGACGCCGTTTTGCATCGCGATCGCCTCATCCAGGCTGTTGTAAGGAATCAGGTACAGGATCGGGCCGAAGGTCTCGGTCTGCACGATGTCCCAGTCATTCTCGGCGACCGCGATTGCCGGCGTGATGAAGTTACCCGGCCCGTCGATGCGTTCGCCGCCACACAGGACCTCGCCGCCTGCGTCGCGCACGGCCGCGCAGGCGGCTTCGACGCGCTCGACGGCCGACGGATCAATCAGCGGGCCCATCAGCGTATTGTCGTCGAGCGGGTTACCTATCCGAACCTGCCCGTATGCGCTGACCAGCTTGCTCTTCAATTCCTCGAACCGCGATTCCTGAACAATGACACGACGTGTCGTCGTGCAGCGCTGTCCGGCAGTGCCGACGGATCCGAAGACGATTGCCGGTATCGCGAGCTCCATGTTGGCATGCTCGTCGACGATGATGGCGTTGTTGCCGCCGAGTTCGAGCAGGGCCTTGCCCATACGTGCCGATACGCGCTGGCCCACCTTCTTGCCGACGGTGCATGAGCCTGTGAACGACACGAGGTTGATGCGTTCGTCGTCGACGAACTGTTGCGCCAGCGTGTTATCGCCATCATTGAACAGGAAGAACACCGGTGGCAGGTCCTGGTCCGCCAGCGCCTGGTTGATGATTTTCTGCACCGCGACACCGCAAAGCGGGGTCTTTGGAGACGGTTTCCAGATAGTGATGTTGCCGCAGATCGCCGAAATGAAGGCATTCCACGAGTACACCGCAACGGGGAAATTGAACGCCGAAATCGTGCCGACGATGCCAAGCGGATGCCACTGCTCGTACATGCGATGCTGCGGGCGCTCCGAGTGCATCGTCTTGCCGTACAGCATGCGCGACTGGCCGACAGCGAAGTCCGCAATGTCGATCATCTCCTGGACCTCGCCCACGCCCTCAGCCTTGATTTTGCCCATCTCCATGCTCACGAGGCTGCCAAGAGCATCGAGATTATCCCGGAGTGCATCTCCGGCGAGCCGAACGGCATTGCCCCGCACGGGAGCTGGAATCGCACGCCACTCGAGGAACGCCGCCTGCGCTTTTTGTACGAGCGCGTCATATTCGGCGGGCGTCGTTGAACGCACGCTTGCGATCACTTCGTCGGTGGCAGGGTTGACAGACTCTATCAAAGCCGCCGAGGCGTCCTCGCTGCTTTCCGCGCCATGCCAAGTTCCCGGGTTGGTAGCCTCCAGGCCCAGGCTGTCCAGAATTGTCTTCATGGGGAGATCTTCCGAAAAACGAAAAAACCGCCGGGTGTGCGGCGGGAGCAAGGCGCATTGTGCCAATCTCGCTGTTTGCTTTCCACACCCTCCTAAGCGTCTGATTACGCGAGAAACTTTTGGAGTATTGCTTTGCAGCATGGCATAGTTCACCGTTCCCTTGTATGGCGGCGATACGCGCGTGAGCAGAACGATTGCAAAAACCGACTGGCACCCGGCAAGCTGGCAGGCCAAACCGGCTGCTCAGCAGGCTGGCTATCCGGACGCTGCAGAGCTCGATCGCACCGTGAGCGATCTCAGTCGCCTGCCGCCGCTGGTTACGTCGTGGGAAGTCGATTCGCTCAGGGACCTGATCGCGAAGGCGCAACGCGGTGATGCATTCGTGCTGCAGGGCGGCGACTGCGCAGAGACCTTTGACGAGTGCACTTCCGAGAATATCGTCGCAAAACTCAAGATTTTGCTGCAAATGAGCCTCGTGATGCTCTACGGGCTCAAGAAGCCCGTCGTCAGGATAGGGCGCATGGCCGGGCAGTACGCCAAACCGCGTTCGGCCGATATCGAAACACGGGGCGATCAAGCGCTGCCGAGTTTCCGCGGTGATCTCGTCAACCGTAGCCCGTTCACGGCCGAAGACCGGACCCCCGATCCGCAAATGATTCTTCGCGGTTACGAGCGCGCCGCACTGACACTGAACTTCGTTCGCTCGCTGATCGACGGTGGTTTTGCCGACCTGCATCACCCGGAGTACTGGGATCTGGACTGGGTAGGGCATTCGCCCATGGCGAACGAATACCATGAAATCGTGAAATCGATTTCGAACTCGCTGGACTTCCTGGAGACGATATCGGGCGAGAAGGTCCACAAGACGCAGCGCGCGGATATCTATTCTGCGCACGAAGGCCTGCACCTGCATTACGAACAGGCGCAGACCCGGTTTCTGGATCGCCGGGAGCGCTGGTACAACCTGACCACCCATTTTCCGTGGGTTGGCATGCGCACAGCGGCAGTCGACGGGGCGCACATCGAGTATTTTCGCGGTATCGCCAACCCGATAGGGGTCAAGGTCGGGCCCGGGATGACGCGCGAGTGGCTGCAGGAACTGATCGGTGTCCTCAACCCGAATAACGAGCCGGGCCGCCTCACGTTGATTCACCGGTTCGGCGCAAAGTCGATCGAGGAATGTTTGCCCGAGCTTATCGCAGCCGTGAAGGAAACCGGTTCCCCCGTGCTCTGGGTTTGCGATCCGATGCATGGCAATACCGAGAGCACGGCCGACGGGACCAAGACACGGCGCTTTGACAGTATCGTCAAGGAACTCGAGTCTGCTTTTCGGGTACACGAGGCATCAGGCAGCTATCTCGGCGGCGTTCACCTCNNGTCCACGGTGGACCCGCGCCTGAACTACGAGCAGTCGATGGAAGTGGCGATGCGCATCGCCGGACTGCATGACGGGAATGGCCGTAAAATCACTGCGGGTTGACACTCTCCAGGCAGCGCTGGGGATCGAACGTATCCTGGATGACCACCAGGGACCGGTCGAAGAGGTCGTGATCGACCACGACGGGTTTCTCTTCGATCTCATCCGGACGCACCGCGACAAGCCGGAATTCGTCCTGCCCGACCGGGCCGACATGACGCGAACCACGCACTGCCTGCGGTCTTTTTCGAGGCGCGTCGAGAAGGCATGCAAGGATCGGGGTATACGCGTCTCCGGCGATCTCGCGCCGCCAGTCGAGACCTATGGCCATCCAGTGGTCGAGTCCGATTTGCTGCTCGTGCCCAAGGGAAGAATCACGGAGCGGGGCATTCGCGAGAATATTCGCACCTACCTGCACAAACGCGGTTCCGCGGCGCAACTGGCGTGGGCGCAGCTCTGGCAATGGGTTCATCACGCCACCGGTGTCCTCGATGAGGGCCGTATCGTCACTGAGGACCTGCTGCGGAAGCTGATCGACGAGGAAGTCGGCGCGGCCGCCTCGGCTGAGGCCACGGCGCGCGGGTGCGAACTGACCACGATCGTGCTTGAGGAATCCTTTACAATGCCGGCGGCATGAAATACGACAGAATTGATGTGCCCGCCGATGCTGCGGCGATTACCGCGAATCCCGATCATTCATTGAATGTGCCAGACTTTCCAGTCGTTCCCTTCATAGAAGGTGACGGCATAGGAATCGACGTCACCCCGGTGATGCTGGACGTGGTCAATGCGGCCGTCGAGCAAGCCTATGGCGAGAGTCGGAAGATCCGCTGGATGCAGGTGTATGCCGGCCAGGCGGCCGCGGACCTGTATGGCGGCGACACGTACATGCCGGACGAGACGCTGCATGCGTTGACGCACTACGTCGTCTCGATCAAAGGTCCCCTGCAAACACCGATCGGCGGCGGCATCCGTTCTCTGAACGTCACGATCCGGCAGACGCTGGATCTGTATGCCTGCGTTCGGCCGATCCGTTATTTCCCGGGTGTGCAGACGCCCATGATCCAGTCGGACCTCGTCGACATGACCGTGTTTCGCGAAAACACCGAGGACATCTACGCCGGTATCGAGTACCCGACCGGGTCGCAGGAAGTGCAGAAACTGATCCACTTCCTGCAGACCGAACTCGGCGTCAACAAGATTCGTTTCCCTGCCAGTTCCGGCATCGGCATCAAGCCCGTATCGCGCGAGGGCTCGGAACGGCTGGTGCGCAAGGCGATCCAGTATTGCATCGAACGCGACCAGGGCTCGGTGACGCTCGTGCACAAGGGCAACATCATGAAGTTCACCGAGGGCGCCTTTTGCCAGTGGGGCTACGAGGTTGCGCGCAAGGAGTTCGGCGCGACGGAAAAAGACGGCGGTCCCTGGCATGCCTTCAAAAACCCGGTCACGGGCCGCGAAATCATCATCAAGGATGTGATCGCGGACAATTTCCTGCAGCAGATCCTGATGCGGCCCGAGGATTACGATGTCATCGCGACATTGAACCTCAACGGTGACTATATTTCGGATGCGCTTGCCGCCCAGGTGGGCGGCATCGGCATCGCGCCCGGCGCCAACATCGGCGATGCCGTGGCCGTGTTCGAGGCGACGCACGGCACGGCGCCCGGGTTTGCCGGCAAGGACCGCGTCAATCCGGGCTCGCTGATCCTGTCCGCCGAGATGATGCTGCGCTACATGGGCTGGACCGAGGCGGCGGACAACATCATGGACGGCGTCGCTGCGACGATCGCCAACGGCGAGCTGACCTTCGACCTGGCGCGCCTGCGCGAGGCCATCCACCGCCCGATTCGCAAAGAGCGGCCGCACGACAAGGAAGACGTGGAGCAGGAACTGGAGCAACTGGTCCCGGGCGCGACGCTGGTCGGAACGCGCGGTTTCGGGGATGCCGTCATTCGGCACATGCGAGAGCTGTGACCGTCTACGACAGCAACTGTCGAGCCTGCCCGCGGCTGGCAAATTTCCTCGACGACGTCAACGAGCGCTACCCGGATTATTTCTGCCGGCCCGTGCCGCCTTTCGGTGACCGGCAGGCGCGGTTTCTCATCGTCGGACTGGCGCCCGGCATGCACGGCGCCAATCGCACCGGGCGGCCGTTCACGGGCGATCACGCCGGCATCCTGCTGTACCGGATGCTGCACAAGTTCGGATTTTCGACGCACGAGGAATCCACGGCGGCCGATGACGACCTGAAACTCGATAATTGCCGCATCACGAATGCCGTGAAGTGCCTGCCGCCGGACAACAAGCCGGTCGGGGCCGAGATCAACACCTGCAATGCCTTTCTTGCTAATGAGCTTTCGAGTCTGCCGCGCGCGTCCGTGGTGCTAGCGCTTGGCGGCATTGCCCATCGAGCCGTCATAAAGGCAGTTGGCGGGCGCCAGGCGGATTTCAAGTTCGCCCACGCAGCTGTGCATGTGCTGGAGCCATTTCGCCTGCTCGATTCCTACCATTGCAGCCGCTACAACACGAACACGGGCCGGCTGACCACCGAGATGTTCGACGGGATATTTGCGCAAGCACGGGAGTTGCTGCAAAACTCCTAGCGTGACCGCCGAACGCGCATTCGATGTGAAGTCCTATCTGCGCAGCCTGACGCACAGGCCGGGCGTGTATCGCATGCTCGATGCGAAACACAAGGTGATCTATGTCGGCAAGGCGCGCGACCTCAAGAAGCGCGTATCGAGCTACTTTCATCGCAGTCACGATTCGGTCAAGACTGCCGCGATGATGGAACTCGTGGCCGACGTCGAAGTGACGGTTACCAATACCGAAGCCGAAGCCTTGATCCTCGAATACAACCTGATCAAGCAGCACAAACCGCGTTTCAACGTCATCCTGCGCGATGACAAGAGTTACCCGTATATATATGTATCGACCAGCCATCGATTTCCGCGACTGCAATTTCACCGTGGGCCGAGGAAGGGAAAAGGTCGCTACTTCGGGCCATACCCGAATTCGAGGGCGGTGCGTCAGACGCTGAATGACCTGCAGAAGTTGTTTCAGATTCGGCAATGCCAGGACAGTTATTTCCGCAACCGGACGCGGCCGTGCCTGCAGTACCAGATCAAGCGCTGCACGGCGCCGTGCGTCGATCTCATTTCCGAGGAGCAGTATGCCCGGGACGTGAACGCGGCGATCGAATTTCTCGAGGGCAGGAACCAGAACGTCATTGACACGTTTGTCGAGCGCATGGAGGAGGCGTCGCACAAGCAGCACTATGAACATGCTGCCCGTTTTCGCGACCAGATCAGCCGGCTGAAAGAAATCGAGGCGCGTCAGCTGGTGTCGCGTACCTCCAGCAAGGACCTCGACATCCTCGGCTTTGCTTCGAACGGCGCAATTCATTGCGTAACGGTGCTGTTTATTCGCAATGGCGCCATTATTGGCAGCCGCGATCATTTTCCGAAGCTGTCCGGCGAGACGGACCGCGCAAAGATACTTAACGGCTTCGTGACGCAGTATTACCTGGGTCGCGATGCGCCTTCGGAGATCGTGCTGGACTGCGACATCGAGGACCAGGAGCTGGTCGCAGCAGAATTGAGCGAGCGCATGGGCCGAAAGGTGGCGATCAGGAATCGCGTGCGCGGCGATCGCGCGCGATGGCTGCAGATGGCGACGACCAACGCGGAACAGGGTTTGAAGCTCCAGGTCGCCAGCAACGCGACCATCCGGCGCCAGTTTGCGGCACTCGCCGAGGCGCTGGAACTGGAGGAAGCGCCCGAGCGGCTCGAATGTTTCGATGTCAGCCACACGTCCGGCGAGGCCACGGTGGCCTCGTGCGTGGTGTTCAATATGGCGGGGCCGCTCAAGAGCGACTACCGCCGGTTCAATCTCAAGCCGGATTCGGCCGGCGACGACTACGGCGCCATGTCTGAGGCACTGAAGCGACGCTACGCGCGCGTCAAAAAAGGCGAAGTCCCGATGCCGGATGTGTTGTTTGTGGACGGCGGCAAGGGGCAGCTGGCCGAAGCGATGACGGTACTCGACGAACTCGAGCTCGGCTGGCTCAAAGTCGTTGCCGTCGCCAAGGGCAGGGCGCGCAAGCCGGGCGCCGAACGCCTGTTCGTAGCAGGGCGGAAGCAGCCAATTCAGCTGCCGTCCGACTCCCCGGCACTGTTACTGATCCAGCAAATTCGCGACGAAGCGCACCGTTTCGCGATAACCGGTCACCGGCAGCAGCGCGCCAAGGCCCGCAGCACGTCGCGGCTGGAACGCATCCCTGGCCTCGGGCCGAAGAAACGCCGCGAGCTGCTGCGCCAGTTTGGCGGTCTGCAGGGCGTCATGGGCGCAGGCGTCGACGATTTGGTCAAAGTGCGGGGTATTAGCCGCAAACTCGCCGAATCCATATACAATGACCTGCATCTGGACGGGCAAAACTAGACAAGAAACCGGTCTGTGAAACTGAATCTCGCCATCCTGCTGACAATGTTCCGCATTGCGGCGATTCCGCTCGTCGTGATCCTGTTCTACAGCACGATGCCCAATGCGCGGCCGATTGCGGCCATTTTGTTCGGCATTGCTGCGATAACCGACTGGCTGGACGGATGGGTGGCCCGGCGCTTCGGTCAGTCGTCCCGATTCGGCGAATTCCTCGATCCCGTGGCAGACAAGCTCATGGTGGCCATCGTCCTCGTGATGCTGGTTCAGGCTGACCCGCACTGGCACGTGGATATCATCGCGATGATCATCATCGGTCGCGAAATCACGATTTCGGCGCTGCGCGAGTGGATGGCGACGATCGGCGAGCGGGCCAACGTGAAAGTGAGCTGGGCAGGCAAGATCAAGACTGTATTCCAGATGTTCGGCATCGGCTTCATGGTGTTCCAGAGGGAGCTGCTGGGGCTTGATATCTACGGGATCGGCTTCATTTTACTGGTCATTGCCGCCGGCATGACGATCTGGTCGATGGCGATTTACCTCCGCGCTGCCTGGCCCGCGATCAAGGCCGGGGCCGACGGAGACTAAATAGCCCGAATTCCGGCCGGATTGCCTTGACAGGCAGCCCCTACAGGCTAAAATCTCGGCCCCACGCGGGAATAGCTCAGCTGGTAGAGCGCAACCTTGCCAAGGTTGAGGTCGCGAGTTCGAACCTCGTTTCCCGCTCCAAATATTTCAATGATTTAGGCCGCTTTTGTTAGCGGCCTTTTTCATTTGTACGCTACTCGTACGCTATATCGTTTCAAGACGGCTCGGAAGCCGCCAGGATCGACCACGCCAGCGCCGCTAGGACGTCCGAAATCAGCCCGCAAGGCCAGGCTTCCCAAACCATATCGGCGGCGTCAGGGCCGACTAATAGTGCAATTACGTAGTGATTCACGAGCATCAAATATGATTGACTCGGTTGATCCGGCGAAGCATGTCTTGACGCTGCCCGTCGCGCCCTTAAACGCCGAAATTGCCGAAGTTGAAGTCTGGTTCCATGGTGACTATCTGACCGCAACTTATATCCGGAGCGGTTTATCGCAGTTGTGGGTGTTCGAAGACAGGTTGTACGTCAAAGTCAATCCCGATTTCGATGCTCAATACTGGGATTTTCGCGGCGCAGAAGAAGGCGAAGAGCGGAGGCCAGACGCCGTATTTGAGTGTAATAAACGGAGTTAAGTGGCCGCTCTGCTTGCCCAAAATTGCCCACCAGCCGTGCCTCCGTGAGCGAGAAATCGACGAACGCCGCCAGGCAAGGGTGTCGGCACCCCCGGACTTTCGTGCCTGAAAAGCCCAATTTGCTAATCTCTTGGTTCACAGCGAACCTCGGGATGCGACTGCGTTGGAAGCGCTCGCCTTACTAATCATTGCCCTGTTTGTCCTGCTTATTTCGAGCAGGGCTTACCGCAGATCACCTACAACGAAGGGTGCGCGAGGCGAGAGCCGAGTCAATTCGGTCCTTCACCAAAACTTGCCACCGCGTGAATACAAAGTATTTCACGACATTATTCTGGACACGGGGTGGGGACTGACACAGATTGACCACATCGTCGTATCCAGATACGGCATATTTGTGATCGAGACAAAGAATTTCTCGGGATGGATTTTCGGGGATGCCAAATCAAAGCAATGGACGCAGATCATCTACCGAAATAAGAGTCGCTTTCAGAATCCACTGCACCAGAATTACAAGCACGCGAAGGCGGTTGAGTCGTTCCTTTCACTCGGCCGAAGGTACGTCCATTCCGTGGTTGTATTTGCCGGCAACGCCAAGTTCAAAACCGATCTACCCGACAATGTAATTCACCTTCACGACCTGTGCCCCTATGTCCTCTCGTATCAAGATTTGATACTGGGAACAAACCGGGTCAGGGAGATTGCGGCAATCCTGACCGATCACGACGAAGGC
>JABAHS010051476.1_pt1 | contig 118277 bp, 119 predicted proteins | sample 7062111 | NCBI WGS metagenome assembly JABAHS01 (sample SAMN14534600, study PRJNA622989) | marine sediment metagenome | biome: marine biome [ENVO:00000428]; feature: marine pelagic biome [ENVO:01000023]; material: deep marine sediment [ENVO:00002113]; isolation source: pool of 4 deep marine... | reverse complement strand
CCTCTTCACCGGGCGCGCGATGAGCGCCGAGGAAGGCGAGCGTTGGGGCTTTTACAATCGCTTGTGCGCGCCGGAGCGCCTGCGCGACGACGCGCTGGCCCTCGCCGCAGAGCTCGCCGCCGGCCCCGGCTTCGCCCACATGATGACCAAGAGCATGCTGAATCAGGAGTGGGATATGGGGCTCGACGCCGCCATCGAGTCCGAGGCGCAGGCGCAGGCGATCTGTATGCAGAGCCGTGATTTCGAGCGCGCCTACCGGGCGTTTGTCGCCAAGGAGAAACCGAAATTCGAAGGAAACTGAATGATCGAACACGAAGGGCACGAAGAGTGTGTCGCGAATGACGGTTGCGGATAAACGAAGATTGCCGATTGCGCCTTGGAGTTGATTCGCTTCGCCTGTTCGTGATCTTCGTGGCCGTCGTGGTGAATATTCGGGTGCTCATAGACCGCCATGGCTGATTTCGAGTTCTTGAAGTGGCCTTTTTTCGACGATGCGCACCGCGCGCTCGCGGAGCGACTCGACGAGTGGGCGAACCATGATATCGCGCCGTTGACCGAGCGCGAGAGCGACGTGGACGACACGTGCCGGGAGCTGGTCGCGAGGCTGGGCCGGGGCGGGTGGCTGCGCCACGTGGTTCCGGCCGCGGACGGTGGAGCGAGCGAGCGGCTGGACGTGCGCTCGTTGTGCCTCGCGCGCGAGACGCTGGCGCGTCACGGGGGGCTCGCCGATTTCGCCTTCGCCATGCAGGGGCTGGGGAGCGCACCCATCTCGCTGTTCGGAGACGAGGCGCAGCGCCGGAAGTATCTCCCCCGCGTGCGCGACGGCGAGAAAATCGCGGCCTTTGCGCTGTCGGAGCCCGAGGCCGGCTCGGACGTGGCCGCCATCGATACCAGCGCAAGACGCGACGGCGACGAATACGTGCTGGACGGCACCAAGACGTGGATCTCGAACGGCGGCATCGCGGACTTCTACGTCGTGTTCGCACGCACCGGCGAGGCCCCCGGCGCGCGGGGGCTGTCCGCTTTCGTAGTGGATGCAGACACAGCGGGGCTGGAAGTGAGCGAGCGCATCCGCGTGATCGCCCCGCATCCCCTCGCCACGCTGCGCCTGCGCGATTGCCGTGTCCCCCAAAGCCAGCTCCTCGCGCAGCCCGGATCGGGGTTCAAGGTGGCGATGGCAACGCTGGACATCTTTCGCACCACCGTGGGTGCCGCCGCGCTCGGTTTCGCGCACCGGGCGCTGGACGCAGCCGCCCATCGGGCGGTCACGCGGGAGCTCTTCGGAGCACCCCTCGGCGAGCTGCAGATGGTCCAGAGCATGCTCGCGGAGATGGCCACGGCGGTGGATGCCGCCGCCCTGCTCGTGTACCGCGCCGCCTGGACCCGGGACTGCGCGGCCGAGCGGGTAACCCGCGAGGCCGCCATGGCCAAGCTCTACGCCACCGAGGCGGCGCAGGAGGTGATCGACCGTGCGGTGCAGATCTTCGGCGGCCTCGGTGTCGTCTCCGGGCACCCCGTGGAGCGTCTCTACCGGGAGATCCGGGCGCTGCGCATCTACGAGGGCGCCTCGGAGATCCAGAAGGTGATCATCGCTCGGCAAACGCTCGCCGCCTACGAGGCGGCAGCGATGTCGGGCAACGACTGACGGAGAGGCCCATGGCCGATTACACCGCGCACGCGGATACCTTTGCCCGCGATCATCTGCCGCCGCGCGAGCAGTGGCCGGAATTTCGTTTCACCCTCCCGGAGCTGCGCTATCCGGCACGGCTGAACTGCGCGACCGAGCTACTCGACAAGACTGTTGCCTCCGGCGCCGGTGAGCGCACCGTATTCGTCACGCCCAACGAGACCTGGACCTATCGCCGGCTGCTCGAGACCGCCAACCGCATCGCCCACGTGCTGACACGGGACTTCGGCCTGGTGCCGGGCAACCGGGTTCTCATCCGCTCGGCGAACAATCCGATGACGGCGGCGTGCTGGTTCGGCATCGTCAAAGCCGGCGGCATCGCGGTCACCACCATGCCGCTGCTGCGCGCCAAGGAGCTGGCGGTCATCCTGGAGAAGGCTCAAATCAGGCTCGCGCTGTGCGATGAGCGCCTCGGTGAGGAGATGGAGCGTGCACGCGCGGCTGCGAACGTGTGCGAGCGTATCTGTCACTTCGACGGCTCCGGTCGGCCCGGCGCGGCATCGGAGCTCGAAACACGCCTGGCACACAAGCCCACGAGGTTCGACGACGTCGTCACCTCCAGGGACGACGTCGTCATCATCGCCTTCACTTCCGGGACCACCGGCGAGCCCAAAGGCACGGTGCACTTTCATCGTGACATCATGGCCATCTGCGATTGCTTCCCGCGCTCGGTGCTGAAGCCCGAGAGCGGCGACCTCTTCATCGGCAGCCCGCCCATCGGATTCACCTTCGGCCTGGGCGGCCTGGTCGCTTTCCCCATGCGCGTGGGCGCGGCCAGCGTGCTGCTGGAGGCGGCGCCCCCCGACCGGCTCGTGGAGGCGATCCAGGAATTCAAGCCCACCATCTGTTTCACGGTCCCGGCGGCCTATCGGCGCATGGCCGACCACGCCGAGAGCTTCGACCTGTCGAGTCTGGAGAAATGCGTCTCGGCCGGAGAGACGCTGCCGCTGCCCACATTCGAAGCCTGGCAGGCGTGCACCGGCATCAAGATCATCGACGGCATCGGCTCCACCGAGATGCTGCATATCTTCATCTCGGCACCGCCGGATCGCATCCGGCCTGGTGCCACGGGCCTGGCCCTTCCAGGCTACGAGGCAAGGGTCGTCGACGATGACCTCCAGCCGCTGCCGCCCGGCGAGGTGGGGCATCTGGCGGTGCGCGGACCCACCGGTTGTCGCTATCTCGCCGACGAGCGCCAGCGTGAGTACGTGCGCGGGGGCTGGAACATCACCGGCGACGCCTACAAGGTGGACGAGGACGGCTACTTCTGGTACCAGGCGCGCACCGACGACATGATCATCTCCTCCGGCTACAACATCGCCGGGCCGGAGGTGGAGGAGGCGCTGCTCGCCCACGACGCCGTCGCCGAGTGCGCCGTCGTGGCCGCGCCGGATGCCGACCGCGGAACCATCGTGAAGGCCTTCGTCGTCTTGCGCGAGGGCGCAGCGGGCTCCGATGCCTTGAGAAAGGAGTTGCAGGATTTCGTGAAGACAACCATCGCCGCTTACAAGTACCCCCGTGCTGTCGAATTCCTCGATGCCCTGCCACGCACCGAGACGGGTAAAGTCCAGCGCTTCAGGCTCCGCCAGCAAGAGGGCGCACTCGGGTCCGGCCGCACCGCATGAGCGAATTAAGGGAGGCGCAAGTCAATGCACATTCTGCAGCCCGATGGCTGGCCGCGGCCCAAGGGGTACTCCAACGGTATCGTCGCCGAGGGCCGTCTCGTCCTGGTGGCCGGCCAGGTAGGTTGGGACGCGAGCGAGACCATTCGCTCCGAGGACTTCGTCGATCAGGTGCGACAGGCGCTGAGGAACATTTTGACCGTGCTGGCCGAGGCCGGCGCCGGCCCCGAGCACGTCGTGCGCATGACCTGGTACGTGACCGACAAGCACGAGTATCTCGCGCGCACCCGAGAACTGGGCGAAGCTTACCGCGAAGTCATGGGTCGCGTTTATCCGGCGATGACCATGGTCGAGGTGTCCGGGCTCGTGGAGGACGGCGCCAAAGTAGAGATAGAGACCACCGCGGTGATACCGAACACCTCAGGCGCGAGCCGGCCTTCATAGCCCGGCCGCCCTGGGGCTTTCCGCGCTCGGAAAACCGTGGTTCCGCGTGGCATATCGTGACCGCCGAGCCGGCCGCAGGGTCCCCGGGTAGGCAGCGCTTCGTGCCAAGGCCGCGGGGAGCCCGTAGGGTGGGCTGAGCGCGACGCTATACTGCCGCGGCAGGGCGGGCTGCGCTGCGCTCAGCCCGCCCTACGCCGCCACGTAGCCGCGCGAGCCAATTCCACTCCGCGAGTGTCGCACTTGCAAAGCGCTTCCACAGGCAGAATTTGGCGGGGGATATCCGGTCAAGGTCGGGGTCGACGCGGGCCTAGTCGGCCACTTCTCGGATGAGCGCGTGCACGTCGCGACCGAGATCGTCGGAGAGCGTCACGACTACCCGCTCGCCGGCGATGGCCGTTGCATAGCGCGGCGCATCCTCACTGCGCTGGTAGGCTTCCCGGAGCTGATCGACGAGCTTCTCCATCTTGATGGGCGAGAGGTTCTTTTCTTCCACCAACGCCTTCATGTTGCTTACCTCGCCCCCGTGGATCCAGGCGAGGCCGAATTTCTTCGGCGGCTTCCCGATGAAAGCGTATAAGGAGTCCTCTGCCGTCGTCACCACCTCCACGGGCTCCGATACATCCCCGACCAACGTTTCGAGCGGCTGGCGCAGGTCCTCCAGACGCCTGGCTGCGGGGCTGTCTGCCTCGAGCGGCGGATACTCCTTTTCCTTGCCGAGCAATTTATCCACGATACCCATAAGTCCCTCCTCTGAGCTTCTCGCCGAGAGAGCGAAACGCTTCGCGCCCTCCTGAAGCCTGTTGCACGCAGCCAGCGTGCATTGTCAGTCCGCGGCTGCGGCCTGGGGACAATGCAGGCCGGCGCCTTCAATTTTAAGGGATGGCGGTGCACCGCCCCGGAACGCGCGGTGTTCATGATGCACTGCGCCAATCCCGATTCGCCCCGTCCACCCTATCACGGTAATCCCGCGCCGGGAGAACACCTTCGGTCCGAGGGCGCCGCCGCTACAGCGCGAGCCGTACGCTTCCGCACACCTATTCTTCGGTCTCTGCTCACATTCGAAGCCTCTGGGGAACTTTGTCCGCCACCGCGGTCAGAATGCGGCATGAGCCCTCCATATGCCGCGCCGACGCTAGCCCTGGCCTTGACCCTCCTCGGAGCTCTGCCCGGTGCCGTCCCCGGAGTGCGGGCCGGCGAGCCGGCCCTGGTCGCCGCCTATCCCCTCAATCCCTCCGTGCAGGAGGCGGCCATCTACGTCTCGTCCCAGGGGGTGGTGCGCTTCGATCGCCGGACGCTTCAACCGCGCTGGCGGGCGCTGGCCGGCGTCAACACCTTCGAACCGGTCGTCACCCCCACCGCCATCCTGGTGGGAAGCACCCAGGGACTGTATGCGCTCGCACCTTCGTCGGGAGAAATTCTCTGGCACCTGCCCGCCGCGCACGCGCTGTTCTCGCCCGCCGCCGCGGGGGGCACGGCCTACGTCGGGGGCGAGGACGGATCCCTGCGGGCGGTGGCCATCGATACGGGCGACGTTGTGTGGACACGGCGCTTCGACGGGTGGATCTACCCGCCCGTCGTCGCCGACGGCGTGGTCGTCGCGGGCGGCAGCGGAGCCACTCTGTACGGCGTGGACGCCGCCAACGGACACACCCGCTGGAGCCGACCCCTTCACCAGGAGCTCGTCTATCGGCCGGTGGCCGCGGGACGCGCCGGCGTCATCGTCACCACGTTCGCCCCCGACATCGCACACGTCTCCGCCACGGACGGGCGCACCCGGTGGCGGCGGCGGGACCCAAGCCCCGCCTTTCCCCCGGCCGTAGCCGGCGATCGGCTCTTTTTCGGCTCCTTCGACGGGACCCTCAAAGTACGGCACATCGATGACGGTCGCCTGCTCTGGGAGCGACGCCTGGATCAGAAGCTGCCGTTCCTGCCGCGGGTCACCGGTGACGCAGTTGTGGTGGGAAGCGAGCAGGGCCGCGTGGCTTCGTTCGAGCTCCAGGCGGGACAACTGCTCTGGCAGCGCGAGGAACGCATGGAACTTGTCGCCAGCCCGATTGCCTCAGGGGAGAGGGTTCTGGTTTTCTCGCCGGGCGGAAGTCTGGCGTCCTGGCCTGTAAGGGCCACCTCGGCAAAGCAGTCGCTCGACAAAAAGGAGGTAAGAAAATGAGGAAGTCCAAGAAGATCATCTCGCTGTCGGCGTGCGCTGCCGTCCTGGCGGCGTGTGCGACCACCGCCAGCAGCCAGATGAAACCCTTCGGCGATGAGGATAGCATCCGCTACGCGGACAAACTGTGGGCCACGCTGTCCGACGCCAGGCTGGTCGGTCCGAACACGATCCTTGCAAAGCCTTACCAGGGACAACATCCTCACGGAGCTGTGCTGGACAACATGGAGTCCGAGGTAACGGTGGACGGCCATACGGGCGCCGTGATCGTGAAGAAAAACTACGGCGGTGAGGGTGTCAGCATCGACGGAGTTGCCAACAATCCCGAAAGATACCTGATGTCTGTGACCGTGATGTATAAACGCGAGGCTGGCTATGACCCCGCGAACCAAAACTGGTTCTGGGCCAAGTACACGCCTGACGGAGGCCTCGCGAAGAACCCCAAAGGCATGGCGCTTGCGGGCCGCGTGGCGAAGGGGATGCCGAAGGGCTGCATTGCTTGCCATGGCGTGGCACCGGGCGACGATTACGTGTACAGCCACGACCGTTACGCGCCGTAAGCTCATCCGCACAAACCACTTCGTTGACTGTCGCCGGAGTCCGGTTCGGTGCCGCGGTTTCGCGGTACCGAACGGGCTCGCGGTGAATCACGTTGCGGCTCTATAGAGTCGTTGCTGCGAACCACGCGCCTACTATTCGCAGCTCCTCACCCTGTCGTAACGGGGATTTCGACGCGAGTCGCGACCTTCAGTGGGCTCGGGGCTCCTTCCCAGGGCTGCGGCCGGGCCGAAAATGCCCCGGAAGTCCTCGATTTTCTGCCGCCAGAGAATCAGCTGCTGAACCTCCTCCATCGGCCATTCGCCTTGGGCTTCTTCTTCGCGTATCAGTCGAACGGGTGCCTGTGCATGATGGTCTCCGCCCGCTCGGGCCCGGTGGAAATGATGTCGACGGGCGTCTCGAGCAGCTCCTCGACGCGCTCGAGGTAGGCACGGGCGTTAGGCGGCAGCGCCGAAATGCGAGTGGCTCCGGCAGTGGATCCTTGCCAGCCGGGCATCTCTTCGTACACCGGCTCGCACCGACTCACGCTCTCGGCACCCACTGGATGCGCCTTGCGCTCCACGCCGTTCTCGCGATAGCCGACGCAGACGCGAACCTTCGCCAAATCATCGAGCACGTCCAGCTTGGTAATGCACAGACCCGTGACGCCGTTCAGTCGAATCGCCCGGCGAAGCGCCACGGCGTCGAGCCAACCGCAGCGCCGAGCTCGCCCCGTGGTGGCACCGAACTCGCGTCCGCGGCTCGCCAGATGCTGGCCCAGGCTGTCGGTCAGCTCGGTGGGAAAGGGCCCGGATCCCACGCGGGTGGTGTACGCCTTGGTGACACCCAGCACATAGTCGAGAGAACCCGGAGCGAAGCCGGTGCCGGTCGCTGCGCCTCCGGCGGTCGTGTTCGAAGAAGTCACGTACGGGTACGTGCCGTGCTCGATGTCCAACAGCGTACCCTGCGCACCCTCGAACAGAATGCCCCCTCCGCTCTGGCGTATCTCGTAGAGCCGCTCGGGGACGTCGTCGATCAACGGCAGTATGGCCTCGCCCGCGACCAGAGCGCCTTCCAGGACATGGTCGAACGAGGGGGGCTCGACTCCATAGTAATGCTCGAGAACGAAGCTGTGATAGTGCAGCACCTCGGCCAGCTTCTGCGCAAAAGGCTCCGCGTGCAGCAAATCGCCGACGCGCAGCGCGCGCCGCGCCGCCTTGTCCTCATAAGCGGGGCCGATGCCGCGTCCCGTGGTGCCGATGGCTTTCGCCCCGCGAGCCTGCTCGCGCGCGTGATCGAGCGCGACGTGATAAGGGAGCACCAGAGGACACGCTTCACTCACGCGCAGGCGGTCCCGCACGGGGACGCCACGCCGCTCCAGCGTTTCCATCTCATCGACCAGCGCCTGCGGGGAGACGACGACGCCGTTGCCGATGAGCGATAGCACGTCCGAGCGCAGAATCCCCGAGGGGACGAGATGCAGAACAGTGCGCTCACCGCCCACCACCAGGGTGTGCCCTGCATTGTGCCCGCCCTGGAACCGCACCACCGCCGCGACGCGATCGGTGAGCAGGTCCACGACCTTACCCTTGCCCTCATCACCCCACTGGGTGCCGATCACGACGACGGCTTTGCTCATGGGCGTGCCGCTATATCAACCGCAAATGGCGCCGAATATCCTGACGCCTATCTGGAAGATCCCGACGCAGAAACGAAGACTGGTGCGTGCTCCGATCACCGGTTCGCCTCGGCGTCGACCACCTGCCAACGCCCGCTCTTGCGCTGCAACATCCGATCGCAACCGAGATCCCTCGCGGTGATCGTCTGCCCAGGCAGCTCCTGTAGAACACGCTCGCCATTGGCACGAAGCTTTCGCACCGCGTCGTGCATGGCCGGGTCGTCGGACCACGGCGCGAGAATGCCCCGGGTTCCCACCGTTGGCTTTGCACCCGAGCCCACCTGCACCAACGTTTTCAAGTCCGCGCTGAACCCCGTGGCGGGCCGCGACCGTCCGAACGGCTTCCCGAGCTGATCGTAGCGGCCACCGCGCGCCACCTCCTGGCCGTGGCCCGGGACGAACGCAGCGAACACGATGCCTTGCTCGTAACGATAGCCGCGCACCTCGGCGAGGTCGAAGTACAGCGGGACCTCGGGCTTGCGCTGGTGCATGAGCTCCGCCAGGCGCTCGAGGCGCTCCAGCGCCGCGAGCGCCGCGCCGCCCGCCTTCTCGACGTGATCTCTGGCCTCACGCAGAATCGCCTGGTCGCCGTTCAGATCCACGAGCCGGGCGAGAAGCTCGGACGCCGGCCTCGAGACACCGTAGTGCCCGAGAAGCCCATCGATCTCGGCGCGGGCTTTGCGCTGCAAAGCGTCGAAGAGAGCCGCCTCGCGCTCCGCGTCGAGCCCGGTCTGCGACGCCAGGGCACGAAAGATCCCCGCGTGACCGACGTCCAGATGAATCTCCTTGACGCCGGCCGTGCTCAGGGCTTCCAACATCAGGCAAAGAATCTCGCAATCGCTCTCCACGCCTGCGTGACCGTAGAGCTCGGCCCCTACTTGGATAGGGCTGCGCGAGCCGGAGAGCCCGTCCGGCCGCGTGTGCAACACCGTACCCAGGTAGCACAGCCGCACGGGCCCCTCCCGATGCAGCCGATGCGCGTCGATACGCGCCACCTGCGGCGTCATGTCCGCACGCACGCCCATCAGCTCACCGGTGAGCTGATCGATGAGCTTGAAGGTCTGCAGATTCAGATCCTCGCCGATCCCGGTGAGGAGCGATTCCAGGTATTCGATGAACGGTGGGATGACGAAGTCGTATCCCCAGGATGCGAACAGATCGAGCAGTCCCCGGCGATGCGCTTCCAGGCGCGCAGCCTCCGGCGGCAGCGTTTCCTCCACACCGGCCGGCAGCAACCATCGATCGCTCGTGCTCACGTCCACGAGTTGACCACGTAGAGAAGAAGCACTCCCAGAACCATGCTGGTCAGACCGCCGAAGCGCAACGTGCTGTCGTTCATCTGCGATACCAGCAGGAGCGCTCTGCGCACGCCCGCCGGGTTCAGGAATGGCATGACTCCCTCGATGACGAGCACCAGCGCTACGGCGACCAACAGATCATGCCACATCGCGCAAGCAGACCTCCAAGATTTCCCCCCGACCCCGAGCCCGCGTTGCTCCGCCTGCGCACCGGCGCACGGACGCGGATCTGCCCGCACCTATGGGCATCCCCATGCCCTCGCTTCGCGCGCCGGCAAGCGATGCGGGCTAAAGCCCCCGGGGTACGCATCGCCGGGAGCATCGGCACAAAAAAGGGGCGTGGACGCCCCGCGGGGAACGCGCTTCGCGCCCCTATCGCTTACCTTCGGAGCCTTTGAAGTATTGGAAGAACTCCGTATTCGGCTGGATCAACAGGATGTCGGAATGCTGGTTGAACGTATCCCGATAGGCGTTCAAGCTCCGATAGAAACGGTAAAATTCGGGGTCCCGATTATACGCGGTGGCGTAAATGTTCGCCGCCATCCCGTCTCCTTCGCCACGCGTGCGCTCCGCGTCGCGATCGGCCTCCGCGAGCAATACCTCGCGCTCCCGGTCGGCCTTCGCTCGAATCACCTTGGCGGCTTCCTCGCCCCGCGAGCGAAAGTCCTTGGCGACCTCCTTGCGTTCCGCCGACATCCGCTGATAGACGGAGGAGCTCACGTCCTCGGGCAGATCGATACGCTTCACGCGCACGTCGATGAGCTCCGCTCCGAGGTCCTCCGCATGATCCTTGGCCGACACACGCAGGATATCCATGATCTTCGCGCGCTCGCCCGAGACGACCTCGAAGATCGTACGCTTGCCGAACTCGTCCTTGAGCCGTTTCTGAATCACCGCCGTCAGGCGATCGGACGCGATCCGTGAGTTGCCGCCGGTGGCCGTGTAATAGCGTTCGACATCGTCGACCCGCCACTTGACGAACGAATCAACCTTCACGTTCTTTTTCTCGCTCGTCAAATAGAGCTCAGGCTCAGCATCGATGTTCTGGATGCGGGCATCGAACTTGCGCACCGTCTGCACGAAGGGAATTTTGAAATAGATTCCCGGAGTGTAATCCGACCGCAATATCTGTCCGAGCTGGAACTTGATGGCGCGCTCGCGCTCGTCCACCGTGAAAATGGTGAGAAACCCGAGCAACGCCACGACGACGACGACTATGATGAGGCCTCTATTCTGCATCACCGACTCCTCCCCCGTATGTCCAGGCGCCGATCGCGGCGCGCTGCGTCCTGCTCCGCGCCCGCATCCGTGGATCGGGACTCCCCGGGCAACTGAGTCATCCCGGCGCCCGATACACTGCCCCGCCCCGTGACCAGCTTGTCGAGCGGCAGATAGATCAGGTTGTTGCCGCCCTCGAGATCGACCAGCACCTTGCTGCTGCGCGCCAGCACGGCCTCGACCGCTTCCAGATACAGGCGATCGCGGGTGACCTCCGGCGCTTTCGCGTACTCTCGCAGCAGCTTCAGAAAACGATCAGTGCGACCCTCGGCTTCGGCGACGACACGTTCCTTGTAAGCCAGAGCCCGCTCGCGGATCGCGTCCGCGTCGCCACGTGCTTTCGGGATGATATCGGCGGCGTAGGCCCTGGCCTCGTTCTTGAAGCGCTCCTCGTCCTCGCGCGCCTTCACCGCATCGGCGAAGGCCGCCTGAACCTCCTTGGGGGGCTGTGCGCTCTGCATGTTGACGCTGGTGACCTGCAGGCCGGTTCCGTAGCGATCCAGGATCCCCTGGATGAGCTCTTCCGCTCGAGCGGCGACCGCGCTGCGCCCTTCCGTGAGCACGAAGTCCATCTTGTTCTTGCCGACGATCTCGCGCACGGCGCTCTCGGTCGCCTGCCGCAGCGTCATGTCGGGCTCCTGGACGTTGAAGAGGTACTTGGCCGGATCCTTGACGCGATACTGAACGGTGAACTGCACGTCCACGATGTTCTCGTCCTCCGTGAGCATCAGCGCCTCGTTCGGTACGGAGCTCGTGCCCCCGCCGGCGCGGCGGAAGCCGATGTCCTGGCTGCGCACCAGCTCGACGTTGACCTTCTCCGCGTCCTCGACGAGATAGGGAAGCCAGTGCGGACCCGGCCCCACCGTGCGCACGTACTCTCCGAAGCGCAGCACGACGCCCTGCTCGGGCGGGTCCACGATATAGATACCCGCCAGACCCCAGATGACGGCCAGAACCAGCGCGATGAGGCCTATGCCCTTGGCCCCGCCCCCGCCGAGCCGAAACCCGCCGCCGGCGGAGCGACCGCCGCCGCCGAAGATACGCCCGAGCGCCGCCTGGAGCTTTTTGAGCACCTCGTCCAGATCCGGTGGCCCCTGCTGACCACCCCGATTACCCCAAGGATCCCGACCTCCATTACCGCCGGGTTGATTCCAAGCCATGCGTCGACTCCGTGTGAGCTATGTGACTGTGACAGAGACCAGCCGCTGCGGGTCACAGCGCTGTGTTGTCTGTGGTGCGGGGATGATGTACTCCGCTGAGGTAGCCTTCGGCACCGGGATGGACCGTTGCAACTCGGTCAGCGGGTCGCGCAGCGCCTCGCGTGCTTGCGCCGCGCCCCGCGGGATCATCCAGGCATGGCCCGGCCAAATTTCTCATGATAGGTGGGTTCCGCTTGAGCCGCAATACATTTCGGGGACAAGCCTTCTTGCCGGCACAGCTTATCCAGCGCAGGAGACGCGATCTCGACCTCCATCACCCACCGACCGTCCCCCCATGGATACTCGTCCACCACCGTGCCCAGCTCGAACAGGCGGGCCCGCAGCCGACCCTCGGTCTGCGGCAGATAGATCCAGCGGCGCACGGTGCCGAGGCCGAGGCGTTCGATGATCGCATCGCTCAGGAGGTCGAGACCGGCGCCCGTGCGCGCCGACAACCAGACGCGCCTGATGCAGCCCCGCGCATCGCGTTCCAGGCGGGGCGTTCCTGCGTCCATGCGATCGATCTTGTTCACGACTTGGAGCTGGGACACCCCGCCAGCACCGATCTCATCCAGGACGCGCTGAACCTGCACCGCCTTCGCCTCGCGCTCCTCGACGCTGCCATCGATCACGTGCAGCAACAGGCTCGCGCGACGCGTCTCCTCGAGGGTGGCTCGAAACGCCGCCACCAGATCGTGCGGGAGATGGCGGATGAACCCGACCGTGTCGGCAAAAACGACGTTGCACGAATCCCAGAGCCGAGCACGGCGCAAGGTCGGATCGAGCGTTGCAAACAGGCGATCCTCCACCATCATGCGGGCACCGGTCAGCCGGTTGAACAACGTCGATTTGCCCGCGTTGGTGTAGCCGACGAGCGAGACGACCGGGACATCGGCTTTTTGACGCGCTCTGCGGCTCAGCTCGCGGCGTTTGCGCACGCGCTCCAGACGCTTGTTGATGTTTCGTATGCGCTCGGAGATCAGGCGCCGGTCGGTCTCGAGCTGTTTCTCACCAGGGCCGCGCAAGCCGATGCCGCCCTTCTGCCGCTCCAGATGCGACCAACCTCGAACGAGACGGGTGGAGAGGTGTCTGAGCTGGGCGAGCTCGACCTGAAGCTTGCCCTCGAATGTGTCGGCGCGTTGGGCGAAGATATCGAGGATGAGGCCGATTCGATCGAGCACGCGACATTGCAGCAAGCGTTCGAGATTACGCTCCTGCGCGGGCGACAACGCGTGGTTGAAGATCACGAGCTCGGCGCCGGTCTCGCGCGCGCGATCGCGCGTCTCAGCCGCCTTGCCCTCGCCGACGAAATAGCGGGGATCCGGCTTGTGTCGCGAGCCCGTGACGAGCTCTACGGCCCTCGCGCCCGCGGACGCGACCAGCTCCTCGAACTCGTGCAGGTCCTCGTGCACCTCATCGCCGGGGAAATCGACGTGGACCAGTAGGGCGCGCTCGCCGCTGCGCGGTCGCTCGAAGAGGAAGCTACTTTCGGATGTACGGCCAGTCGTCACTCGTCGGCGGATTCGTGAGCGGCAGCCTCATCGGAGCGGGGCAGCTTGACGCTACGTGCCGGGACGACGGTGGAGATGGCGTGCTTGTAGACCATTTGGCTCACGGAGTTTCTCAGGAGCACGACGAACTGGTCGAACGACTCGATTTGCCCCTGCAGCTTGATGCCGTTCACCAGGAAGATCGAAACCGGCACGCGCTCCTTTCTCAGCGTGTTCAGGAAAGGATCCTGCAGTGACTGCCCCTTGCTCATAGCCTTCCTCCTTATGAATTCTTGTTGTACCCGCGTCCCTCGGGCCATGGGCGTACGCATCCCCGCGCCGGTTCGCCGCGACTCCACCGTAGTCTTTCGCTCTGCCCCTTCCCCCGGCGAACACCACAACCCGTTTGCAGGGTCACCGGCAAACCGCCAAAGCTCGCCCACTCTGTCACATGAGAATTATAATCCATTCTGACAGCCGAGCATGCCAACGCCTGGGCGTCTCAGTGCGGCCCGCTGGCGCTGATCCAGTTGTCCAGCGCATTCAGAAGCTTATCGAGCACCTCGGGATCGTCGCTGCTCACCCAGCGCGCAACGGGCTCGCCCCGCAGCCATGTGAGCTGGCGTTTGGCGAGGTGGTGTGTCGCGCTGACGGCGCGCCGCTCCATGGTCTGGCGATCGGTCAGGCCCTCCAAGTACTCCCACACCTGTCTGTATCCGACCGCCCTCATGGCGGGCAGTTCGGCGTGCACAGCGGGGCGCCCGCGCAGCGCCCGCACCTCGTCCACGAGGCCGCGGGCGAGCATGTCCGCGAACCGCCGACGAATGCGCCGGTACAGGCCGTTGCGGTGCGCGGGGGCCAGCGCCACCGCGTACACGCACCCTGCCAGCCCCGGGGCGGAACGCCGACGCGCATGGTGCTCGCTCAGGGGGCGGCCGCTCAGCTCGAAGACCTCGAGCGCACGCTGGATGCGCTGCGGATCGTTCGGGTGGATGCGGGCTGCCGACGGTGGGTCCACCGCCGCCAGGCGCGCATGCAGGCGCTCCCACCCGTAGCGGGAGGCCTCGGCGTTCAGGCGTTGGCGCACGGCGCGGTCCGCCGGTGGCAGCGGTGACAACCCCTCGCGCAGCGCCCGGAAGTACAGTCCCGTCCCTCCAACCAGCAGCGGAATCTTGCCCAGCGCCAAGATATCGGCCATCTCCCGCTGTGCGTCGAGACCAAACTGCCCCGCCGAGTAGGGCTCCTCCGGCTCGCGGATATCGACGAGGCGATGCGGGGCGCGCGCGAGCACCTCGGGACCCGGCTTACCGGTGCCGATGTCCATGCCCCGGTAAACCATCGCCGAGTCCACGCTGACGATCTCCAGCGGCAAGCGCTGCACGAGCTCCACGGCTATCCGCGTCTTGCCCACCGCCGTCGGACCCATGAGAAAGATGGCACGCTGTGGCTTGCGGCCGTCCATCGTCTCCGGCACGCTAGGCGCGCTCCGCGCGCTGGTGCAACAGCCGCGCCAGCGCGGGCAGATCGAGCTCGACCCAGATGCCATCAGCTGTGCCGGTAGCACCGGGTCCCGACTCGAGCTCACGCAGCAGCGCATTCAGCTCGTCGATCCCCCGGCTCTGGGAGGCCGCCGAGCGGGCCGCGCATGCCGCGAGCTCCCATAGCAGCGCCTCTTCGGCCGCATCCGCGCCTGCCTGGCGTTGCCGCGACCGGACCGCGCTTCGCAGTGTCTGCATGAGCGCTTCGCCGTCGGCCGCGCCCAGCATGCTCGGCACGCCGCGCAGACACACCGAGCCGGGAGCGGTGCGCCGCACGTCGAGGCCGAGACGTCGCAGCCGCCCGCCCTCGCGCTCGAAGGCAGCCGCCTCCTCCTCGCTTACCGACAGCGTCGAGGGTAACAGAAGGGGCTGTGAGCGCAGCGAATCGCTCAGAGCCTCCTCCCGCAGCCGCGCGAAGCACAGCCAGCGCCGGGCGGCGGGGATGTCCACCAAGACCAGCCCCCGCGCGCTCTGCGCGAGGATGTAGCGATCGTGTAGCTGCGCCACGGCGCGACCGAGCGGGCGCTCTTTCGGCGCTCCCGGCTCATCGGGTGCCGGTGCCGTGCGCCGGGGCGCCGTGTGCAACGCCGCGTACGCAGCCACCTGCTCGTTCACGCCCGTATTCGGCTCGCCCGTCGCTGGCGCCGGATGCCCCGGCGAGGGCGTCGGTTCGGTTTCCAAGAGGGGTGGCCCGGCCAGAGCGCGCTTGAGGCTGCGAAAGACGAAGTCGTGCACGAGCCGGCTCTCGCGGAACCGAACCTCGTGCTTGGCCGGGTGGACGTTGACATCGACCTGCGTCGGTTCCAGCTCGAGATACAGCACGTAGGCCGGATGCCGGCCCTGGGGCAGCAGGTCCTGGCAGGCCTGGCGGACGGCGTGTCTGATGAGGCTGTCGCGCACCATCCGTCCGTTCACGAAGAAGTACTGGAGGTCCGCCTGGGCCCGGGCCAGCCGGGGCGAGGCGACAAAGCCCGAGAGGCGCAGGTCGGTGGATTCGAAGTCGAGCTCCAGGGCCTGCTCGACGAAGGCCCGACCGCATGCCTGGCCCACCCGCCGCACACGCTCCGAGTGTGCGGCGGCCGGGCGCAGCGCCAGCACCTGGCGGCGGTTGTGGCGCAGCGTCAGGCCGATCTCGGCGTGGCTGAGGCCGATGCGCCGTACGACGTCCTCCAGGTGCCTGAACTCGGTCTTCTCGGTGCGCAGGAATTTGCGGCGCGCCGGCGTGTTGAAGAACAGGTCCCGGACCTCCACGGTGGTGCCGACGGGATGCGCCGCGGGTGAGGGGGACTCCCCCGCGAGCGTGCTCTCGAGTCGCCATCCGGTTTCCTGCGAGTGGACGCGAGAGGTCACCGTCAGCCGGGAGACCGCTGCGATGCTCGGAAGCGCTTCGCCGCGGAAGCCGAGGCTGCGCACCCGCACCAGCTCGTCGAGCGAACGGACCTTGCTCGTGGCGTGCCGGGCGAGGGCGAGTGCGAGCTCGTCCCGAGGCATGCCGTGCCCGTCATCGCGCACGCGAATGAGGCGCGCGCCGCCCCCCTCGACGTCGATCTGGATACGACGCGCACCGGCGTCGAGGCTGTTCTCCAGCAGCTCCTTGGCGACCGAGGCCGGGCGCTCCACGACCTCACCGGCGGCGATCTGACTGGCCAGAGCCGGGGGGAGAACCACAATCGGCGGAGGTGGTGTTTGCATGCGGTCCACGGGACGCTGCGCGTTAAATTTTGGTTCTTCGCGGATTTCCGGGAGATGGGTGGTTTCCCGGGGCGAGGCTGGGTCCCGGGGCACGCGCCTCTCCGTCCCAAGCCCCGAAACGCCCCCGGCGATCTCGAACCCATGCGGGGCCGCGCCCTGCCCGCTCGACGCCTACACGGGCTTCGGTTGAAGGCGCGTCGGATCCCATGGCGCTCGGGCTCCGGCTGTCGGCCCCGCCCTGCGGGGCTTGCGACTGCGCGGCCCATACCTCGGGACCCATCTGGAGCGGGGCTCGTGGGCGCGGCGTCCCGGAAATCCGCGAACGTCGTGAATTTTACCGTTTGCGGTTGGCGGTGGCCCGATCACCTCGCGTGTCAGGACGGGGACACAAACGCGCTACGGCGCGAGCCACCACGATCGGCGCGCCGCCCTTCGCGCTCTCCCGCACTCGTTACTCCACGATGGGCTGCGAGAGGATCCACAGGCTCACCGCCGTGTAGCCCACCATCAACGCCGCCACCGGCACCTGGCTGCGCACCGCCGCCCGAACCTCCCCGAAGAGCCGTAAGGCCATGACGTGGGCCAGATAAAGGGCGATGACATGCCCGAGAACGATGGCGCTGACCGCCGTGTACCAGGCGAAGCGCGCGTCCACCACGCTCAGGTCCATCCGGTAGCCGGCGCTGCCGAAAAGGTCCCAGCCGGCGCCGAAGGGGTCCGAGGCGAGCGGAATGATCAGTTGGCCTGCCAGCAGCAGATACGAGAGGTAGTGGGCCAGGTGATAAGCAATGGCGATGGGCACGAGCGAGAGCACCAGGGAACGCGCGACGGCCACCGCACCCAAAGGCCCGCCCGCCGCCCGCGAGGCTAGCCAAGCGACGAGCAGGTACACACCGAGAAACAGCAGAGGAAAGGCCATCAAGGCTATTGTCTCGATGACGGCGAGCAGATCGAATCCCCACGCCCGCAAGGTGAGCAGCGTTGCGCGGAGCCCTGGCTCACTCGCGACCCAGTCGAGCAGATTGGCCCACGCGGCGGTCTCGAGGAATCCGTCCAGGGTCACCGTGGCCAGCATCACCAACACGAACATCAGCATGGACACCGATAGCGGCCGCTCGCTCAGCAAACCCGTGGCATACGGGCGCAGGTACAGTCCGGCGCCCGCGCGGCCGCCGGCGTGCGTCGGCCGCACCTCCGTGGGCGCGAACCGGGCGAGCAGGCCGAACGCCACGCTGAACACCTCGCCGTGCCGCAACCACGCGTCTCGTCCGTAGGCGAGCATGCCGCCCCACGTCACCAATGAATAACCCACGATCAGGCCCGCGAGGGGCGCCGGCCGCTCGGCGCCCGCCGAAACCAGCTCCAACCAGGCGAAGGCGGCAAAGAGCGCCACCGCCGGCCATGCGCCCAACCGCGTCGGATAGGACCGGTACCACGAGAGGGGTCCGCCCCCGAGGCGGGCGTTGAGGCGCTCCGCACAGGCGAAGAGGACGGACCACGGATTGACGAGCGCCCACAGATCCCCGATGAGCGCCGAGACGTACGCGAACCCCACCCACCAGATGACCCAGACCATCGTGGGTGCCAGATTCTTGAACGTATCCTGGCTGCCGAGGAAGCCAGCAGCGACGACCAGCAAAAAGAGGGCCACCGCCACCGCGCGCGCGGCCCCGAGGCACAGCGGATGCATCAGCCAGCGCGCAGGCGCCAGGCCATCCAAGCGCAGACGCGCCTCGATGAGCGTCCCCGACGCGCCGCGCAGAAACCCCGCGGTCACCACGAAGGACAGCGCCACCGCGGCCCCGGCACCGCCCAGGTACAACCCCAGCGGCAGGGGCAGGTCGTAGCGGGCGCCGAAGGCGTGGGCCGAGGCGCGCGGGGCCAGCAAATACGCCGCCATCAACGCCCCCACCCGTAACGCGGGTCGCGTCCAGCCGCGCCGCCGGGACATGCCCTCAGCGCCGGTGGACTTCGAGGTAGAGCAGGGTCGCGTGGCCGTGTCCTTTGGCGGCGTGGCCCGTAATGGGGATTCGACCCGTGGTACGGGCCTCGAAACGCAGAAGCGCAGGAGCACCGGGCGCGGCGGCGATACGTCGTTCGTAGCCGTGGAGATGGGGCTCCAGGGGCGCGTCGGCGCGCCGGCGCAGCTCCACGACGTCGCCCTGGGTGACGCGCAGCGTCTCACCCCCCGCCGACGACCCTGCCCGCCTCGACGCTCAGCTCGAACACCCGCTCCGCCGGGGACTGAGCGTCGGCGGCCGGGATGGCCACGAGTCCCCAGGCGAGGAGGCAGGTCGGCATCCGCTGCGGGACGCGCCGTCGCACCGGTACACACCGGCCAAGGTCGTGAGCCGGCGGATGGGCATGGGACTCTCCTTCGTCCAATCAAACATGGATTATGCCACCATGGCCGCTGCTATAATTCAACGTGCCCGGCCGATGCACGCGTTCGCAGCGGGCAAGAACCATTACAAATCGAAGACGCGGCCTCTCCGGAGGAGGAGATCTCCCATGAAGACACTGGTACGGCTTGGCGCCGGGGTCTGCCTGAGCCTGGCCCTGGCGGCAGGCTCTGCGCAGGCCGAAATACTGGCCATGATGAACTACGAGACCAAGTCGGAGGAATCGCTCAAGACTCTCAAGCTTTCTGCCCCGCCGGCGCGGCGCGAAGGCATTGCGGTCGTGGACGTGGATCCCGATTCGCCGACCTACGGCCTGAAGCTCATGGACATCCCGCTCTCACCGGATCTCGTCGCGCACCACATCTTCTACAACAAGGACATGACCAAGGCGTACCTCACCGCCCTGGGCCAGAAGGCTCTGCACATCATCGATATGCAACGCTATCCGTACCGGCTGCAGCGCCTGGAGGTGCCCGCATGCCAGGTCGGCGAGGACGTCATTTTCACCGAGGACAACAGCACCTGGTATCTCACGTGCATGGGCTCGGACAAGGTGATCGTAGGGAGCGTGCTGACCGATGAAGTCACGCAGATCATCTCGCTGCCCACGAAGTATCCCCACGGGCTCGGCGTGCACACGGGCATCGACCGTATTCTCGTGACGAGCACCGTGCGACATACCGATCTCGGCGATGCGGGCGAGACGATCACCGTCCTGCAGGCGAGCACCGGCAAGGTGCTGGGCACGCATAAGCTGTCGCGCAAGCCCTCGCCCTCGGGTGAAGCGCCGGTCGAGATCCTGTTCGTGCCCGGCACAACGCCGCCGGTCGCCTACGTCACCAACATGTACGGCGGGACCTTGTGGGCCGCGGTCTGGGATCCGGGCAAGCAGGACTTCAACGTGCTCCAGACCTTCGACTTCTCGAGCATCGGTGCCGGCGTCCCGCTCGAAATCTACTTCAACAAAGCCGTCGACCGGATGTACGTCACCACGGCCAAGCCGGGACAGCTTCACGTCTTCGATATCAGCCGCGACCCCGCGTCGCCGAAGCTACTGAAGAGCTATCCGGCCGCCGAAGGCGCACATCATGTGGCGTTCACCCGCGATGAGCGCTACGCCTTCGTGCAGAACGCGCTCCTGAACTTGCCCGGGATGAGCGACGGCTCGGTCACCGTGGTCGACCTGGAGCAGCAGCGGGTGATCGGCAGCATGGACACACTCAAGAACGAGGGCTTCAATCCCAACTCCATCGTGCTGCTTCCGGAGTGGAACCATCTCGCAGGCCACTGAGACGCCAGCCCGCACTGCTCACCATGCCGCGGGGGCGCGAGCCCTTGCGAAGGGTGACCGGCGGAGCGCGACGCGCGGGACGATAAGGCCCGAGGGGAGCGGGCCAGGGATCGCCCGCTCCGAGCGTTGAGACATGGATGTCGAATCGCGAGGCCCGATCCGCGCGTCGAAAGACGCGCAGCCTCGGAACCCGGAGCAAGGCTCGCCGCCCCGTGAGAGTGTTACCACATTTGATGGGTCATCCGGATGGCGCTTCGACAGCGCTTCCAGGGAACCTGCTGGTTGGGTACGCTCAAGACGCTCTCTGGAATACGGTGATGGCCTCGGTGTGCGCGGTGTGCGGAAACATGTCCACCGCCCCCGCCGCGGCGAGATAAAAGCCGTGACGCTTGACCAGCACGGCCGCATCGCGGGCCAGAGTCGCCGGGTTGCACGAGACATACACGATGCGCTCGGGGTACGGGGTGCGCAGGTTGTCCACGATCCGGGCGGCGCCGGTGCGCGGCGGATCGAGGATGAGCTTGTGCCACCGTCCCGCCCACTGGCGCTCAAAGTCCGTGCCCGTCGCCAGGTCGGCCGACGCGAAGGCGGCGTTCCCGATGGCGTTGTGCCGCGCGTTCGTGCGCGCGCGCTCGACCAGCGCGACCTCGCCCTCCAGACCCAGGACCTCCCCCGCCCTTCGGGCGATGGCCAAGGTGAAGTTGCCCAGCCCGCAGAACAGATCCAGCACCCGTTCGCTCGGCTCGGGGGCGAGCAGCGCCACCGCCCTGGAAACCAGCAAGCGGTTCACCTCCGCGTTGACCTGGATGAAATCCGCCGGCTCGAACAAAAACTCCAGTTCGAACTCGGGCAACCCGTAGCGCAGCGGACCGGGGTTCTCGGGCCATAGCGCGGTGATGCTCTGCGGCCCCGCGGGCTGGAGGTACACGCGCAGCTCGTGCTGACGCGCGAAAGCGATGAGCGTTGCACGGTCTTCGGGGCCCAGCGGCACCAGGTGGCGAAACACGAGCGCGGTCTCGGCGTCGCCCACGGCCACCGCGATCTGCGGGATGCGCCGGCGCGCCTTCAATTCGTTGACGAGAGCCCTCAAGGCCTGCACGCGCGCACCCGCCGAGGGATGGAGCACGTCGCAACCTTCCAGCACCGCGACGCGACTGCTGCGTATCTCCCGAAAGCCCACCAGTGCCCCGCCCTTCTGGGGGACATAGCGCACACCCAGGCGCGCGCTGCGCCGGTAGCCCCAGGGGTGCGCGCTCAACGGGTCGAGCCAACGCTCGGGCTCTAAACCCGCGTGGGCGCGCAGAACCCCCGCGAGCTGGGCTTGCTTCGCGCGCACCTGAGCGTCGTGCACCAGATGCTGCAGCTTGCAGCCGCCGCAGGTTCCGAAATGGGGGCAGCGCGGCGTGACGCGCTCGGGCGAGGGCCGCAATACCTCATCGACCACGCCTTCGTCGAAGCGCGCGTGCGCGCGCTGATATCGCACGCGCACCTCCTCACCGGGCAAAGCCCCGCTCACGAATACCGTTTTGCCGCCCACGCGCGCGACACCGCGCCCCTCACGGTCCAGATCGTACACCTGCGCCGAAGGCGTCCCGCACGGCAGCTCGCGGCAGGCCACTCAGGCCCTCCAGGCTTTGAGGAAGGCTCTCAGGTGCGGCTTGTCCTCGCGCTCGAGCAGCGCCCGCACGCGCTCGCACTCGATGTCATAGGCGTCGTCGGTCAGACGTCCCCGCATGAGCTCATAGCGTAGATAGAGCAGGTAGGTGTTCAGCGCGTCGGTCTCGCAGTAGTCGCGAATGGCTTCTACGTCGCCGGCGAGATACTGATCCCAGACCTGGGCTCCCTCCATGCCCAGCTTCCCCGGGAAACCCATCATCGTGGCCAGCTCGTGCAGGGAAACCACCGCCCGCGACTGATAACCGGAGAGCACGTCCATGAGATCGGTGTGGCGGCTGTGAAAGCGGTTGAGATAATTGTTCCAGCGAAAAGCCGTGTCCTCGTCCCCGATCTCCCAGTAGCGGGTGGCCCGTACGCCGTGGAGCATGGCGCGGTAGTGCAGCACGGGCAGATCGAAGGCGCTGCCGTTCCAGGAGACCAGCACCGGCGTATAACGCTCGAGCCCGTCGAAGAAGCGCTCGATCAGCTCCCTCTCCGGCGACTCCGGTGTTCCCAACGACCAGACCTTGAAGCGATCGCCCGAGTTGAGCACGGCCGAGATCGCCACGATGCGCTGCAGGTGATGGCGGATGAACTCCGAGCCGCTCGCTTGGCGCTGCTTGTGAAACATCACCTTGGCCACGTCGCCATCGCTCAAGCCGTGCAGGTCGAAGAGGCGCCGCCCGGTCTCCACGTCCGGAACGGTTTCGATATCGAAGACAAAGACGTTCATGGCGCCTGACGGGTGATCCGCGATGGGTGATTCACGAGGGCACAGACCATTTTAAACGTTGCGTCGCACAATGCCCGAAAGGCGCGCACTTGTTGCGCCGTGGTGGGTCGCGGGGCATGTGCCCCTCGGCCCGGTGGTGGGCTTGGCTGTGCTCGGCCGACCGTGCCCGGAACCTCAGAGCGATGCGCACATTGCGGAGCTCGGAGCAATGGCGCGTCGCTCTACGATAGCCGAACGATTAGACGGGCTTCGCCGTGCTCGGTCCACCCTACTTCGGTTTCCAGTTGCCGTTCTGGCGATACCACCAGCCGCGCGGCGCATTTTCGATCCAACGTCGGGCGAACGTCTTCCGAATCTCGTCCTCCCACTCGGGATGGCCGTTGGCCTGGGCGATCTCGCGATAGAGCGCGGAGCGGTCCCGATTCTCATCCGCCACCAGCTGGTTGAGCTTGCGGCGCTCGGCGAGGGGCACGGCTTTGGGGTCGCGGACGTCGACCAGACCCTGCGCGCTGAGCCCGATGGCGCCGCTCTCGTAGTAGGGCAGGAGCTGTGAGTGTCGCGCCTTCATCGAAGCGGTGATCTTGTCGATGGCGGGCGTGGAGATGTTCAGATCGACCTGCTGCGCCCGCGCCGCCGGAAACAGCACATCGAGAACCACATAGGAAGCGGCCCGGGAAGACTGACCGGGACTCTCCTCTGGCGGCGGTTCGCCCGGTGTACGTCCGGCGCCGCCGGGTTGCTCGCCCCAGACGTCCTCGATGATGCGATCCGCTGCGCGCTCGGCCGCCGCCGCCGGGAAGTAAATGTTGATGGTGACACACGATGCCAGCAACAGAACGCATGCCCCGAAGAGTCCTCTCCCGTACACGTGAGCTCTCCTCCTACGGTGGTTCCACACGCGTAACGCGCTCGAGCCGCTCCACCAGGGTGTCCCAGTCAACGCGGCGGTTGTAGCCGATGACATCGATCCGGGGAATCCCTCCGCCTTCGACGATGTAATAGCCCTGTTCGGCGTTCTTCACGCCGCCCATCTCGCACACGCCGTTGGCGAGGCGGCAGCTCAAGCCCAGACGCTGGTAAGAGAACTCGTTGAAAAGCCGCATAAAGGTCCGTGACATCGCGGCTTGCGCTCCACCGAGCCGGGTCAGGTTCTGGATGGCGCGCTGGCTGATTCGATGCGGCGAGGGGTCGTTTTTCGGCGTCGCGAAGCGTGCATCGAAGGCTCGGGGCCGCCAGTCCTCCAACACCAGGTCTCGGATTGTCCCGTCGAGTCCACCTTGAATGTTACCAAAGGAAAACGTCCGGGTGAGAGCGTCGAGCGAGATCCCTCGCACGTCCACATCGGCGTGCAGCACCGGAGCGATGCCGAAGGGCCGACGCATGCGGAGGTCACGCAGCGCAATGGTGCCCCCGAAAACGCGCACGAGCAGCGGCGCCTCGACGTGCATCACCCCACGCGCGTAACGCACCGCCGGTATCTCCCCGGAGATCGATCCCGCCAGCGCGGGCCACTCCAAGGCGGCCGTGACGCGCTCCAGAGAGACGGGCGCCAGCTGGCCACTCAAGGTCCAGGTGACGTCGGCACCGCCCACGTTTTCAGCCTCGAGGCGGTCGAGCCGCAGCGCTCCATCGAACACCGGCTGCACCAGCGGACGCTCCAGCGCGAAGCCACGCCCCTGGAAGCGCCCGAGGAGCTCCCCGGGGCCGAGCTCCACCCGGTAGAGGTGCCCGGCGCCCCAGCGCACGTCACTGGCCCCCCCGTCAGCACGCTCGGCCCAGCGGAGCGTTCCACTGACGCCGCTCAGCCCGAAACGCCGGCCCTCGTCCTCGAGGCTCACATCGCGGACCACCAGCGCTGCCTCGGCGCCCCGCGTCGCACCCCAGCCCAGGCGCAACTCCACCTCGCCCTCCGTACGCAGCCGGTCCAGTGGCGTGCCGGCGGCGAAGGGCTGCAGGTAGGTCGTGTACAAGGGCCCGAAAGCCGTGGGGGCGAGGGTCAACGTCAGCCGCTCGAGGCGTTCGGCTGCGATTCGAGCCGCTCCCTCGAGTCTCGCGACCCCCGGATGAACGACGTAGAACCGATCCACGAGCAGGCGTTGCGAGTCAGGCCGCCAGCGCGCCACCCACTCCGCCGTGAATGGCGCCTCGGACACCTCGGCGTACACCGGGTCAATGTACAGCCGCCCCTCCTTCGCGGCCGCATCCCCGCTCACCCGCCAACCATCGGGTGTCGCATCCATCGACACCATCACGTTGACATCGAGCTCTTCGCCTGCGTGCAGACCCGACTCGTTGGAGAAACCGAGATCGTGCATCCGCAGATCCGCAACCACGCGCCTGGCGGCGGCCGCACCGGAGAGCCGAACCTCCACGGTACCGCGACCCTCGCTGATCGCCAGCGCCGGCAACGGGGCTGAGGCGGAGGCCAGCTCGAAGACGCGCCCCAGATCGAGATCCTGCGCCAGGACCTTGATATGCCAGTCGTCGGGTCCGATGCTCGCGTCGAGGTCGACGACCCCCGCCGCGACGGACAGTCGTCGCAGTTGCAGGCGATGAAGATCGCCTTCCCGCGCCAAGGCGAGATGCGCGCCGGAGGCCCTGAACTGCTCCTTGCCGAGAGTGAACCGCAACGAAGCGTCCTCACAGCTCACCGCTCCCGACGCCAAGACCACGTGCGGACAGTCGAGGCCCACCTGCTCGATGGGCTGCGGCCAGCCTGACCGATGGACGCTGTCCGCCGCCAAGCGAAACGACCACTGATCGGCTTCCCGAAGCCCCAACCCCAGCGAGACACCCTCCGCCGTCCAGCCGTTGCGCGTCATACGCCCGAGATCGAAACGCAGCATCTCGAATGCGTGTCCGGTCGAATGACCCATTGTGCACAGGAGCACGAGCAACGTCGCCGCCGCGCTCATACGCCGCCGCGCCATCCGCGCAGGATGGCGTGGACGCCGCACGGGTCTCAACGGACTGAGATCTATCCGAGGCACACTGTATCGTGATGCGGGTGAGCGGGGGCCGTGCGCGCTTCGCGTTCGAACCGTGTAATCCACGACATCTCGCCGTATTTAAACAGCTTGACCGTCGGCACTGGTACTCTACATGCCAGGACATAAGCCAAATGAAGGATAACGTTTACGTCATGACTCGAACTAGGCTTTCTGCCCATTACGTGCTAGATTTTCCGACGCTGCCATAACTCCCATAACGAGCAGCAGCCACGCGCTGTGCATCAACAAGCAGCCTGAGGAGCGCCATGCGAGCGGGCGGCGTCGGGGGACGCTTGGGCATTGCGGGCGCCGCGCTCACCCTGGTCGTGGCGCTGTGTCTCGTCGCCTGGGCCACCGCAACCCGTTTTCAGCGCTTGGACGACGACCTGCGGCGCGCCGGTGCCGAGAGTGCACGGGACTTCGCCGCACTCGCGCTGCAGGCCATGCGTCTCGCCAACGAACCGGCGTTGCAAACGCTGGCTCGCACCATCGTCGCCGCGCCCGGCGTACGCTCCGCGACCATCTTCAGTCCGCAGGGTCGTCCCGTCGCTCGCGCTGGGAGGCGGCTGCCGGGGCCTGCCCCTGCGTCAACGCGGAAACGCGCATCCTTCGGGGAAAGCACCCTCGACGGCTATTCCTTGCTCGTTAATGCGCCGCTGGCGGACCGGCAGACCGATCGGGGGAAATCCGCCGCGGGTCCGGGTCCGCGTCGTTCGGCCAACGCGCGGGGCTGGGTGCAGTTGGAGCTCTCGCGCGCGGCGACCCGGCGCGCGCAGACCCGGGTAATCGTTGAGGGACTCGCGGCCGCGCTGCTTCTGTTGGCAATCGCCGCCACGTTCGCGAGGCGCCGGCGGCGCAAGAGCCACCAGCCATCGTGGCCACCCGCAGGCAGCCCCGCGAGCGTACCGGTCCCGGCGACGCCGCCGGGCGGAACCGCGCGCTCCGGCGCCCCGCCCCGTGTCGACGCGGCGGCCGGGCTCGAAAAAGCGCTCTACCACGAACGCCTGCGCGCCCCGAAGCTGGAACGAGCACGCCGGCGCGCAGCCGCCACCCACCGGATGAATTCGAAGTGGCTGGCAAAGATCAGCCACGAGATCCGTACTCCAATGAGCGGCGTGCTCGGATACTGCAATCTGCTGCTGAAGACCCGCCTCAATCCCGCGCAGCTCGAGTTTGCGCGCACCATCCAAAGCTGCACCGAGAGTCTGCTCGGAGTGGTTGGCGCCGTTCTCGACTCCTCGCGTACCGAGGCGGAGGTTTTCCGACAGGAAGCGACGGAGTTCGACCTTCGGGTGTGCGTGGAAGACGTTCTCGCTCTATTCGCGCCCTCGGCCTATGCGAAAGACCTGCAGCTCGTGTGTCTCGTCTCGCCTTACGTCCCTCTGCGCGTGCGCGGCAATCCCGACGGCATACGCCACATCCTCATCAACCTGGTGAGCAACGCCATCAAGTACACCGACCGCGGGAGCGTCGTCGTGCGCGTTACCTTGACCGGTCAAGACGGCGCCGGTCTGACGACGCTCTTCTCGATTACCGACACCGGGCCGGGCATCGATGAGCATTGCCGGCGGGGGCTCTTCAAAGCCTTCAACCGCGCGGGGCCAAAGGCTGTCTACGTGCGCGAGGGGACCGGGCTCGGGCTCGCCATCTGCAAAGAGATCGTGCAGTCGCTGGGCGGCGAGATCGGAGTCGAGAGCACGCCCGGATGCGGGTCCACTTTCTGGTTCACAGTGCACTGCGAGAAGTGCGGGTGCTCTCCCGCAAGCGCCGTGAAACCGCTGGAGGGGCGACACGCGCTGGTGTACGGACGGGCTGCGCGTGAACGCAGCGCGTTGCGCGAAATGCTCATCAGCTGGGGCATGCAGGTGGATGAGGCGCGCACGCTCGGCGAGCTCGCTGCACAACTGGAAACGCCGGAGGGACGCCCTGCGCCTCACGATGTGGTCATCCTCGATCTGTCACAGCATCGCCAACACAAAAAGCGGGTGAAGGATGTGCGCGCTCGTTGCGACAAGCCGGTGGTGACGATCCTGAACGCAGCCGAGCATGAGGCAGCTTGCCTCCTCGGGTCTACGGTAAGCGCCTGCCTGTTCAAGCCGGTGCGCTACCACGAGCTTCAAGCGACGCTGAAGCGACTCGTCGAGGGGTGCAGGCGCGGGACGCGGGATGCGGCTCCACCGGCACCGAGAGTCCCCGAGGAGCCTCGTGCCGTCTCCACCGGGCTGCGCGTTCTGCTCGCCGACGACGACGAGGTTTGTCGCCGGCTGCTCGTGCTGCTGCTGCACGCGGGCGGCGTGCGGGTGTCTCTGGCGTGCGACGGGCACGAGGCCGTAAATCGCGCCCTCGGCGGGCGTTTCGACGTGATCCTGATGGACCTCTACATGCCCGGGCTCGACGGCCTGGCCGCCGCGCAGCGCATACGTGCCGCCGAGGGCACCGGGCAACGCACCCCCATCATCGCCCTCACCGCCGATGCCGGCCTCGAAACCCGTCGCAGGCTGCTCGCCCGCGGCATGGACGATTGTCTGGTGAAGCCGGTGAGCGAGGGCGAGCTGTGGCAGACGCTCCACCACCACGCCCGTCGCGAGCGGGCGTGCGATGCGTTCCCGGCCAACCCCCACCCTGCGACGGCAGCACTCGAGCGAGAGCTCCATTCGTTGCTTCTCGCCGAGCTGCCCGCACGCCGCAGTCGCATCAATGACGCCCTCGAGCGGGCCGACGTCGCCACCATCGGTTTCGAGGCGCACGCCCTGGTCGGCGCCGCCGCCTACTGCGCGGTCCCGGCCCTCAAACAGGCGGGCGACGCACTGGAGCGTGCCGCCGAGTTTGGCCGTATGTCGGCGGTCACGCGTCGGGTACGGCGACTGAACGTGGAGATAGATCAGTTGCTGAGCGCGGGGACGCGAGCGGTTCCAGGGGCGGCCACATCTGCCACTCAGCGCGCCTGAGTCCCTTGTGGGCGAGAAAACGTGCGGCTCAGAACCAGAGCATCCTCACGCCCGTCGGGCGCGGGGTAATACCTGCGGCGAATCCCCGCCTGGACGAAGCCCATGCCCTCGTAGAGGCGCCGTGCGGCTTGGTTTGAGGGGCGTACCTCCAAGAACACGCTGTTCATACCTCGCTCGCGCGCCAGCCCGAGCAGGCGAGTGAGAAGCATGCGACCGAGCCCCTGGCGATGGCGGGTCGGGCGCACACACAGATTCAGGATGTGGCACTCTCCCACGCCGAAGGACATGATGCCGTAGCCCTCGACGACGCCTTCGCGCTCGAGCACGCGGCAACAGTAACCCACGCGCAGACAATCGCGGAAAATCCGCGGCGACCAGGGATAGGAGTACGCAGCGTGCTCTATGGCGATGATCTCGCCGAGATCACCGCTTTGCATCGCGCGCACACGCGGGACAGTCTCCCTGGCAACGGCGCTCATGTCGACTCCTGAATCCCTCGCAGGACGCCTGTTCTCGCGGACCTCGCCGGCTACTCAGCCAGCAGCGCGCGCGCCGCCCGAAGGTCGTCCCAGGCCCGGCGCTTCTGCACGGGTGTGCGCAACAGGTACGCCGGATGGTAAGTCACGACGACCGGGATAGGCGACTCCGTTGCTTCATAGGAGAGCCGCTGTCCTCGCAAACTCCCTACCGACGCGGTCGTCTCGAGCAAATTCTGGGCGGCCACGCGCCCGACCGCAAGGATGACGCGGGGCGCGATGAGCTCTATCTGGCGCCTCAGAAAGGCCTGGCATGCGGCGGCCTCCTCCGGCCGCGGGTCGCGGTTGGAGGGGGGACGGCACTTCACGATGTTGGTGATATAGACCCCGTCACGCTCCAAGCCGATGGCCCGCAGCATGGCGTCGAGGAGCCGGCCGGCCCGGCCGACGAAGGGCTTTCCCTGGCGGTCCTCGTCGGCGCCCGGCGCCTCGCCAACGACCATGAGCTGCGCTCGCGGATCCCCCACGCCGAACACGGCCCGGGTGCGTCCGTGGTGCAGCGCGCAGCGCGTGCACCCGGCGACCTCCTCGGCCATTGCCGCCAGCTCGCTTGACGGGTCCCGAGCCGGCGCCCCAGGACCCGCCGCATCCTCCGCGGCAGCGACCGTGGCCCCAGCGCCACGGTCGCGGCGGATCCACACGGGGATATCCATCAGCGCCAGACAGCGCCGCTTGTGCTCATCCATGCCGACGCACCCGGATGACGCAGCCCCGGTCTCAGAGCTGGGGATGCTTACGCTCGGACGGCGCCAGGACCTTGTTCAGGGCATGCACGTAGGCCTTCGCCGAAGCGACGACGATATCGGTATCGGCCCCTTGCCCGTTGGCGAGCAGCCCGTTCCTCTTCACGCGAACGGTGACCTCGCCCTGGGCGTCGGTCCCGCCGGTGATGGCGTTAACGGAGTAGAGCTGCAGCTCCGAGTCGCTGTGCACCACCGACTCGATGGCCTTGAAAGCGGCATCCACGGGGCCGTCGCCCTCGGCCGCTCCCTCGCGCTGCACCCCGTCCTCGCTCACCACGACGGCGGCGCGCGGCGTCTCTCCGGTCCCCGAAGTGAACTTGAGCGAGATCAGCTTGAAGCGCTCGTTCTCGGCGGCGAGGCCGGTATCGGTCACCAGCGCCTGCAAATCGTCATCGTAGATCTCGTGCTTCTTGTCCGCGAGCTCCTTGAAGCGACGGAATGCCTCGTCCAGCTCCGCCTCGCTGAGATACACGACCCCGAGCTCTTGGAGCCGCGTGCGGAATGCGTTGCGCCCGGAGTGTTTGCCGAGCACCATCCGGTTCGCGCCCCAGCCGACGTCCTCGGCACGCATGATCTCGTAGGTCTCTCGGTACTTCAGCACGCCGTCCTGGTGAATCCCGGACTCGTGGGCGAAAGCATTCGCGCCGACGATGGCCTTGTTCGGTTGCACCACGAATCCAGTGACATTGGCTACGAGCTTCGAGCACGGCACGATCTGCGTGGTGTCGATGCGGGTGTCGCAGGGAAATTCGTCCTGGCGGGTGCGCACCGCCATCACGATCTCCTCCAGCGAAGCATTGCCGGCGCGTTCCCCGAGCCCGTTGATGGTGCACTCGATCTGACGCGCGCCCGCCATGACCGCAGCGAGCGAGTTGGCGACCGCAAGCCCGAGGTCATTGTGGCAGTGCACCGAGAACACCGCCTTGTCCGAGTTCGGCACGCGTTCGCGCAGCTCGCTGATCAACCCACCGAAACGGTGCGGCAGCGTGTAACCCACGGTATCCGGGATGTTGACCGTGGTCGCGCCGGCATCGATCACCGCCTCGAGCACGCGGCACAGGAAATCGACCTCCGAGCGGCCCGCGTCCTCCGGGGAGAACTCGACGTCGTCGGTGTGCTCGCGAGCCCGCTTCACCGCCCGCACCGCGGCCTCGATCACCTGCCCGGGCTGCATCCGGAGCTTGCGCTCCATATGAATGGGCGAGGTAGCGATGAAGGTGTGGATGCGCGCCGAGTTCGCTCCGCGCAGGGCCTCCGCCGCCCTGTCGATGTCGGCGTCCACGGCCCGGGCCAACCCGCAGATGGTGCTGTCGCGAACCACCTCCGCGACGGCCTTCACGGACTCGAAGTCACCGACGCTCGAGATCGGGAAACCTGCCTCGATGACGTCCACCCGCATGCGCTCCAGAGCCTTGGCGATGCGTACTTTCTCCTCCCGGGTCATGGACGCGCCGGGACTCTGCTCGCCGTCGCGCAATGTCGTGTCGAAGATGATCAACCGATCTGCCATCATCCACCTCCGAAGATTTGATTCCGTAGTCGGCTGGCTCGCGCGGTCAACGCACGCACCAACGCGTGAATAGGGTTTTCGAGATTTTCGTCCGGCTCCGGACGTTGTGGGGGAATCGTATACGCTGCCCTACGGCAGCAGTCGCAGAGACAGGAGGTGCAGGAGCAAGCAGTCGCGCGCGGGCACCGCCGGGGAGGCGGTGGGAAGGACTTTCGCACTGAGCGCATCTTGCGCCGTCATGGCCGTCTCGGACACCCGTTCGCGTAGCGTAGCGAGCACTATAATCCGCTTTGCGCTCATTTCCAAGAGGATCCGCCCGGCAAGGCGGGTCATCTCTGCGAGGTGTGCTCATCGGGCGCCGTCGCCGAGCCGCGCCGCAGGGCCCGGCGCCGGCGCACGTGCACCAGGGTGATCACGGGCCCTGATAGCGCGTACAGCAGGAAGGCGCCGAACAGCACCTGGGGCGGATCGATGGAGACCAGGACGAACACCAGCACAACGAGAAAGACCGCGACGAACGGCACGCGCCCCTTGAGGTCGAGCTCTTTGAAGCTGTTGTAGCGGATCTTGCTCACCATGAGCAGCCCGCTCAGCACCGTCACCACGAAAGCCACCACCATGGCGTCCTCGCCCTCGATACCGCGGGCGTTGCCGAACCACACCAGGCCCGACATCAGAGCCGCCGCGGCCGGGCTCGCCAACCCTTGAAAATAGCGTTTGTCGGTGCTACCCACCTGGGTGTTGAAGCGCGCGAGCCTGAGGGCGGCGGCCGCCGTGTACAGGAACGCCGCCACCCAGCCGAGCTTCCCCATCCCGGCCAGGGACCATTCGTACATCACCAGGGCCGGGGCGAGGCCGAAGGACACCATGTCCGAGAGGCTGTCGTACTCGGCGCCGAACGCGCTCTGAGTATTGGTCAAGCGCGCGATGCGCCCGTCCATGCCGTCCAGCACCATGGCGATGAAGATGGCCACGGCGGCAGCCTCGAAGTCGTCGTTGATGGCAGCGATGATGGCGTAGAAACCGGCGAAGATTGCGCCCGTGGTAAACAGATTGGGCAGCAGGTAGATCCCGCGCGGCTGCTTCCTCGGGCTGTCGGGATTGTTCATCGGCAGGAGAGGTCGTCCTGTGTTAGGCAAGCGTGTGGCGGCGCAAACGGTGCGGCGATTTGAAGGGGAGATCCATACGCCCCGTGCATTTTAGTGTATCAGCGCAGTCAGCACGTCGGAACCGGCTCGCACCCGCTCGCCTTCGGCGACCACACGGCGGGAGTTGACCGGGACAAAGACCTCTACGCGGGTCCCGAAGTAGATGAAGCCAAAGCGCTTGCCCTGGCCGATGCGCTCCCCCGGCGCCACGACCGCCTTGAAGCGGGAGACGATAGCTCTGGCGAGCACCGAGAAGACCACGTCGTCGCCCTCGTCGGTTCTGACCCACAGAGTATAGCGCGTGAGCGAGCGGAAACGGGGACGCGCAGCGCCGCTCTCGCGCGCCCTCCAGAAATCCATGACCTTTCCTTCGGTGGGGCTGCGCAAGGTGGCTACGCCCGGCGCCGCGAGGGCGACGACGACGCGCAGTGCGCTGCGGTCGAGCCAGGGGTCGCGGGTCTGCTCCACCGTCGCGATCCGACCGTCGGCGGGGCAGACTACGGCCAGCGGGCTTGCGGGCACCCGACGGGATGGAAAGCGGAATAGAAAGAGGAGGTAGAGAGCGAGCCCCCAGGCAGGAGCCGACCACAGAGGCCCGGCCCGCAAAAACAGCAAACTCGCCACCCCCAGGGTCACGAAGATGGGAAGCCATCCTTCGCGCGCAATCATGGCTCAACGCCGCCATGGTCTCATGACGGCGGGACGGCTAGCCCGCCCTCGCCCATGAACGCATCCACGCCATGAACCACGAAGCGCGCGAAGAGGGACAGATTCTGTGCGCACGAACCGCGATTCCTCTTCGTGATCTTCGCGCTCTTCGTAATTTCTTTCGCGCCCCGGGGAGGGTTCCGGTCAGTTACGGCTGCGATCCACGAGCTTGCGCGCGCTGATCCAGGGCATCATCTCGCGCAGCTTCGCTCCTACTCGCTCGATGGAGTGCTCGCTGCTCAGGCGCCGCATCGCTTTTAGCGTCGGCGCCCCGGCCTGGTTCTCGAGGATGAATTCACGGGCAAACCGCCCGCTCTGGATCTCGGCCAGGATGCGCTTCATCTCCTGGCGCGTCTCCTCGGTGATGATGCGCGGTCCTCGCGTCACGTCCCCGTACTCGGCCGTATTCGAGATCGAATAACGCATGTTCGCGATACCGCCCTCGTACATCAGGTCCACGATGAGCTTTACTTCGTGCAGGCATTCGAAATAAGCCATCTCCGGAGCGTATCCCGCCTCGACGAGGGTTTCGTACCCCGCCTGTATGAGCGAGGTCAGGCCACCGCACAGCACCACCTGCTCTCCGAAGAGGTCGGTCTCGGTTTCCTCGCGAAAACTGGTTTCGATGACCCCGGCCCGCCCCGCACCGATGGCCGCGGCGTATGAGAGCGCAACCTCCCTGGCCCGCCCGGACGGATCCTGCTGAACGGCGATGAGGGTGGGGATACCGCCGCCTTCCACGTAAGTCGAGCGCACCAGATGGCCCGGCCCTTTGGGGGCGATCATGATCACGTCCAGGTCGGGACGCGGCTCGACGGCGCCGAAATGAATGTTGAAGCCGTGTGCAAAACCGAGTGCAGCGCCCTGTTTGATGTTCGGGGCGATCTGCTGGCGGTAGAGCCCCGCCTGGTGCTCGTCGGGTGCGAGCACCATGACGAGATCAGCCTGCACGACCGCGTCCTCGATAGGCTTGACCGCCAGTCCCGCCGCCTCGGCCTTGCGGGCCGAGGCCGACCCGCTGCGCAAGCCGACGGTGACGTCGACACCCGAGTCGTTCAGATTATTGGCATGGGCGTGCCCTTGAGAACCGTAACCGATGATGGCGACGGACTTGCCCTGGATGATCGAGAGATCGGCGTCTTTGTCGTAATAGATGTTCATCCCCAACTCCCAGGGGACAGATCTATTTTTCGCCCGCGATAGAGCGGATTCTGGCGGGCCTCAATGAAAAACAGATCTGTCCCGTATGCACAATTCAAAGGCGCAGGCTCTTCTCGCCGCGTCCGATTCCGAGCACCCCTGAGCGCACCACCTCGAGTATGGACTTTCGATCGAGGGCGTTGATGAACGCATCAAGCTTCTCACCGATCCCGGTGAGCTCGATCATGTACGTGTTCGAGGTCACATCGATGATGCGCCCGCGAAAGATGTCACAGAGGCGTTTTATCTCTTCACGCCCCGGCCCCGAAGCTCTCACCTTCACCAGCATCATCTCGCGCTCCACATGCGCGCCTTCGGTCAGATCGAGCAGCCTGATCACGTCCACCAGCTTATTGAGCTGTTTGGTAATCTGCTCGATGATCTCGTCCGAGCCGCGCGTGGTCAGTGTCATCCGCGACACGGAGACATCCTCCGTGGGGGCGACGGTGAGCGACTCGATATTGTAGCCACGCGCCGAGAAAAGGCCCGCGACGCGACTCAGGGCACCGGGCTCGTTCTCCAGCAGGATAGAGATGATGTGGCGGCGCATATCACAGCGCTACAGTCGAAAAGCGACGGCGGAATGGACGGCGTGGGCCGGCCTCCCCCTCGGTAATCAAGCGAGCTCCCGGTTCTTGCAGAGCTCCGAGAGCAGCATCTCGTTGTGTCCCTTTCCCTGCATCATCATCGGGAAGACGTTCTCCGTCGGATCCGTGATGAAGTCCATGAAGACCAGTCTGTCCTTCAAACGCATCGCCTCCCTCAGTGCGCCCTCTACGTCGGCGGGTTTGTCAACGTACAGGCCGACGTGCCCGTAGGCTTCCGCCAGCTTCACGAAATCGGGCAAAGCGTCCAGATAGGACTCCGACTCGCGGTTCTCGTACATGAACTCCTGCCACTGGCGCACCATGCCGAGATAGCGGTTGTTCAGGTTGACGACCTTGACCGGCAGACCGTACTGCTTGGCGGTGGACAGCTCCTGGATGCACATCACGATGCTGCCCTCGCCCGTCAAACAGCACACGGTCGCATCGGGATATGCGAACTGAACTCCCATCGCGGCCGGCAGCCCAAATCCCATCGTGCCGAGGCCGCCGGAATTGATCCAGCGCCGCGGCTTGTCGAAGTGATAGAACTGCGCCGCCCACATCTGATGCTGCCCGACGTCGGACGTCACGAAGGCCTCGCCGTCCGTAACCTCGTAGAGCTTCCGCACCACGTACTGCGGTTTGATGCGCGTCTCGGACCACTCGTATCTGAGGCAATCGATGGACTGCCACTCGCGGATGCGCCGCCACCATGCCTCGAGCGCCTCGCGATCGGGCCGGCGCTCCGTGGCCTTCAGCAGCTTCAACATCTCACGCAGCACGTTCCCCACGGACCCGACGATGGGTACATCCACCTTCACTGTCTTGGAGATCGACGACGGATCGATGTCGATGTGAATGCTCTTGGCGTGCGGGCAGAATTTGCTCGGATCTCCCACGACGCGATCGTCGAAACGTGCTCCGATGGCGATCAGCACGTCGCACTCGTGCATCGCCATGTTCGCCTCGTAAGTGCCGTGCATGCCCAGCATGCCGACGAACTGCCTATCGGTTGCAGGATACGCGCCCAGACCCATCAACGTGTTGGTGATGGGGAACCCCAGAAGCCTCGTGAGTTCGACGAGCTGGTCGGACGCGTTGTCGAGTATCACCCCGCCACCGGTGTAGAGCATCGGCCTCTTCGACGAGAGAATGAGATCGAGCGCTCTTCTGATCTGTCCCGCGTGTCCACGTGTGGTCGGGTTGTAGGAGCGCAGCGTGACATCGGCTGGATACTCGTACGGAACCTTCACGTTCGGGGCGGTCACGTCCTTGGGGATATCGACGACTACGGGGCCCGGCCGCCCTGCCATCGCCACGTAGAAGGCCTTCTTGAGCGTCGCGGCGAGGTCGCGTACATCCTTGACCAGGAAGTTGTGCTTCACGCAGGGCCGCGTGATGCCCACGCAGTCGACCTCCTGGAAGGCGTCGCTACCGATGGCGCGCGTCGGCACCTGTCCCGTCAACACGACGATGGGGATGGAGTCCATGTAGGCGGTGGCGATGCCGGTGACGGCGTTGGTGGCCCCCGGCCCGGAGGTCACCAGCGCGACCCCGGGCTTGCCGGTCGCGCGGGCGTAGCCGTCGGCCATGTGCGCGGCGCCCTGCTCGTGGCGCACCAGGATGTGCTTGATATCGTTCTGCTTGTAAATCTCGTCGTAGATGTGCAGGACGGCCCCGCCAGGGTAGCCGAAGATGTACTCGACGCCCTCGTCTTTGAGGAACTGAACGATTATCTGGGAACCAGAGAGCTCCACGACGCCCCTCCACGGGAATGAGAGAAAACGCCCGCTTATGCGGGCCTCACGCGCACACCCCCCACTGAATCAAACTACTGACATTTGAAGTTACGGTCAAGGAATCCGCGGGCTTCGCGGCGGCGCACACGCCTCGACGGGCGCGGGCTATAGTTCGCGGGACCGCGGCCGATAGACGAGGACATACGCATCCTTCCTCGAAGCCATAGGGGGTAACCGAGATGCGGAGCTGGATTGTCGTCACACTGCTCGCCGTCGCGCTGGCGGCCCCCTCGAGCGCCCTCGCGCGCGTCTACAAGTGGGTGGACGACGAGGGCAACGTCCAGTACTCGCAGAGTCCGCCCTCCGATCGCCCCGCGGAGACCATCGAGACCCGGGTCCCCACGCGCCCAAGCACGGACGAAGGGAACGAGGGGAAGGAGCCCGATGCCGAAGCGGGCGACGGTGCCGAGCAGGTAGCCATGGACCGCCAGGCGCAGAAGCAGCGCAATTGCGAGATCGCACGCGAGAACGCGAAGCTGCTCGAGGCGGGGGTCCGCGTCCAGGTCCGAGACGGCGAAGGCAACCCGCAGATGCTGGACGAGGAGCAGATGGCGCAGAAGCTCGAGGAGTCACGGCGCCAGATCGAGCTCTTCTGCAACGACTGATCCCGCTGCATTCACGCCGCTGCCGCCGTCTCCCGGCGCCGTGTCGACGCTCCCCGTGCTGCCTTGATCTGGCACGCAGCGCGTGGCTCAATGGCGCCTCGGCATCGCAGGCCGAACGAGGATAGAGGCCATGCGCGCTTCGCAGTACCTGCTCCCCACGCTCAAGGAGACCCCCGCAGACGCGGAGGTGGTGAGCCATCAGCTCATGCTGCGCGCGGGTATGATCCGGCGCGTCGCGTCGGGGATCTACACCTGGCTGCCGCTGGGGCTCAGAGTCCTGCGCAAGGTCGAGGCCATCGTGCGCGAGGAGATGGATCGCAGCGGCGCTCAGGAGGTGCTCATGCCGGCCGTGCAGCCCGCGGAGCTCTGGCAGGAATCCGGGCGCTGGGAGGAGTACGGGCCGGAGCTGCTGCGCATCCGGGATCGGCACGAGCGCGATTTCTGCTTCGGCCCGACCCACGAGGAGGTGATCACCGATCTGGCGCGCCGCGAGATCCGCAGCTACAAGCAGCTGCCCACCAATCTGTACCAGATCCAGTGGAAGTTCCGCGACGAGATCCGGCCGCGCTTCGGCGTCATGCGCGCGCGCGAATTCCTGATGAAGGATGCTTACTCCTTCCACCTCACGCAGGCGTCGCTGCAGGAAACGTACGACGTCATGTTCGAGACGTACTCGCGCATCTTCACCCGCACCGGTCTCGAGTTCCGTGCGGTAAGAGCCCCCTCGGGCCCCATCGGCGGCAGCTACTCACATGAGTTTCACGTGCTGGCCGAGTCCGGAGAGGACGCCATCGCTTTCAGCACCGAGGGCGACTTCGCCGCCAACGTGGAGCTCGTCCCCGCACCGGTACCTGCGGGCGCGCACCCATCGCCGGGGGCGCCGATGCGCACGGTGGACACGCCCGGCCAACACACCATAGAAGCCCTCAGTCGTTTCCTCGACGTGCCGCCCTCCCGATGCCTGAAGACCCTCCTCGTGCGTCGCGAGGGCGGAGGTCTGATGGCGCTCGTCCTGCGTGGAGATCACGAGCTCAACCTGCTCAAGGCGGAGGAGCTGGAGGCGATCGCGAAACCTCTCACCTTCGCCAGCGAAGCAGAGGTGCGCGCCGCCACGAGCTGCGGCCTCGGATCGCTCGGGCCCCTCGGTCTCGACATGCCGGTGGTGGCGGACCACGCGGCGGCGCATCTTGCGGACTTCGTGTGCGGCGCCAACGTGCAGGACAAGCATCTGGTCGACGTGAACTGGGGGCGGGATCTGCCCGAGCCGCAGACCGCGGATTTGCGCAACGTCGTACACGGGGATCCGAGTCCGGACGGCCGCGGCACGCTCTCCATCACCCGCGGCATCGAGGTGGGGCACATCTTTCAGCTCGGCGTGAAGTACAGCCAACCCATGCACGCGGTCTGCCTGGACGAGGGCGGCAACGCCGTCGCCATGCCCATGGGCTGCTACGGCATCGGGGTCTCGCGTGTGGTTGCCGCCGCCATCGAGCAGAACCACGACGCCCACGGCATCATCTGGCCGATCGCCATCGCACCCTTCCACGTGGCCCTGCTCCCCATGAACATGCACAAATCTCGGCGGTTGCGCGAGGCGGCCGAACGGCTGTATGAAGAGCTCGGGGCGGCGGGCCTCGAGGTGCTCTTCGACGATCGTCCGGTGAGGGCCGGGGTGATGTTCGCCGACTCGGAGCTCATCGGCATTCCCCACCGGCTGGTATTCAGCGAACGGGGGCTGGATGCGGGTCGGATCGAGCGCAAGGGCAGGCGGGATCGCGAGAGCGAGGGGATCCCCCTGCAAGAGGCGGTCCAGTCCCTGACCGATAGAATACGGACCGAGCTCGACGCGAACGCTCCACTCTGACCTCTATCGCGGGACCGGAGATTGAGATGCAGCGGAGCGGGGTCGGTGTTCCCGGTACGTGTCGGCCTGTCGACCAGACACCGATCACCCTCGGACAGATGCAGTGCGCGCGCGCTCAGTTCACCTCGAAACCGGCGAACGGTTCGGGATCGGCCGGCGCGCACTGCACATCTTCCACCCGTGCGCCGGGCGGCCCTTCCCACAGCCACTCGCAGAGGGCGCCCACCTTGTCGGCGTCCCCGTATGCGAGCACCTCCACCCGGCCGTCCACGAGATTGCGCGCGCGCCCCGTGAGCCCCAGCTCCAGCGCGCGGCTGCGGGTGCTGGCGCGGAAGAACACGCCCTGCACTCGCCCCGAGACCAGACAGCGTTTGCAAACGGCCACGGTGAACCTCCTTCGTCTGCGCGCCATTCATCCCCGCGCTCTCGTCTCATCGAAAGATTTTAAGAGTCTCAGGGCGATGTCGGGAAACCGCCGGCTCGGGGCTGAAGAGGCCGGGCGCACGCAGCGCTTCCTGGCCAGGGCCGGGGGTGACGCGGGCGGTGGCTGACGTTCTCGTCCTCTACTACAGCGTGCACGGGAACGTAGCCCAGATGGCACGCTGCGTGGCCCGAGGGATCGACCAGGTGGCGGGAATGCAGGCGCGTATCCGCACCGTGCCCCGGGTCTCCGCCGTCTCCGAGGCGACCGAGGACGAAGTTCCGGCGCACGGTCCGCCCTACGCCAGGGTGGAGGATCTGGTGGAATGCCGGGGGCTCGCGCTCGGCAGTCCGACCCGCTTCGGCAACATGGCCGCGGCGCTGAAATATTTCCTGGATGGCACGGCCAGCGAATGGTTGTCCGGTGCCTTGGCGGGCAAGCCCGCGGCGGTGTTCACCTCGACGTCGACGCTGCACGGCGGACAGGAAACCACCCTGCTCTCGATGATGCTGCCACTGCTGCACCACGGCATGCTCGTGCTCGGCCTGCCCTACACCGAGTCGGACCTGACCCGAACTACCAGCGGAGGGACGCCCTACGGGGCGAGCCACGTCGCCGGGCCCGAGAGCAACCGGCCGCTGACGGCCGAGGAGCAGAGGTTGTGCGTGGCCCTGGGACGGCGCCTGGCGGAGGTCACCCGGGCCCTCGATGCGGCACGCGACGACGGGCGCTGAGTCCCTCCTGCGGCGCCGGCCGCTCAGCCCTCCAGCAGCCTGCGCACGAACGGGATGGTGACCCGGCGCTTGGCCGCGAGCGTGCCCCGGTCGAGTCGCTCCAGAAGCGCGAATAGGGAATGCATGTCGCGGGCGCGGCGGCGCAGGAGGTACGTGAGCACCCCGTCGGGGATCTCGAAGCCGCGCTCGTGCGCGCGCCGCCGCAAGGCCGCGCGGCGACCTTCGTCATCGAGGGGACGCACGCGGTAGACCGCACCCGCTGCAAAGCGCGACTGCAGGTCGGCGAGCCGGTAGGGCACGGTGGCTGGCGGCTGTCGCGCCGCGACCACCAGGCTGGCGCTTGCCGGCTCGAGGCGGTTGTAGAGGTGAAAGAGGGCTTCCTCCCAGGCCGGTCGCCCGGCCACGGTATCGACATCGTCGACGCAAACCAACGCGAAGGCGTCCAGCCCGAGGAGGACGCTCGGCTCGAGCGGACAGGTCCTTGCGAGCGGCACGTAGGCGCTGCGCCGCGCCCCGCTCGCGAGCGCCCGACAGAGGGCCTCCAGCAAGTGCGTCTTGCCGCACCCGGAGGGACCCCACAGATAAAAGCATCGGCCGTCGTTGCGCGTGACCACTGCGTTCAGCGCGGCCACGACCTCACGGTTGGGTCCGGGTTCGAAGTTGGTCAGGGAAGGTCCCTCGCGCAAGCCCACGCCCAGCGGGAGCTGGATGAGTTCCGGAGACATGCCGTTCAGTGACTGTGCGTCAAAGGAATATCCGGACATCAGGGCATGGCGAGCTGAAGCGACAAAGGGGACACATCCATTTTTCGCTGAGGCCTGTCAGGATCCGCCATATCCGAGGCGAAAAACAGATCCTGTCCCTTAGGGCAGTAGCCGGAACGCCAGGCCCGACTCTTCCTCCGCCACCTGCTCGCGCTCGAGCGTGCGGCTGAAGGAGACGACCTGCTCCAGGGCGCTCTCTCCGCCGCGCGCGAGCAGTCGAAAGGAAACGCTATCCCCCTCTACGTGGGTGACGCGCACGGCGTCCACCGCATCAAGGGAACGCAGGTAGCGCAAGGTGCGCGCATAATCCTCGAGCGTGCGGATGCCGCTCACCGCCAGGGCGACGTCGGCGAGCCCCGAGTCGGTCCTGCGCGTCGCAAGGCGCGCCGCCAGCGCATCCGCCGCCTCGTGGACCCCCTCCTCCAAGGCCAGCTCCAGGGCGGCGCCCTGGGTGCCCCACTCCCGCACCGTGTCGTCGAGATACAGCCGCCAGCGCGCCTCCCAAAGCGTCGACAGCGTCTGATAGACCCGCCCTACGAGCACGGTCTTGCTCTGATAGCGTTGCGACGCTTTGAGCACCGCTTCATCGAAGCCCGCCCAGACATCGCTCACGCTGAGCTGGGTGCGATCCTCCAGGTCCAGCAGGGGCAGCACCAGGGGTAGTCCGCGCTGGGCCGACGTCCGCTCCAGAACCGACACCAAGCGGCCCGCGTCGTCCGCCCCCAGCAGTTCGCGCTCATCGCCCCGCTCGGCTGCGAGCCAGACGAGGACCGAGGGCCGGATGCGTCCCCAAACGGGCAGCCCGGCGCGCGTCAAAAGCTCTTCCACCGCGCGCACGTCGAAGCGCGCCCGGAGCGTGAGCCGCGACCCCGCGACACTGCCTTCACCCTCGTGGGCGTTCGCCTGCACCGCGCGATAGCGGAACTGTTGCACGTAGGCCGCCGGCCGTCCGGCGGCCTCGCGCAGCACCGCATTGCCGCCAAGGTCACGCTGCCCGCTGACCTTCGTGGCCACGGTCATGAGCAACCGTCCGAGCGCCTGGTTCCGCGCCGCCACGGACTTGTCCGCCACCGCGACCTCGGCCTCGTACAGACCATACACCTCGACCGCCGGCACGGGTGAGCTGGCGAGGAGCCCGGCGAACAACGCGAGAAACGGCAGCCATCGGCTGGGCACGCGACGGCAGCAGTCGAGGAGAGTCCGGTATTTCAGCATGCGCGGACGCTATGCGAGCGTTGCGCGCAAGTCAAGCGCACGGTGCGTGTTTGCAGTCGCCTCGGGCCGGTCTTATGATTCGGTGCGTGGACGGCGAGGAAGTCTCCCTCGAGTATCGCGACGCCGGCGTCGACATCGATCGCGCCAACCGTCTGATCCAACGCATCAAGCCCATTGCCGAGCGCACCCGCCGGCGCGGCGTCCTCGCCGGGGTCGGCGGTTTCGGCGCATTGTTCCAGGTGCCGCTCGAGGATTACCGGCACCCGGTGCTCGTCTCCGGCACCGACGGCGTCGGCACCAAGCTGAGACTCGCCATCGACAACGACGCCCACCAGGGCATCGGCATCGACGTCGTGGCCATGTGCGCCAACGACGTGCTCGCGCACGGCGCCGAGCCGCTTTACTTCCTCGACTATTTCGCAACCGGGCGTCTGGACGTCGCGGTGGCCGAGCGCGTGATCGACGGCATCGCGCGTGGCTGCGAGCTTGCCGGTGCGGCTCTCGTCGGCGGGGAGACGGCGGAGATGCCGGGACTCTACGTGGAGGGCGACTACGACCTGGCCGGCTTCTGCGTCGGCATCGTCGAACGGGATCGGGTCATCGACGGGCGCGGCGTGCGCCGCGGCGACGCCCTGATCGCCCTCGCCTCGAGCGGCCCCCACGCCAACGGCTACTCCCTGGTGCGGCGCGTGCTCGAGCATAGCGGCGCGGATCCGGACGCTTGCGTCGGCGGGCGGTCCCTGCGCGAGGCGCTGCTCGAGCCCACGCGGATCTACGTCGCCCCCGTGCTCGAGCTGATCCGCGCGCACCCCGTGCGCGCCATCGCCCACATCACCGGGGGCGGCCTCCCCGGGAATATCCCGCGGGTGCTGCCCGAGCACACCCTGGCGCGCATCGATCGGGGAAGCTGGTCCCTGCCGGAGGTGTTCGGCTGGCTGCAGCGGGCCGGGAACATCCGTGACGCCGAGATGCTGCGTACATTCAACTGCGGCGTCGGCATGGTGCTCGCGATGCCGGCGGAGGCGGCGCCCGCGGGTCTCGAGCAGCTCCGCGCCGCCGGCGAGAGCGCGTGGCTCATCGGCCGCGTGGAGCGCTCCGAGCGCAAGGCGCCGGAGGTCGTCTTCGAGTGAGCGGGAAGCCGTTGCCCATCGTCGTGCTGGTGTCCGGGCGCGGCACCAATCTCCAGTCCATCATCGACGCGATCGCGGCGGGCGAGGTTCCCGCAGCCATCCGAGCGGTGATCAGCAACGAAGCGGGGGCGCCCGCGCTGGAGCGCGCGCGGCGGGCCGGCATCGCCACGGAAGCCGTTGCGCACCGGGACTTCCCCGACCGCGAAGGCTTCGAGCGCGCGCTGCTGCACGTCGTCGAGGGCTACGCTCCGCAGCTCATCGTGCTTGCAGGCTTCATGCGGATTCTGACCCGCACGTTCGTGGACCGCTACCGCGGCCGGATCATGAACATCCATCCCTCGCTGCTGCCGCGTTTTCCCGGCCTCGATACGCACCGGCGTGCCCTCGAGGCCGGGGTGAGCGAGCACGGAGCGACGGTGCACTTCGTGACCGGCGAGCTGGACGCGGGACCCATCATCGCCCAGGCCCGCGTGCCGGTGTACCCGGGCGACACGCCCGAGCGGCTCGCCGCGCGCGTGCTCGAGCACGAGCATCGCATCCTGCCCCGGGCCATCCGCTGGTTCGCCGAGGGACGGCTCGAGCTGCGGGGCGACACCGTGCTGCTCGACGGGCGCCCGGCGCTGGAAGCGCTGGACGAAAGCCCGACCTGAGGGGCGCCCCCGGCGGCGGTTCCCTTTTCGTGAACCTAGATCACCCACGAACCGCAGCCCTCGCGCGGGGCGGGGAGCCCCTTGCGAGGGGTGACCGGCGAAGCGCGGCGCGCGGAGGATAAGCCCCGTGGGGCGCCCGCCACGGAGGGCGGGCGCCGAGCATCGCGACAGGGATGTCGCGTTACGAGGTCCGACCCGCGCGCCGAGACACGCGCACCCTCGGAACCCTTCGCGGTGGCTCGCCGCCCCGCGAGACCATAGCTGCGTTTCATGGGGAATCAGGTTCGTGAATCCGTTCAGCGCTCGCGGCGGGCGGCGCGCTGCGCCGCGCTCAGAATGCCCCGCAGGATGTCCAGCTCGGTGCGGTCCGGCCGCGCCCGGCTGAACAGCCGGCGCAGCCGACGCATGAGCCGCTTGGGCTTCGCCGGGTCCAGATAGCCGATGGCGATCAGCGTGTCCTCGAGGTGGCGGTAGAAGCCCTCCATCTGCTCGGCCGTCGCGGCTGGCGTCGACTCTCGCTCCGGTGCGGCGCGCGCCCCCTCCGGCGCACCGGCCAGATACAGCTCGTAGGCCAGCACTTGCACGGCGGAGGCGATGTTCAAGGACCGAAACCCGGCATTGGTCGGAATTCGCACGACGCCCTGACAACGGTCGAGCTCGGCGTTGGTCAACCCGGAGTGCTCGCGTCCGAACACCAGGGCGACCTCGCCGCGCGGCGTCCACGCCACCGCAGCGGTCGCCGCCTCGCGCGGATCGTAGAGCGGCCAACCGATATGACGGGCACGCGCCGTCGTGGCGAGTACCCAGCCGCACCCCGAGAGGGCCTCGTCCAGGTTGTCGCAGATCACGGCGTCGTGGAGGATGTCGTCGGCGCCCGCCGCACGTGCTGTCGCCTCCGCGGAAGGGAAGCGCCGCGGGCTCACCAGCCACAGGCGCCGCAGCCCCATGGCCTTCAGCGCCCGCGCGACCGCGCCGATGTTGCCGGGGTGCGTAGGTTCGACCAGAACAATCCGGATTCGATCGGCTACGGATCCGTGCACGGTCGCCGTGGCTCCCTGATGCAGTCGCCGCGAGCCCACCCATGCGCGCCGGCGCGAGGCAGCCCTTCGCCGCCGCAGCGGATGCGCCTACAATGACGTTTCGCCGGCGGGCGAACACGACTCGAGAGCAAGCCATGAACCCCATGCTCAACATCGGCGTGCGCGCCGCGCGCGCGGCAGGAAACATCATCGTCCGCTACGTGGACCGCGTGGACACGCTCAATGTCTCCACGAAAGCCTACAACGACTTGGTCACCGAAGTGGATCATCAGGCCGAACGCACCATCATCGACGTCATACGCAGGGCATATCCGCACCACGCCGTCCTCGGCGAGGAGACGGGCGATCACGCGGGCGACGAATATCTGTGGATCATCGATCCGCTCGATGGCACGACCAACTTCGTGCACGGGTTTCCGCATTTTGCCGTATCCATCGCGCTCAGATACAGAGACCGGCTGAGCCAGGCGGTCATCTATGACCCGCTGCGCCAGGAACTGTTCACGGCCTCCCAGGGCGAAGGGGCCCGGCTCGGGGACCGCCGCATCCGCGTCAGCCGGTGCACGGCCCTGCGCGACGCCCTGCTCGGTACCGGGTTTCCCTTCCGCAAGCTCGACATCCTCGATCCCTATCTCGCCACGCTGCGGGCGCTGACCCGCAGCAGCGCCGGCATCCGGCGGGCGGGCTCGGCGGCCCTGGATCTGGCCTACGTGGCGGCGGGACGCCTGGACGGATTCTGGGAGTTCGGGCTGGAGCAGTGGGACATGGCGGCCGGGGCATTACTCATCCAGGAGGCGGGCGGCATGGCGAGCGCCCCGGACGGGAGTGACGATTATCTCACCCGCGGGGATATCGTCGCGGGCACGCCCAAGGTGCTGGGCCCGCTGCTGGAGACGATACAGAGCGCCCTTGCAAGCGACGCTGAGACGTAATGTCTTGGTCCCCTCCGTTGCTGCCACCTCAGCGGACGCAACGCCCGCTTTCCGGCCACGGATGCGCGCCTGCGCGCGCTCCGCTACCGTCGGAAGCCAGTCCGCATAATGAACCATCCTAGCAGACCCCGACCCTTGGCCCCTCAGCAACCGCCACCATTCGGTCACGGTTCCGACCCCGCCCCAAACCCGACCCGCCGAGAGAAGCACCTGGTGTTCATCGTGTCGGGGGGGCGAACGGGGACAAAGTATTTCGGCGACACCCTGGGCAGCATCATCCGAGATGCTCGCTCCTTCCACGAGCCAGACGTCATCAACCCCGAGGTTTGGAAGGAACCCGGGAAGGAGTTTCCCAGGCTTATCCGTGACTTCGGCGTCTACAATGTCGTCCTCGGAAGAATTCTCGGCCGCACGGGAATGCGAAACCTCTCCCAGCGCCATCTATCCGGCCGCCTGGATCTGAATGAGCTGGTCAAAGAGCTGCAAAAGCAACGCAGGCGCGTGTACCGGCGGATGGCGGAGCCGCTCATCATAGAGTCCAATCTCGGTTTCTACGGCGTACTTCCCGGACTCAAAGCCCTCTTCCCGGCCTGCAAAATCGCGGTTTTCATACGCGACCCCAGAACGTGGGTGCCCTCCATCATCAATTGGGGGACGATGTACGGGGATCGGGACTGGGTGACGAAATTGGGATTCGGCCGCTTGACGCCGAACCTGATCGGCGATCGCTACTACGCAGCAAGGTGGCGACAAATGCCCCGCTTCGAGAAGGTCTGCTGGGCCTGGAAGGCCATCAATTCCATTATTCTACGCGACATCGCAGGGCACACCGACGCCCGAGTCTTCCGGTACGAGGATCTCTTCGAGAGTCCGTCGCGCGAGTCGCACTTTTTCGCTCTCATGGACTATCTCACGAGCTTCTCGGACCGGCGCTTCGCTTATGCGAAGGCCCCCTCGGTTCTAAATGAACGGATACACCGAAGCCCCCGGCAGATAATCCCCGCGTGGAACAATTGGTCTCCGCCTCAGGCCGCCGCCCTCGACCAGATTTGTGGGCCCATGATGGGACGCTTTCACTACGGCCTCGAACCGCAATGGCAAGCACTTCTCCAGGCGTGAACATTCAGCCACGCGGTATCACGTGCCGTTTGACGAGCGTCAAATCGTCCACGTAGTTGAATGCATCCCAAGGGAAGACCTCGCCTGTCATATGATCCTGCCAACGTTTCAGATCGGCTTTCACCATTAGGTGAACCAGCTCTTCGAAAGTGGTGCGTGGTCGCCAATTCATCACATCCGTCAGTTTCGTGATATCCCCCTGCAGAACGTCCACCTCCTTAGGTCGCATGAACAGCTCATGCGACTCAACGTGATCCTCGTATTTCAACCCCACAGATCGAAAAGCCAGCTCTGCGAATTCCCGCACCGTCCTGGCGATGCCCGTCGCACATACGTAATCCTCCGGCGCATCCTGCTGCAACATCCTCCACATCACCTCGACGTATTCCTTGGCATAACCCCAATCCCGTTTGGCCTCCAGATTTCCAAGATAAACTTTTTCCTGCAGTCCGAGCTTGATCTTGGCCGCCGCGTTAGTGATCTTACGGGTTACGAACTCGAGACCACGGAGCGGGGATTCGTGATTGAACAGGATACCGTTGACGGCGAAAAGGCCGTACGCTTCCCGGTAAATTCGAGTATTGTGATATGACAGCAGCTTGGCCGCCGCATAAGGCGAATTCGGCCAGAACCGCGATATCTCCGATTGGGGAGTCTGCTCTGCCGTTCCGTACAGCTCGCTCGTGGACGCCTGATAATATTTGATATCCTTGTTGATATGCCGAATGATCTCAAGTAAACGCACCGCACCGCTGCCGTCGATCTCAGTAGTCAGCAGCGGTTGATCGAAGGAAGCGCTGACGTAGCTCTGAGCGGCCAGATTATAAATCTCGTGCGGATCCGACACCGTGACCGCTTCCAGCAAGGAGGCCATATCAGCCATATCCGCGGGAACGAGCTTGACTTCGCCCAGCAAGTCCAGATACTGGAGCCGCCAGAAGTTCGGCGTGGACGCGCGGCGATAAGTTCCGAATACCCTATACCCTTTGTCAAGCAGGAACCGCGCAAGATACGCGCCATCTTGGCCGGTAATACCCGTGATGAGCGCTGTCTTCATGCTACTCCCCGACGTGAAGCTCAAACGTGCAAGCGCGAGCCGCTCCGTCACTCGGCTCGGTCCACATACGAACTAGGTCCTCCGGATCAGCATCCAGCGATGAATAGACAGCTTCCACCACCGCGCCAACTTTTCGTCAACGTGCCTGTTGTATTGCAAAATGTGCGCCAACAAGGCCTCATGACGTGATAAGGGCTTCAATAACGGCAGCATGAAACTGAATCCCGGCACGCCTCCGTAATCCTCTACCGCCGCGTCCAGATGGCCGAGCTCCCTGTACTCGCCGGAACGGAACCAGGAGCCCCCTGTCGGAGTGTGCCGCGTCGATGGCTGGAGAACGGCCACGAGCCGCATGAACTCGTAGCCCGGGTCGACGTACAGCGCGCAGGCACCCTGCTTCAGCAACCGATTCAGCTGGGATATCACCTCGCGCCTGCGCGCGACCGGAATGTACATGAGCGACGTGATCGCAACGACTGCGTCGAATGACGCCTCAGGGAAAGGCGGCCGATTCACATCACCACACACGACCGACCCGACACGCCTGTGAAACATGCAACAGTATTCTATGGAGAAATCCAGACCGATCACCTCGATATCGGGCCGCACGCGCTGGACCGGTTCGGTGATGCGCCCGAACCCGCAGCCGAGGTCGAGCAGGCGGCCTCCGCAGGGTATCAACGGCAACAATTTCTCGAGCACGAGCGTGATGTGCCAATCGTTGAGATATGCGTTTATGCTGGTCGGCAGGCCCCGATACAGGACGCCGGAGAGCGAATCGCCTTTTTGGACAGCACGCTCGTCCCAAGTCTCGCGCGCCCTCTTTACCGCTTCTCCTTCCACTAATGCCGCTCCTGTTCGTCAGGTCGTCAGCGTCTCGCTCAGAGCAGTCACTATGAACTCGGCGCTCGGCCGATTGACACGGCTGTAGATCGGCAGATTCATTATTTCACGGCCCATCTTCGCGGCTCCCGGAAATCGAGCGTCATCCGCCAGGGCGTATGAAAAGCTGAAACCCAAATCGATGCCTTTCGCGCGCATGGATTCATAGATTCGCAACTTATCCTTTTCGGATACGAGGAAGGGAAAGCGGATGGGGCATACGTCGCTCTCCGGTAGCATACGTATCGCTTGTACACGCGCCATGTCCGCCGTGGCTTGCCGGTAAAAATTGAACAGCTCCCGGCGCCGGGCTGCGATCTCGCGAATGCGCTTCCCGACCAGAAGCCCCAGCCGCGCCTGAGGCTCGCTGAACGCGATGTTATAGGCGTCGTAAAGCTCGTCCGCGCTGGGCCGAGCACCTTCGGTCGGCGCTCGACACGACAGGTACAACGCTAGCAGTCCCCGGTAGACGATGGGCTCGGTTGCAAGCTTGCGAAACAATATGCGGGTGGTCACCCGTCTCGCCTGTATCGGCTGCATCTCCTGCTCGATCCTGCGCTTCACACGTTCCCGCACCTCCGGATCGCGGCACGTCAATGCGCCACCGCCTACGCTCCACAATTTCCCCACTTCGAAGCTATAGACGGCGGCATCACCCAGCGTGCCCACGAGGCGCCCCCGTAGACGTGAAAACAAGGCCCCTGCGCAGTCTTCGATGACGAAATGCCCCTGGCCTTCGAGAATCTTCAGAATCCGAACCATGTCCACCGGAAAACCGAACTGATGCGTCGCCACCACGATACCCGGCAGGCGGCGGATCCGCTCGTAGGCCACCTCGCTCACATCAAAACCGGGATACTCTATGTCGAGAAATTCAATGCGCTTTCCGGCAAGTTCGGCGGCCTCGCGTACGACCCAGCAGGTGTAGGCTGGGAGATAAACCGTCCTCAGAGGGTGACTCACGAGGAGATAGTACAGAGCCGCGCGGCCGGACGGAGTCACGACCGGGGCGCTCTCCAGCTCCAGCTTTCGCGTGATCGCAGCCGTGAACGCTTCACGGCGCTGATCCTCCGCCACCGGCGTGAACAGAGCCTTCCAGAGCTCGGTGTAACTGACCTCGGGTCGTAAGCGTGCGATCATTCGCCCCTGCGGCTGCCCCCGTCGCCCAGACGTGAGGAGTAGACTTCGGCGTGACGCTCGGCTACCGCCCGCCATGTGTAGCCCGCGATGAATCGCGCGGCGCGCTGCACCCGACTCTTGCGATCAGGGTCCTCCAATGCGGCCATAATCGATACGGCTAGGGACTCTGACGACGCGATGTCAGACCAGTAAACCAGGTCCGATGGCTGGACGAAGGGAATCACGCCCGGCAAACGCGTGATGACGACGGGGACCTCGGCCGCCATCGCCTCCCCGAGCGTGATCGGGATCCCCTCCGATAACGACGGGATGACCACCACGTCCATTAGTTTGTAATACGGTAGTATATCGCGCGTGATCCTGCCGAGCAGGTGAACCCGCCCATCGAGGCGTTGACTGCCCACGCGCTCGCGAATGACGTCGTCGTAACCGTGCCGACTTCCGCCCGCGAGGACCAAATGTGCGGTCGGGTACGATTCGAGCACTCTCGGCATCGCGTCGATCAGATACTGCACGCCTTTGCGCGGATCGATGCGCCCGATGTAACCGATCACGGGGCCCTCGTCACCCCAAGGCCTCCGCGAGGCCGGCGGCTTCGCCGTCTTTGCCAGCTCAACATCCACCCCACTCGGGATCAGGTGAATCCGCTTCGCCGGAATCCGCATCTTTACGAGGGCCTCTCGGGTATTCGCGTCTTCGGTGATTACTGCGTCTGCGAGCCTCAGATAACGCGTCTCATGAGCCAAGGCGAAATAAAGCTCCGCTATTACCTGTAGGAGCGTCTTCATTGACGGCAGGGCGCGGAACTCGGTAGCCTTCGCCCGCACATCCATCATGATCGTCTCGTAACTCGATATGACAGTCGGCAGCTGCTTGGCGCGGAGATGACCCCTGAACCGAGGTAATGCTATTGCGTTGAGATTAAAAGTTTGCACAATGTCGAAGCTCTCGCGCTCGAGATCATCGAGCAGTTGCCGGAAGGCTCGATGACTGAATCCGACTACCGGATAATCAGGGTTGACGGTTCCGAACTTTTCGACGTAACGCAGCTCGATTCCGTCGAAGGAAAGGGGCGATTGCGCACCGTCGCGACGCAGCACGTAAGCAGTAACGCGATGTCCCAACGCAACCAGGTTGCGGCCCACTTCGGTCGCCACGCGCGATATGCCGCCAATCCGGGTGTTGCTCAGATCGGTCACGATGAAGGCGACATTCACTGCTCAGCCAACCAGTCCAAAAGCGCACCCGTGATGCGCCGGATTTGCGGTCTGCCAAGGGTATAGAAAGAAGGCAGAGTGACGCCGCGCGCGGACAGAGATTCACTGTTTGGAAGGGCTGTCTCGTACGCGCGATACGGCGGCATCTGAGTAAGGGGATAGAAGACCGGACGAGCATCGATTCCGTGCTCTGCCAAACGCTGGATCAACTCGTCGCGTTGCCGCTGTCCCAATTCCGCGGGGAGGATGACGGTGTACAGCCAGTATACGCTGTAGGTGTGGACGTCCTCCTTTGGCAGATTCAGTCCGCTCCCCTCCAACTGCTCGCGGTATTCATCCGCGATCCAACGCTTCTTGTCGATGAAATCTTGAATTCGCTCGAGCTGCGCGCATCCGACTGCGGCCTGCAGATTGGTCATTCGGTAATTGAAGCCGATCTCATCGTGCCAGTAGCGCCGCGTTTTGCTCATTCCATGATCACGCAGAAACCTCAACCGGCCGTCTAGCTCCGGATCGGCGGTAACACACATGCCGCCCTCCCCGGTCGTGATGATCTTGTTACCATAGAAACTGAAGCAGCTTATCCTGCCAAAGCTACCCACTCGGGCGTTTCGGTATTGAGCACCGTGCGCTTCGGCACAATCCTCCACGACGGGGATGCTGTACGCGTCGGCGATCGCCATAATGCGTTGCATCTCGCATGGCGATCCGTATAGGTGCACGGGCACAATGGCTGCGGTGCGTTCCGTAATCAATTTCTCGAGCGCGTCGGCGTCCATGTTCCAGTCGTCGCGAGCGCAGTCTGCGAACACGGGTACGCCGCCCTGGTAGATAATGCAGTTGGCGGTCGAGGCAAATGTGAGCCCTGGAATGATGACCTCGTCTCCTGGCCCGACGCCCAACGCCCTCAGTGCAAGATGGAGAGCCGCCGTGCCCGAGTTCACCGAGACGCCGAAACCAACCCGACAGAAGGCGGCGAACTCGCGCTCAAAGCGCGCAACGAACGGCCCTATGGAGGAAACCCAGCCGGATTTGACGCACTCGTGGACATACTCGGCCTCACGGCCGCTGAGATCGGGTACGCTGATCGGGATGTTCTCAGACATGAAATCCGGATCCGTAATCGAGCCTGTCAGCCGCCCGCCTGCGCCCAAGCCAGCGCCCCGGCTCGGGCCTCTTCATGGGTGCCCGCTCTCGCGGGCCCCTCGCTGATAATCGGTCACTGCCCCGGGCATCTTTAGCTGCCCCCCACCCGGCCAAGTCGTTGCGGTTGCACCGCGCCCAGAGGTTACACGCGGGTCCGAAGCACGAGCGCTCCCCGAGGTAGAAACCCGGCTTGTCCGGTTTGCCCTTCCCGGTCCCGGGCGCCTGGGCCTGGCCGCCTCACGAGTAGCCAAGCGCATGCTCCAGCTTACGCACCCGCCCCTCCATTCTCGCCAGCCGATTCTCGTTGCTCCGCTGTAGCTCTTCGTACCTGCGCCTCTCGATCTTGCCGCTCGTCGGATTAACTCTCGGTAAACCAACCTCATATGCTGCGAAATACCTGTCATAACTGAGTCCCAGGAACTCCGAGAGGCTTCTCAGCGCGCCCGCCGTCTCCTCGACCAACACCTCCAGCTTGATCTCGAAAACCCGGTCGGTTACTCCGAGCGCCGCCACGTCACCAGCAAATTTCTCATGTGCTCTCCTTACTTGCTGCAAACACACCTCTTCCAAACCCGCCTCGGCCAAGTTCCTCCACCCGTCAATAAGATGAAAGCACCACTCGTCTCCGCTGTAGCCCTCTATTCGAAGCCTCTCGGGCACTCGGTACGAGCCGAATTCTCCGCTTTGCCAGCCGGCCATCAACGACAGGATGTTGCTTCGCGGATTTCTTTTGACGTACACATACCGAGCGTGTTTCGCCATTCTCTCGAGCAGAGGGAGTCGGATCAGGTTGGTAACTGATTTATCGAGAATCGCTCGCCCTTCCGTTCGGCCGCGGACTGCGCTGCTAGCGCTTAGCCATGCCCCCGCCCTCGTGCCTACCCCCCTCATCCAGCCCTTCCTGAGCCTGCGCACCAGTCGTTGCCCCATCTTGCTGTCGGCGAGCCTCCATACATCCGCAGGCAGGGCCAATGCGTCGAGCTCTCTAGCGATCTCGTCGACGTCTATGTCTTCGATATCCCGCACATGTATTTCGTCCGAGCGCCATCCTCGGAGCTTCGGATGCAGATATCTTTGCCAAACCATCTCCGGATTATTGGGCGTTGACCTGTATTCATCGACGCCCCGCAGCAGTCTCGACAGCAATGATGTGCCCGACCGCGGGCAGCCCACAATGAACACCGGTTCAACCAGCATCCTTCATCCAACTCAACACACGTCTGTGCAATATAGAGCCGCTTGCAATCTGATTCAAAACCATGATCGCCCGGTCGCCGAGGGCGACGGCCAGCGCTTCCTGGTGCCCAAGGCCCATTACTTCACCGAGCACCACTATTACGGCTTCCCGCACACCGACATTGCCCGGCGTAATCGCCACCAACCGTACGAGCGCGAGAACATTGGCCACCAACAGGCTCGGCCAAACCGACACTCCCGCACTCCCGACGCTTGCGCCGAGGATCGCCAATCGCGCCGCCGACGCGGAAACGAACATGGCATAAGACGACAACGAGATGATCCATACCTTGGATGATGTCAGCAGTTCAAGCTTCGCTCTGGCGGTACCTGCAAACCCGTCGAGTTTTTCCTTATTCATGAACAAGGCGAGCCCAGCGACGCAAAAAAGCACGATCGCCAATATCCACAGCTTACCCGTGTTTGCGCCTCCCGTTATGGTTTCCTCCAACCCCAAGCCTGTATTGCTGAGCACCGCGCCGAGCAGAATTGCGGTCAGGGACCCAACCACTACGGTCAATCCGGTCAGCAGCATAGCACCCAAGTACTCGAGGTAGCTCAGTCCGTAGATATTGTTCAAGACGTATCCCTTCAAAGCGACGGCCCCCTTGAAGGGTACGAGGAGATTGTAGTAGCCGTATACGAGGTTGATCGCATATGCTCGGGGCAGCGAGATGTCCCGCTTGTAGAAATGCCCGACGGCGGAGAGTTGCAAGGCGTTGGCAGCGACCCCGATGTGGAACAGTGCCGACAGCACGATCAAGGTCAAAACCGAATACGCGGACAACGCATCCAGGCTTTCCCTGTGAACATACAGGTATGCGCCTCCGAACACGACGAAAGTCGCATACACTATTCTCAGAAAGGCCGTCTTCACCTTCGCCTTCGTTCCCTACCCCCAGCTCAACCCCGCCCGGTTACGAAGGTCAACCTACGGGTATCAGCCGCTGAGGACTCAGATCTGTTCCAGCCGTCAGGGAGCGCACCTCCCGCGAGACAGCCCGACCCGCTCTTCTGATGGAGGGGGTGGCCTCTCAGCAAGCTCTCAAGGACGTCGCGCAACCGACCCATCAAGCCCCGACAAACCGCAGAGTGAAGCGGATCGCTCCGAGCCTCGTCGTGGGCATCCCTTCAGCTCCGTTTCTGGCTGTAGAGGAGATTGGTTATTTGCTCGGACACCAGCCCGATCAGGAAGATGAGTACGCTCGTCGTAAGGAGCAGAGCGCTCATGTTGGTGAACCGATGCAAGGTCAGGAGTGTGTACCCATAGTAACCGGAGCCAAGGATGAAAAAGAGCAGGCTAATGGGAACGAATACCTTCAGTGGCGAATATAGCGTCCCCACGCGAAATATAATCAGCAAGAACCGCAGTCCATCTTGCAGTGGACGTATGTGGCTTTTCCCCTGACGCGCCCCGGCGGTTATGGGGACGTAGCCAACGGGATAGCCCGCCCGAAAGAAACACATGGTTATGGTCGTGGGATAGGAGAACCCGTTCGGGAGGAGGTGAATGAATTCCCGAAACTTCTCGGCCCGAGCTATGCGGAAACCGGAGGTAAGATCTTGCACTAGGTGCCCCGTTAGAGCGCTGGCCATCCAGTTGTAAAACGAATTGGCCAGCCGGCGCCCAAAGCTCGCATGCGAGGTGGGCGCCCTGGCTCCTACCACCATGTCGTAGCCTTCCAGGAGCTTGGAGAAGAGGCGATCGATGTCCGCCGGGTCATGTTGACCATCAGCGTCGAGGAAGACCAGCACCTCGCGGCCTGCAGCTCTGGCTCCCGTTTTAATCGCACCGCCGTTGCCCACCCCGTAAGGGTGCGAGACAACCCGAGCGCCACTTTGCCGGCAAACCTCGCGGGTATCGTCGCTGGAACCATCATCCACCACAATGATCTCGGAGCCTTTGAAGCTCGCCCGGAGCTTCTCGAGCAGCGCGGGAAGCACCGTTGCCTCATTCCGGGCGGGCACGACGATGCTGACGTTCTTGGGGTCGAGGTGCGCGGCGTCGGGGCCATGCCCGAGCCACGGGTAGCCAGTCTGAGACTGCTTCTCGGCGATGTACATGCTGCGCCTCACGATTCATGCCGAGCGGATGCTCGAGGGCCGATTACTCAACTACATTATCGGTTTGCGGCTCCAGAACTACAGCGCCGCTAGTCGAAGCGGGGCATCCGCCGCCGCGCGTACAACGCGCCAGTTTTTCTTCCACCCGCCGTACGAGCCCGCTATACGGAACCGGCAAACCTGCGGCCGCCTGCAGGGCCCTTTCAAACTCCGCCTGCGCTTCCTGCGTTCGGCGCAGATGGAGCAGGTACTCGGTCGCAAGCAACAACGGCACTACGTTCCCGGGCTGCGTAGCATGCGCGCGACGCAGAGTCTCCAGGGCGGCATCCGCCTCTTCCAAATACCACAGGTAGTGCGCTTGATACATCAAGAGCTTCTGCCGGGTGGTCGGGTCGATCACGGGCAGCTTCAACGCTCTCTCCACGAGCTCGGCGTACCGTGCATGGGGCAAACGACAGACTCCGGTGATCCCGAGCCGCCCGACCTCCATGAGGCCCGAAGCTACGTAGTGATCCACAAACGGCTGAAGCGATGCGCTCACCGCATCGATGTCGGGGGCTGCGATGCGCTGATCCATCAGGCAGCGAATGTAAAGCCGCTGTAGTGCGGCCCCGGCGCCGTCACGCGATTCCAGCAGCGCCAGCGCCTGCTGGTACCGCCCCGCCCCGGTCAAGCGTTCGGCGAACACGGCGTTGACGCGCTCGGAATCCGGATGCGTTTGGTAGGTGTAGCTCAGCAGCGTGACCTCGCTTGCCCAGGTCTGGACTCGAAAAAGAGTCAGCGCCGCCAGAATGGCGCAAGCTACGGCGGATCCGCCGATCCTCATGCCCGGGCTCGGCGCGAACGCAGCGACGGCAGCGACCATTGCGACAAACACTCCGTAAGAGGGTGCATAGTTGCGGTGTTCGAAAGCGATCTCCAACGGTAACAAGGTCGATTCCAGCGAATGTCCCGTGAAAAAGAACAAAATACCCAGCGTGACCAGAGGCGCTCGGTCGCGGACAAGCCAAGCGGCGACTAACAGCGCGCTGAGCCCCGCGAGAGAGAGCAGCGTGGTCGGCGGCGCCAGCCAGCCGCGCGAAATCGCTATATCATCGTGAACGAACCCCATCGTCTGCTGAATGGGGAGGATCAGCTGTTGGATGTACAGGAAAAGCACGCGGAACTCAGTCAGCACCCGCTCTTGAAGGGTGAAAGGCCGAACGAGATAGCCGTCAACGAGGATAGCCTCGTAATGGCGGATGATCAGAAAACCTCCGTACAATAGCGGCACTACCAGGAAAAGGCCAAATCCAACCGCCAGCGTTCTGCGCGCCTGCGTCGTTCCTTCGAACCGAAACAAACACATCTCGACCAGGAACGCGAGGGGCACGAGTAACGCCCCATTCTCCTTGCTGAGCGTCGCGAGCGGCAGAAACACCAAGAAGCACACTGCGAGAAGCGGGTAACCTGATCGACCTTCGAGCTGCTGCTTGCGGGCAAGGACATAAGCCAACAGACCCGAGAAGACGAACAGCGCCGAGAGCTGCGTCATACGCTGCACCGTATAGAGCACGGTGCTCACTTGTAGAGGATGTAGCAGCCACACGGCACCGATCACGAGAGCCGCATACCAGCAGCGCGGCCCGGGCTTCGCATTACGGATACACCATGTGTGCGCCGACAGCCAGAAAACGACGAGCCCCGTCAACAGGTGCAGCATCGAGTTCGTCCACTTCCAGACCGCGGTGTCGTTCCCGCTCGTCAGCGCGTTGAGGAGAAACGTCGCCATTGCCACCGGCCGCCCCAGTGGTCCGCTTTCGGTCCACAGCAGCGCGCGCCAACCGCCCGCGTCGAGACCCCGGCCGCCGAGCAACGGAGAGAGATTGGGAATGTCGTCGAGCAGCAGCGGGCCGTTCACTCCCACCGAGTAGATGGCGCCGGCGGCTGCCAGTGCGCCGACAAACGCAAGAGCCGCACCGAGCGGCCAGGACAGCAGCCGGACCGTGCGTCCGCGGGAATCGGCAAGTTGTGGTTGGGGCACGTTAATTTCCGGTCACGGTGGTGCGAGAGGTCGTGCGAGCACCAAGACTGTGCCTTGCCAGGCCATCACGGCGCGGACTCTGACGCCGTTGAGCCGGGATTCTCCGTTACCCGCCGCGCCGCATCCACCTTGTCCAGCAACCGGTCGTACGCGGCGATCCTGCGGCTGTGAGCGATCACGTCGCCTTCATCGTGCACCTTGAGCCGCGCGAGAGTCTCGCGCGCACCCTCGATGTCTCCCATCTGAAGCCGTATGGGAAAAGCGAGAAGCGCCGCCGCGAGCCCTTCGGGATACAGTTGGCTCGCGACGTCCAAGTGCATCAGTGCCTCGGCTCTGCGATCCGAATGCAGGAGGAGTCTGGCCGCAGCGAAATGAAGCTTCCACCGCCACTCCGGCATGCGAGTCTCTTCCTCGCGTTGGAGCAGTTCGTGCACGGCTGCCGCCAAGCGCGCCGTATCGAGGTGCCGGCACTGACCGGCTTCTACCTTTTCCGCCAAGAGCAAGAGAATGTTGACGGTGTAAGTGCCTGTATCGAGCGCTGACAAGCGCTCGAGACGCGTATAAACGCGATCCGGCCCCGGTATGCCGTTCAAGCAATGGACGAGCAGGCGGTGCAATACGATGCCCGATGAACGATGCTCGGGGACGAGCGCTTCCGCGCGCTCGAGACTCGCCAGCGCTTGGCCGAGGCGCCCCGCATCGGCATACAGGCTCGCCAGCTCCACGTGCACACGCAGCGAACGTGGATGCGTTTCGGCACTGGCGAGGAGTATCGACTCGGGTGTGCGCCAAATCTGCACGCGTTGGTAGCAGGCGGCTGCGTAGCCCACCGGAAGCGCCACGAGCACCACCGCGACGAGAGAGCGCAAGGGCAGATTGCGCCAGGCGTACCACCCCGCTAGCGCGAGGCTGAAGAATATTCCATAGGCCGGCAGGTAGTTACGATGCTCGAAATACAGCTCCAGCGGAAACACGGAGGACTCGAGCGCATGCGCGGCCAAGAAGAAAACCGGTCCGAACAAGAACCACTTGTACCTGCTCCTTCGCTTCCACCACGCGACGATCAAAATCGACACCCAACCAATGATGGCGAGCAACGTTGTCGGCGGCGTCAACAAACCCTCGGATCTCGGGTAATCGTCGTGGTAGACGCCCATGCTCGCCCCGTGGGGCAAGGTCAGCTGCCTCACGTAGTCAAACAGGGCGCGCGGCTGGCTGAGTAGACGCTCCCACAACGTGAAATCGCGCCAGCGGTAAGTTTCCGCCAGTGAACCCGCCTCCGAGAACAACCAGGCGCCGGCGGCGACGGCGGGCACCGCGGCCGTGACCACGAACACCCCGATCAGAAAACGCCTGGCGGGGGGATCTGTGGCGAAGCCGAAGAAGAAAATTTCGACCAGCAGGGCGAGCACCGGCAGCAGCGCGCCGTTCTCCTTGCTGAGGGCGGCGAGAGGCCAGAAGACCACGAAGGCCGTCAAGATGAGCAACACCCCTCGGAGAAAGCGCCGGTCCAGGTTTTGACGCCCGATCACGTAGCAAAGAAGCCCCGCCATTACGAAGAGAGCGGCGAGCTGGGCCATGCGCTGTATGGCGTAGAGCACCGTGCTCACGAAAAAGGGAGCGAATGCCCACGCTGCCGCGACCCACAGCGCTACCCACCAGCGATGCATCCGAACGCTGACTGCCTGCTCATCCAGAAGACGCCCGGTCAGCCAGAAGATGAGCAGAGCGGTAAGCAAGTGCAGCATGAGGTTGGTGTACTTGAAGTCCCAGACCGAGCCGCCGCTGGCGACCCAGTTGAAGGCAAACGTGGCCATCGCCACGGGCCGCCCGAGTGGCCCGGAGTGATTGCCGGCGATGGCTTGACGCCACTCGAGCCCCCCCTTCTCCGCGGCAACGAGGGGTTTGAGATTGGCGAAATCGTCGAGCATGGGGCCGCCAGCCAGCCCCGGCCAATAGACGAGCGCCGTTGCGACGAGCAGCGCCATCAGCACAGCTCCGACTCTAACGTCGTCCCTACGGCTGCTCTCGTTCACAGCGTCTCGGGGTGAACGTTGGGCGGAAAAAAACCCCGACCTGAAAAGGCCGGGGTTTTCTTCCTAACAGCAGTTGACGATATTAGCGGCAGTTGGCTGGCAGGTACTTCGCGAGCACGGTCGTGCCGCCGCCCGAGCAGGACCAGTCCACGGTGGACCCGGCGAAGGTCGGGCTGAACTGGATGGTGCCGCTGGTGCCGACGCTGGCACTGTCCAAGACCACGTCGATCAGACCACCGGCCTGGACGTTCACGTCGGTGACGTACTTCGAGGTGATGTTGGTCGAAATACCGGCCGTCGAATTGCCGGTCGGGTAAGCGTTCTGGCTGAGGCGGTACTCGGACACCGAGGTCTTGGCCGCGGCGGCGAGACCCATGGCCTCGGATACCTTCGCGCGGATCGTGTAATCCTGATAGGCCGGTATCGCGATGGCCGCCAGAATGCCGATGATCGCAACCACGATCATCAGCTCGATGAGCGTAAAACCTTGCTGGACTCGCTTCATTCCAATCTCCGTTTAAGGTCCGTGGCTTCAGGAAAATTTCGCCGGAAACGTTCCCCCACGTCGAGCGGAACGGTTCCTGGTTCACCCCCCAAACAGCAGGTTCCATGCCAATCTCAAACGAAACCGAATGCCGTCACGCCGGAGTGCGCAGTCCGTCACAGCCGCCGACTCGTTAGTGTGGCCCTCATCACATCCAGCCGTAGCCGTGGGTAAGGCGCTTCGCATCGCCACCCGGCGTCGGGAACACTTTTCGGCACCGCGGGGTCTTTCTTGAGCCTACCTCTGTGGCGTCTCAACAGAAATTGTTGAAAATCCGCACCCGCACGCTCTCGCGCTCGAGAGCAAAACCCACACAACCGAAATTCCTATGAAAGACAACCACCAAGGACACGACGAGCACGAAAAAGAGAAATGGACACCATGCACACAACGTGCTCGCGCAAAGCCCCATAGTCCTGGAACGTTTCCGCATGATTCATCACGGTGTCCTTCGTGGTTCGTGGTTGGCACATGCTCACAGCTCCGACGCACGCCGGCCGCTCAATCGAGTCCGAGTTTCTGCATGCGGTAGCGCAACGCACCGAAGCTGATCCCGAGCAGCCTGGCCGCGGCGGTCTTGTTCCAGCGCGTACGTTCGAGAGCGCTCAGAATGGCTTCCTTCTCGACGCTCTCCATCACCGAGCCCAGATCCTCGCTCGGAGCCTTCGAATCCTTAGCCGCCGGTTGCGTCCTGTCCAGGATACCGAGATCGCCCGCGTGCACCGTATGTCCCTCGCACAGGGTCATGGCGCGTTCGAGGATGTTCTCGAGCTCGCGCACGTTGCCCTGAAAGGCGTAGCCCTGCAACGCTTGCACCGCCTCCGGCGCCAGTGCCGGCGGGTCGGTGCCGGCCTGCTCGGCAAGGCGCCCCAGGATGTGCTCCGCGAGCTGCGGAATGTCCTCAGGACGCTCGCGCAGCGCAGGCACCCGCAGCTCGATAACGTGCAGCCGGTAGAACAGATCCTGGCGGAAGCGCCCTGCACTGGCCATCTCGCTCAGGTCACGATGGCTGGCGCTCAATATGCGCACATCCACCGCCACCTCCTTATTGGCGCCGACCGGACGCACGCTCTTCTCCTGAATGGCGCGCAGCAGCTTCACCTGCATGTGAAGCGGCAATTCGGCCACCTCGTCGAGGAACAACGTTCCGCCGTCAGCAGCCTGAAACAGGCCAAGCTTGTCCGCGTGCGCACCGGTGAAGCTTCCCTTCTTGTGGCCGAAGAACTCGCTCTCCATGAGCTCCTCCGGAATCGCGCCGCAGTTCACCGGTACGAAACCTTTGTCGGCGCGGGGGCCCTGTTCGTGGATCATGCGCGCCGCCAGCTCCTTGCCGGTGCCCGATTCGCCGCTGATGTGGATCGGCGCCTGGCTGCGGGCGAGTTTGCGGATTTTGGCCCGCGTATGTTGCATCGCCGGGGAGCCGCCGATGAGTTGTGCGCTCCTGGACGCCGGATGCTCCCCGCTGAGCTTTAGCGCGGTGGACACCAGGTTTCGCAAGATACGCAGATCAACGGGCTTGGATACAAAATCGAACGCACCGTTCTTCAACGCCTCCACGGCCGACTCGACATTGCCATGTGCGGTGATCATCGCCACTGGCGTCTGCGGGTACTCGCGCTGCATCAGGCGCACCAGATCTAGGCCGTCCCCATCGGGCAACCGCATGTCCGCGAGACACAGATCGAACGCGTGAGCATTAAGCGCCTCGCGCGCTTCCCGCAGGCTCGCGGCGGGCACGGTATCGATATCCATCCGCCCCAGCGTAATGTCCAGGAGCTCACGGATGTCCGGCTCGTCGTCGACGATGAGCGCCAGACGCCGGCTCATGACACCGCCTTCCCTTTGCGCCTGGGATCCGAGAAAGTGATGCGAAAGCGGCAACCCTCTTCGGTCGGAATGTGGCTGAGCGAAGCCTGGTTGCCCTCGCACAGCTCACGCGCGATGTACAGCCCGAGACCCGTGCCGTTCGGCTCGGTGGTGAAGAAGGGCTCGAAGATATGCTCGGTGGATTCCGCGGAGATCCCTCGCCCGTTGTCCACCACGTCGAGATAGGGACGCCCACTTTCCGGATGGATTCCGGCGTGCAGCTCGATCAAGCCGCCGCTGTCGCTGTGCCTGAACCCGTTGTCACACAGGTTCCACACCACCTGACGCAGCTGGCTCGGGTCGACGCGCACACGCACGTCGGCAGCCGCAGCCTGCACCCGGAAGCGATCCCGTGCCACGGAAGTGCTCTCGACGTAGTCGTCGAGGAAATCCTCCAGCCAATCCTCGAGTAAAAAGGTCCGGGGCGCAGCGGGCTTTCGCCGGCTCAACCGCAGGACGTTCTCGATGACCGTATTCATGCGATGCGAGTTGTCCTGGATGATGCCGGTGAGCCGTCGATCCCCCCGGCTCAACCCCGAGGACTCGCTCAGCAGCTGGCCGGCGTGGCTGATGGCGGCGAGCGGATTCCGGATCTCGTGCGCGATGCTCGCCGTCAGCCGGCCCAGCGAAGCGAGCTTGAGCTGCTGCGCCCGCTGCGTCATGGCGGACGAATCCTCGAGGAACATGAGCACGCCTTCGCCGGCGTCCCGTCCCAGGCCCGCGAAGGACACCATCACCTCCAGCTGAACGTCGCGCGATCGGAACAGGTAGGTAGAGCGCGCGCGCTCGCGGCGCCAGCCTTCGAGCAACTCCGCCAGGTCCGGCAGTACCGAGCCGAGGTAACGATTCGTCACCTGCCCCCCCACCCCGAGCAGCCGTCGGGCCGATTCGTTGATCAGGCGCACTCTGCCTTCGGCATCTACGGCCAGGATGCCGGATTGCATTCGCTGAATGATGTGCTCGCTCAGGTGCGCCAGATTGGCAAGGTCGATTCCGCGCTTCGCTGCGAGTGCCTCGCTCTCGCGGATGCGGGTGGCCGACACGAACGCCAGCGTCGCGGTGGCGAAAAATGCGGCACCGAGTATCCCGGCATGCGGATAGCTAGGCCCGGGAATGTGAGTTCCCATATAGGCATAGGTCTGCTGCGCGAGCACCGCGAGCGAGGCGACGGCAGCGAAGAGCACCGCGATGCGTCCCGGGGCGAGGATGCTGCCGCCCGCGACCGCAACGATGAGCAGCATGCCGAACCCGCTGACCACGCCGCCACTGGCGTGCATCATGACGGTGATGGCGGCGATGTCGGCGAAGACCTGCATCACCACCTGCACGTCGAACGGCGGGTGGCGGTGCCGAATGGTGAGGCCGCTCAAGATGCTGAAGAGGAAGTACAACAGAGCCGTGCCCTGAAAGAGATCCGGGTCGAACAACCCCAGCGACCCGGGTGCGATGCGCCACGAGGACAGAACCGTAAACAATCCGGCGACGGCCGCGCGATACAGGTTGAAGTAGTGCAGCGGCTTCCACGGCTGCTCGGGCAGAGCCGCACGTTCGACTTCGTTGAGGATGATCGGCGAATCGAGATGCATGCTTCGCGCTCCGGTTACGATCCACGGTCGCGTGCCCCCGCCTCCCCGTGCGCCTCGCAGCAGTAGCTTCGGCCATCTCGAAGAACCGCCTCGTTCCTCGGGACGTGCAGCCCGCAGCGCTCGCACCGCACCATCACGACGCGCCTCGGCGCGCGGCGGGCGAGCGCTTCCCGGCGTCGCTTCCACGCGTTGAATGCGTACCAAACCAGCAATCCCACCGCCAGCAACAGCAGGAGTCGTGTGATGCCCATTGCACAGATCTCGAGCCGGGGACCGGCGACGCGGGACGCTCCGGTCCGACCATCCACTCAATTATGGTATGCTCTCCGACAGCGCCGCGCGGGCGCAACGAGAAAAATCGCAAGTCTAAACAATTCATCGACGAACGATATGAATCTCCACGAATACCAGGCAAAGCGGATGCTGGCCGAATATGGCGTCCCCGTGCCACGGGGCGGCGCCGCGCGCTCGGCGGATGAGGCCGCGGCAGAGGCCCGGCGGATCGGCGGCGAGCAGTGGATGGTCAAGGCTCAGGTCCATGCGGGCGGCCGCGGCAAGGCGGGCGGCGTCAAACGCGCAGCGGGCGAGGACGAGGTCGTACAGATCGCCGGAGCCCTGCTCGGCACGCGGCTGGTCACCAAGCAGACGACCGCCGCCGGGCAGCCCGTAAACGTCGTCCTCGTCGAGGCGCCCACCGATATCGCCTCGGAGTTCTACTTGAGCCTCCTCGTGGACCGCGGCAAGCGCCGGGTGGCCATCATCGCCTCGGCCGCGGGCGGCATGAATATCGAGGAGGTCGCGGCCCGGGATCCATCCAAGATCGTCACGATCTTCATCGAGCCGAGCACCGGGTTGCTCCCCTATCAGACGCGGCGCGTGGGCTTCGCCCTCGGCCTCGACCGTAACCAGCTCAAGCAACTGGCCAAGATCCTGTCCGGGCTCTATCGGCTGTTTATCGACAAGGATCTGAGCCTGCTTGAGTTGAACCCCCTGGTCACCACGCGCGCAGGCGAGCTGCTGGCCCTGGACGCCAAGATCAGCGCGGACGACAACGGCCTCTACCGCCACGCCGATCTGCGCGAGCTCTACGACCCGACCCAGGAGGACGAGAAGGAGACCCGGGCGAAGGCCTTCGATCTCAACTACATCACCCTCGATGGGAACATCGCGTGCATGGTCAACGGCGCCGGGCTGGCCATGGCGACGATGGACGTCATCAAGCTGCACGGCGGGGAGCCGGCCAACTTCCTCGACGTCGGGGGCGGCGCCGACGCGGAGAAGGTCGCCGAGGCCTTCAAGCTGATCCTCTCCGACGACAAGGTCAAGGCGATCCTGGTGAACATCTTCGGCGGCATCGTGCGCTGCGACCTCATCGCCGAGGGCATCATCAAGGCGGTGGAGGACGTGGGCGTGAAATTGCCGGTGGTGGTGCGCCTCGAGGGGACCAACGTGGACCGCGGGCGCGAGCTGCTCGCACAGAGCGGCTTCTCGGTGACCACGGCGGAGTCACTGGCCGACGCGGCCAGCAAGGCCGTGGCGCTGGCGTCCTGAGTAACGATCGAGGGCGGAGCATGAGCATTCTCGTCGACAAAGACAGCAAGGTCATCTGTCAGGGTTTCACGGGCAAGCAGGGATCCTTCCACTCCGAGCAGGCCGTCGACTACGGTACCAATCTGGTGGGCGGCGTCACACCGGGAAAGGGCGGAGAGACCCACCTCGAGCGGCCGGTATTCAATACGGTGCACGACGCAGTGACCGCGACGGGCGCCCAGGCGAGCACGATTTACGTGCCCGCCGCCTTCGCCGCCGACGCCATCCTGGAGGCGGCCGACGCCGGTATCGAGGTCATCGTCTGCATCACCGAGGGCATCCCGGTGCTGGACATGCTCAAGGTGCGCGCCGCGTTGCCCAGTTACCCCAACTCCAGGCTGGTGGGACCGAACTGCCCGGGCGTGATTACGCCGGGAGCCTGCAAACTGGGCATCATGCCCGGCGCCATCCACAAACCCGGCAGAGTGGGCGTCGTCTCTCGTTCCGGGACGCTCACCTACGAAGCGGTCCACCAGACGACGCTTAACGGGCTGGGACAGAGCACCTGCGTGGGGATCGGGGGTGATCCCATTCACGGCACGACGTTCATCGACTGCATGGCGCTGTTCGAGGCGGACCCGAAAACCGACGGCATCATCATGGTGGGCGAGATCGGTGGCAGCGCCGAGGAGGAGGCGGCCGAGTACATCCGCGCCCACGTGAGCAAACCCGTCGTGGCCTACATCGCAGGCGTCACGGCTCCGCCCGGACGGCGCATGGGCCATGCGGGTGCCATCATCGCCGGCGGCAAAGGCACCGCTGAGGCGAAGTACACGGCGCTGGAGGAGGCGGGCGTACACACGGTGCGCTCCCCCGTGGAGATGGGCGAAGCCATGCTGGAGTGCCTCTCGGGCGCTTGACGCAGGAGAGCTCCATGCTCGATGCCCTGCGCCGCGCCGGCCCGGCCCCGCTCGACGTCGGCGGCAGCGATAAACATGGCAGGCCCGCGGCCGAAAAGACGTTTGCGAACAGCGGCCCGGAATGCCGATCGTATGCCCACCCTATCCATCATCGTTCCCTGCTACAACGAAGGCCGGACTCTGGCCACCGTACTCGCCGCGGTACGAGCGTCGCCCGTGGCCAACAAGGAGATCATCGTCGTGGACGACGGATCCACGGATGGGTCGGCGGAGCTGATTCGGGGCCCGCTCGCGGCGCTCGTCGATATTGCGCTGCACCATCCCGTCAACTGCGGTAAGGGCGCCGCGCTGCGCACCGGTGTCGCCGTTGCCCGCGGTGACTACGTGCTGATGCAAGACGCTGATCTCGAGTACGACCCGCGCGACCACCCACGGCTCATACAGCCGCTGCTCGCCGACGAGGCCGATGTGGTGTACGGAAGCCGCTTCCTGAACGGCCCGGCCCGCGGCTGCATCACCACACGCGCTTACCTCGCCAACCGCTTCCTGACCTGGCTGTCGAACCGATTCACCGGACTCGCGCTCACGGACATGGAGACCTGCTATAAGGTCTTTCGTCGTGAGCTCATCCAATCCGTGACTCTCGAGGAAGATGGGTTCGGCTTCGAACCGGAGGTCACGGCGAAGCTGGCCGCGCGGCCCGGCGTTCGCATTCGCGAGGTTCCCATCACGTACGACGCCCGCACGACCCGCCAGGGCAAGAAGATCGGCTGGCGCGACGGTGTCCGCGCCGTTTACTGCATCGCGCGCTACAGCACGACCTCGAAGTCCGCCGCCACCCAGGGCGTGGAGGCGGACACGGACCTCTCGTCGCGGACGGGCGATTAGCCCGCCCCTATCCAAAAGAGGACGGATCATTTTGGTTCTTCGCGGATTTCCGGGAAACGCGCCGAGGCGCGTCGTCTCGGATGGGTCCCGGGGTATGTGCCGCGCAGTCGCCTCAGGGGAGCGTCCTCAGCCGTTCGCGATCCACCCGGAGCAACACCGCGGCCACAGCCCCGTCCCCGGCGGAGCGCCGCACCCATACGGCGCGCGTCCACCCGCGGAAACGGGGCAGGAGCCGCAGGCCGTCGAACGCATCGCCCGTCATCCGCGGGTTCAGCCTGCTCAGGTACACGTACTCGGCCTGCGTGCGACGTACGGCCTCGACGTAGGTCGCTCGATCCCCGCGCCACGGCAGTCGCTCGCCGCGGCGATCCGCCAGCAGCGCGATGTACGCGGGCGTGAACCAGAGCACGCGCGCCGTGGCAGGGGTGCTACGACGAATCCGCTTCATGTCGCGGAACATCGCTCGCTGTTCCGCCGCCGCCGCGCGCGCTTGCGTCAGGTCGGGATGACGATAGTACTCGGTGATGCGCCGATCATCGGGAGCCTGCGCCCGGTGATACAGAAACGCCACCGACGGAGCGACGAGCAGCGCCATCATCAGCGCGCCCGCTGCCGCGACCACGCGGGGGCGCCGGATCCGGGGCGTGAGCGCGGCGAGCGTGCGCAGGGCATACAGCGCGTGCACGACGCTGAGCGGCAGTATCGGATACACAAAGCGCGTCATCTGCCCGGGTGCGGGCCACAGCAGCAGCACGAGCAGGTAGAAGATCACGTACCAGGCATCGATTCCGCCGGCGCGAGCCCGCAGTCCGAGCCCCACGAGAGCCAAAAATCCGAACCCGGCCGTCGCGAGGTAACGAACATCCGTGACGTGGACCCAGTAGATGAGCCAGCTCGTGTACCAGGCTTCGTAGAGGGCCGTGAGCTGCGGGCCCACATGCGCCACCAAGCTCCATTCCCCATCCTCTCCGGCGCCGAGACCCTGCCATACCCGCGACCAGATGGAGAGGTAGTGCTCGGTGAGCGCCCCCGGCCACAGCGCATGGCCAACGACGACGAGCGCGAGGGCGGCGGCCGCGGGCAGCGCCCAAGGCACGCCAGCCGAGAAGCCGCCGCGTGCGCTGCGGTGTGCACCGAGGGCGCAGAAAGCCAACACCAAACTGACACCGATGGTGCGGGTCAGCACACAGGCGCCGAGCAAACCCCCGAGGAGCAAGCCGGTGCGAGCCGCACCGCCCGTCCGGCGCCATCGCCCTTCGGCAAGGAGCACGGCCAGGCTCAGCAGCAGATACAGGTTCTCGCTCAGGATGCCCAGGACGTTGATCCACACTGCAGGGCTCACCGCGAAGAGCACGGTGGCAACGAGCCCCAGAGCCGGCGAGTCGAGCTCGGCGGCAGCGAATCGATAGACCAGCAGGCAGACCCCCAGCAGACAAACGAGCACCATCACGTGGGCGGCCACGACACTGTGCGCAGCGCCCGTGACGGCAAGGACCAGGGGCAAAAGCGGCGGATACGCCTGCTCGGCGTATGCCTCCCGCACTGCGGGGCCGCCCTCCGACCAGGGGGACAAATACTGACCCATGAGCAGATAGCTCACGCTGTCGTCAGCGAAGGAACTCAGCCCGTCGTGCACGGCAAAGCGCCATCCGATACCCGCGACGGCGAGCAGGACCGCGAGCAGCAGCACACCGTGGAAGCGTCGCAGCGCTATGAACATGGGATCGGGCGGCGGCGCGCATCGTGCGCCTCGTCGGGCGTCGGAGTGCAATCGCCGTGCCAGAGAGAAGCGGGTACGGGGTCGGGGCCGGGCGCCCCGGGGGTGCGAGCTGGACTTACTCGGCGCCGCGCTGCGCGGTGCGCAGCGCCCCCGCGAGCTCCGGGATGGCGGAATGCTCGGGGTAGTTGAGCTCCAGCACGCGCAGGGCGTCCGCCGCCAGATCATAGAGCTCCATCTCGCGATAGGCGTTGGCCATCAGCACCAGGGCGTCGGACACGGACGGCGTGCGCTGGTAGTTCTCGATGACGTATCTGGCGCGATTGGCGGCCGCTACGTAGGCTTTGCGTCGCATGTAATAGCTCGCCACGTGGAGCTCGTACTTGGCGAGGTTGTTGCGCAGGTACACCATGCGCTGCGCGGCATCCGCCGTGTACTCGCTGTCGGGAAAGCGTTGCACGAGCTCCGAGAAATCCTCGAAGGCCTGCCGCGCCGCGCCCGGATCGCGTTGCGAGTCGTCGGTGGGCAGGATGCCCTGGAGGACGCCCTTCCCCTGATTGAAATTGGTCAGCCCCTTGATGTAGTAGACGTAATCCACGTGGGGATGACGGGGATGCAGCTTGATGAAGCGATCGGCGGCGGCGATGGCGGACGCGGGCTCGTCGCCCTTGTAGTAGGCGTACACGATTTCCATGTGCCCTTGCTGCGCGTAGGGCCCGAAAGGATAGCGGGAATCAAGCTTCTCGTAGTACTCGATGGCGCTCTGGTAGTTGCCGGTGTCCAGCGCCCCCCGAGCCTCGTCGTAGAGACGCTTCGCCGACCACTCCGCCGTGGGATCCTCGTTGTTGGTGAATATTCCGCACGCTGAGACGCCGGCCAGGAGCGGCAGCAGCAGCAGGAATCGGTATACTGAAACCATGTCGCGCAATGAGAGCTTCGGCTCCAAAATCTCAACACACAGGCTACCCGTTACACCCCGCAGCCCACAAGACCCGGACGGTGCAGACCCGGCGCCCGAGGACCCGGCAGAGGGGCGCCGCCTGCGCGGCGTGCACGACCCGCAGACAAAAGCCCCCCCGCAGATCGCCATCATCCCCCAAGAGATGGCGGGGGTGCGCGTCGACCAGGCGCTGGCAGCCCTGTTTCCGGCCTACTCCCGTGCACGGCTGCAGCGCTGGCTGCACGAGGGCTACGCGACCGTCGACGGGCGCCGGACGCCGGCCAAGGAACGAGTGCGGGGCGGGGAGCGGCTGGAGCTCAGGCCAGCCCCCACCGGCGAGCCGGTGTGGTCTGCGCAGGCTCTTCCCCTCGAGATCGTCCACGAGGATGCGGATCTCATCGTGCTCAACAAGCCGCCCGGGATGGTCGTGCACCCCGGCGCCGGCAACCCGGATGGGACGCTGGTGAACGCCCTCCTGCACTTCGACCCGAGCCTCGCCGGCGTGCCTCGCGCAGGCATCGTGCATCGCCTTGACAAGGATACGAGCGGCCTGCTGGCGGTGGCGCGCAATCTGGTCGCACATAAGTCTCTCGTTGACCAGCTCAAGCGCCGCAGCATGCGGCGAGCCTACGAGGCCGTGGTGAGCGGAGTGATGGTGAGCGGCGCGACCATCGAGGCGCCCGTGGGACGCCATCCCACGCTCCGCACCCGCATGGCCGTGCTTGCGTCGGGGAAGCCGGCCACCACCCGCTACTGCGTGGTGGAGCGCTTCCGTACCCACACCCGCGTGCGCGTGATGCTGGGCTCCGGACGCACCCACCAGATCCGCGTGCATATGGCGCACGTCGGTCACCCCGTGCTCGGTGATCCCGTGTACGGGCGGCGCCTTCGCGCACGGGCTCCCGGCGCGGAAAAGCGTCCCGGGCACGACCCGTGGGAGGTAGTACGCCGGTTCCCGCGCCAGGCGCTGCACGCGAGCGAGCTGACCCTCACGCATCCGCGCACCGGGCGGGGCCTGCACCTCGGCGCGCCGCTGCCGGCGGACATGCAGGAGCTACTCGCGGCCCTGCGCGCACTGGAGGCGACATGAGCGTCGCGCCGGAGGACGCCGGCTCGACTTCTCGAGACGCCGCGCCGCACATCCTGCCGCAGTGGCCGGCGCCGCGGCGGGTGCGTGCGGCGACCACCACGCGTTCGGGCGGCTACAGCGAGCCGCCCTACCACCGGGCCAATCTAGCCCTCGACGTGGGCGATGACCCCCGTGCCGTGAGCGCCAACCGCACGCATCTCGTTCGCACCTTGCACCTCCCCGAAAAGCCCCGGTGGCTTCACCAAGTGCACGGCACGCGCGTGGTGGCGGCGGATGCGGCCACCGAGCCGGTACCCGCCGACGCCTGCATCTCCCGCCGTCCCGGGCAGGTATGCGCCGTCCTCACCGCCGACTGTCTCCCGGTGCTCCTCTGCGACCGCAGCGCAACCTGCGTGGCTGCGGCCCATGCGGGCTGGCGGGGGTTATCGGCCGGCGTGCTCGAGGCCACCGTCGGGGCCCTGGGGTGTGCGCCCGCAGACGTCCTGGCATGGCTCGGCCCGGCCATCGGCCCCGACGCCTACCAGGTGGGCCCGGAGGTGCGCGAGGCGTTTGTCGCCGTCGATCCCGGGGCCGCGACCGCCTTCGCCCCCTGCAGCCACGGTCGATGGCTGGCCGACCTGTACGCCCTGGCCCGCCAGCGGCTCGGGCGAGCGGGCGTGACGGACATCCAGGGCGGCGGTGCCTGCACCTTTCACGAAGTCCAGAGGTTCTTCTCCTACCGGCGCGATGGACGGCGCACCGGCCGCATGGCCACCCTGATCTGGCTGGAACCGGACGCGGGCTGAGGCATCCCGGATCCCGAACGCGGGCGTCGCGGCATGGGTTGAATACCGCGTTCGAACCCACATGTAATGTCAGTGATTGCTGTTCCAGGAGGCAGCGCAGACGACGCGCCCGCGGGAGACGTTCCATGCGAATGGACAAGCTGACAACCAAATTTCAGATGGCGCTCGCGGACGCGCAGAGCCTCGCCGTCGGCCGCGATCACCAATTCATCGAGCCCTTGCACCTGCTGACCGCCATGCTCGATCAGGCGGGAGGCGGCGTGCGTCCGCTCCTGACCAAGGCCGGCGTCAACGTCAATGCGCTGCGTTCGCGGCTCGGCGAGGCTCTCGAGCGGCTGCCCCGGGTCGAGGGAACCGCGGGCGACGTAGGCGTCTCCAACGAGCTCAACCGGCTTCTCAACGTCACCGACAAGCTCGCCCAGCAGCGCGACGACCAGTACATCTCGAGCGAGCTGTTCGTGCTCGCGGCGGCGGAAGATCGCGGCCAGCTCGGAGAGTTGCTGCGCAGAAACGGTGCCACCAAGGGCGCCATCGAGCGGGCCATCGAGGAGGTGCGCGGCGGCGAGAGCGTGCAGGACCCGGAAGCCGAGGAACAGCGTCAGGCGCTCGAGAAGTACACCATCGATCTGACCGAGCGGGCCGAGCAGGGCAAGCTCGATCCGGTCATCGGCCGCGACGACGAGATCCGGCGCGTCGTGCAGGTGCTGCAGCGGCGGACCAAGAACAACCCCGTGCTGGTCGGCGAAGCGGGCGTCGGCAAGACCGCCATCGTGGAGGGGCTCGCGCAACGCATCGTCAACGGCGAAGTACCCGAAGGCTTGCGCGGCAAGCGTGTGCTCTCCCTCGACATGGGCGCGCTCTTGGCCGGCGCCAAATACCGCGGCGAGTTCGAGGAGCGCCTGAAGGGCGTGCTCAAGGATCTGGCCAAGCAGGAAGGACAGATCGTCCTGTTCATCGACGAGCTGCACAACATCGTCGGTGCGGGCCGCGCCGAGGGCGCCATCGACGCCGGCAACATGCTCAAGCCGGCGCTCGCACGCGGCGAGCTGCACTGCATCGGCGCCACCACCCTCGACGAGTATCGCAAGTACATCGAGAAGGACGCGGCGCTCGAGCGACGCTTCCAGAAGGTGCTCGTCGACGAGCCATCGGTCGAGGACACCATTGCCATCCTGCGGGGACTCAAGGAGCGCTACGAGGTGCACCATGGGGTGGACATCACCGACCCGGCCATCGTGGCGGCGGCCACGCTCTCGCATCGCTACATCACGGATCGCAACCTCCCCGACAAGGGCATCGACCTGGTGGACGAGGCAGCGAGCCGCATCCGCATGGAGATCGACTCCAAGCCGGAGGAGATGGACCGGCTCGATCGACGCCTGATCCAGCTCAAGATCGAGCGCGAGGCCCTCAAGAAGGAGACCGACGAGGCGTCGCGCAAGCGCCTGCACGCGCTCGAGGAAGAGATAGAGAAGGCGGAACGCGAGTACTCCGACCTCGAAGAGGTGTGGAAGGCGGAGAAGGCGGCCGTCCAGGGCGCGCAGCGCATCAAGGAGGACCTCGACCGCGCGCGCACCGAGCTCGAGACCGCTTATCGCGCGGGCGACCTCACCCGTGTCTCCGAGCTCCAGTACGGGCGCATCCCCGAGCTCGAGAAGCAGCTCGCGGCGGCGAGCCAGGCCGAGGGGCGCGAGACCAAGCTCCTGCGCAACGCGGTCACCGACGAGGAGATCGCCGAGGTGGTCTCCAAATGGACGGGTATTCCGGTGTCCAAGATGCTCGAGGGTGAGCGCGAGAAGCTCCTGCGCATGGAGGAGGCGCTGCACAGCCGCGTGGTCGGCCAGGAGGAAGCGGTACAGGCCGTCGCCGACGCCATCCGCCGCTCCCGCGCCGGGCTCGCCGACCCCAAGCGCCCCAACGGCTCGTTCCTGTTCCTCGGCCCGACGGGTGTGGGTAAGACCGAGCTCTGCAAGGCGCTCGCGTGGTTCCTCTTCGATACCGAAGAGGCCATGGTGCGCCTGGACATGTCGGAGTTCATGGAAAAGCACTCGGTGGCACGGCTCATCGGAGCACCGCCCGGCTACGTCGGGTACGAGGAGGGCGGCCAGCTGACCGAGCCCGTGCGCCGCAAGCCCTACTCCGTGATCCTGCTCGACGAGGTCGAGAAGGCGCACCCCGACGTATTCAACATACTCTTGCAGGTGCTGGAAGACGGACGCCTGACGGACGGCCACGGGCGCACCGTCGACTTCCGCAACTGCGTCGTGGTCATGACCTCCAACCTGGGCTCGCAGCTCATCCAGGAAATGGCAGGCGAGGAGCACTACGACGCCATGAAGACGGCGGTGATGGAAATTGTGGGCAAGCACTTTCGGCCCGAGTTCATCAACCGCGTCGACGAAGTGGTGGTCTTCCATCCGCTCACACGCGTGCAGATTCGTGCCATCGCCAGCCTTCAGGTCGATTATCTGCGCGAGCGCCTGCGCGCCCGCCACATGGACTTGGTGCTGACCGAAGCGGCGCTCGACAAGCTGGGCGAGGCCGGGTACGACCCCGTCTACGGCGCCCGTCCGCTCAAGCGGGCTATACAGCAACGCATCGAGAACCCGCTGGCGCAGGCGATCCTCGGCGGACGTTTCGCCCCCGGCGACGCAATTGCCGCCGACTGGAAGGACGACCGGATCACGTTCGAGAAGGCAAGCGCCAAAGCGGCTTGATACACGCCGGCGGGCCCCCGGTACGCGGGACTCGCGGGAAGGCATTTCCCGCGCGTCCCGACCGCTCGCGAGAATCCCTTTCCCGCTCTCTATACGCCTAGCCTGCGCGCCAGCGGGCCGTCGCGGCCCTCCCAGAGCCCCCGTAAAGTTGGGCCGCCAACACCCGATAAGTAGAAGGTTGCAACCGGTAGGCGGACCGGCTCACTCACGGCCGGACCGTTTCCGGTCAGAGGCATCGCGGGCGACGGCCGCCGTGACCGAGAGTCCGCCTCCAGCCCGCGTTTCTCAACGGTGCGCGAAGCGAGGGCGCGGAGATGCCTGTAGATACCAAGCGCGCGAACGCAGAAGGGGCGCAGGCGTATTTCGACGGTACGCCGGGGGTAGATGCGGGCAGATCCACGCCCGCAGCCGTGGACCGGTGAGAAACGCGGGCTAGCTCCAGGTTCTGGCAACCAACCACCACATTTTGAGGGGTTTCCCCAATAATGGCGGCCACGAGTGAGAAGGTTCAGTTGGGCGGGCTCGCCCGCAAGCTGGTCATGGACGGGCTCATCGCCGAGGACGTCGCCGCTAAGGCTTTTCAGGAATCGGTCCGGGAGAAAATCCCCTTCATCACCCACGTGGTGGAGAAGGGATTCGCGGATGCGAAGAAGATCGCTCAGACGGCGGCCGAAGAGTTCGGCGTGCCGCTTCTCGATCTCAGCGCAGTGGAGATCGATGCGGAAGTAACCAAGCTGGTCGAAGAGAAGCTCATCCGCCGCCACCACGCCCTGCCCGTTTTCAAGCGAGGCAACCGTCTGTTCATCGCCGTATCGGATCCGACCAATCTCCAGGCTCTGGACGAGATCAAATTTCACACGGGCACCAACACGGAACCGATTCTGGTCGAGGAGAACAAGCTCGTTGAGACGATCGAGAGCGCGCTCGAGGCTGCCGACCCTTCCATGGCGGCGCTGGGCGGTGACGATGATCTCGAGAACCTGGAGGGACTCGAAGTCGGCGGCGACGAGGATGACGCCGAAGATACCAGCATCGAGGTGGACGATGCGCCGGTCGTACGTTTCGTCAACAAGATCCTGCTCGACGCCATCAAGAAAGGCGCCTCGGACATACACTTCGAGCCGTACGAGAAGTTCGCTCGCGTGCGCTTGCGCATGGACGGCGTGCTCAAGGAGGTGGCGAAGCCACCGCTCATGCTCTCGCCCAAGATAACCGCGCGCATCAAGGTGATGTCGCGGCTGGACGTATCCGAGCGGCGCGTGCCCCAGGACGGGCGCATCAAGCTCAAGATCACGAAGAGCAAGGCCATCGATTTTCGTGTCAGCACCTGTCCGACGCTCTACGGGGAGAAGGTCGTCATGCGCATCCTCGACCCGGCGAGCGCCAAGCTCGGCATCGATGCCCTGGGCTACGAGGAGTTTCAAAAGGAGCTGTTTCTCAGGGAGCTCAAGCGCCCCTACGGCATGTTCCTGGTCACCGGACCGACGGGCAGCGGTAAGACGGTCTCGCTCTACACGGGGATCAATATCCTCAACCAGCCCCAGGTGAACATCTCCACGGTGGAGGACCCGGTGGAAATCAACCTGGCGGGGGTCAACCAGGTGCAGATGAACGAGCGCACCGGTCTCACCTTCGCCGAGGCCCTCAAGTCCTTTCTCCGCCAGGACCCCGACATCATCCTGGTGGGCGAGATCCGAGACATCGAGACCGGAGGCATCGCCATCAAGGCTGCGCAGACGGGCCACATGGTCATGTCCACGCTGCACACCAACGATGCGCCGAAGACACTCACCCGCATGGTCGATATGGGCATCCCGCCTTTCGCTATAGCGAGTACGGTGAACCTGATCACCGCGCAGCGTCTCGCGCGCCGTCTGTGCAGCAACTGCCGGCATCCGGCCGAGATCCCCAAGGAGGCGCTTTTGGCCGAAGGCTTCTCCGAGAAAGAAGTGGTGAGCGGGCTCACCATCTACGAGGCCAGCGGCTGCGACAAGTGCAACGACGGATACAAAGGTCGAACGGGCATTTACCAAGTGATGCCCATCTCGGAGGAGATGAAGCGGATGATCATGGAGGGGCGCAACTCAATAGACCTGGCGCAACAGGCCGCGCGAGAAGGCGTTTGGGATCTACGAAAGTCCGGCCGAAAGAAGGTCAAAGACGGCATCATCGACCTCGCAGAACTCAACCGCGTAACGCAGGAGTAACTCATGTCAGAAGCCGCTGCCAAAGGCGATATGTTCGTCTGGGAGGGGACGGACAAATCCGGTAAGCGCGTAAAAGGGGAGATGTCCGGCAAGAGCGACGCGCTGGTCAAGGCCGTCCTCAGGCGCCAAGGCATCAATCCGATCCGGGTCAAGAAGAAGTCCAAACCGCTTTTAGGCGCGCGCGGCAAGAAAATCACGCCGAAGGATATCGCCATCTTCAGCCGCCAGCTCGCGACGATGATGTCTTCGGGCGTTCCTCTGGTGCAGGCCTTCGAAATCATCGGGCGCGGACACGAAAATCCCAACATGCAGGAATTGGTTCTGGCCATCAAGTCCGACGTGGAATCGGGCAATACGCTCGCCGATGCCCTCGCCAAACGCCCGCTGCACTTCGACGAGCTGTACGTGAATCTCGTCCGCGCCGGCGAGGCAGGTGGTATCCTCGAGACTTTGCTGGACAAGATCGCCACGTACAAGGAAAAAACCGAGGCCATCAAAGGCAAGATCAAGAAGGCGCTCTTCTATCCGGCCGCCATTATCGTGATGGCTTTTGTGGTCACGGCCGTTCTGATGATCTTCGTCATCCCGCAGTTCGCAAGCCTCTTCGAGGGATTCGGAGCGGACCTGCCGGCCATGACGCAGATAATCATCACCCTCTCCGACATCTTCGTCGCATACTGGTACGCCATATTCGGCGGGATCGGCCTCGCCTTTTACGGCTTCATCGAGGCACGGAAAAGGTTTCCTCCCTTCCGCCACTTGATCGAACGCATGATGCTCAAGGCGCCGATCTTCGGAGACATCCTGGTCAAGGCGACCATCGCCCGCTACGCGCGTACCCTGGGCACGATGTTCGCGGCGGGCGTCCCCCTGGTCGAGGCCATGAACTCCGTCGCCGGAGCGGCGGGTAATGTCGTCTACGGCCAGGCCATCTACAAGATGCGCGATGAGATCGCGACCGGCACTCAGCTCCAGGCGGCCATGCGCGACACTAAGCTGTTCCCGAACATGGTCGTGCAGATGGTGGCCATCGGTGAAGAATCGGGGTCCATCGATACGATGCTCGGGAAGATCGCCGACTTCTACGAGGAGGAAGTGGACAACGCAGTGGACGCCATGAGCAGTCTCATGGAGCCCATCATCATGGCGGTACTGGGCGTGCTCATCGGCGGACTCGTCGTGGCCATGTACTTGCCCATCTTCAAGATGGGCCAGGTGGTCTGACTCGCGATTCCTTCTTGACGGTGCGTCGGGGAAAAGTGGCGTCATTTTTGCCAACACAGTGGATGCGGGTAGATCTGCGCCCGCAGCCGTGGTGGGGTGAGACAGACGGGCTGGACGCCCTGACCTGTCCCTGAATGACACGGCCTGAACGCGGAGCGGAAGCTCGGGTGCTCGCCGCCGGAGTGCTGGGGCGGCGGAGCCCCCTGGCCGCGACGCCCTACTCGCTTCATAATGCAGCGTTCTGAGGTCCCGCGGCCGTTCAGCCTTATCACACCCCATGATCGTGTTCGAGTATCTGCAAACGCATCCGGCGGGCTTCTTCGTGCTCGCCGCCTTGATCGGGCTGATTGTCGGTAGCTTCCTCAACGTCGTCATCGCCCGTTTGCCGGTCATGATGGAGCGCGAGTGGCGCAGCCAGTGTGCCGAATTCCTGGAGACGTCATCGCCGTCGAGCGACGAGACCGGCGACTTCAATCTCGTGTTCCCTCGTTCCCGCTGCCTCGCCTGCGGGCACACCATCACGGCGCTCGAGAACATACCCCTCATCAGCTACCTGTGGCTGCGGGGCAGGTGTTCCGCCTGCAACAGCCGCATTTCCCTTCGCTATCCCGTCGTCGAGCTTCTGAGCGGCGTCCTGGCATTGGTCGCAGCTTGGCGCTTCGGAGTGACCGCACAGGCGGCCGGCGCCATGCTGTTGACCTGGGCGCTGGTGGTGCTCTCCGCCATCGACCTCGACCGCCGCCTGCTACCGGACAGCATCACACTGCCCTTTCTCTGGCTGGGCCTGGTTTTCAACCTGTTCGGTACTTACGCCAGCGTTCAATCCAGTCTGGTCGGTGCCATGGCTGGATACGGTATCCTTTGGCTCGTGTATCAACTCTTCCGGCTGGCGACGGGCAAGGAAGGCATGGGCTATGGCGATTTCAAGCTGCTCGCCATGCTGGGCGCCTGGCTTGGTTGGCAGGCCCTGCCGGCCATCATCCTGCTCTCGTCGCTGGTCGGCGCGGGCGTGGGCATCGCACTCATCGTGTTGCGTGGGCACGATCGCGATGTCCCCATCCCGTTCGGGCCTTACATCGCCGCTGCGGGCTGGATAACACTGCTCTGGGGCGAGCAGCTCACGCAGATGTATCTTACCGTCGCCGGCTATCGTTGAACGCGTGGCGGTGCCGCGTCCGGGATCGCTCGTCATGTCCGCTCACCACAATCATGCCATCGACTCGCGCCGGAATCGGCCCCGACTCGTCGTGGGGCTCACCGGCGGCATCGGCAGCGGCAAGAGCTCGGTCGCGGGGCAGTTCGCGCGCCTCGGTGTTAGCGTCATTGACGCCGATGTCGTGGCCCGTGACGTCGTCGCGCCGGGTCAACCGGCACTGAGCGATATCGCAGATGCCTTTGGGCACGACCTGCTGACCCCGGAAGGCGCCTTGGACAGGCGCTGCCTGCGCGAGCGCGTTTTCCGCGAACCCCGAATGCGCCGTCGGCTCGAGGCGATCCTTCATCCTCGCATTCGAGACGGAATGCTGCGCAAGCTCCAAACCGTCGACGCCCCCTACTGCGTGCTTTGTATACCCCTGCTTCTGGAGACGGAACAGCGCGACCTGGTCGATCGCGTGCTGGTGGTCGATGCACCACCGGAGCTTCAGGTCGAGCGCACACGGGCACGGGACGGGAGCTCCCGCGAGACCGTCGAGCACATCATGCAAGCGCAGCTCGGTCGTGAGGAGCGGCTCGCCGCGGCGGACGACGTCATAGAGAACGACGGCACGCTCGAGCAGCTCCGAGCGCGGGTGAAAGCACTGCATGAGCGATATCTGGACATGGCCGAGAGTGGCTTGCCGCCCCATTTGCCACCCAAGAACAACTCATAGAAAATCTAAGTTTCAGGGGCAGCCCGGCCGCCGACTCCATGCCCGAGCAGTACAACAGCTTGATCTTCTATGAGCAGCCGCTGAACGAACGAATCCGGTCCTTCCTGCGCCTGGAGCACTTGTTCGAGCGCGCTGCGCACCAGCTACGCGGCCACGACGCCTGGTCGAGCCGCGACACCCTGGAGACGGTTATCGACATCATGGCCTTGCTCAGTCGGGGCGATTTCAAGGCCGAGGTCATCAAGGAGCTGGAGCGCCACGCGGCGACGCTCGACGGATTGGCCCGGAATCCGGGCGTCGACCCGGGCCGGTTGCACGACGTGCTGAGCCAAGTGCGCCAGCTCCTGCAGGCCCTGCGCACGTCGGACAGCCCGGGCTCGGAGCTGCGCCACAACGAGCTGCTCAACGCCGTGCGCCAGCGCTACAGCATTCCCGCCGGAACTTGTGATTTCGATCTGCCCGGGCTGCATTTCTGGCTACGGAGCCCGCCGGAGCGGCGTATCGAGGAGCTGCGTCAATGGATCTCGACCCTCGACGCGCTGCGCGACGCCATCTCGCTGTGCCTCAAGCTGGTGCGCGAGAGCGCACACGGCACCCGCGAAATCGCCTTCCGCGGATTCTTCCAGCAGAACCTGGAGACCAGCACGCCGTGCCAGCTGGTGCGCGTCGCGGTTTCGGCGGACGCGCCTTGGTACCCTGAAATCAGCGCCGGGCGACACCGGTTCACGGTGCGTTTCATGTGCCCCGGCGATCTCCAGACGCGCCCCGTGCAGACGCAGGAGGACGTGGTATTCAATCTGTTACGCTCCGTGATATGAACAAGCCCGTCAAATGCCCCACGTGCGGCAGGACGACCGAGTGGTCGCGGAAACAGCGCTGGCGTCCCTTTTGCAGCGCCCGCTGTCGGCTCATCGACCTGGGGGAGTGGCTCGACGGCGAGCGCCGCATTCCGGGCACCCCTGACGGGGCCGACAAGCGCTCCGCCGAGCACTGAGCGTACACGCGCGCGGCTCTCTCTTTATCGCCCGGAACAGGTCTTGGGGCGGAGGGCGGTGCGCGCGATTCCGGAGGAACCGAGCAGGATGCCAGAGGCTTTGGCCACGAACGTTGGAGCGGGCGAGTTCGGGAGCGCCGTCATCGAGGTCTCCCAGCGAGTGCCGGTGCTGGTCGACTTCTGGGCACCGTGGTGCGCACCGTGTGGCATGCTGGCGCCGGTTTTAGAGAAGGTCGCCCGCGAATATGCCGGGAAGATGGTGCTGGTGAAGGTGAATACGGACGAGGAGCCGGAACTCGCGAGGGCTCACGGAATCCGCGCCTTGCCGACGGTCAAGCTCTTCCGTCACGGCGCGGTCGCCGACGAGTTCCAGGGGGTGCAGACCGAGCCCGCCATCCGCGAAATCCTGGAGCGTCACCTCGAGCGCGCCTCCGACCGATTGCTCGCACAGGCGCTCGAGGCCCGGGACCACGGCGATGCCGCGACCGCCCTGGGGCTGCTGCGGCGGGCGCACGCGGACGATCCTCAGAACCACCGCGTGCAGCCCGAGCTGGCGCGGGCGCTGGTGGAAGCCGACGAGCTCGATGAGGCGGAACGAGTGCTGCGCACGCTGCCGCCCGGTCGGCGCGAGGGTCCCGACATCCGGGCCCTCGCCGCCCGCCTGCACATCGCCCGGGAGGCTCGGGACGCGCCGCCGGCGCCGGCGCTGGAGCAAGCCATAGCCCGCAATCCCGACGACTGCGAGGCGCGCTACCACCTGGCCATGCGCCAGGGCGCCCAGGGTGACTACGAGGCCGCGATGGAGCAGCTTTTGGAGGTCATGCGACGGGAGCGCGGGTTTCGAGACGACGCCGCGCGCAAGGGGCTGCTGACGGCGTTCGACGCGCTCGGCGGGCGAGGACCGCTGGTCACCCGCTACCGCGCCCTCATGGCGTCGACCCTGCACTGAGCAGGGCGTCATCGGTCATCCTGATGCGCCACGGGTTCGGGCCGGGCGGGACAGCGAGAGCGGATTGAAGACCGTCAGCGTACCTGACCGAGGAGGCGGTCGATCATCCGCTCGGCCTGGGCGGCATATCCTCCCCCGAAGAGATTCAGATGGTTCAGCACGTGATAGAGCTGGTACAGCGTTCTGCGCACCGCGTAGCCCTCGTCCAGGGGCCAGGCTTCCCGGTAGGCGTCGTAGAAGGCCGCGGGAAAGCCCCCGAAGAGCTCGGTCATGGCCAGATCCGACTCCCGGTCCCCGTAGTACACGGCGGGGTCGAAGAGAACGGGATCACCGTCGTCGTCCGCCGCGCAGTTGCCGCTCCAGAGGTCCCCGTGCAGCAGGCTCGGGACCGGCGCGTAGCCGGGGAAGAACGCCTCGAGACTCTCGGCCAGACGCCGGCCGCGGCGCTCGAGGGCCGGATGACCGGCCTGCGCGGCGAGGGAGAGCTGAAACAGCAGTCGCCGCTCGCGGTAGAAGCTCACCCAGTCCTGCAAGGGGCCGTTGGGCTGCGGCGTGGCGCCGATGGTGTTGTCCATGTGCCAGCCGTGCTGGGTTGCCCGGGCGCGATGGAGCTGCGCCAGCCCCCGGCCGAGGCGTGCGCTCGCCGCTGCGGTCGTCGGCCCCAGCGGGATGTACTCCAGGGTCAGGAATGCGGTCCCCGCCACCGCACCCCAGCACACGGGCGTGGGCACACGGAGCGGCCCCGCCGCCGCCAGCTCCCGTAGCCCGGCGGCCTCGGCTTCGAACATGGGCTCCCCGTGCGCCTCGTTGACCTTGACGAAGAACCGACGCCCGCAGCCCTCGATCACGTAGGCGGCGTTGATGCAGCCGCCGCCGGCGCGCTGGCGCACCTCGACGGCGAAGTCGTCCCCCATCGCCGCCCCGATCCGCTCGCCGATGGCGCTCCAGAGTCCGGCGGTCAATAGAACCCCCCGGTAACGCAAAGGCCACGAGGATCAGCGGAATCGCGCTCTGGAGCCCGCTCCCGCGGTGCCCCTGGCAAGGGCTTTCCTGACCTTTCGTCGTGATGTTACCAAGACGGCAGCGAGCACAGCCTCCTCAGGCGGGAGGATCGTCGCCGAGGTCGAGCTCCGGCTCGGACTCGAGCGCGCTGATGGCCCCTGCCGCGGCCCGGTAAGCGCTGTCGTTCTGCAGCGCCTCCCAGGATATAGCACGCCGTCCGTGTAGACGCACCAGGCGCGCTCGCGAGACCGGATCCGCCGACCACTCCAGCGTCTCCACGAGGCGTGTGGCACCTTTCGCGTCGTTGCACACGAGGACCACGTCGCAGCCGGCTCCCAGCGCAGCCTCGGCGCGCCCGCGCAGCTCCCCCACCACGGCGGCCCCCGCCATGCTGAGATCATCGCTGAAGACGGCACCCCGAAAGCCGAGCTCCCCGCGCAGCACTTCCGTCAACCACACGCGCGAGAAACCGGCGGCCCGGCCGTCGACCTCGGGGTAGCGCACGTGCGCCCCCATCATCGCGCCCAGCCCGAAGTGGATCATCCGCTCGAAGGCCATGAGGTCGTGTATGCGCAGCTCTGCCAGGGGCCGTGGATCCACCGGCAAAGTGAGATGCGAATCCTCCCGCACGCCGCCGTGACCCGGATAGTGCTTGCCCACGGCCGCCATGCCCGCCCGGTGCATCCCACGCATGAAGGCGCGCCCGAGCTCGGCCACGACCTCGGGGTCGCGGTGGAAGGCTCGGTCCCCGATAACGGCGCTGCGCCCGTGGTCGACATCCAGCACAGGGGCGAAGCTGAGGTCGACGTCCAGGCTCCGCAGCTCCAGCGCCATCAGCCAGCCGCAGGTCTCCGTGAGCTGGCACGCCTCCCGGGCATTCCGCTCGAAACGACGGCCGAAGTGCGCCGCCGCCGGTAGCCGCGTGAGCGGGTCCTTGAAACGTTGCACGCGCCCGCCCTCCTGGTCGACCGCCACCAGGAGGCGCGGCTCGCGCAGCCGGTGGATGGCGGCGGTGAGCGTGCGTAGCTGCTCGGGGCCGGTGAAGTTGCGCGCAAACAGCACCACCCCGCCCACATTCGGGTGACGGAGCAGCTCCGCCTCCACGGAGGAGAGCTCCGGGCCCTCCAAATCGAGCATGATGGGGCCTAGGGGCATCGTGACGCAGGGTTGTCCAGGGATCGGGCCGCCAGCGCTCCACGTCAGTCTAGCCTGCATTTCTCACCGGTGCGCGAAGCGAGGGCGTGGAGATGCCCGTACAACCCGCACGAGAGCCGCGCAGGGTGGGCTTCGCCTTCGGCTCAGCCCACCCTAAGGGACCCTACCGAGGAGCGTGGGTGCCCCGCGAGCCGCCGTAGCTCACGCTCGGGTCTTCACGTCCAGATAGTCGCGCAGACGGTCACCGAGCAGGTTGACCGAGAGCACGACGAGGGCCAGGGCGACGCCGGGCGCGAGCACCAGGTGCGGCGCCACCAGCATGTAGCGCGTGCCGTCGCGGATCATGCTGCCCCAGGAGGGGGCGGGCGACTGCACCCCCAGACCCAGAAACGACAGGCCCGCCTCGGCAATCACCGTGGCCGCAACCCCGAAGGTCGCCTCCACGATGAGCGGCGCCGCCAACAGCGGCAGAAGATGGCGAGCGACGATCCGCGGCGTGCGGGCACCGAGCGCGAGCGCCGCTTGAACGTGCTCCCGGCCTTTGAGCGAGAGCGCCTGGGCGCGCGCCAGCCGGGCGAAACCCACCCAGCCTACCGCTGCCAGCGCGATGACCACATTCTCGATGCCGGGCCCGAGGATGCCCGCCAGCGCGATGGCCAGCAGCATGCCGGGAAAGGCCAGAAAGATATCGATGAGGCGAACCACGAGGTGATCCCAGAAACCGCCCAACCAAGCGCTCAGCGTGCCGACGAGCGCGCCGACGCCGAGGGAGAGGCTGACCACCGCGAGCGCCACCAGGAACGACGTGCGTCCGCCCACGGTCAATCGCTCCAGCACCGGGCGGCCCAGGTCGTCGTAACCGAGCCAGGCCCCGGCGCCCGGTCCGACGAGCACGTGGGGCAGGTCCACTGCATTGGGCGCCACGACCAGGAACGGTCCCGCCATCGCCACGAGTCCCCAGGCCATCAGGAGCGCGGCCGGAGCCCAGACCCTTATCACAGACCCTCCTGCAAGCGGATGCGCGGGTCCAGCCACGCGTAGACCAGATCGGTGAGGGTGTTCACCACCACATAGGACAAACTGATCACCAGCACGCACGCCTGCAACACGGGGTAATCGCGGCGCTGGATGGCCTCGATGGTGAGGCTTCCGATGCCGGGCCAGGAGAAGACCATCTCCGTGATCACGGCGCCGCCGAGAAGGGTCCCGAGCTGCAATCCGAGTACCGTGATCACGGGTAACGTCGCGTTGCGCAGCGCGTGCCGCAGCACCACCGTGCGCTCGTCCAATCCCTTGGCGCGCGCCGTGCGGACGTAGTCCTGGCCCAGCACCTCGAGCAGCGCGGAGCGCACCATCCGCGAGAGGATGGCCGCGAGCGCCGTCCCCAGGGTCAGCGCCGGCAGCACGAGCGAGACGGGACCGCTGCGGCCGCTCACGGGAAGCCAGCCCAGGGAGACCGAAAAAGTCAGCACCAGAAGGGGCCCCATCACGAAATTCGGGATCGAGACGCCGAGCACCGAGAAGCTCATGGCACCGAAGTCCCAGTAGCTGTTGTGCCGGGTGGCGGCAAACGTTCCAAGGGGCAGGGCCACCACCAGGGCCACGGCGAGCGCGGCGACGGTGAGCTCGGCAGTGGCCGGAAGGCGCTCGAGGAGCATCTCGCCGATGGGCTGGCGCGAGTGCAGGGAGGTGCCGAGATCGAGTCGCGCCACGTCACCCAGATACCCCAACAGCTGAACGTGAAGCGGCTGGTCGAGTCCCAGCGCCCGGCGCAGCGCCAGGCGGTCAGCCGCCCGCGCGGACTCGCCGAGCATGACCTCGACCGGATCCCCCGGCACCAGATGGATGAGAAGAAAAACCACGCACACGACGCCGAGCACGACGAGGAGGGCGCTCGACAGCCGCGACAGCAGGAACCGCAGCACGCTAGTCGATGCCCTGCTGGAGGGGCCGGGGTGTGAATTCGAGCACGCGCGACACGTGCTCCAGGAAGCGCTCCGCCGTCTCGGCCACGCTCCACCGGATACCCAGATCCGAGAGCTGGGTGACCGCCAGCCCGGGATAACCGCAGGGATCGATGCGCTGGAATGGCTCGAGGTCCATGGCGACGTTCAGCGCGAGCCCGTGGTAGCTGCATCCGCGCCGGACCCGCAAACCCAGCGCAGCGACTTTGCGCCCGTCCACGTACACACCGGGCGCCCCCGGGCGGACCGCGGCCGCGACGTCCTGGGAAGCCAGGAGATCGATCACCGACTGCTCCAGCGCTCGAACCAGATGCCGTACGCTCAGCCCGCGCCGGCGCAGATCGAGCAGCACATAAGCCACGAGCTGCCCCGGCCCGTGGTAGGTCACCTGACCGCCGCGGTCCACCCGGACCACCGGGATGCCGCCGGGGGACAGAATGTGCTCGCGCCGTGCGGCCTGACCGAGGGTGAACGCCGGCGGATGCTCGAGCAGCCATATCTCGTCCGGCGTGCCCCCTCGCCGGTGCTCGGTGAAACGCCGCATGGCCTGCCAGGTCGGCGCGTAGGCGGACATCCCGAGCCGACGCACGCCGACCGGGCCCGCGCCCGACTGTCGATGATCAACCTGGGTCCTCATTGGCCACCAAACTCGGCCCGACCCGAGGCGACGGTCACCCGGCCCGCGACGCGGCTAGCCGCCGGGGTCATCGAGACGCCGCTTGTATCCCTGAAACAGCGCCCAGACGCGCTCCCAAACGGGCCCCGGGCCACCGCCACCCACCGGCTGACCGTCCAGCTCGACCACGGGCACGACCTCGGTCATGGAGCTGGTCAACCACACCTCGTCCGCGGCGCGCAGTTCCGCCTGGGCGACGGGCGCCTCCACCACGCGCAGGCCGTTCTCGCCCGCCAGCTCCACGACCAGGTCCCGCGTGATGCCGGGCAGCAGCAGATGGCCTTTGGGCGGGGTCACGATGGCGTCGCCCCGTACGACGAAGACGTTGGTGGCAGCCCCTTCCGTGACGAAGCCGCCGCGCAGCAGAATGGCGTCGATGGCGCCCTCGTCCACCGCCTGTTGCCGCAGCAGCACATTCGGCAGCAGAGAGGTGGCCTTGATATCACAGCGCGACCAACGGATGTCCTCCAGCGTGATGGCGCGCACGGGTTTCGGGGTTGGCGTCTCGACGATGTGCCGGGTCATGGCGAATACCGTCGGACGCGCCTGAGGGGGGAAGGCATGGTCGCGCGGGGCCGCACCGCGCGTGACCTGCACGTACACGGCCTGACGGCCGCCGCCGTTTCGGGCGATGAGCGTCTCCAGCAACGACACCCACGCTGTGCGCTCGAGCGGGGGGTCGATGCGAATGGCGGCCATGCTGCTCTGCAGGCGGTCCAGGTGCTCTCCGAGGCGGAACAGCCGCCCTGCGTAGACGGGTATGACCTCGTACACCGCGTCGCCGAAGATGAAGCCGCGATCGAGCACGGAGACGCGGGTCTCCGCGAGCGGGGCGAAGCGCCCGTCCAGATAGGCCATCTCTCCGAGCCCGTCTGGCGTCGTCATGGCCTCACCCGAACGAAAGAACAAAAGGGGACCGATCCATTTTTCATGTCGACGCCTATCGCAATCTGCTATGCTGTGCGCGAAAAATGGATCCGTCCCCTTTTGTTCAGTGGAAGAGCAGCCTCACCTCGTCCGTCAGACGCTGCCACAGCCCGCCCTCACCCACGGATTGCAGCGCGATGAGCGGACGCTCGGTGACCGTATCCTCGCCGAAGCTGATGGTGACCGTGCCTTGCGGCTCGCCGCGCGCCACCGGGGCGATGATGGCCGCGTCCACCTGCATACGGGCGTTCAGCCGCTCGTACTGCCCCCGGGGCACCGTCACGTATAGGTCGTTCGCCACGCCCACCCCCAGGGTCTGCACCTTGCCCTTCCACACCCGCACGTCCGTGAGCGGCTCGTTCGCCGCGTAGAGACGGTGGGTCTCGAAGAAACGGAAGCCATAGCTGAGCAACGCCTGGGTCTGCTGCGCGCGCTCCTTCTCGCTGTCGGCCCCCATCACCGCGGAGATGAGTCGCATACCCTCGCGTTTCGCGGATGTCACCAGACAGTAACCCGCCGACTCGGTGTGCCCGGTCTTGATGCCGTCGACGGAGTCGTCGCGCAGGAGCAGACCGTTGCGGTTGTACTGCTCGATGCCGTTATAGGTGTACTTGCGGATGGCATGCCACTGGTAGTGTTCGGGGAAATCGCGGATCAGCGCCCGCGCCATGGTGGCCATGTCGCGGGCAGTCGTATAGTGCTCCGGGTCCGGCAGTCCGCTCGCGTTCACGAAATGCGTGCCGGTCATGCCTAAACGCTGTGCATACTGGTTCATGAGCTGCGCGAACGCATCCTCGTCGCCCGCCACGAACTCGGCGAGGGCCACGCTCGCATCGTTTCCCGACTGCACGATGACGCCCTTGAGCAAAGCCTCCACGCTGACCTCGGTGTCCACCTCGATGAACATGCGCGAGCCCTTCATGCGCCAAGCCTTCTCGCTCACCCACACCTGATCGTCGAGGCTGATATCGCCATCGCGAAGCGCCGCGAAGACCACGTAAACGGTCATCATCTTGGTAAGGCTCGCCGGCTCCATTCGCTCATCCGCATTGCGCTCCGCCAGCACGCGGCCGCTGTGAAAGTCCTGCAGAATGTATGCCTTCGCCTCGATGGCGGGCGGCGAGGGCACCGCGGGCGGCGCGGCCGAAAGGAGGACGGCGGGCAGCCACAAAGCCGCTGCCGCCAGTATTCGGATCGCATACGTCACGGCTGGGCAACTCTCTTGGTCGGGGCGGAACGAGGTCAGTTCGAGGTTTGATGCATTCCCGCGCACCCGGCACGCGAAAAGACGTTATTGTACTACGCGGTACGGCGGACCTGAACGGGGCTTCCTACTCCACGATGATACGCACGTCCCCGAGGCCGGTGTCCGCCAGGGTACGCGCAAGTCGATCGGCCTCTTCGGCACCCCCCAACGGCCCGACCTGCACCCGATAGACCGTTCGGCCTGCGCTCCTCCCCTCTTGAATGCGCACCACCCCGTCGATCAAGGAGTAGAGCCGGGCGCGCATGCGGTGGGCGTTGTCCGCTTCGGCGAACGCACCGACCTGAAGGTAGAGCGTCGGCGTCTCCGCCGCGGGGGACGACAACCGCGCGTAGACCTGGCGGGGCGCCGGCGGCGAGGAGGCGTCGAGGGCCCGCACCTCGACGAGCCCCGTCCCGTTTCGCGCGACGCCGAGCTTGGCCGCGGCTGCATAGGACAGATCGATGATGCGATTATGGTGAAAGGGCCCACGGTCGTTGACGCGCAACACCGCCTGGCGGCCGTTCTCCAGGTTGGTGACCCGCACGTAGGTCGGCAAGGGTAAGGTCCGATGGGCCGCCGTCATGGCGTACATGTCGTAGCGCTCTCCGCTCGAGGTTCGGCGGCCATGGAATTTGGGCCCGTACCACGAGGCGATGCCGCGCTCCACGTAGCCTCGCGCCGTCGGCAATGTGTAATAGCGCTTGCCCTTGACCACGTACGACCTGGGATTGCCGTGGCGACTGCGGGGCTCCGGCCGGGGCACGGCGTCGGGTATGGCGGCGACGTCGGGGACCGGCAACGAAGCAATCCTGCCCCCGGGCGCCGTTCCACAGCCCGCCATCAGCCACAGCATCGCGACAAGAAGCGCAGCTCCCCCCGCCGGTCCCCGCAACCCGAAGTCTCGCCATCCCATGTCCGCTGCTCCCGTGCTCAGCGACGCGCCGCCCCCAGTGCCGGGATAGATGATGCCGAGCCGTTCAGCGCACCTCTGTTGCCTGATACACGTCCCGGATGGCCTGCGCCAACTGATATACCGCCATGGCGTAGAGGGCACTATGGTTGTAACGCGTGATCGTGTAGAAGTTCTGAAGCCCAACCCAGTACTCCGTGCGTTCGCCCGCATCCAGCTCGATGAGCGCGCCCATCACGCCCTCGGGCACGGGATCGGCGAGCTTGAGCCCCTGCGCTTTCATGGCGCCGATGCGGGTGTGCGGTTTCAAACCGCGCTTCAGGCGCTCCAGCTCGCTGCCGGCAGGCACCGTCGCTGCCACGGCGACGTCCCCGTCGGACTCCCAGCCGTGCACCTTCAAGTAGTTGGCGACGCTGCCGATGGAATCCGCGGGATTATTCAACAGATCGCGCACATTGTCGCCGTCGAAATCCACGGCGTAGCGCCGGTAGCTGCTGGCGATGAATTGCGGCAGACCCATGGCACCCGCGTAGGAGCCGCGCAGCGCCAGCGGGTCCAGCGCCTCCTCGCGCGTGAGCAGAAGGAACTCCTCGAGCTCGCTCAAGAAGAAGGTGCTGCGCCGTGGATACCGAAAAGCCAGCGTCGAGAGCGCATCAAGCACCCGGATCCGACCTGTATTGTCCCCGTAGCGGGTCTCCACGCCGAGGATGGCGACGATGAATTCCGGGTCCACGCCGTACTCGGCCGCCGCCCGTGCCAGGACCTCCCGGTGACGTCGCCAGAATTTCGCGCCCTTATCGATGCGGGTCGGGGTCAGGAAGATGGAGCGATAAAGGTACCAGGGTTTCGCCTCCGCCGGGCGTGAAATGGCTTCCAGCACGTGCGAGTCCACGCGGGCGGTGCGAAACACTGCCTGGAGGCGGGAGGGGTCGAATCCGTGGCGCCCCGCCATCGCGTCGATAAAGCGGTGCACGGCCGGATCGTCGCCCAGACGCTCGGCCGCGCTGGCCGAGACCAGCGTCGGGATCAGGCAGGCCAGCAAAAGTGCGCCAAGGCGACCGGCAGCCATCCGCCGACGACCCCGCGCCGGGGCCCGCGTGCGCAACACGATACCTGTCATCGCAGTCCCACCTCCTCGTCAATCCGAAAGCAGCCGTCGGTGCGTGTGCACGGACATCAGGATACCGAAAGCGGCCATCACCGTGACCAGCGAGGTGCCGCCGTAGCTCATCAGGGGCAAGGGCAGGCCCACCACCGGCAGCAGCCCGCTGACCATCCCGATATTCACGGACACGTAAACGAAGAATGTCAACACCAGCGCGCCCGCCACCAGGCGACCGTAGGTGTCCTGCGCCTGGTACGCGATATACAGGCCCCGAAACACGACGAACATATAGGCCGCCAACAGGGCCATCGCTCCGAGCAGGCCGAACTCCTCGCTGAATACGGCGAAGACGAAATCGGTGGAGCGCTCGGGCACGAAGTCGAGCTGAGACTGCGTCCCGTTGAGCCAACCCTTGCCATACAGTCCGCCCGACCCGATGGCGATCTTGGACTGAATGATGTGGTAGCCCGCGCCCAGGGGATCCTGCTCGGGATCGAGGAAAGTGAGCACCCGGCGGCGCTGGTAGTCGTGCATGACATACCACAGCAGCGGCACGCAGGCGGACGTGAGCGCCACGGCAGCGGCGATGTGCCGCCAGGCCAGGCCGGCGAGGAAAACGGCGAACGCGCCGGAGGAGGCCACGAGCACCGCCGTGCCGAGGTCCGGCTGCCACGCGACCAGGCAGGTGGGCAGTAACACCAGCACCGCGGCGATGAGCACGCGCGAGAGCCGCGGCGGCAAGGCGCCGTCTGCCAGGTAGTACGCAACCATCATCGGCACGACGATCTTGACCAGCTCCGAGGGTTGAAAGTTGACCGGACCCAGTCTCAGCCAGCGCTGTGCGCCCTTGCCGGTCTCGCCCATGAGCAGCACCGCCATGAGGAGCGCAATCCCGGCGGCATAGAGCCACGGGGTCCAGCGCCACAGGTGGCGTGGCGCCACCTGGGCCAGCGCCAGCATCACGCCGAAGGCGATCATCAGGCGAATGCCCTGCCGGACGACCAGCTGCATGTCCTGGGCTCCGGCGCTGTAGAGCACCACGAGCCCCAGGGCGGAAAGCAACAGCAGCCCGACCAGTAGCGGCACGTCCACGTGCAATCGCTGGGTGATGCTCGAATAGTCCTGCATGGTCACGCGTCAGGCGCCTCGGGGCGCCGCTACCTGTCCTCCCCCTCAGGCCCCGAACGTCGCGCCTCGCTCAGCAGCAGCCCGTTCTCCTGGCCCTCGCCGGTGCGCAGCAGATAGTGGTCCATGATCGTCCGGGCCACGGGCGCCGCCGTCTTGCTCCCGCTACCGCCGTTCTCCACGATCACCGCCACGGCGATGCGCGGCTGCGCCGGCGGGGCAAACGCGATGAACAGCGCATGGTCCCGCAGCCGCTTGTCCAGCGTCTCCTCATCGTACTCTTCGTCCTCGCCCACACCGATGACCTGGGCGGTGCCCGTCTTGCCGGCGATACGGTACCCTGCATCCACCCCGATGCGTCGGGCGGTGCCGCGCTTGCCGTGCACAACGTCGACCATCGCGTCGACCACCGGCTTCCACTGGGTCGGGTCGTCGAGCCGAAGCGGCTCCAGAGGTTCGGGGGCGATGATCGACTCCTCGCCCGTCAACGGATCCAGCAGCCGACCCGCCACATGCGGCGTCATGGGCGTGCCGCGCAAGCTCAGCGTGGCAGCGGCCGCGGCGAGCTGCAACGGCGTCACCAGGGTGAAGCCCTGACCGATCCCCGCGATGAGCGTCTCCCCCGGGAACCAGGCCTCGCCGCGGGCGCGGCGCTTCCACTGGGGTGAGGGATTGAGCCCCGCCACCTCACCCTTCAGGTCGATTCCCGTCCTGCGCCCGAAGCCGAATCTGTCGAGGGCCTTGTGCAGGCGCTCGATCCCCAGCTCGTGCGCGAGCTGATAGAAGTAGACGTCGCAGGACTCGGTGATGGCGGTGTGCAGGTCGACCCGACCATGGCCCCATTCCTTCCAGTCACGGTAGCGTCGTCGTCCGCCCTCGAGACGATACCAGCCCCCGCACCAGATGTCCGAGGTGGCTTGCTCCACGCCCTCGTCGAGGCCGCCCAGGGCCACGAATGGCTTCACCGTGGACCCGGGCGGATAGCGGCCGTACAGGGCGCGGTTAAACAGCGGCCGATCGGGGGAGGTCAGAAGCGCCCGGTAGTTGGCGGCCTCGATGCCGTCCACGAACTCGTTGGGGTCGAAACCCGGGACGCTTGCGAAGGCCAGTACATCGCCGGTTTCCGGCTCAATGGCGACGACGGCGCCGTTCTCTTCCCCGAGGGCGGCCTCGGCGACCGCCTGCAACGACGCGTCGATGGTCAGAAAGACGTGATTGCCCGGCACCGGTGGCTTGCGTTCGAGCACGCGCAGGCGCCGACCCTGGGCGTTGGTCTCCACGTGCTCGTAGCCCACCTTGCCGTGCAGGACGTTCTCATACGACTGCTCGACGCCGCTCTTGCCGTACTGGTCCGTACCCCAGTAGTTGGCGCTGTCGACCTGCCTCAGCTCCCTCTCGCTGATGCGCCCGACGTAGCCCACCACATGGACCCCGAGCGACCCCAGGGGATAGTCCCGGCTGAGACGCGCGCGGACCTCGACACCGGGGAAGCGGTGCCGGTTGACGGCCAGGCGTGCCACCTCGGCATCGCTGAGCCGCGAGCGCAACGTTACGTACTCGAAGCGACGTTTCTCCTGCACCAGCTGGCGAAATCGCCTCTCGTCCACCTCGCGGATATCCACGAGCCCTTTGAGCTCGGCGAGCACGGCATCCATGTCATCCACCGCCTCCGGCAGCACTTCGAGGCTGAAGGTGGGCGTATTCTGCGCGAGCAGGACACCGTTGCGGTCGAAGATGAGCCCACGTGTGGGGGCCACGGGAACGATCTTGACCCGATTCTCGTGGGAGAGCGTCTTGAAATGGTCGTACTCCAGTACCTGGAGGTCGACCAGGCGGGCGAAAAGCGCCATCGACAGACACACCACCAGCACGAACGCCATCACCACACGCGCCCGCAGCAGCATGGACTCCCACGCGTTGTTTTTGATGGTCAGTCGAGGCGCCATGTCCTGCCCATACCCCCGGACACGGGAGCCCTGTTGGGTCCTCGCGCACTATCGGCGAGTGAGCACACCCGTTGAGGTGCCGACGGGGGTCCCGAGCCCCGACCCATAGGGCTCCGGGGTATGTGCCGCGCAGGGTGGGCTGAGCCCAGCGAAGCCCACCCTGGGCGGCGAAGCAGCGCGCGCCCCGGACCCCAACCAGCCTCAACTCGGCGCCCTTGCGATATTCCGCGAAGAACCAAGGTCCTCGACCGTGATTGCCGCTCAGGCGACACCATAATTGCGGCGCACATCGCGCAGAATGATAAACACCCAGGGCCACAGCACCGTGCTGGTCAGCGGAGAGGCCCAATAAGCCAGGGCCTCGACGGGAAATCCCCGGATGCCGTTGATCCACAACACCAGCAGCTGGTAGATGAGCACCAGCGCGAAGACGCTGATGCCCTGTTGCCACAGCGGCAGCACGCGCACCTGTTGATGGAGCTTGTGAGTCACGAACGCCACGACGCTCAAACCGAGCGCGTGATGACCGAGCAACGTTCCCGTGAGCACGTCCAGGAGCAGCCCCACCAGCCAGCCCACGCCCACGCCGACCCGTTCGGGGACCGCCATGCACCAGTAGATGAGTACCAGCGCCACCCAGGCGGGACGCCACACCCCCGCCCAGTCCGGCACGGGCAGAGCGGTGAGCATCAGCGCCAGCACGAAGCTCGACACGATGGCGATCAGCCCGCCGATGCGCATGCCGGCCATGAGATTAACTGCCCTTGCCGTTGACGGCGTCGTCGAGGGCGCCGGGATCCCTGCTGGCGTCTCCGCCGGGCCACACCAGCAGCACCTCGCGGTTACGCTCCAGCTTGGCGCTGGGACCGACCAGTACCTTCGCGAAAGGCTGTCGGCTGTCACGCTCCACGCTCGCCACCCGCCCCACCGGATAGCCGGGCGGGAAACGACCGCCCAGGCCCGATGTAACCAGCAGATCGCCCACGCGCACGTCGGCGTTGTTCGGAATGTGTGCGAGTTCGAGCTCGCTGGACCCGGTACCCACCGCGATGGAGCGCAGCCCCGTGCGGTTGAGCTGTACCGGGAGGGCATGGCTGGGATCCGTGATGAGCAACGCCGTGCTGGTGAAGGGGCCGGCGTGGATGATCTGTCCCATGATCCCGTTGGCGTCGATCAGTGACTGACCGGTGATCACTCCGCTGTGCGTACCCTTGTTCAGAACGATGCGGCGGCTGAAGGGATCCAAATCCACGGCCATGAGCTCGGCGATGAGCACTCGCTCCCCGACCTTGGTGGACGAATCCAACAGCTTGCGCAGGCGCCGGTTCTCCGACTGCAGGTCGGCGAACTTCTCGAGCCGGGACTGCATGAGCAGCTGTTGCCGGCGCAGCCGGCGATTCTCCTCCGCCAGCGTCAGGTGGGAGCTCAGCGCCTCCCGTGCCCACTGCACACCCTGTATGGGGAGGTCCACGGTGTACTGGACGGGAAAAACCACCGCCGAGAGCACGCTCCGCACGAGCTCGAGGTGGTGCGCCCGGTGGTCGACAGTCATCAGCACCACTGACGTGATGGCGAACACCACGAGCCGTACCAGGGCCGGCGGGCCGTGTAGGAACAGCGGCTTGACCGGTTTTATAGCGTCCTCCCTATCGCCACGCTCTGCCGGCGACGGGGTCCTGAGAAGGCTAGGACCGACTTACTCGTTATCGTCGTGACCCGGACCTCCTTTAGATTGGAAAAGTCCGCGGCCTTGGCCGGAGGGTGATTGCTCGCTGCCGCCGGGTTAGCGGGGCATCGGCCCCGTGCCAGGCCCTCCTCACGAGCCCGCGGCAGCGGAACCGGGCCGTCCCCGGGTCCGGCGCCCCGGGCTATTCGGTGGCGAAAATATCTACTCCTTTCTCATCCACCATCTCCAGGGCACGTCCGCCCCCGCGAGCCACGCAGGTCAGCGGATCGTCGGCGATGATCACCGGGATCCCGGTCTCCTCCATGAGCAGACGGTCCAGGTCGCGCAGCAGAGCGCCGCCACCGGTCAGTACCATGCCCCGCTCGGCCACGTCCGCCCCCAGCTCGGGCGGGGTCTGCTCCAGGGCCATTTTCACCGCGCTGACGATGCCCGAAAGCGGTTCCTGCAGGGCCTCCAAGATCTCGTTGCTGTTGAGCACGAAGCTGCGGGGAACTCCCTCAGCGAGATTACGACCCCTGACCTCCATCTCCTTGACTTCCTGACCCGGGTAGGCCGAGCCGATCTGGTGCTTGATGCGCTCCGCCGTCGCATCCCCGATCAAGGTGCCATAGTTCCTGCGCACGTAGTTGATGATGGCCTCGTCGAAGCGGTCCCCGCCCACTCGAATGGACTCGGAGTAGACGATGCCGTTGAGCGAGATGACCGCGACCTCGGTGGTCCCGCCGCCGATGTCGAGCACCATGGAGCCACTGGCTTCGCTCACGGGCATCCCCGCCCCGATGGCCGCGGCCATGGGCTCCTCTATGAGATATACTTCCCGCGCGCCGGCACCCGCAGCCGACTCGCGGATGGCCCGCCGCTCCACCTGGGTCGAACCACAAGGGACGCACACCAGCACGCGCGGGCTCGGCCGCAGGAAACGATTCTCGTGCGCCTTGTGGATGAAATGCTGAAGCATCTTCTCGGTGACGGTAAAATCAGCGATGACACCGTCCTTGAGGGGCCGGATCGCAGAGATGTGCCCCGGGGTGCGGCCCAGCATGAGCTTCGCGTCGTTGCCGACCGCGGCGATGCTCTTGGCGCCTCCCGGGCCCTTCTCGTGGCGAATCGCGACGACCGAGGGCTCGTTGAGAACGATGCCCTTGCCACGTACGTAGATGAGCGTGTTTGCGGTCCCGAGATCGATCGACAGATCGTTGGAGAACAGACCACGTAGGCGTTTGAACAAGTTGGCTATCCGATGCTAGCTGATCGAGTGAGTGCCACGCGAGCGGCCGACGCCGTCGGGTGACTCGCGGTGAAGCGTGTACGGAGAGCGCCACCCTCCCGTGTCGCGTCCGTATGATGCCGCCGTTTCAGGCATATCCGATTTAATGTAACAGCGAGCATATTATTCGGCAAGCTTGGCGCGGAATTCACGTGCCCACCGCAACGCGCGGCGGGTGCTTCCCGACGGGGGAAACCAAGATGGCCATTGATCGAGCACAGGTCGAGAAGATCGCCCATCTCGCCCGACTCGCCATCGACGAGGAGGAAGCGCGCGAGTACGCGCGGCAGCTCTCCGACATACTGGATCTCGTGCACCAGATGAATGCCATGGACACGGCGCAAGTGACGCCCATGGCGCATCCGCTCAACATGGCGCAGCGCCTGCGCTCGGATCAAATCGCCGAGCACGATCAGCGAGAACGCTTCCAAGCCGTCGCTCCCGCCGTAGAAGGCGGGCTCTATCTGGTGCCCAAGGTCATCGAATGATCGCCGCTCGGACGACGAAACACACCGGCTGATGTCCACCCGGGTATCGATAAGGGTCGAGCTGCCGATCCCGGTCAAGCGAGCATTCCTCTGCGCGCAATCGATCCATGCATCATGACACCGTAGCGACGCTGTCGGCCGCACTGCATTCCCGCCGCATCTCCAGCGAGGAGCTCACGCGAAGCTATTTGCAACGTCTGCACCGCTTCAGCCGGGACCTCAATTGCTATATCACGATCACCGAGGATGAGGCGCTCGCCCAGGCCCGGGAGGCGGACCGGCGGCTCGCAACGGGCGACGCGGGCGCGCTCACGGGAATCCCCGTGTCGCACAAGGACATTTTCTGCACCGATGGCGTAAAGACTACCTGCGGCTCGCGCATGCTCGAGAACTTCATTGCACCCTACGACGCGACCGTGGTCGCACGCCTCAAGGCGGCCGGTATGGTCATGCTCGGAAAGACCAACATGGACGAATTCGCCATGGGGTCCTCCAATGAGACCAGCTACTTCGGCCCGGTGCACAATCCGTGGGATCGACAGAGGGTCCCGGGAGGCTCCTCTGGCGGGTCCGCAGTCGCGGTGGCCGCACGCCTCACGCCACTCGCCACGGGAACGGACACCGGCGGCTCCATCCGGCAGCCGGCGGCATTGTGCGGCATCACGGGACTGAAGCCCACGTACGGTCGAGTCTCCCGCTACGGAATGATCGCGTTCGCGTCGAGCCTGGACCAGGGCGGTCCGCTCGCCCGCAGCGCCGCGGATCTCGCCCCCCTTCTCGAGGTCATGGCTGGCTTCGATGAGCGCGACTCCACCAGCGCCGAGCGCGAGGTCGAGAATTACGTCGGAGCCCTCGACACACCCGTCAAAGGTCTTTGTATCGGCTTACCGAAAGAGCACTTTAGCGAGGGCCTCGACAGCGGCGTGGCGGCCGCGGTTCAGGACGCGGTCCGGGAGTACGAGCGCCTGGGCGCCAGGGTGCGCGAGATCAGCCTGCCCAACAGCCGTCTGTCGATTCCCGCGTACTACGTGGTGGCGCCGGCCGAGGCCTCGTCGAACCTGGCACGCTACGACGGCGTGCGCTACGGCTATCGCGCCGAGAATCCAGTGGACCTGGAGGACATGTACAAGCGCACGCGCAGCGAGGGTTTCGGCCCCGAGGTCAAGCGGCGCATCATGGTCGGCACCTACGCCCTGTCGGCGGGCTACTACGACGCCTACTACCTCAAGGCTCAGAAGCTGCGACGCCTGATCAGCGACGAATTCCAGTCGGCGTTCGAAGAGGTGGACGTGATCATGGGCCCGACGACACCCACTCCGGCGTTCAAGCTCGGGGAGAAGACGGACGACCCGGTCACCATGTACTTGAACGACATCTTCACCAACGCCGTCAACCTGGCTGGTCTACCCGCCATCTCGCTGCCGGCGGGCCTCGTGGACGGGCTGCCCGTGGGCTTGCAGATCATCGGGAACTATTTCGCCGAGGCGCGGTTGCTCAATGTCGCGCACGCCTACCAGCACGAGACGGACTGGGACACCCACGTCCCGCCGGGCTTCGAGTGAGCGCTGGAGCACGGATTGGCCGGTCATGAAACTGCACGCGTAGTGGGCAATTGAGAGCGTAAGAAATGAGCTGGGAACCCGTTATCGGTCTCGAGCTGCACGCTCAGCTCTCGACGCGGAGCAAGATCTTCTCGGGCGCGTCGACGGCTTATGGTGCGGAACCGAACACACAGGCGTGCGCGGTGGATCTCGCGCTGCCCGGTGTGCTGCCGGTGCTGAACGCGGAGGCGGCGCGGATGGCCGTGATGTTCGGGCTCGCCATCAACGCGGACATCGCGCGGCGCTCGGTATTCGCACGCAAGAACTATTTTTACCCGGATCTTCCCAAGGGCTATCAGATCAGCCAGTACGAGCTACCCATCGTCTTCGATGGTCACGTAGAGATCGACCTCGAGGACGGGCGTAGCAAGCGCGTAGGCATCATCCGGGCCCATCTCGAGGAGGACGCGGGCAAGTCCCTGCACGATGTATTCCAGGGCATGAGCGGCATCGACCTGAACCGCGCAGGTACACCGCTGCTCGAGATCGTTTCCCAGCCGGACCTTCGCTCGGCGCGCGAAGCGGTCGCCTACATGAGAAAAATACATTCCATCGTTCGCTACCTCGGCATATGCGACGGCAACATGGAGCAGGGTTCCTTTCGCTGCGACGCGAACGTCTCGGTGCGCCCGGCCGGCCGCGAGACCTACGGCACGCGCACGGAGCTCAAGAATCTGAACTCCTTCCGCTTCGTCGAGCGGGCTATCAGCTACGAGATCGAGCGCCAGACAGAGATCCTCGAGAGCGGCGGCCAGGTCGTGCAGGCCACGCGGCTCTACGACCCCGATGCCAACGAGACGCGTCTCATGCGCACCAAGGAGGAGGCCGAGGACTACCGCTACTTCCCCGACCCGGACCTGCTCCCCCTCGGTCTGACGGACGAATACATAGAGGAGGTACGCTCTTCGCTGCCCGAGCTCCCCGATGCGAAAAAGCATCGCTTCATGCAGGCGTACGGACTGAACGCCTATGACGCGAGCGTGCTGACCGCGAGCCGCGAGCTGGGCGATTACTACGAGGCCACGGTGAGCGCGGCCCAGGGCCAGGCCAAGATGGCGGCGAACTGGGTCATGGGGGATCTGACGGGCGCGCTCAACAAGGCGGGCCTGGACATCGGCGAAAGTCCGGTTTCTCCGGCGATGCTCGGGGGCCTGATCCGCCGGATTGCAGACGAGACCATCTCCGGCAAGATCGCCAAGGAAGTGTTCGACGCCCTGTGGGGGGGAGAGGGAGACGCCGACACCGTCATCGAGGCCCGAGGACTTCGGCAGGTGACCGACACGCGCGAGATCGAACGCATGGTGGATGACGTCCTCGTCCGTCATCCCGACCAGGTCGCCCAGTACCGAGCGGGCAAGGAGAAGCTGCTCGGATTTTTTGTCGGGCAGATCATGAAAGCCTCGGGCGGCAAGGCCAATCCCCAGCAGGTCAACGCCGTGCTCAAAGAGAAGCTGAGCCGCGACGCGTGAGCGAGCGCCGCTCTGTCACACCAAGGGCACGGAGGTCACGAAGGAATCGCGGTCTGGAGACCGCTCCCCCCGGTGCCCAAACGAGCGCTTTCCCGGCCTTTCCTCGTGTCCTTTGTGTCAAATGAGCGAGCTTGACAAGCCACGCCGCGGAGAGCCTCACGCGGTGGCACGAAGCTCGATGGGATGGCCGGGCGCGAGCCCGAGCGCCTCGTCGGCACGACCCTGGTTCACGGCTATCTCGATGAGCCCGATGGAATTGGCGTACCAGAATGGCGTGCCCGGGGGGACTTCGGCATAGGTCGAAGCGTAGCCGAGCTGCCGCCCGCCGATGACGACCTGACCGTCCTGTGGCAGAGCACCGGCGCGCACGCCGGACATGGCGTTGCCGAAATGGTCGACGTAGATGATCTCGAGCAAATCCTCGGCCGCCCGGGCACCCCGTCCCGCGGAGCGAGTCTCCAGGTGACGCCCCTCGACCACGACGCCGCGCGCGAGCCGGGCGGCTACGGGCGCGAACAGATCACGGCCGTGGAAAGTGCTCACGAGACGCGGCGGCTGCCAGGTGATCTCCCACCGCTGCGCGTCCCGCCCGCGGGCCGCCACGACGTCGAACAGGCCGTTGTCGGGGCCTACGAAGCGGCGGCGGTCCACCGTGACCACCACCGGCAGGCGGTCTCCGCTCCCGACGCCGGGGTCAATGACACACAGGAAAACCGTGTCCTCGGGCAGCTCGGAGGCGAGCGCCGCCAGGAGATGGGCGCCCGCACGCGGGTTGAAGGGCGGTACGTCGCACAACAGATCGACGACCGGCACCTCCGGCGCGTCGCGGTACAGCACGGCCCGCATCTGACCCACGTACGGACCCGTTGGACCGAAATCCGTAAACAACGCGATCATGGTCATCGCAGAACCCTCCTCGGAAGGGCGCCTGAGCCTGTCTAGCTACAAAAGCCGGCCCTGCAAACCAGCGGCGGGGCTTGGGGCCACGTTCGCAGCCATGCGCCGGTGAGATATGCAGACGGAAGCCGATACCCTGCCGACGCGCTTCATCTTCGACGGCGCCCAAGACGCGCCCTGGGGCGTCGTACTCGCCCACGGCGCGGGGCAGCCCATGGACTCGCCTTTCATGTGCACCTTCGCCGTGGGGCTGGCGGCGCGCGCGATGCCGGCGGTGCGCGTGGCGCGCTTCGAGTTTCCATACATGCGGGAACGACGCCGCAGAGGCGCGAAACGCCCCCCGGATCGCCCGTCCGTCCTCTTGCAGGCATGGCGCAAGGCCCTCGCCAGTCTGCGGGCTGCGGGGTTTCCACGCGAGCGCCTGATCGCGGGCGGCAAGTCGCTCGGCGGGCGGATCGCGAGCGAGATCGCCGACGACGAGAACGTGGCCGGGCTCATCTGCCTCGGCTATCCCTTCCATGCGCCGGGCAAGCCCGGGCGTCTGCGTATCGCGCACCTGCGGCACATTCAGACCCCCACTCTCATCTGCCAAGGAGCCCGCGACGCGTTCGGCCGCCGCGAAGAAGTAGAGAGCTATGAGCTCTCTCCGCACGTACACATCCACTGGCTCGAGGACGGCGACCACAGCTTCAAACCGACCCGCAGAGCCGGACACAGCGAGAGCGACAACCTGCAAGCCGCGCTAGACGCCTGCGTCGAATTCATCCGCAGTGTCAGCCAGGGTAACATTTAGCAATCACGAAGGACACGACGCGGCGTAGGGTGGGCTGAGCCGAAGGCGCAGCCCACCAGTCGGCCGCGACGAATCACCCGAACGCCGCTCTGTAACACGAAGGGCACGAAGAAGGCACGAAGCGAAGAGGAAACCGTGTCGGGCTATTCCTTTGGCCTCTCGGCAGCTGTGATCTTGGCCCAGGTGTCGCGCAAGGTCACCGTCCGGTTGAAGACCAGGTGTTCGCGCCCCTCACGCCGATCGGCGCAGAAATAGCCCTGCCGCTCGAACTGGTAGCACGTCCCGGGTCGCGCGTTCGCGAGACTCGACTCGAGACGGCACTCGGTGAGAATCTGCAGCGACTCGGGGTTCAGGTCCTGCTTGAAATCGGCCACATCTCTGCCCGGCCGGGGCACGCGGAAGAGACGATCGTAGAGGCGCACCTCGGCAATCAAAGCGTGCTCCGCCGACACCCAGTGCAAGGTTCCCTTGACCTTGCGGCCGTCGGGCGCCGCCCCTCCGCGGCTGTCCGGGTCGTAAATGCATCGGAGCTCCACCGGAGCGCCGCTGTGCTCGTCTCTGACCACCTCTGCGCACCGGATCAAGTAGGCGTAGCGCAGCCGCACCTCGCGCCCGGGCGCCAGCCGGAAGAACTTCTTGGGCGGATCCTCCATGAAGTCCTCGCGCTCGATGTAGAGCACGCGCGAGAACGGCACCGCACGCGTGCCCATCGACGGGTCGGCCGGGTGGTTGGGTGCGTCGAACCACTCCACTTTGCCCTGCGGATAGTTCTCGATGACCACGCGCAGCGGACGCAGCACGGCCATGGCCCGCGGAGCACGCCGATTCAAGTCCTCGCGCACGCAATTCTCCAGCACACCCATATCTATCGTAGTATCGGTGCGCGTCACACCGATGCGCTCGCAGAAATCACGTATGGAGGCAGGCGTATAGCCCCGCCTGCGAAGACCGACGATCGTCGGCAGTCGCGGGTCGTCCCATCCCTCGACGTGGCCTTCGGCGACCAGTTCGTTCAGCTTGCGTTTGCTCATCACCGTGTAATTGAGGTTGAGGCGTGCGAACTCGATCTGTTTGGGGCGTGACGGCGTATCGAGCTGATCTAGAAACCAGTCATAAAGGGCGCGATTGTCCTCAAACTCCAGTGTACACAGTGAGTGCGTAACGCTTTCGATAGCGTCGGACAGGCACTGAGTGAAGTCGTACATCGGGTAAATGCACCACTTGTTACCCGTCCGATGATGCGGAAAGCGGCGTATGCGGTAGATGATCGGGTCGCGCAGGTGCAGATTCGGGGACGCCATGTCGATCTTGGCCCGCAGCACGTGTGCTCCGTCTTCAAACGCCCCCGCCCGCATACGCTCGAACAGGTTCAGATTCTCCTCGATCGACCGCGTCCTGTACGGGCTGTCCTTGCCCGGCTCCCATGGAGTTCCTCGATGTTCCCGAATCTGTTCCTGGCTCAGGCTGTCGACGTAAGCCTTGCCGGCCTCGATGAGCTCGACGGCGTAGGCGTGCAGTTCGTCGAAGTAGTCCGAGGCATGAAGCAGGTGCTCGCCCCAGTCGAACCCGAGCCAACGCACGTCTTCTTGGATGGATCGCTCGTATTCGACGCTTTCCCGCAAGGGATTGGTATCGTCGAAGCGCAGATAGCACACTCCCTCCAGGTGCTCGCCGGCGATACCGAAATTGAGGCAGATCGATTTTGCGTGACCGATGTGTAGATACCCGTTGGGCTCCGGCGGAAAACGCGTCACGACCCGCTCGATCCTGCCCGTTCTCAGGTCGTCCGCGATGATCTGACGGATGAAATTCGTCGGCGCAGTGCGCTCGCTGGTATGCTGATCAGTCGGCATCTTGCGAGCGGCCTTCCAACGACGTGAACCTCAGGAACAACGCAAGAGGCGCGCAGGCGCATTTGCCAGTACGTTGTGGTCTGACCCCATTACTCCCAACGCTGTAGATGCGGGCGGATCCGCGCCCGCGACCATGGACCGGTGAGAGATGCGAGCCAAGCGCGCCGGCGGAAGCGCAATCACTCGGTTGCCAGGCTTTCAGCCTCACCCTCCGCCCCGGGACGCTCGACGAGCTCCACGATGGCCATCGGGGCGGCGTCACCCGAGCGATAACCGCATTTCAGAATCCGCAGGTACCCGCCGGGACGGTCGCGGTAACGTGGACCGAGCTCGTCGAACAGCTTACCGACGGCTTCACGGTCGCGCAGACGGTTGAACACGACACGCCTCCCGGCGAGGCTGTCGTTCTTGGCTGCGACCGTGATAAGGGGCTCAACGACGCGCCGAAGCTCCTTCGCTTTCGGGACGGTCGTCCTGACGATTTCGTGCCGCACGAGCGACACGGCCATGTTGGCGAGCATCGCCTTACGGTGGCTGCTGGTGCGATTGAGATGACGTCCACTCTGACGATGGCGCATGGCGCAGTTCCCCGAATAGCTCGTATCAGGCCGAGTCTCGCTCGCGATCGTGCAGGCCGGGCGGCGGCCAATTGTCCAACCGCATTCCCAGCGATAGACCCTTGGTGGCGAGCACGTCCTTGATCTCGGTCAGGGACTTCTTCCCAAGGTTGGGCGTCTTTAGCAGCTCGACTTCCGTGCGCTGGATAAGGTCACCGATGTAGTAGATGTTCTCCGCTTTGAGGCAGTTGGCGGAGCGCACCGTCAGCTCGAGATCGTCGATGGGACGTAGCAGAATCGGATCCAGAGACACTTGAGACTTCGTGGTGACCTCTTCCTCTTTGCCCGTGAGATCGACAAACACCGAGAGCTGCTCCTGGAAGAGCGTCGCCGCCCGACGCACGGCCTGCTCGGGATCCACCGATCCGTTGGTCTCGATCTCGACGATCAGCTTATCGAGGTCAGTGCGCTGCTCGACGCGGGCGCTCTCCACACTGTAGGCCACGCGACGAATCGGGCTGAAGGACGCATCGAGCAAGAGCTTCCCTATGGGGCGATCGCCCTCGGTCTCAGCCACTCGCGCTGCCGCCGCCTCGTAGCCACGCCCTACGGCGACCTTCACGGTCATGTTCAGCTCGCCCTCCTTGGTGAGATGGGCGATGACATGATCCGGATTCACGATCTCCACGTCGTGGTCCAGGCTGATGTCCGCTGCGGTCACGGTGCCCGGGCCCTTCTTGTTGAGCGTGAGGATTGCCTCCTCACGCGCGTGCAACCGAATGCTGAGCCCCTTGAGGTTCAGCAGGATCTCGGTGACGTCCTCCTGTACGCCTTCGATGGTGGTGTACTCGTGGAGAACCCCGTCTATTTCCACCTCGGTGACGGCGCAACCCGGAATGGACGATAGCAGCACCCGGCGAAGGGCGTTGCCGAGCGTATGTCCGAAACCCCGGTCCAGGGGTTCGATGGTGATCTTGGCCGTGTTTTTGCCGACTTCGCGCACATCCACCAGGCGCGGTTTCAGCAGTTGGGTGGCAGTACCCTGCATACTTGATCTCCTGGATTACTTGGAGTAGAGCTCGACGACCAGATGCTCGTTGATCTCGGGGGGCAGGTCTGAGCGCTCTGGCCTCATCTTGTAAGTACCCGTCAGCTTGCTTGGATCCACGTCGATCCAGTCCGGGAAACCTCGCTGTTGCGCCAGCTCGACGGCCGCCTGCACGCGCAGCTGGTTCCTCGCACCCTCGGCCACCGCGATCACGTCCTCGGGCCGCACCTGGTATGAGGGGATGTTCATCTTGCGTCCGTTCACCATCACACCGTCGTGACGCACGAGCTGGCGGCCCTCCGCGCGCGACGCGGCGAACCCCATGCGGTACACGACATTGTCTAGCCGCCCCTCCAGCAGCTGGAGCAGATTGTCTCCCGTCGAGCCCTTGCGGCGGTCCGCCTCCTCATAGTAGAGCCGGAATTGTCGCTCGAGCACCCCGTAGATGCGCCGCAGCTTCTGCTTCTCACGCAGCTGTAACGCATAATCGGACAACCGCATGCGACGGCGCTGTCCGTGCTGTCCCGGGGGAAACGGGCGGTTCTCCACCGGGCATTTCGGGCTGAAGCACTTCTCCCCTTTGAGGAATAGCTTCTCTCCCTGCCGACGGCAGAGCCGGCACTTCGGACCGCTGTACTTAGCCAAACCAGCCTCCTGATCTAGACCCGCCGCTTCTTCGGCGGTCGGCACCCGTTATGAGGTATGGGGGTGACGTCGGCGATGCTCGTGATCTTGAAACCTGCATTGTTCAGGGCGCGCACCGCCGACTCCCGACCCGGACCGGGGCCCTTGACGCACACCTCCAGATTCTTGACCCCATATTCCTGCACCATCTCCCCGGTGCGCGAGGCGGCCACCTGTGCAGCGAAGGGCGTACTCTTGCGCGAACCCTTGAATCCGCAGCTGCCCGCGCTCGACCAAGCAAGAGCGCTGCCCTGGCGATCGGTAATGGTGATGATGGTATTGTTGAACGATGCATGGACATGGGCGACCGCATCGGACACCGAACGCTTGACCTTCTTGCGCGCACCCGCCTTGCTCTTCGCTTTGGCCATTCGGTAAAGCTCTCCGCCTATTTCTTGACGATACGCCTTGGGCCCTTGCGGGTTCTGGCGTTGGTATGGGTTCGCTGCCCTCGTACCGGCAGACCGCGCCGGTGACGCAGCCCACGATAGCACCCGAGGTCCATGAGCCGCTTGATGCTCATGGAAACCTCACGGCGCAGATCTCCTTCGATGACGTGCTTTCCGACCTCTGCACGCAGCGCCTCGAGCTCCCCTTCGCTCAGATCGCGCATTACAGTCTCCGGGCCCACGCCCGCATCCTGACAAATCCTGCGCGCGCGCGATCGTCCGATGCCGTAGATGGACATGAGCGAGACCCACGCGTGCTTGCGATCGGGAACGTTCACTCCCGCGATTCGCGGCATGAACCGACCTCCATCAACGTAAACATTTCATTTTAGGGCCAAATCACCCCGCCAGCTAGCCCTGACGCTGCTTGTGCGTCGGATCCTTGCAGATGACCCACACCACGCCCTTGCGCCTCACGATCTTGCAGTGACGGCAGATTTTCCTGACCGATGCCCGCACTTTCATGCCTTCGCCCTCCCTTCACGCTCCGGTGGTGGGGCCGTTCTGGTTCCTGCTTGCCCACGAAGCTCAGCGCCGTCGAGCGGGGTGGCGAGCCCTTGCGAAGGGCGACTGGCCGAGCGTTGAGACAGGGATGTCGAATCGCGAGGCCCGACCCGCGCGCCGAGATACGCGGAGCCTCGGAGCCCTGAGCAAGGGCTCGCCGACCCGCAGATGATAGCTGTCTCTCATGGGGAATCAGAAAGCAGAATATCCCCTTTCCTGGCCCTGCCACTGGCTTCACCGCGGCACCCCCGTGCCTCCGTACCCCTTAAGGTTCGCCTTCCTCAGCAGACCCTCGTACTGGTGCGACATCATGTGCGCCTGGACCTGGGCCATGAAGTCCATGACCACAACGACCACGATGAGCAGCGAGGTACCCCCGAAGTAGAAAGGGACGTTCCACTTCAGGATCATGAACTCGGGCAACAGGGCCACAGCCGTGAGATACAAAGCCCCTGCCATCGTCAAGCGGGTCATCACCGTATCTATGTAACGCGCGGTCTGTTCGCCCGGGCGGATCCCGGGTATGAAGGCGCCCGATTTCTTGAGGTTGTCCGCAGTGTCTTTCGGATTGAACACCAGCGCTGTGTAAAAGAAACAGAAGAAAATGATGGCCGCCGCGTAGCACATGACGTAGATCGGCTGTCCGGGCGACATCGTCGTCGAGATGTCCCGCAGCCAGGTCATGCCTTCGGCGCTACCGAACCAGCCCGCCAGGGTCGCCGGAAACAGGATGATGCTGGAGGCGAAGATGGGCGGGATCACGCCGGCCATGTTGAGCTTGAGCGGCAGGTGGCTGCTCTGGCCTGCGTACAGCCTGCGGCCCACCTGTCGCTTGGCATAGTTGACCGTGATACGGCGCTGACCCCGCTCGACGAAGACCACGAACGCCGTGACCGCGAGCACCAAAGCCAGGAGCAGAACGACGGTCAGCTCATGCAGCTCCCCGGTGCGTGCAAGCTCCAAGGTGCCTCCGATGGCGGAGGGAAGGCCCGCCACGATGCCCGCGAAGATGATGAGCGAGATGCCGTTGCCGATGCCCCGCTCACTGACCTGCTCTCCGAGCCACATCAGAAACACGGTGCCGGTCACCAGGGTGATCACCGTCGTGATGCGGAAGGCGATGCCCGGATCGATGACCACCGGCATTCCGCCGGCTTGCTGGCTCTCGAGGGCGATGGCGACACCGAGAGCCTGGAACGTGGCAAGCACCACTGTTCCGTAGCGCGTGTACTGGATGATCTTGCGCCGGCCCTGTTCGCCTTCCTTCTTGAGCTGCTCCAGCTTCGGATGCACCGCGCTCAGAAGCTGAATGATGATGGCCGAGGAAATGTAGGGCATGATCCCGATGGCGAACACGGAGAAGCGCCCCAGTGCGCCGCCGGAGAACATGTTGAACATGTCCAGGATCGTGCCCCGCTGCTGCTCGAATAGAATGTCGAGCGCCGCCGCGTTGATGCCCGGCACCGGGATGAAGGAGCCGACGCGGAATACGAGCAACGCACCCAGTACAAACAGCAAGCGCTGCTTGAGTTCCGTCGTCGTCCCGCCGCCCCTGGGGGATCCGCGGGAGCTTCTCGCGCCACGGTTCGCCATCTGAGCCTCGATCAGTCCTCTACGCGCCCGCCAGCCGCCTCGATGGCCGCACGCGCGCCCCGCGTGACCGCAAGACCGCGCACCACCACCGGTCTATCCAGGACACCCTTGAGGATGACCTTTGCGCGGCTCACCTGCGGGCCTACCAGTCGGGCCGCGCGCAAAGCCGCCAGATCGACGGGGTCTGCACTCAGCCGACCGAGGGCGTCGAGGCGCACCTCTGCGCCGAACCGTGCCTTACGGGAACGAAAGCCGAACTTGGGCAGTCGCCGCTGCAGCGGCATCTGCCCGCCCTCGAACCCCGCTCCCTTCCCGCCGCCGCTGCGAGCGCCCTGGCCCTTGGTGCCGCGCCCGCAGGTGGTACCGTGACCCGAAGCGTTGCCGCGGCCCACGCGCTTACGCGCTCGCTTGCTGCCGGGAGCTGGTGCCAGAGTGTTAAGGCGCATCCCGTCAAGCCTCCTCGACCCGAAGCATATACCCGACCTTGTCGATCATGCCCCGCGTGCACGCCGTGTCCTCGACCTCGATCGTCTGATGCATGCGCCGCAGCCCGAGTCCGCGCACGCAGGCCTTGTGACTGGCCAGACGCCCGTGCACGCTGCGCACGAGCGTGATCCGCAACTTGCCCTTCTTGTTCCCGCTTTTACTCGGCATGGCCATCGATTAACCCGTGAGCTCCTCCAGCGTCTTACCGCGTTTGGCGGCGATGGCCTGCGGCTCGGAGATCTCGCCCAGCCCCTTCAACGTCGCCCGCACGACGTTGATCGGGTTGTTCGAGCCCAGAGACTTGGCCAGCACGTCACGCACACCCAGCACCTCGAACACTGCGCGCATGGGACCGCCGGCGATGATCCCCGTTCCCTCGGAGGCCGGCTGCATATGCACCTTGGCGGCGCCGTGACGCGCCGTGACCGAATGCTGCAGCGTGTTCTCGCGCAGTGCCACATTGATCATATTCTTGCGCGCGTTCTCCATCGCCTTCTGGATGGCTGCGGGCACTTCGCGGGCCTTGCCCCGACCGAGACCCACACGCCCCTTGCCATCGCCGACCACGGTCAACGCGGAGAATCCGAACTGACGTCCGCCCTTGACCACTTTGGCCACGCGGTTGACAGTCACGAGCTTCTCGAGAAACTCGTCCTCGCTCTTTCCTGCTTGATATTGCGCCATCGAGCTCTCTATCCGAATCAATCCGGTTCGCGGGCAAGCCCGCTCCTACGGCGCAGGAGCGGGCTCGGTCACGAATTCACCTAGAATTCCAAGCCGCCCTCCCGAGCCGCCTCGGCCAACGCCTTCACCCGTCCGTGGTACCTGAACCCGGACCGGTCGAAGGCGACCCGCTTCAAGCCAGCGGCCTGTGCTCGCTCAGCGATCACTTTGCCCACGGCCGAGGCCGCCCTCACATTCCCTCCGCTAGCCAGATCCTTCTTGAGGTCCGGCTCGACAGTGGAGGCGCTGGCGAGCACCCGGTCGCCGCCGGGTGTGATTACCTGAGCATACGTGTGCCGTGGCGTACGGTGCACGCACAGACGATATGCCCCCAGCTCTCTCAACTTCGCCCGGCCGCGGCGCGCCCGCCGTGCGCGTGCCTGCTTCTTGCTCGTCATGACCCTACTTCTTCTTCGCCTCTTTGCGAACCAGCATCTCTTTAGCGTACCGCACGCCCTTGCCCTTGTAAGGCTCGGGCGGACGCAAACCGCGGATGACAGCCGCCACCTGGCCCACCCGCTGCTTGTCCGTGCCCTTGACCACTATTTCGGTTTGCGAGGGGGTTTCGATGGTCACGTCCCTCGGTATGTCGAAATCGACGGGCTGGGAGTACCCGAGAGCAAGATTCAGCACCTGCCCCTTCATCTGGGCTCGATACCCGACCCCCACCAGCTCAAGCCGCCGCTCGAACCCCTGGCTCACCCCTGTGACCATGTTGTTGAGAAGGGCGCGCGTGGTCGCAGCCTGCGCCATCGCCTCGGACCCGCCGCGGCGCGGTGCACAGCGCACCGTGCCGTTTTCCTGTGTCACCTCCACCAGGTTGTGCGCCCGATACTGCAACGTGCCTTGGGGGCCGCTCACGCTGAGCGTCTGACCGTCGAGGGCGACGGTCACACCCGATGGGATCCTGACTGGTGCTCTCGCTATACGGGACATCTCGACATCGTCACGATACAGTACAGATGACCTCACCGCCGTGTCCCGACGCGCGCGCCTCTTTGTCCGTCATGACGCCACGCGAGGTCGAAATCACGGCGATACCCAGCCCACCCATGACCGTTGGAAGCTCACCCTTGCCCCGGTATACGCGCAGACCCGGGCGGCTGACCCGCTGCATGGAGGCGATGACGGGCTTGCCTTCGAAGTACCTGAGGACGATCGAGAGCTCGGCCTTGCGTGCGACCGTCTCCACCGAGTAATCCTTGATGTACCCTTCACGCCTCAACACGTCCGCTACCGCCGCCTTCTGCTTGGAGGACGGCATGACCACCCGTACCTTGCCCACGCTTTGAGCATTGCGGATGCGGGTGAGCATATCGGCGATGGGATCTTGTGAGCTCATCGGTTCGGGTTCTCCGTACAAGCAGGCTGTCCCCGCGAGTCATTCGCGGGCAAGCCCGCTCCTACAATGTTCCAAATCTCACCAACTGCCTTTCACCAAGCCCGGGACGTCGCCGCGCATCGCCGCCTCTCGAAGCTTGTTGCGCGCCAACCCGAACTTCCGGTAATACCCATGCGGTCGACCCGTCGCTCGACACCGATTGCGTAATCTCACGGGGCTGGAATTGCGCGGCAATTTCTGCAACTTCCGTTGCAGTTCTTCGCGTTCGTCGGCCCCGACATTGGGCTGCTTGAGCCGCGCCTTCAGCGCCGCTCGCTTCGCTGCATATTTCTTGACCAGCCGGGCTCGCTTCGCTTCCCGATTGATAATCGCCTGTTTTGCCATAAACCGTGCCCCTAGCTCGCCCGGAATGGAAATTCAAACGCGGCCAATAGCGCCCGCCCTTCCTCGTCGGTTCGAGCATTGGACGTGATGGTGACGTCCAGCCCGCGAATCGCATCGATCTTGTCGTAGTCGATCTCGGGAAAGATGATCTGCTCGCGAACACCGAGGCTGTAGTTGCCGCGGCCGTCGAAAGCCCTGGGACTGAAGCCGCGAAAGTCGCGAATACGCGGGATGGCTACATGAATCAGCCGATCGAGAAACTCATACATGCGGTTGCGACGCAAAGTGACCTTGCAGCCGATGGGCCACCCCTCCCGGATCTTGAAACCTGCCACGGACTTGCGCGCACGCGTAATAATCGGCTTCTGGCCGCTGATGCGTGCCAGATCCGCCAATGCGTTGTCCAGGATCTTTCTGTCGCCGACGGCCTCACCAACCCCCATGTTGAGCGTGATCTTCACGATCCGCGGCACCTCCATGGGGCTTTTGTAGCCAAACTGCTCCGTGAGCCGCGGGACGACGCTATTCCGATAATGTTCCTGTAGCCTCGACATGATTCCAACTATCGTGGGTGCGGTTCTGATCGCGAATGATTCGCGAGCAAGCTCGCTCCTACACTATATGTCCACGACCTCACCATTCGCCTTGAAATATCTGACCTTGCGGCCGTCCTCAAGGCGCTTCACGCCCACTCGGTCCCCTTTTCCCGTCGTCGGGTTGTAGAGGGCGACGTTGGACAAGTGCACCGGCATCTCCTTCTCGACGATGCCGCCCGAAACGCCCCGTTGCGGGTTCGGTTTGGTATGGCGCTTGACCACGTTGACGCCCTCTACCACCACATGGTCATCCGCCAGCACGCGCAGCACCGTACCGCGCTTCCCCTTGTCCTTTCCCGCCTGAACGACCACTTGATCGCCCTTGCGAATCTTGTGTATCGCCATGGCGCTACAGCACCTCCGGCGCTAGAGACACTATTTTCATGAACCTTTCCGTGCGCAGCTCCCGTGTCACCGGACCGAAAATTCTGGTCCCGATGGGCTGCAATTGATTCGTGAGCAGCACGGCCGCATTGCGATCGAAGCGTATTGCGGATCCATCGGGCCGGCGGACTCCCTTTGCGGTACGGACCACCACGGCATTGTAAACCTCTCCCTTCTTGACCTTGCCGCGCGGAATGGCTTCCTTGACCGTCACCCTGATGACATCGCCGATGTTGGCGTAGCGACGCCGCGATCCGCCCAGCACCTTGATGCACATCAGCCGCCGAGCGCCACTGTTATCCGCCGCTTCCAACACCGTGTGTGCTTGTATCATCGTCGGTCTCCCGCACCGCTCGCCGCTCCGTCGGCCGACGGCGCCCGCTGCTCACCGGGCTCGCTCCAGCACCTCTTGCAACCGCCAAGACTTGGTCTTCGAGAGCGGACGACATTCCTCAATACTCACTTTATCGCCGACGCGGCACGCGTTCTTCTCATCGTGCGCGTGTAGCTTGGTCGAGCGCCGTACGTACTTCTTATACAGCGGATGCTTCAGCGTACGCTCGACTCGCACCGTGACGGTCTTGTCCATCTTGTCGCTGATCACGCGGCCAATCAGGATGCGTAACCGCTTGCTGTTCTCGCTCATGTTGCCTGTCGCTCCCGGCGCTCGCTCAATACCGTCTTGACGCGCGCGATGTCGCGCCGCACCCGCTTGATCTGATGCGGTCGCGAAAGCTGTCCTGTGCCCTTCTGCATGCGCAGGTTGAAGGCCTCGCGGCTCAGATCGAGCAGCTCCTTGCGCAGCTCCTCCGTCGATTTCTTGCGTAGCTCTGGTGCCTTCATCGTCAGGCCATACCCCGGGTGACGAAACTCGCCCTGACTGGGAGCTTGGACGCCGCCAGTCGCAGCGCTTCACGAGCGACCACCTCGTCGGCACCCTCCATCTCGTAGATGACCCGTCCTGGCTTGACCGTCGCCACCCAATACTCCACGTTGCCCTTACCCTTGCCTTGGCGCACCTCGAGGGGCTTCTTGGTCACGGGCTTGTCCGGAAAGATCCGGATCCAGATACGCGCTCCGCGTTTCACGTGCCGCGTGATCGCACGCCGCCCCGCCTCGATCTGGCGCGCCGTTATTCGACCGCGGTCGGTGGCCATCAGCCCGTACTCGCCGAAGCTGACCTTGTTTCCCCTGGTGGCCAGACCGCGGTTGCGGCCTTTTTGCTGCTTGCGGTATTTGGTACGCTTCGGTTGCAGCATCTTTTGCGCTCCCCCTAGGACGCGGCCCCAGCTTGCGCACTCTCCTCGGCGCTCTCGCCATCGCCCGCCGGGGCGAAGATCTCACCCTTGAAGATCCACACTTTCACGCCGATGACGCCGTAGGTCGTGCGAGCCTCGGCGAGTCCGTAATCGATGTCGGCGCGCAGAGTATGCAGCGGTACACGCCCTTCACGGTACCATTCGGTGCGCGCGATCTCCGCTCCGTTCAGGCGTCCTGCCACCTGAACCTTGATGCCCTGAGCGCCGAGGCGCACGGCATTGGTCACTGCGCGCTTCATCGCGCGCCGGAACATGATGCGGCGCTCGAGCTGATTCGCGATGCTTTCGGCGACGAGATAGGCGTCGAGTTCCGGCTTTCTGATCTCCTCGACCGCGATGTGCACGGGCACACCCATCATCGCTGAGACTTCCCGGCGCAACGTCTCGATGTCCTCACCCTTTTTACCAATGACGATCCCGGGGCGTGCCGTATGGATGACGATGCGCGCGTTCTTGGCCGGCCGGCGGATCTCGATGCGACTCACCGATGCGTGCGCGAGCTTCCTGCGCAAGTATTCGCGTACTTTCAAATCGGTATTCAGGTTATCGGGGTACTCCTTGGTATCGGCGTACCAAACGGAGTTCCAATCCTTCACGATGCCGAGGCGAATGCCCACTGGATGTACTTTCTGGCCCATGGTTTACTTGTCCGATACGGTTACCGTTACGTGGCTGGTCGGCTTCAGAATTCGACCCACGCGGCCGCGCGCGCGCGGACGCCAGCGTCTGAAGCCGGGACCCTGATCGACGTACACGGCAGACACGCGCAGGTCGTCGATGTCCGCCCCCTCGTTGTGCTCGGCGTTTGCAATAGCCGACTCCAGGACCTTCTTGAGAACCCGCGCGGCCTTCCTGTCGCTGAACGTCAGCGCGTTGACGGCAGCCTCGACGGGCAGCCCACGGATCTCATCGGCCACCAGGCGCGCCTTCTGCGTGGAGAGTCGCGCGAATCGGAGTTTTGCCGTCGCTTCCATCACAGCGTCCCTATCTCTTGACCTTGCGGTCCCCTGCGTGTCCTTTGAACGTGCGGGTCGGTGCGAATTCGCCGAGCTTGTGCCCCACCATGTTCTCCGAGATGAGGATGGGCACGTGCTGGCGGCCATTGTGTATGGCGATCGTGAGCCCCACCATGTCCGGCACGATCATGGAGCGCCGCGACCACGTCTTGATGGGGCGCTTGCTCTTGGACGCGTGCGCCGCCTTGACCTTCTCGGCGAGGTGCACATCCAAGAACGGACCCTTGCTTACGGAACGTGGCATGGTTTCGGTCTCCCGTTCTGCACCCGTCTGTCAACCTCTGCGGCGGCGCACAATGGCGCCCTGCGTCCGCTTGTTGTGCCGCGTCTTGTGTCCCTTCGTGGGCCGCCCCCACGGGCTCACCGGGTGACGGCCGCCGGATGTCCGTCCCTCGCCCCCGCCGTGCGGGTGGTCGACGGGGTTCATCGCCACGCCGCGCACGGTGGGGCGCACGCCGCGCCAGCGGGCAGCCCCCGCCTTGCCGAGGGAGCGCAGCACGTGCTCCGCATTGCCGACCTCACCCACCGTCGCGCGGCAATCGATGGATACCCGGCGCAGCTCACCTGATCGCAGGCGCAGTGTGGCGAAAGCACCCTCGCGGGCCACCACCTGCACGCTGGCACCCGCGGCACGTGCAAGCTGCGCGCCCGCGCCCGGTTTCATCTCCACGCAATGCACGGTGGTGCCCACTGGAATGTTGCGGATGGGCAGACAGTTGCCCGCCCTGATGGGCGCCGTCGTGCCCGACAACAAGCGTTCGCCCGCCTTGAGCCCTTTGGGCGCTACGATGTAGCGACGTTCGCCGTCCGCATACAGAAGCAGCGCGATGTGAGCACTGCGGTTGGGATCGTACTCGATGCGCTCCACGCGGGCCGGAACGCTGTCCTTGTCCCGCTTGAAATCGATGATGCGATAGCGCTTCTTATGCCCGCCGCCGCGGTGGCGCGTGGTGGTCCGGCCGTGGTCGTTGCGGCCCCCCGTACGCGTTTTCTTCTCCACGAGCGGCGCGAAGGGCTCGCCTTTGTGTAGCTCCTTCGTACGCACCCTCGTCTGGAAGCGACGGCCCGGTGATGTCGGTTTTGTCTTGACGAGCGCCATCGATGATACCCCGTATCAGTCGCCGCCCATGAAGTCGATGTCGTGTCCGGGCTTGAGCTTCACGTACGCCTTTTTCCAATCGCTGCGCCGTCCCGCGACCCGTCCGAAAGCCTTGCGCTTGCCTCGCAGATTGAGCACCTGAACGCGCTCGACCTGCACATCGAACAGCTGCTCGACTGCCTTTTTGATCTCGGGTTTCGTGGCATCGCGCCTCACTTTGAAGACGACCTGCCGATTGAGATCCGCCACCCGCGTCCCCTTCTCCGAAACGTGCGGCGCGAGCAGGACCCGCATGAGACGCTCCTGATTCATGCCAGCCGCTCCTCCAGCGCACGCAGCGCCGGCACCGAGATCAGTACGGTCTCGTGCCCCACGAGCCCTACCGGATCGAGCTCGCGCACCTCGCGCACGTCCACCCGATGCAGATTACGTGCCGCCAGCACCAGCTTCTCGTCGGCTTCCTCGGTCACGATGAGCAGCGCCTCGCGCAGCCCCATCTTCTCCAGCTTGGCCACGAGCTCGCGCGTCTTGGGCGCGGAGACCGAGATGTCCTCCACCACGACCAGGCGCTCTTGCCGGACCAGCTCGGAGAGTATCGAGCGCAGCGCGGCGCGATACATCTTTCGATTGACCTTCTGCGAGTGATCCGCGGGACGGGCAGCGAAGGTCACACCGCCCCCGCGCCACAGTGGACTGCGGATGGTGCCCGCACGCGCGCGTCCCGTGCCCTTCTGGCGCCAGGGCTTGGCGCCGCCACCGCTCACCGCGGCGCGGTTTCTTTGAGCGCGCGTGCCCGCTCGGGCCCCGGCCTGATAAGCGCTGACCACCTGGTGCACCAGAGGCTCGTTGAAGCGCACGGCGAAGGTCTCGTCGGCGACATCCACCTTGCCCTTGGCCTTCTTGCCGTTCTCCGCCGTGAGCGCCAGCTGCATCCTCTCGCTCCTCGGATTCAGACGCGCCGTGCCTTGACGGCGGGGCGCAGGATCAGGTCGCACCCCTTGGGGCCCGGAACGGCGCCCCTCACCAGAATCAGGTTGCGCTCCTCGTCCACGCGCATCACCTCGAGATTCTGCGCAGTACGTCGCGCGTTACCCAGATGGCCCGCCATTCGCTTGCCCTTGAACACGCGTCCCGGCGTCTGACACTGTCCGATGGAGCCCGGTGCGCGGTGCGCCAGCGAGTTGCCGTGGCTCGCGTCCTGGGTTCGGAAGTGATGGCGCTTGACGACTCCAGCGTACCCCTTACCTATCGTGGTCCCGGTCACATCCAGCTTCTGACCCACTTGGAAGAGGCCGACTTTGATCTCGCCGCCGGCCTCGATGTCGCCGCCCTCGTCGCCCTCCACTCGGAACTCCCACAGGCCGCGTCCCGCTTCGACCCCCGCTTTCGCGAAATGGCCCGCTGCGGGCTTGTTCACCCGTCGCGTCCGGCGCGACCCCGTGGTGATCTGCAGCGCACGGTAGCCGTCGCTCTGCTCGGTCCGCACCTGGGTGACCCGGTTGGGCTGGACCTCGATCACCGTGACCGGGATGGAGACGCCTTCCTCGCTGAAGACGCGCGTCATCCCGCATTTTCGACCGACTACGCCGATGGTCATGATTCCGACTCTCAGTTACGACCCATCACCCGAGCTTGATCTGCACGTCCACACCCGCCGCGAGGTCCAGCTTCATCAACGCATCCACGGTCTTCTCCGTGGGATCGACGATGTCCAGCAGCCGCTTGTGCGTTCGGATCTCGTATTGGTCACGAGCGTCCTTGTTAACGTGCGGCGAAATCAGAATCGTATAACGCTCCTTGCGCGTGGGCAGCGGAATGGGCCCCCGCACCTGCGCCCCGGTGCGCTTCGCCGTCTCCACGATCTCCTCGGCCGATTGATCGATGAGGCGATGATCGAACGCTTTGAGCCGAATGCGGATGAGCTGGCTCGGCATACCCGTTACTCGATGATCTTGGTGACGACGCCGGCGCCGACGGTGCGCCCGCCCTCGCGGATCGCGA